>Ga0315336_1003605_pt1 | contig 20207 bp, 23 predicted proteins | sample ASW5metaG_FD_204512 | JGI IMG/M metagenome (GOLD analysis project Ga0315336, IMG submission 204512) | Ammonia-oxidizing marine archaeal communities from Monterey Bay, California, United States - ASW #5 | ecosystem: Environmental > Aquatic > Marine > Intertidal zone | place: USA: California... | reverse complement strand
GCCTTCGAGCACCACGAAGAGAATCAATAGAACGAACCGGCCTTCGGTCCACGAACCGAAGAACAGGCAAGTGAATCCAACCGCTTCCAACGCCAGGGTAGAACCCAATATCCTCGACTTGGCCCACTTGTCCCCCAGGTATCCCAGTATCAACCTGGACAAGAAGTTGATTCCGAACATAGCCCCCGTCAGATTGGCGGCGGTCTGCCGTCCGACGCCCTTGTTCTCCAGAATTGGGATGATGCTAACAAGAATACCGATGGTCGCCATCTGGCGAAGGCCGGCTCCCAACATCAGCATCCAATAAGATCGAGTGTGAAGGGCTTCCTTGAAGGTGTAATCCCGTTCTTCCAGGTTGATTGTCGTGCCGCCGGCTCTGGTGGCGATTACCGGCGGAGAGGTGTCACCATCAGGTAGTAGTCCGATGTCCTCGGGCCGGTTTTTGAAGAACAGTGTAAACGGTAATATGGCGATGATATATGCGCCGCCAGCTCCGAAGACGGCCCATCGCCAACTAAAGTTCAATATAACCAGCGACATGATGGGCACTAGGATCAGGCCACCCAAGGACGAGATTGCCGCCAGCGTTGAGATGGCCAGGGAGCGGCGGCGGCGGAACCACTGATTAAGACCGGCGAATAAGGCGTGCTGGAAGGAGATGCTGTTCCCCAAGGAAATCATTCCTAGGTAGACCAGAGCGAAGGTGAGGTAACTGTGGACGAACCCGGCGAAGACGAAGTAGCCGATGGCGGCCAAGATGATGCCGGGGATCAGCAGTGCCCGGTTGCCGAATCGGTCGATAGCCCAGCCGGCCATCGGACCTTCCAGCCCGCCTTCTGCGCGTGCCACGGAGAAAACCAAGTTGGTTTGGGCCTGGCTCAATCCCAGGGAATCTCTAACCGCCGGGACGAACACCGTAAAGCCACGGAAGAAGATACCGCTGGCGAAAAAAGTCATGGCCGAGCAGACAAAGACCATCCACCAGCCATAGTAAATCTTGGTAGTCTTGGTTGTTGAGTCCTGGGATGTGGATGCCATTTAGTCCTGCTCAGATAAATCGCCGACGCAAACGCCTGTCGGAAAGGTTGCTGCGAAACGCCTTCCAGCATAACGGGAACCCATCGTCCTCGCAACGATATCCGACGCCTGTTGCTGACCCGTGGTAGCTGTCTAATGTGGTTCGTCGAGGTACAATAAAGACTACGTAACGTTTCACCAAGCGAGTTCGCCGGTTGGAAACGACTGACCATACCAAGCAACCCGCCACGGTCCAGACTGCCACGGGGCAGTCTGGCGAGCTTTCGATACGTCACGTTCTCCACGCCGACCTGGACGCCTTCTACGCCGCTGTCGAAGTTCTCGACAACCCAGACCTGGCCGGAAAGGCGGTAATGGTTGGAGGCAATCCGGAGAACCGGGGGGTCGTCGCCACGGCGTCGTACGAGGCCAGGGTGTTCGGCGTCCACTCGGCAATGCCCATGCGGACAGCGGTTCGTCTGTGCCCTCACGGCATAATCGTCCACCCTCGATTCGACCGTTATCGCCAGTTATCCCGCGCTGTGATGGCCGTCTTCCATGAATTCACCGAAGTGGTGGAACCTCTATCCTTAGACGAGGCCTATCTGGATATCACCGAGTTAGTGGATGCTGGGCGGCTGCCTCTCGCAGTTGCCCTGGAACTGAAAACCAGAGTCCGTGAAAACACCGGCCTTACTCTGTCGGTGGGCGCCGGCACCAGCAAATCAGTGGCCAAGATTGCCTCCGACCTGCATAAGCCAGATTGCCTGATTGTCGTTGCGCCCGGCGAAGAAAGGGAATTCCTAGCGCCATTGGCTGTGGGAAAACTGTGGGGTATCGGACCCAAAACCGGCCAGCGGCTGAAGGCCGACGGGATAGAAACCATCGGCGATCTGGCGGCCCAGTCTACGGGCTGGTTCCAACGAAGGTTCGGGAAGCGGGCCCTGGATGTTAGAGCGAAAGCATTGGGAGAGGACCGGGAGCAGGTACATACTGAGCGAGAATCCAAGTCGGTCAGCGCCGAATCTACATTCTCCACGGACCTCAGTGGTGAAGACAACCTCTATCCTCAATTGACTCGTTTGGCTGGCCGGGTGGCCCAACATCTGGAAGGAAAACAACTGAAGGGCAAGACGGTAACGGTAAAAGCGCGACTGGCTGATTTCACCACCTTCACCCGGCAGACCACCCTGCCCTACCACACCGGTTCCGGAGATGTCATTTTAGAAACGGCGTGGTGTCTGTTCTCCAAGGAACTTACGCCGGAACGTTCATTCCGACTGCTGGGCGTCGGCGTTTCCGGGTTCATTGAAGAGGAAGAGTTTCAGTTGCCACTATTTGGGGAAGAGTTTATGGCAGAGGGTAGTATCTCGGCTCAGTAGATCAGGACCCTACCGGAACAGGTCTTTTTCCGGAGAGCGAAGCAACATCGAGAGGCTGGCATCTTCCATGGGCTCGTAGGGATATCCCCTGATTATGGACACCGGGACGTTGTCCACTTTACCGGTAACCAGTTCGGCCATCGCGGCCAACTCGTCGGCGACGCAAATCACGGTGGTGTACATCATATTGCCATGAGAATCTTCCTGACCAACGTAGCTCACGCAGGGATTAAATCCGGCAAGCCCGATGGCCACATTCACCGCCGCCGCTCGCCAAGGACGGCCGAAGGTGTCGGAAACAATCACTGCTACGTCTACGCCCATACGGTTCTTCACGGCGTCACGGACCCGCCGGGCTGAGTGGTCGGGGTCCACGGGCAGCAAGGCTATCGTGTTAGATCCCGGAATGTTGGAAGCGTCGATTCCGGCGTTGGCGCACTGGAAACCGTGATGGGTTTCGCTGATTATGACGCCCTGGTCCATCCGCACGATACGAGCGCTTTCCCGTAGAATCATCTCGGTGTGTCTAGGGTCACGGCGATGCCCTTCGGTGATGCGAATTGCCAATTCCGACGGCTCGATGCCTTCTAGAGTTATAACACGGCCCTCGGTCTTGGAAATGACTTTCTGGGTGACAACAACTATGTCACCTGCCTCTACCGGAGTGCCTTGGGCGTCAGCAGCATTCATCATCTGGGTCGATATGTCGTCTTCCGGCTGGACCTCTGGCATCCCCTCGACGCCGATAACGCGGATTTCCGGTGGCATGGCTATCACCTCGACTGAGTTGTAACCTAGTATAGACCGCTGCCAACACATGTGCCACGGCGTGAATCTTAGATACGCCAAATAGCCCGGTCCCGGCCTGCGGTGGTATCATTACACCATCCAGTAAACAAGGACGTGAATGGTGACTGCATCGTCATCTGAATATAGGAAGCGAGTCTATACCAAGTTCGGCGACATGGGCGAAACCAGCCTGCTGTACGGTGGGCGCGTTTCCAAAAATAACCCTCATTCCGAGGCCTACGGAATCACCGACGAGGCAGTCTCCGCGATGGGACTGGCCCGCGCTTTGACCGAAGATCAGCGAGTCAAGGATACTTTGCGGGACCTGCAACGCGAGCTATTCACTATCGCCGCAGAATTGGCTACCGATCCGGAAAAATACGAACTGTACCAGGAACACTTCTCTCCGGTTACCGTTGAGATGGTGGAGAACCTGGAGAATATAATCGATTCTTTGGAACAGGGTGTGGAGATGCCAAAAGTGTTTATCTTGCCCGGTGGGTCTCCAGCATCGGCCGGCATCGACATGGCTAGGTGCATCATCCGGACATCCGAGCGCAGAGTCGTGGCGTTGAGGGAAGCGGGTCTGTTAACCAACGACCTAATCATCGCCTACCTTAACCGCCTGGGCGACCTGTTGTTCGTACTTGCCAGATATGAAGACCGGGAACTGCCTTTGGAAAGAGCTACCGGAGATCGCAGCTAACCAACATGTCCGATTCCATACAACTGGTCGTCATCGACTACGAATCCGGAAACCTGCGAAGCGTGGCCAAAGCCCTTGAATCCATAGGGGTTTCTCCTATAGTGACCGGCGATGCCAGCCAGATCAGCTCAGCTGATGCCGTAGTGTTGCCGGGAGTTGGCTCCGGTCCGGCGGCTATGGACGCGTTGCGGCAGCGGAACTTGGTGGAACCCATTCGAGAATATGTGGCTTCTGGAAGGCCGTTTCTTGGCGTTTGCCTGGGACTACAGCTCTTGCTTGATCGGACTGAAGAGGGCGGAGCTGACTGCCTGGGAACCGTCGCCGGACGGGTTAGGCGGCTTCCCGACGGACTGAAAGTGCCTCACATGGGCTGGAACAGCGTTAGATTCAAGTGGGAGCATCCGGTGTTTAAGGGAATCCCCCAGGACAGCCATTTCTATTTTGTGCACAGTTACTATGCCGCTCCCGATGATGAAACATGGGTGGCCGGAACTACCGATTATGGTGCCTCGTTCTGTAGTATCTATGCCAAAGACAATGTAGTCGCCACCCAATTCCACCCGGAGAAAAGCGGTCGTATGGGACTGAGAATCTACCAGAATTTTGTTACTTTGGCGGGTCAGCCTGCTGAGGCGAGTTCCCAGCAGTTGAGTGCTTAAATCCCTCTAGCCCCCTTTAATAAAGGGGGCTAGTCCAATCTGCGATTGTTAGCGGTTTAATGGAAGTAATCCCAGCTATCGACCTGAGATTGGGACTTTGTGTCCGTTTGTTTCAGGGCGACTATCAACAAGAGACAGTCTTTTCCGAAGAACCGGTGTCCGTCGCTCTGGCGTGGCAAGAGCAGGGCGCTCCCCGGCTGCACCTGGTAGACCTGGATGGCGCAGCCAGCGGCGTCCCCGTCAACCTGGAAGTAATCACCTCCATCATCCACAACTTGACCATTCCGGTTCAGATTGGAGGTGGCATCCGGGATCTTGCAACGGCTGAATCCTTGCTGTCCGCCGGTGCCGACCGGGTTGTTATCGGGACGGCGGCGGTGGAGAACCCCGCCCTGGTGGAAGACCTGTGCCAAAAGCATGGAAGTCAGCGGGTGGTGATTGCGGTTGATGCCAAGGACGGCCTGGTGGCTATCAAGGGTTGGCTGGAATCGACTGAAGTTAAGGCTCAAGACTTGGTTGAGAAAATGGCATTGCTTGGGGTGCGGCGGATACTGTACACCGATATCTCACGGGACGGCACGCTGTCAGAGCCAAACTTTGAGGCGAACGCTGACTTGGTTAGGACTACCGACATGGCAGTCTTGGCTTCAGGTGGGATAGCGACGCTGAACCATGTTCGACGCTTGGTGGATACGGGGGCCGAAGGAGCCATCCTGGGGCGTGCTCTTTACACCGAGGCGTTCAGTTTGCGGGAAGCGATTGCTGCTGCTGAGTAGGGGGGCGCACCGTCGTGCGCCCCCCTACTGTGCCTGATCGGACGCGGTAGCGTCGGCTTCGGCATCCCGGTTGGCGAATCTTGCTGCCAGCCGCTCTTCCGCCTTGGGCAGCCAATCTTCCCGGAACACTTCCATCAAGATGAAATCGTGGGACATGCGGCGCACCGGTCTGACTTGGGCAAAGCCGCATTTTTCGAAGCATCTTTGGGCCCGCTTGTTCCACTCCAGGGTATGTAGATAGACGCGAGTCAGGTCAATCTCGTTGAAACAATACTCCAGCAGAGTGGTCACGGCGTCATAGCCGTAGGCATTGCTCCAGTAATCCCGGTCGCCAATCACGATTCCCAACTCGGCGTGCTTGTTAACGCTGTCCAAGTCGTAGTACATGCAGTTGCCGATAAACTTGCCTTCTAGGGTTGTGGTGGCGAAGTGATGGGATCCGGGAGTGGGATATCTCAACTGGTCTTGGGCCAGCTTCAGGAACCGGTCATAGCTCATCGTGAGAGGGAAAGCCGCATCCAGACTGGCCAGCTCAGGGTCTGAGCGCCATATGTAGTCCTGTTCCGCATCCTCTATTATTTTGTCCCGCAAAATGATGCGGGCTCCTTGTAATTCAACCATGTCTAAGCCGTACCGATGCGCTGGTTTATCATCTCATTGGCCTGCCGCATCACTGCTGTTTCATTGGGATAAATCAGAATCTTCAAAGCCTCATCTATCGGGAACCAACGGACAACGTCGAACTCCGGGTCGTGCAACTCGGTGCCCCCGCCTACCGGTACCATTAAATAGAAGTGTACCGTTTTGTGATAACGGACAGCATTGTCGCGGTCAGCGAACCAGTAGGTGATGCTTGAGATTGGCTCCTGCATCTGGACTTCTAGTCCGGTCTCTTCCTGCACCTCCCGAAGTGCCGTTTCCTCCATGGTTTCACCAGCATCGGGAGTGCCTTTGGCCAGACTCCAGCGGGCGTCCTCTGCCAGATCCGTGGCATCGGATTCTATTTTCGTTGTTTGTCCCGCATTGGATGTGATCCAATGACCACACAATACTGTTTCAACACGTCCCTCTCGCTGCCGGTACACCACCCCCCCGGCTGACACCAAGGTCTCCACCCGAGTCTTGGATTTCTTCACCATTGATTCTTCATCTCGATATTCACATCTCGGGCATCGGCCGCCAGGAATGCCAAGCAACCGGGATGTCTGATTTGTCCCTGATTATTGAAAGTGATTAACTAGAAACCGCCGCCGATAGCCGGTACGAAGTGGACCTCGCTGGTCTCGGTGACCTTTTCCAGCAGTCCCATGCGGGCAACTTCGCCATCTATCGCCACCGCTAGGTTAGGCCTGATGCGCTCATCCTCGACGAGTTTGTCCTTGATTCCTGGAAACGATTGCTCCAACTTCTCGATGACCTGGCGAAGGTTCGCCGCATCGCAATCCAACTGTTTGACCCCACCGGTCAGAGGTTGCAGCATCGTAGGTATGAACACCGTTGCCAAGTGGTTATTTCCTCAAATCAGCCGTTAGGAATCAGCTTTCAGCCATCAGTATTTACCGGAATTCCAGGGAGAGTTCAGCCCTCGTTCTTGTCCCACAATCCTTCGAGCACTTTGCCCGGAGTGATGGGTAAGGTTTGCATCCGCACTCCGGTCGCCCGGTAAACCGCGTTAGCGACCGCCGGCAGGGGCGGGACTATAGGAGATTCGCCGACACCGCGTACTCCATAAGGGTGGCCAGGGTTGGCGACTTCCACAATCACCGTATCAATCATGGGTAGGTCCAGACTGATCGGCATACGGTAGTCTAGGAAGCTGGAATTAGACATCTGACCTTGGTCATTGAAGAAATACTCTTCGTTCAAGGCCCATCCGATGCCCTGCACCGCGCCTCCCTGCATCTGACCTTCCACATAGCTGGGATGAACCGCTTTCCCGCAGTCTTGGAGCGCAGTGTAACGTACAACGTCTACCTTACCTGTTTCCTGATCCACTTCCACGTCCACAACGTGCAAAGCGAAAGAGTTGCCCTCGCCTGACGGGTCGATGTTGCACTGGGCGGTGATGGGGCCGCCGGTGGTCAACGACCGTTGGGCCAACTCTTTAAAAGTCATCTTTAATTCGGAGTCTGCTTTGTGTTGAATCACCCCATCAACGTACTCCACGTCAGCTACCGGCGCTTCCCAAATCGCCGCAGCCCGCTCCACCATGCGTTGTTTTATATCTTGTGAAGCGTTGATGGCAGCCAAACCAGTGGCGAAGGTAGTCCGGCTTCCCCCAGTTATGAAGGTATAACCAATGGAATCGGTGTCGGCCACCGATGGTTTGATGTCTTCATAAGCGATGCCCAGCACCTCAGCGGTCTGCTGGGCAATGGATGCCTTTGTGCCGCAAAGGTCCACTGATCCCGTGACCACGCCGACTGTACCGTCAGGGTTGACTGTAACGTTGCAACTGGAGACGAACCCACGGTTGAACCAGAAACCGCTGGCTACACCTCGGCCTCGAAGCTTCCCGTTGGGTTGGCCGTCAACCGGTGTTTGGTAATGATCGTGGCTCCGGGCGGCTTCCAGACACTCAACCAGCCCGATGCGCCGGTAAACCGGACCTTCGATCCGCCTGGTGCCTTCTTTGGAGGCGTTCGTCAACCGGAATTCAATGGGGTCGACTCCAAGCTTCTCGCAGATTTCGTCAACCACGGACTCGACAGCGAAGGCTGCTTGAGGAGAACCGGGAGCACGGTAGGCTGCGGTTTTTGGTTTATTCACGACAACGTCATAGGAGTCAATCAAACCATTGGGGTAGTCATAGCAGGCGAAAGCGCACATAGCCGCCGATGCTGCTGGTGAACCGGGAAAGCCCCCGGCGTCCAAGGCCAATTCGGCCCGGCAGGCGGTAATCTTGCCGTCTTTGGTTGCGCCGATCTTTACCATAATCCACGACCCGGCAGCCGGTCCGGAGGCTTCAAACACTTCAATCCGGTTCATGACTACCTTCACCGGTTGCCCGCTCTTCTTGGACAACAGGGCGGCTAAAGGTTCGTTGTAGATGGGTATCTTGCCACCAAAGCCGCCACCCATTTCCATTGGAGTGACTTTGATTTTGGACACGGGATGTCGCAGGACATCGGCCAGAGCGGCCCGAACGGTGAATGCTCCTTGAGTGCTGCACCACACGTCCAACTGACCGTCCGAGTTCCAAAAAGCAGTACCATTCTGGGGTTCGATGTAACCCTGGTGCACCGAAGCGGTCTGGAACTCGCGCTCCACCACTACGTCGGCGTCGGCGAACCCTTGTTGAACGTCGCCTATCTCGAAGCGGGAATGAGCTGCCACGTTGCTGGCCGTCTTTGCAGTCTCTCCCAGAGAGGAAGTAAAGAGGTCATCATGAAGCAGAGTCGCGCCTTCCTCCATAGCATCAAGGACTGAAATGACTACCCGCAACTCCTCATACTCTACTTTGATGAGCTTGACCGCTTCTTCGGCTACATGGAGGTTGGCGGCGGCAACCGCAGCCACGGCATGACCTTTGAACAGGACTTTGCCGCTGGCCAATATATGATTGCTGGCAAACTTCAAGGCCTGGTAACCGGCGCCCAACTCCTCTCTGGTTAGTGAAGCGAAGGGTAGGTCTTGGGCCGTGATGACGGCCCGTACGCCGGGATAAGCCTCGGCCTGACTGGTATCGATGGATTTTATCCGGGCATGTGCATAGGGGCTGCGCAAGACTTTCCCATGCAACAGCCCCCTTAGGGTTATGTCCGGTCCGTATTGGGCTCGTCCAGTGACTTTGTCCACCCCATCGGGACGGACGGGCCTTTTCCCTACGTGGGTATACTCAATTTCGGACAGAACTATGTTGGCGACCAAAGGTCCACCGCCTTATTTCATCTTTTGTCCAGCATCCAACACCGCACGTACGATTTTGTCATATCCCGTGCAGCGGCAGAGATTACCCGCCAACCAATGACGGACTCGGCCTTCGTCGGCATCTACTTCACCGTCCAAAAGCCCCTTGGAGGCCATGATAAACCCGGGAGTGCAGATACCGCACTGCAGGGCCGCATTTTCAAGGAATGCCGTTTGAATCGGATGAAGACCGTCGGCGGTAGCCAGACCTTCGATGGTAGTCACTTCTCTGCCTTGGACTTCGACGCCCAATACTAGGCAGGAGTTGATTATTCGACCGTCGAATATCACGGTGCAAGCACCGCAGTTGCCGTCGTTACAGCCTTCCTTGGTGCCGGTCATGCCCAGGATGTCGCGAAGGACTTCCAACAAGCTCTGGCGTGGCTCACAAAGAAAATCTACTTCTTCACCGTTGATGGTTGTTTGTACATGGGTAGGTCCGGGCATTTTTATCCCCCTCTGGCTCGTTGTACGGCGTTATTCAGAGTTCGGCGGGTCAAGACGCCCACCAGGTGATTCCGTTGTTTGATGGTTCCGCGCATATCGCTGATTGGTGTCGCAGCGGCGGTAGCTTTCTCAGAGGCTTCCTGAATGGCTGCCTCCGATACCGGCTTGCCTGCCAAACTGTCAGCGGCTTCCTTGGCGAATACGGGAATCGGGGCTACCGATGCCAGAGAGATTCGGGCTGAGACGAAATTCTGGCCCGAAGCGTCCAGCACTACAGAACTGCCTACTCCCGCTACTGCGATGTCCATCTCGTTACGAGGTATGAACCGCAGATAGCTAGCTCCGGAATGGGCCTGGGGCGCCGGGATGTGGACGGACACCAATATCTCACCGGTCTCCAAGACATTTCGTCCAGGTCCGGTGCAGAAGTCTTCTGTCGCAACCTCGCGAGTTCCATTGGGTCCGGCGATGTGGCATACGCCACCTAGAACTATGACTGCGGGTATGGCGTCGCCGCTAGGCGCGGCGTTACAGATGTTTCCGCCTACGGTGGCCCTTCCCTGAATCTGGATGCCGCCGATCAAAGTGGCGGAGTCCATCAAGCCGGGATAAGCCGCAGAGATGGTGGCATCTGCATACAATCTGTAGCAGGGTACCGCTGCGCCCAAAACCAAACCGTTTTGCGCGGAGTAAGACATCTCGTTCAATTCCGGAATCTGTTTCCCGTCCACAACCAAGTCGAGGCTACGACGCCCTCCCCTTAGTTGGACTATTAAGTCGGTACCACCGGCCATGATCTTGGCACGGTCCCCTTTCGAGGCCAGTAACTCAACAGCCTCACTTATTGTTTTCGGTGTTGCAAAATCAATCCATTCCAATTTGCCACCTCCTAGCGGGGATTATAGCATCACATAAGCGGGGTTGCACACAGGCGTTACCACTAGTGTTTCAGGAACGGTCACCCAGGCACCGCCGTAGTCTTCTGCTCCACACGGTCCAGTACTGGCGGAGCGGGCCGGGTGGCGAGGAGAAACAGAAAGGCGCTGATGATGTAAAGGGGTATGAAGGTAACGAATACTTCATCGTAACTTCCGGTATTGTCTCTGACCCGGCCTGCATGTATGGGCGAGACAAATAGTCCTACGTTGTGGAACATGCTCATGAATCCCATTAGGCTAGCAAATCTACTTCGGCCGAAATAGTCTCCCAACATGATCCAGTTCGCCGAACTGACGCCCTCAACGACGGCAAAGGCCAACACGAACACAATGACACTGATGATCCCATCTTGAACTCGCAGAACCAACAAGGCTACCGCTCCGGCGTTCATACCTACGAAAAGAATCAGGCGGGGAGAAAACTTTCCTCCGGCAACGCCCATGACGAATCGTAAGGGTATGGCAAGGAAAAACATCGCCGACACATAGAAGGACGCACTCTGGCTCGTCATGCCTTCTAGAGCCAATATCGGAAAGATATGGATGATGATGGCATTGGTGGCGGACACCCGGGCGACGACTCCGAAGAGCATGAACCAATAGGTACGGGTTCTTAGAGCTTGGCGCACTGTGAATTCGATCGCACCCGGCGCTTCCCTCGATCTTTCCGCACTCCCTGGCCGGTCCGATGGAGTGGCATCTCCGTCAGGGCGTAGACCCATGTCCTCTGGTTTGCTTCTGATTATCAGGCCAACCGGTATGGTCATCAGGAATATCGCCACACCCGCGGTGCGTAGTGTTTCCCGCCAACCCAGGTGGTTTATACCAAAACTTAGCAAGGGCACGACAATGGCTCCGCCGCCGGCGAAAGAGGTCATCAACGTGGACATGGCCAGTGCCTTACGGCGGATGAACCATTGGTTCACGGTTGCCATGAGCGTTTGACCCAATCCCGCAGTCTTGCCGATGGAAACAACGCCGACGAATATGGCGACCAACTGGATATAAGAATTGGCAAAGGAAAGTAGAATCAGGCCGATCCCGGCGGTCAAGCCGCCGAACACCAGCAAGGGACGGGAGCCGAACTTGTCCACTAGCCAACCCACCACTGGGCTGCCCATACCGCCTTCAGCCCTAGCTAAGCTGAATACCAGGGACATCTGGGCATAGCCGATGTTAAGTTGGGTGCGGATAGGTTCGAAGAATATAGGGAAACCGCTGGAAATTGTCCCGTTGCCGAACATCCCCTGCAAGGCAGCGACAGCGACTACATACCAGCCATAAAAAGGGCGGCCTCGCCGCCCGAAAACGCTTGAACGAACTCCAGTACCCATTCAGTCTCATGTTATCCCCAGTCCGTTGGGTGGTCAATAATGGATTGGATTACCTAGGTCGCCAACACCGAGTGAACATCTTGCGAGTAGACGTTATGTGATTCTGTGACGTACAATTGGTCTCCGGTAGAACGCGCCTAAGCTTGCCGCTCATTGCTTAGCATATCCGGTCTGCTGACACATAGTCAGTCAAAAAGTAGCGACTAATAGACGAGAATGCGGTCCATATCGGTTTCCCCGGCGGCGGACTGATCTCGGACAATGGCGACATCACCACGACCTCGGTTATGAAGGTCGACCACCAAGGAGATATCAAATTAGATTATGCAGGCCAGAACGCCTTCTTCGCTCCGATAGAATGGACCAACCAGTAAGGTTTTCACTACATTAGAACTCGCATACACTTTAGGAGGCTGTACTAAGGTGCGGCCTCTTCTCACTCAGGCGTCAGCGGAACCAAAATTTAATATCCACATGCAAACATCCACACCCATAGAGTCTTTATTAAAACGCGACCGGGCCGTGGTGGTTGTCGGCGCTGCTGGCGTCACCGTCTTAGCCTGGGCATACCTGGTATACATGGCCCAGTCCATGAGCGGTATGGGTTCGAGCATGGCCATGGCCCAACTCGAATCCTGGAATGCCACCGATTTCGGGGTCATGTTCCTAATGTGGTGGATCATGATGATTGGGATGATGGTGCCTAGCGCTGCGCCTATGATTCTTCTGTTTGCCACGGTCAATCGCCGACGCCGGGAACAACAAGGTCCCTACGTGCCTACCGCCATATTCCTGACGGGATACTTGATGATCTGGGGTGGGTTTGCTGCAGTGGCCACGGTGGGCAATTGGGCCTTGCACGTAAATTCACTGCTGTCATCCATGATGGGAGAAAGCACCAGCGCTTATCTGGGAGCCGGTCTTCTCATAACCGCCGGAGTGTTCCAGTGGAGCCGTCTCAAATACGTTTGCCTAAGCCACTGCCGCTCCCCCATGTCTTTCTTGATGAGCGACTGGAAAGAAGGCGTACGTGGCGCACTAATGATGGGCCTACGTCATGGGACATACTGCGTAGGTTGTTGCTGGGTGTTGATGGCCCTGCTATTTGTGTTGGGGGTGATGAACCTGGTGTGGATCGCGACTCTGGCAGCCTTCGTGCTTCTGGAGAAGGTAGTGCCAGCGGGGCAACGGCTCAGTAAAGTGACGGGTCTGATGTTGATTGGATGGGGGGTCGTGGTGGCGGCCCAGATTCTGGGTTAGCTGCTCGATTATCTGCTACTTAGTTGTCTGCCCGGACAAGCGCCTTGATCAACTGTCCTTAGACGAGATTAGGACGAACGGATTTCAATCTAGTTCCGTCCGTGGTGAGATTCAGGCTCCGTTCTTCGTGTTGAAATACCTGCTCCGTTCGTGGTGAGCTTATCGAACCACAGCGCCGTGGTGGACTAGGGCTTTTCCGCCAGTAGTTTCTCCACCAATTCCACCACCGGTCCCTGAACCGTTTCGCACCTAACCGTGCCCTGCAACGATGCCAGATCCAACACTTGCCCCTGACTATCTATAGCTTCCTCAACATGATTCAGCACCTTCCGCCAGGGTTGGCTTTCAGTATCCCTTTCCGGATCCGGGTCTCCATGAGTCAACAGAAGTATCTGAACTGATTCGGCTTCCCGGTGGCCAAACAACGCTAGTGAAGGTATGGCATCGGGACTCATACCGAGCCGGGGCAGAAGGGCACCGAGCGTATCGGATATCCCATGTTGTCCGAAGATAACCAGGTTTTGGAATCCGCCACCACGCTTTTCGAAGCTAGTACGGAATGCTCTGAAAACATCGTGGGCTTCCCGGTCTTCTCCTGACACAAGGAACACGGCAAATACCGGAAACCCGCCCGGCTCTGCCGAGGTCATGTCGTCGTGCCATCGGGACAGTTTGTCCCAGTCGTGGTTGTTGGCGTGGCTATCCGAGTGGTCGTTGCTCATATTCGGGGGACGCTAAACCCCGCTTCCATTGTCGAACTGGAGTAGGATGCCATCGGGGTCGTAGACGAAGATGGTGCTTACATCTCCTTGAGCGTTGGTGAAAGAGTCCATAGGACCTGCCAACTGAACTCCCTTCGCCTGCAATTCGGCCGCCAGAACTTTGACGTCTCCCACCGTGAAAGAGAGATGGCTGATGCCGATCTGATCCAGCTTGATCGGGTCGCCGTCCGGATTTTCTCCAGGGTGGCTGGTCAGAACCAACGACGGCGCGGTGCGCCCTTCTCCGTAACGAACGTGGACGGTGCGACGCGTCTGCCTGGCGTGCTTATAGATGTTGGGCAGACCGCCGGTGGTGGTGTCTTGGACTTCGTCGAAGGTCACGTGCATCCCCAAGATGTCACGGTAAAAAGCCAGCGACTTGTCCAGGTCGCGCACACAAACTGCGATGTGGGATACGCCGGTAGCATCCATGAGTCATCCCCCCTTTTGGAGTTCGTGATGATAAATCTAAGCCCGGAGTCGGCCAATGTCAAAGCAAGAGTGTTTTAGGCCCCGCTCCCGTTGGCAAAGGGCTTGAGCGCTGCGTAGATAACGTCGTTTATCGGCGTGGTTATTCCGGCGGATTGTCCCACCCGGACCACCGCTCCGTTCAGAGCCTCTAACTCCAAGGGACGTCCTGCCATGATATCAGCGTGCATGGAGGCATGCATCTGATCCAGGGATCCCTCGATGTAATCGACGGTGTTCTGAACTAGTTCTGCATCAAGGTCGATTCCCGAAGCTAGACCCACAGTCTCGATCTCCGTCATGCAGCCGAGAATCACTTGCCGCCATTCCGGCCGTGGCATCAGCTGGGCCATTGTCTCGCGGGACAGGGCCGTGACTCCGGCCATTGTTGCTATAAATAAAAACTTGGTCCAAAGAGTCTTCTGGATGTTGTCGGACAGTTGGGCTGGGATCCCGGCCTTTGTCAGGGTTTCCGATATCAGTTCCCCACGCGGCGATGCAACACCGTCCGGCTCACCGAAAACTATCTCCACCAAGTCACCGGTTTGCTTGACTACACCTGGACTCTCCAGACTACCTTCGATATACGCAGCACCGGGAAGAACCCGTGCCGCGCCGATGAATCGCTCGGCGGCTTCGTAACTATCGATGCCGTTCTGTAGACAGAGGACCGTGGTGTCTTCGCCCACCATGGACCGCATGGCCGGGACGGCTTGTTCGTTGTGGTATGTCTTGACGGTGAGCAAAATTAGGTCCACCGGATCGACTTGCCGAGGGTCGTCGGTAGCATCGCATTGGACCGTGAACTGGCCATAATCGGTGATGATTTGGAGACCTTTGTCCCGAATGGCTTCCAAATGAGCGCCTCGGGCAATCAATGTCACCTCGTTCCCGCCTAGGGATAGCATTCCACCGAAATATCCGCCGATGCTGCCCGCCCCCATCACTCCTATTCGCATGTCACGTTGGCTCCTTAGATGTATTCTTCAAGCCATCATTACTCATCAAAATACGCCTTGAGTACCGTGGAAGCAACTTGCACTCAGTCTTGACGGTGCGTGGATTTGTGCTTATTCTCTAAGGACGTAGCTAAAGCTCAAAAATGCCATTTATATCGAGGAACAATAAATGACCCAGCAAGCCCCGCCACCAGTAACACCGCCGATTCCTCAACCCGAGTCAGATTTCTACTGGGAAAAGTGTAAGGAGCACGAACTTTGGCTCCGCCATTGCAAGGCGTGCGATAACACCTACTTCTACCCCAGGGACATCTGCCCCGGCTGTTTCTCCCGGGACACCGACTGGACCCAAAGCAGCGGAAAAGCAACCCTGCACGCCTTCGCCATCGTCCACCGGGCACCGGTCCCGGCTTTCCGAGGCAAAGAGCCCTTTGTGACTGCCATCGTCGAATTGGAAGGCGGTGCTCGTATGCCCACCAATATCGTCGACTGCGAAGCCGATCCAGAACACATCAAGATTGGGATGGCCTTGCAAGTGACTTTCGACGACTTGGACGATAAAATCAGCCTGCCCAAGTTCCGGCCGGCCTAGTGTCCTCTGATACCTCTCACTTCTTAAGCCGGTTTCTGACGTGGAATCATGGATAAAACGCTGGATAGTAAAGTAGCCATCGTCACCGGCGGCAGCCGCGGGATAGGCCGGGCCATGTGCCTCGGCTTAGGGGCGGCGGGGGCTAACGTAGTGGTCGCGGCCCGAACGGAAGAGGATAATTCCGCAGGCACCCAGTTCGAGAAATATGGTTCCGGTACCATTGTTGACACCGCGGCCCAGATCAACGACTTGGGCGGCGCCGCTTTTCCAGTGCGATGCGACGTTACTCAGTCCGAAGATCTCAGCCATCTAGTCGAAGCAGCCCTGGAAAGATTCGGACGCATCGACGTTGTTATTTCCAACGCTGGAGTCGACTGCGAGTCACCCGTTGCAGAGCTGGATGTGGACCTTCTGGACCGTTGCCTAGCGGTGAACATCCGTGCCCCCCTTCTGCTGTGCAAGTACGCCTTGCCAAGCATGATTGCCCAAGGCAACGGCGGCTCCATCTTCTGCGTTACCTCCGCATCGGCCAACGCTTACCGCAAATCCCGGGTGGGTTATTCCATGAGCAAAGCCGCGTTGGAGCGAACTTTCTTCAACCTGGCGGAGGAAGTCCGTCCCTACAACATCGCCGTAAATGTCCTCGGCCCCGGCCGTGTTGATACCTGGATGAACCGGAACGGAGACTGGCCCGGCACCGAGCAGATGCCCATGGTGCCTCCCAATGTGATAATTCCGTCGGCAGTTTGGCTGGCGGGACAGACCGCCGATACCCTGACCGGAACCCTTGTAGACCGAGCTGACTTCGGTCAAACCTGGGGCCCGACCTCATCATAGATAGCTCGCCTCCTTACGAAGGAGGGGATTCAGGGGAGGTCGTCCGCCCATCCCATCGGTCCAGCCAGAACCAAGGTAAGGGACCCAAACCCAAATCTAACTTAAGAAGGAGATCTTATGACTACTGGACGCAGCGCAATGCAAGAAGTCGCCCCCAAGATGGCGGAAATTGCCGCCGACGTACTTTTCGGCGATATATGGGAGCGCCCCGGTCTTTCCAAGCGTGATCGCAGCATGATTACCGTCGCCGTACTTCAGGCACTGTACCGAACCGGTCAGTTGCCCGGCCATATAGGTCGTGCCCTGGATAACGGCGTAACCAAAGATGAGATTGGCGAAATCATGACCCACGTAGCTTTTTACGCCGGTGTCCCCACAGCTGCCAACATGGCCGGCATCGCCAAGGCCGTTTATGACGAACGGGGATAGCCCATAGCCGCTAATTCAGGCGCTATTCAATGACCGAGAGTTAGAGGGAACTTTATGCCGATGATGACCGGTGGCCGGTTCATGGCCGAAACCTTGCAAGGATATGGCGTTACCCATGTATTTTTCGTGCCGGTGATAATCCAGCGGGCCATGCTGGAGATGGAAAAACTAGGCATAATGCGTATCTTGACTCACGGAGAAAAAGCCGCCGCTTATATGGCCGACGGTTACGCCAGAGCATCTCATAAGGTTGGTGTTTGCGCAGCGCAAAACGTGGGAGCCGCCAATCTGGCGGCCGGATTACAGGACCCTTTCTTAGGTGGTTCTTCGGTCCTGGCCCTCACCGGGCGTAAGGCCCGGATGAGTCAGCAACGCAACTCGTACCAGGAAGTCGACCACCTCGGGCCCTTCAGCGCCGTCACCAAGTACAGCGTGCCGGTGGACTCCGTCGAACAGCTTCCCTTCTTGCTTCGCCAAGCTATGCGTGAGGCCACGTCAGGAGCGCCTGGTCCGGTCCATCTGGACCTTGAAGGAACGTCGGGGAACGTGGTGATGGAGGGAGAGGCCGACTTAGAAGTAATCATTGAAGAGAACTTCACGCGGATCCCGGCCTACCGCCCGGAGCCGGAAGCTAAAATGGTGCGGGCCGCTGCCCAAGCCCTGTCCCAAGCGCGGCGTCCAGTCATAGTAGCCGGGGGCGGAGTCACCGCTTCGGGCGCTCAGAACGAGGTGGTGCAACTGGCCGAGATGATGTCGGTCCCGGTCGCCACGTCTCTCAATGGCAAGACAGCGATACCGTCCGGCCATCCGCTTTCCGTGGGGGTCTGCGGATCCTACTCCCGGACCTGCGCCAACCGGGTGGTTTCCGAGGCCGACTTGGTCCTGTTCATCGGTAGCCACACCGGCAGCCAGGTGACCAACGAATGGACCATTCCTTCTTTGGGCACTCCTGTGATTCAAATCGATATCGACCCAGCCGAACTGGGCCGCTCCTATCCAACCAAGGCTACTCTCCAAGGCGATGCTAGAGCCTGCCTACGGCGTTTGATGGAAGCCATTGAACCCCTTGCTCCTCGAGGCGAGTGGTTGGGCCGGGCTCAGGAATTGGTTGCGGAGTGGAGGGAAAGCGTGTCGGAGGTTTCCAATTCCGACGGTTCACCTATCCGTCCGGAGCGCCTGTGTAAGGAACTTACAGACTTCCTTCCTTCAGACGCCGTGCTGGTATCTGACACCGGGCACTCCGGTATCTGGACCGGTACCATGATCGACCTGAAAGACCAAACTCAGCAATACATCCGTTGCGCCGGTTCCTTGGGATGGGGTTTCCCTGGAGCTTTGGGCGCCAAATGCGCCGTGCCGGACCGTCCGGTGATTTGCTTCACCGGCGACGGCGGTTTCTGGTATCACATGTCCGAGTTGGAGACAGCGTTACGGTATGGCATCAACGCCATCATCGTCGTCAACAACAACCACTCGCTGAATCAGGAAAAACGAAGCAACGACCGGTTATATGAAGGACATTCAGGCAACTCCGAGGAACTCTGGCACATGTTGGACGTGGACTTAGCCAAGCTAGCCCAATCCATAGGCTGCTTCGGCATCCGCGTGGACCAACCTAGTCAGATCCAGAGCGCGATAGAGCAGGCTGTAGCCTCGGGCAAACCGGCGGTGATTGACGTGGTGTCCGACATTGATGGGATCGCGCCCCCATCGTGGCGGCCTTAGCTATTATTCCAAATGTTGGTCTGCTCAATGGAACGGTTTAACCGGAATGCACCATCCACTTCACACTCGAGAAAACACCGCATTTAAACCATGATGGGAAGGCTGATACGTGGGCGGTGAGGCCATTCAGTTCGAGCTGGTCGTTCTCCACGCATTCGGCGATGGACGTCATTCCCATCCATACCCGGTGGATGACTATCGTATCCACAGCTACGAACAAGTCCACCTCAAATCACGGGTCCCACATGCATGCTGACGGTTCCGGATGCTCCAACGCCAGCCAATAGGTTCCGGCCGAGTCACCGTGGAAGTCTAACTGGAACACGACCCGTTCTTCCGGGAGAAGCTCTGTATTCACTCGCCGGCGTATGTCCCACACCAACAACGTCGGGTCTACATCTTCGATGCCGATGTCGTGATCAACCCACTTCTGGCCCCAGTCACCAAACTTTATGACTACTTCAAGTAGATCATAGCCAGCCTCCGTCAAGTGATATTCCGCTCGTTTTCCCATCCTCACCAATTTCCGTATGACGACCCCAGCGTCTTCTAGAGTCCTAAGACGTTCCGTTAATAATAAGCGGGGAACGGGTGGCATCCAGTATTCCCCGATCGCTGAATCTCGGGATGCTCATCAACAACTCACGTATAATCAGAGGTGTACATCGTTGGGCAAAGATTTCAGCTACCTTGGCGACCGAGCAGAACTGACCGCAGGTCTTCATACGTCATACCTTCTCGGCTCCATTTATTGGACTTACTTTTCCGCCGTTTCCTGCCTACAATCCCACAATATCGGAAATGCGACGTCCCGCAAGTTCAAAAACTGGAGTAAATACACCATAAGCCTGTGTGGCGCACCCTTCGACAGCCTCAGGGTGAACAGAGGCGGCGGGTCGAATACCTTGGTCCGCCGTGGGCTCATTACCCTCGTTCGTGGCGGGCATGTCGAACCGCTGGCCGCGTTAGATTGGAGTCAGGAGGCTGATCAAATGGTTCAGGATATGGACCCTACAGCCGCCGGACTCCCGCCAACACTTCTCGCGTCGCGGCATAACCCCTGGCGCCGCCCTTTCGGATGGGCGGCACCAGATAGACATTGTGCAAGCCCGCTTCTTGGAACCGTTGGTACAACTCCAGCGCGATCTCTACTCCGGACCGGCCCTGCTCCAGTTCCTTCCTGACCGCCTCCGGTACCGTGCTGAAGATGATGCCGTCT
>Ga0315336_1003604_pt1 | contig 20215 bp, 7 predicted proteins | sample ASW5metaG_FD_204512 | JGI IMG/M metagenome (GOLD analysis project Ga0315336, IMG submission 204512) | Ammonia-oxidizing marine archaeal communities from Monterey Bay, California, United States - ASW #5 | ecosystem: Environmental > Aquatic > Marine > Intertidal zone | place: USA: California... | reverse complement strand
GCTCTCGAAACGCTGTCGCGAACTGGCATTTTTGAATAAGGGCTTGCGCATCTCTCTCGTAGAGGAATCGGAGTCGAATAACAAATCCGACAGCTTCTGCTATGAGGACGGTATTCGGGCCTTCGTGCAGCACCAGAACTCGAAGAAGGATGTCACGCATAAGGACATCATCTATTTCGAGAAGGCCGATGATACGTCGAAGACCGTTCTCGAAGTCGCCATGCAGTACAACAGCGAGTACTCTACTGACAACATTTACTCCTTCGCTAACAACATCAACACCGTACACGGCGGTACGCACTTGAGCGGGTTCAAGTCTTCGCTGACCCGTACGCTCAACAAGTACGCGCGGGCGAACAGACTCATCAAGGACAATGAGGACCTTCCGGACGGAAGTGATTACCTCGAGGGCCTCGTCGCCATCGTCAGCGTCAAGGTTCCCGACCCGAAGTTCGAAAGCCAGACCAAAGTCAAGCTCTCGAATACCGAGGTAGAAGGCATCGTGCAGCAAATCGTCTATGACCGTCTCGGCTCCTATTGCGAAGAGCATCCGGCGACGGCCAAGGCGGTCATCTTGAAATCGGTCCAGGCCAAGGTCGCTCGCGAGGCAGCAAGGAAAGCTCGCGACCTGATTCGCAGAAAAACCGTGCTCTCGAGCGGGAACTTGCCCGGAAAGCTCGCAGACTGCTCGAGTCGCAACCCCGACGAGACCGAGATTTACATTGTTGAGGGAGACTCCGCGGGAGGCTCGGCCAAGCAGGGTCGCGTCCGTGAGTATCAGGCGATCTTGCCGATTCGCGGGAAGATCATCAATGTCGAAAAAACTCGCATTGACAAGATGCTCGGTCACGAGGAGATCCAGACCATCATTTCCGCTCTCGGGACAGGGATCGGGCAGGATGACTTTGACGTCAAGAAGCTCCGCTATGGCAAGGTCATCATAATGACCGACGCGGATGTGGACGGCTCTCACATCCGGACGCTCCTCCTCACCTTCTTTTTCCGGCAGATGCAGAGTCTCGTGGGAGAAGGATATGTTTACATAGCACAGCCGCCTCTCTACGGGCTCGTTCGGAGGAACAAGACGACCTACCTGCAGGGAGACAAGGAGCTCGAGGCCGAGCTGATAAGCATGGGATCGGAGGGAACAAAGCTCGTCGTCAATGGCTCCGGGCAGGTTCTGGCGAACGACGACCTGAAGCGTCTGTGCGATGCGATAGGGCGTCTGGGCCGCCTCGAAGGAGGTCTTGTGCGGAAAGGAATTCAGCTCAATGACTATTTGAAGCTGAAGAGAGAGGGCTCTCCTCCTCTCCCCCGGCACCTGCTCTCCGTAAACGCTGGGGAAGACAGCGGTGATGGGCAAGGACGCAAGGCCGGCATGCACTTCTTCTATACCGATGAAGAAAGAGACTCGTTCATCCAGACGCTCGGCTCGGAGAAGGGCAGTGCCCTCCAGGTGGCCGAGGAGGACGACATGCTCGAGAAGAAGGAGACCGCCGACCTCGTTATTTACACGATCTACGAGGAGGAGCCCATCACGAAGATCATCGACGAGCTCAAAGCGCTCCACTTCTCCCCGAAGGTCTACCGTACCGGCCGCAAGCCTGACCAAAACGGTGCCAGAGACCAGCTCGAGCCAATTGCGCAGCTCGTTTCCTCAGGGGGAGCCAGCGCTCCCGTTTACGACCTTGTGGGCATTCTCGATACGGTCAAGGAAAACGTCAAACGGGGTCTCGACGTCAAGCGCTTCAAGGGTCTGGGAGAGATGAATCCGGAAGAGCTCTTCAAGACGACCATGAACCCGGAAACGCGGACGCTCCTGAAAGTAACTATCAACGACGCGTCCAAGGCGGATGAACACTTCAGCATCCTCATGGGAACCAACGTGGAGTCCCGGCGTAAATTCATCCAGCACCACGCCCTCGATGTGAAGAACCTCGACGTTTAACTATACAGCGAGCCAGTAGCAACTCTTAGAACGAAAGGTCAGGAATGGCTTCCGATCAAGGCGACGGCCCCAGTGTTTCAGGCGAGCGTATTCTTCCTCAGGATATTGAGGACGAGCTCAAAGAGTCGTACCTGACTTACGCCATGAGCGTCATCGTCTCTCGCGCTCTGCCCGACGCGCGCGATGGCTTGAAGCCCTCCCAGAGGCGTCTCCTGATTTCGATGAACGACCTGAATCTCAACCCACGTTCGAAGCACCGCAAGTGCGCAAAGATCGTCGGGGAGTGCATGGGGAATTACCACCCGCACGGGGATCAGGCCATTTACTCGACTCTGGTCCGCATGGCCCAGCGCTTCAACACGCGCTACCTGCTGGTCGACGGACAGGGCAACTTCGGTTCCATCGACGGCGACCCTCCGGCGGCCATGCGATACACCGAGGCCCGTATGGCGGCCACTACGAGTGACCTGCTCCAGGACCTCAACATGGAGACGGTAGATCTGACGAGGAACTTCGACGATCAGTACGATGAGCCCACCGTGCTGCCGTCGCGCTTCCCGAACCTGATCTGCAACGGTTCTACGGGCATCGCCGTCGGCATGGCGACCAGTATACCGCCCCACAACGTCCGTGAGGTGTGCGATGCGCTGAAGGCTCTTATCGAAGACCCTGAAATAACCATCGAAGCCTTGATGCGGCACATTAAAGGGCCCGATTTTCCGACGGGGGGCCTCATCTGCGGTCGGAACGGCATCTATCGAGCTTACAAGACCGGGCGTGGCCTCATCACGGTCCGCTCGAAGTACCACGTTGAGGAAGGGAAGCGTAAGGATTCCATCGTCTTCACCGAGATTCCGTATCAGGAATCCAAGCTCACCATCATCGATGGCATCTCGAACGCGGTGAAGGACGGCAGGATCACCGGCATTTCCGACGTCCGGGATGAGAGCGACAAGAACATCCGGCTGGTGGTCGAGCTGAAAGCCGATGCCGCCGAGGAAGTCGTGGTGAATCAGCTCTTCAAGTATACGACGCTGCAGACGAGCTTCAGCATCATCAACATCGCTCTGGTTCAGGGGCGCCCGCAGACACTGACGTTGAAAGAGATGCTCAACGAGTTCAAGAGACACCGGATAGATGTCATCCGGCGCCGAACTCGCTTCCAGCTGCGGAAAGCCGAAGAGCGTGCCCACATCCTGGAAGGTCTCCTCAAGGCGCTTGGGCACATCGAGAGGATCATCGAGCTGATCCGCGGTTCGGCAACCGTGGAGGAGGCAAGGTCAAAGCTGATCGCCGAATTCGACTTCTCGCAGGTGCAAGCCCAGGAAATCCTCAACATGCGTTTGCAGCGCCTCACGGGGCTCGAGCGCAAGAAGCTCGAGGATGAGCTATCTGAGCTGCAGGCGAAAATTGAAGAGTACCGCGCGATTCTCGGGAGCGAAGCTCTGGTTTTCGACATCATTTTGAAGGACCTCGAGGATATTCGCGAGCGCTACGGTGACGACCGCAGGACTCAGTTTGTCGAGGCAGCGGAGGACCTCAGCATCGCGGATCTGATTGAAGAGGAGGAAGTCGTTGTGACGGTGAGTCGCGGCGGCTACGTCAAGCGCGGCGCCCTGACAACGTATCGAAGTCAAGGGCGCGGTGGCCGTGGGATAACGGGCTCCTCGGCGAAAGAAGGGGACTTCATCGAGGACCTCTTTGTCGCATCCACGCACGATTACATCCTGTTTTTCACCAACCGTGGGCGCGTTTTCTGGTTGAAGGTTTACGACATCCCCGAGATGGGAAGGACGTCGAAGGGACGCTCGCTCGCGAACCTCATCCAGCTGACTCCAGGCGAGGCGGTCAGCCAGCAGCTTTGCGTAAGCGACTTCGATGGACAACGTGGCGTCATCATTGCTACGCGGAAGGGCACCATCAAAAAGACGCACCTCAACGCTTACTCGAGGCCGAAGAAGACCGGGATCATAGCCATCAATCTTCAGGAAGGCGATACGCTCATAGGAGCTGCGATCACGAGCGAGGGACACGAGGTGATCCTCGGTACGAAGCACGGAATGGCGATACGCTTTCGTCAAAGCGACGTGCGCGCGATGGGACGGACCGCGGCCGGAGTGGGCGGAATCACCCTTCGCGAGGGGGATGAGGTCGTGGACATGGTCGTGGTTGACCCTGAGCTCGAAGGTCTGACACTCCTTACCGCGTGTCAGAATGGATTCGGGAAGCGTACGCCGGTGAACGAGTATCGCCTTCAGAAGCGTAACGGTAACGGCACCATTAATATCAAGACGACGGAAAGAAACGGCCCTGTGGTGGGGATGAAGGCGGTTACGGACGAGGACGACGTGGTGATGATGACCCAAAATGGCATCCTCCTGCGCATTGCCGCGGCTCATCTGCGTGCCATTGGAAGAGCCACTCAGGGCGTGAAGCTGATCAACCTCAAGGGGGAGGACCAGCTCAATAGTATCGAGCGTGTTGTAAAGGAGGAGGGCGGGGAGGTTTCACTTCCACCGGAGGGTTCCGCGGACGGAAATTCCACGGGAAAGGCTCCCTCGGACTCGGCTCCGCCGGACGAGACTGTGTCGGACGAGACTGTGCCGGACGAGACTGTGCCGGACGAGACTGTGCCGGACGATGACGCCGCCAGTAAGAAGAGTGCTGGTGATGGAGCCGATCCTGGTGAGGAGCCCTAGGCATGCCGCCAGGAAAACCCCTGATCGTCCAGAGTGACCGAACTGTTTTTCTGGAGGTCGAGCACCCAGCGTTCAAGGAGGCCCGCAACCACCTCATGGCCTTCGCGGAGCTCGAGAAAAGCCCAGAATACGTGCATATCTACCGCATCACGCCGCTTTCCCTGTGGAATGCGGCCGCCGCGGGCCTGTGTGTCGAGCAGATACTCGACATCCTCGCAACCTACGGAAAATACCCGATTCCGAGCAGCCTGCGAAAAGAGATCGAGGAGTTCATGGGCAGATACGGCCAGCTGAAGCTCGAGCAGAATGACGGCAGGCTGGAGCTTTGCGCGGTGCGCCCGGATCTCCTCGAAGAGGTGCTTCACATGAAGCACGTGAGGGAATATCTGACGGATGGGAAAGTGGCCGTGCGCAATGGGTCTTCGGTGACGGCAGTCAAGGCGGAGTTTCGCGGGCAGCTCAAGCTGGCACTCATCAAGATCGGCTATCCAGTGGAGGACATGGCTGGCTACAGGAAAGGCGATCCCCTCGAGGTCGCGCTCTGTCCCCAGCTGTCTACCGGGGAGCCCTTCTCCCTACGCCGTTATCAGATCGACGCGGTGGATGCCTTTTACGCTGGCGGCCAAGCTGCGGGCGGCAGTGGCGTCATCGTTCTGCCGTGTGGTGCTGGCAAGACCGTCGTCGGTATCGGAGTCCTTGAAAGAGTAAAATCGCAGGCTCTGATAGTTTCCACGAACATAACTGCCCTCAGACAGTGGAAACGCGAGCTCCTCGAGAAAACCAAGCTCGACGAGACTCAGATCGCGGAGTACAGCGGTGACCAGAAGCAGATCGGGCCGATCACGCTGACAACTTACCAGATGCTTACGTACCGCAAGACTCGTTTCGAGGAGTTTCTCCACTTCAAGCTCTTCACCGCTCGTAACTGGGGCCTGGTTATTTACGATGAGGTTCATCTGCTTCCCGCGCCGGTTTTTCGCCTGACTGCGGAGATCCAGGCAACCAGGCGGCTCGGTCTGACGGCCACCTTGATCCGGGAAGATGCGCGCGAGGACGAGGTTTTCAGCCTCATAGGTCCCCGCAAGTACGATCTCCCGTGGCGTACCCTGGAAACTCAGGGGTGGATCGCCAACGCGAAGTGCGTTGAGCTGCGTGTCGACATGCCGCCTGAGGTAAACAGCCGCTACGCCATAGCCGATCGACGTGGCAAGTTTCGTATTGCCTCGGAGAACTCCGCGAAGCTCGACGTCGTCAAGGACCTCGTGAAGCATCACGGCAGAGACCGGATTCTCATCATTGGCCAGTACCTGGACCAGCTGCGGGCGATCCGGCGTGAGGTGGGCGCTCCCCTGATCACGGGGAAGACCCCGAACGGCGAGCGCGAAGCACTCTACAGCCGTTTCCGTTCCGGTCGCCTACCCGTCCTTGTCGTCAGCAAGGTGGGGAACTTTGCAGTCGACCTCCCTGACGCCAACATTGCCATTCAAGTCTCGGGCACCTTCGGTTCGCGCCAGGAGGAAGCGCAACGCTTGGGCCGCATACTGCGACCCAAGCGAAACGGAGGGCCAGCCCTCTTCTACTCGATCGTCACGCGGGCCAGTCGGGACCAGGAGTTCGCCGAGAAGCGGCAGCTGTTTCTGACCGAACAGGGGTATCACTACTCGATCCGAGACTCACAGGTGGACGACGACGAGAAACTAACCGTGCGCCATCAGGATTCTGCGTGAATGGGTCCTCTTGGTGGCTTCGCCATAGGGGCTGCGCCAAACCATGCAACTTAAAGATCTTCTCAGCGACTGCAGCAAAGCTCAGCTTCAGAGTTACTATCTGCACTGGTTCTCGGGAAAGGAGATGATCAGCGCCAGGGAACGGCTCGAGGTTGAGCTCACCGAGGCCATGACCGACCCTACCATGGCCCGCAACCTTTTTGACTCCCTTCCTCGGACGCAGCAGGGTTTCGTCATCTCGCTGCTTCTGCGCGACGAATATTCGGGCACGGTGGCCGAGGTGAGGGAGCAAAAGCACGGGCGCATCATCGAGGACTTCCAGGTCGAGACCACCCTCAAAGGCTTGCAAGAGTCCGGTTGCATAGCCAAGACAACCGGTACAGGTGGCTACGCCAACGAAGTCTTCACCGTGGCCACGGAGCTTGCGGTTGCCCTCAGGTGCACGATTTCGGTCGACGAACGGCAGCCTATGGAGATGCTGAGCCTGAAGCGTTTCTTGAATGGCCAGAATGGCCAGGGGGACGGTGCTGGCGGGGGGGACGGTGCCGATTTCCGCGACCTCTTGAGTCCACAAGCCGCGAAACACCGGCTGGAGCAGCTTCCGGACGACGTACGCCCGCTGATGCGAGCAGCGCTCGAGGAGCACGGAGGTATCCTTACGCATTCTTTGATGCCCGCGGGTGGCGATGGCAACGGAGGAGATGGCGCTTCTCGGGTCAACCTCGGGGACTGGAGGCGCGACCTCGAGGCCTCACGGCTAGGGACGACGGGCGTCCTCTCGCTCAAGGACTTCGGGATTGGCCTTGAAGAAGACGGAATCCTCGTTTTCCAGGAGATCGTCCGCGAGGTCAACCTTGCCGAGACAGCTCGTGAAGCCCCTGAAAACGACCGCGAAATTTCACTAGGTGCCGATCTGGTGATTGATCTGGAGCGAGCGCTCGAGATTCTGCGGATAGAAACCCTGGAGAAGACCCGTGAGGGCCACGTCTATAAAAAGATCGAGGAGCGTATAGCGAGCCAGTTCGTAACCTCGCACTATCCCGAGCTTCACGAGGGCTCGCCTCTGGGACACATTGTCGACTTGTGTCGCAGGCTACACCTCCTCGATGAGGAAGGGCAGCGCATCCGAGTCGATCCGATCCGCAGGCGCGTCTGGAGGAAAAAGCCACTGCTCACGAAGGTGAAGCAGGTCTTCGAGCTCTACCGCAATGAGAAGCGTGGCCAGCGTTGGAGCTTTCACCAGACCGCGATTCGAGAGATTTTCCTAGAACAGCTTCGGCGTGTTTCACCGGGTAGCTGGTTAATCGCGAGGCCTTTTCTTACGGCCGTGATCGCAGAGTACCTCCTCCGCCTCGAGCAGGACGAAGTTCAGGACAAGTTTCAGGAGCTCTGTAACGCCGACTTTCGCGAGGAAAACGTTGTTGTCCCGCTCCCAAAACTGTACCACGACCTCTCTTACTGGGTCCTTCATCGCCTCGCCTTACTGGGTATTGTGGACATCGGTTACAAGGAAGGGGCCTTTCATTCGTTGATCTACTCGAAGCTGGGGAGGAGGGTCTACGGCGAGTCGAATACCGTTCCTACCTCAGAGAGCGAAGAGCCTACAGACGTCCGGATGCTCGTCAACCCGGACTTCGAGATCCTGATTTACCCTGAGGCCTCCGAAGAGGCGAGCTGGACGGCCAGCCTTTTTGCCGACCGCGTCACTGGATCAGACCGGGTGAAACGCTATCGGCTGACGCGTGAGAGCGTCAAGCGGGGGATGGTGGCCGGACAGACGCCCGAAGAGATGCTCGACTTTCTCGAGGCGAACGCGCACGGAACGCTTCCGGCGAACGTGGTCTTTTCGCTGCGGGAGTGGACCGAGGGGGTCCAACTCGTTCGTTTGCAGAAGGTCCAGCTCTTGCGAGCGCAGAGTGGGGACGGGGCCGACCTGCTCGGCGGAATCCTCGAGTCAAACAAGATTCCGTACGAACGTCTGAACGATACGACGGTGATGGTGCGTGGAGGCAAGAACGAGAGGGCCGTAAAAGATTTACAAGCACACTTTCGCGACCACGGACTCTTCGTGGAATGACAAGGGTGGTTTCTCTATGCCCGATGGAGTCTTCCTACGACGCCTTTGAAGGAAATTAGAGTACCGCGGGGAGAATGGGGCTGCAGTCCTCACCTCCCCACGGTGGACGGGCATAGTTGAGAGGCCCAGTAACGTGAGCCTCGGCTAGGTTTTTCGGATTTTCCGGGAAAGAACTTGAGACAGACCCCCCAAGAAATCCCCAGCGGACACGATTTCAGAAGTACGCTGACGTTCACCAGCGTGCCCGAGCCCGTGCCCGGGAAGGAGATCGCGGTGAGCCGCGTTGAGCACCAGGGAGAAGGGCCTTGCTGAGCGAACCGCGGACAATCAGCCTGCTTACGGAGCTTATCCACCTGCCCCTGGTGCATACGCCTGAGAAGCTGCGTGAGGTCTACAATGAGGTCTGCCGCAGCTGCGGATACGAGAACTTTCTCCGCATCCAGGGCGGCGCCCGCATAGAGCGGCGTGAAGGCGAAGGTTTCAGCCAGCTTTCGCTTCTCGGAGATCGCATTCAGCTCACCGAGGACCACACGGGAATCTCTGTCGAGCAGTTTGGACGGAAAGCCGTGGCCGTCGTTTCTACCGCTCTCGGGACGCTCGGCATCCCCCTCATCCTTGTCCAGCAGACGACGGTGCGGATCACGAGCACCCCCAACAACTTCAAGAATGCGTCGGAGTATCTGGCCCGGAGCGTTTTCAAGATTCATTCCGGCGACCTTGAGGCGTTCGGAAGGCCGACGAGCGTTTTCGGTTTTCGCTTGGTGTTTCCGCCGACAACGAAGCAACCCCAGAACTTCAACGTTCGCGTCGAGTGCTATGTGCGAGACGGCCGTTCCCTCTACATCGAAAATGTGGGAACGTTCAAGTCCCCGATCCAGCCGTCTAACATTGATCAGATCGAGAAACAGGCGCAGCTAGCGTCGGATTTTCTCGCGAACAACGTCGTCAAGTTTCTTTCGACTTTCGACCGGAGAGAAAACGAATAATGCTGACGAGGCCAATGGCATGGTTCGCGACGTGCATTCTTTTGCTATCCGCCTGCGGGGGTCCGGATCCTTTGACTTCCCCCCGGAAGAGGTTGGAGCCCGATCCTCTGGAGAAGCGCCTCCGGAACATCCGGCAGCTTACGGACGGGGGTGACAACGCCGAGGCCTATTTTTCTGGAGACGGCCGGGAGCTCATTTATCAAAGCACGCACGGGGATCTACGCTGCGATCAGATCTTCGTCATGAACGCCGACGGCGGCGAAAAGCGCATGGTTTCGACCGGGTTCGGGCGTACCACGTGCGCCTACTTCTTTCCCGACAGGTCGCGGATCATCTACGCATCCACTCACTTGGGAGGGCGGAGCTGTCCTCCGAAACCCTCTCACGCGGGCGGTTACGTCTGGCCCGTCTACAGTACCTTCGACATCTTCAGCGCGAAGCCGGATGGCACGGATCTCCACCGGCTCACGGATACGAGGGGCTACGATGCGGAGGGCACGATTTCTCCGGACGGGACGAAGATCGTCTTCACCTCGGTGCGTGACGGTGACCTTGACATTTATGTCATGAACGCCGATGGCTCCGACCCGACGCGCCTGACCCACACTCTGGGATACGATGGGGGCCCCTTCTTTTCTCCCGACGGCAAGCTGATCTGCTTCCGCGCGAGCCGGCCGCAGGGAAAGAAGGAGGAGGACAGGTACCGGGAACTTCTCGTGGGAGACCGCGTTCAGCCGACCCAGCTCGAGATTTTCGTGATGAACGCAGACGGGAGCAACGTGCGTCAGGTGACGCGGAATGGCGCGGCCAACTTCGGTCCCTTCTTCCATCCCTCCGGAGAGAAGCTTATCTTCGCCTCCAATCTGTCCAACCCGAGGGCGCGTGGCCCGAATGCATTCGAGCTCTACCTGATCAACGTCGACGGCACGGGAGAAGAAAGAGTCACCTTTGACCCCACCTTCGACGCTTTCCCCATGTTCTCTCCCGACGGCAGGAAGCTCGTGTGGGCCTCGAACCGCAACGCCAGCAAGCGCGGCGATACGAATGTGTTCATCGCGGACTGGGTGGAGTAGCCCACGCCTGGGGCCTGTCGTTCCGGCGTTCTTTCCCTCCCCCTCCCCTCTGTTGTAGGCGGGTCTCCCGACCCGCCCACCGAACCGACCGAAGGTCTCCCTCACGCAATGGGTCGGGGGAGACCTGCGGTCCGACCGGTGGGGCGGTCAGGAGACCGCCCCACAACTAAGAACTAAGCTTTCACGCCAGCCGTCTGCTTCCCAGTCTTCCTCTCCCGGATCATGTTTCTCACCTCCAGGAGGATCAACAGGCCGACGCCGACACAGATGGCGCTATCGGCGATATTGAAGTTGGGCCAGACGTGCTCGCGGCGGGCCGGGCCTTCGCCGGTTACGAAGAACCACTTGATCCAGTCGCGTACGGCGTGCAGGTAGTACCTGTCATAGAGATTCCCTACCGTGCCACCCCAGAGGAGGCTCAGGGCCAGCGTGAAGAGAAATCCTGGCCCTTCCGGCCTGCGCAATAAGACGATGAAAACAGTCAGGATGATCACCACCGCGACCACCGAGAGCAACGTGAGCAGCCCTGTGTGGCTTGAAAACCAGCCGCTGAAGGCTCCATAGTTGTAGTTCGCCTCGAGCTCGAAGAAGTCTGCAATGACCTCGTGCCGTTCTTGGCCGACCACGCGCGGTGGGGACCCGGTCTCTACAACATTCAAGAGCTTGAAGATCGCGTCCTTGCTCCACAGGTCGAGACCCGTGACAAGGGCGGCGACCACGACGAAAAGCGTCACCGCGAGGGGTTTTGAGGAAGTTGCGCTGGTCATCGCGAGTATTGTAGACGATCTACGCGCGATGTCTGCTGAAACACCGCCTCGAACTTTCGCTGGAGCTCGACCCAGAGTCTTTCTAAAGACGCGGCGAGATGCCGGATGACGCTCGCGAGGTCACCGGGCGGCTCAGGATCGTTTCCGAAAATGCACGAAAGCGCCGCCGGAATCCGGGTGAGCTCGTGGCGGTTTGTAAGAACCAGTAACGCCGCCTCGCGGGTTTTTCTCTGGTGACTGAGAAGGTTGCGTACCAGTGGCAAGACCAGGTCCTTTCTGCGCGCGGACACGAGGCGTTCGGCCGCTCGTTTGCGGATTTCAGGGTCCCGATGCCGCAAGAGCTCGATGAGTACCAGCGCCGCATCGTCCGCCGGAAGACGTTCGAGCCAGAGTAGAGCGAGACTCTTCAACTTCGGGTCTTCCAGTGCGCCCGCGATCACCGACAGCGTCGCCGGGTGGTTGAACGCGGACAAGAAACCGAAGGCGCGCGTGCGGATCGACGGATCGGGACTCGTGAGCGCCATGGCTTCGAGCTCGGGAAGGTAGAGTCCCCCGAAACCATCCCCGAGGAACTCGAGGGCGGTCTCGCGAAACGAAACGGGAAGGGAGCCGCGCGCGAGCTCGAGAAGCCGAGAGTGCGCGCCCAGGGACGCGAGGGCTCTCAACGCCTCACGCCCGCCTTCGAAGGTGTGCTCGCGTGCAACGCGTGCGATAGCATTCTGTGCCTCGGCGCTGCCGATAGTCGCGAGCCCCGCGATCAGGTCCGTCAGGAGATCCTCCCTCTCGGCGAGCAGTGCCGCGCTGCTGAGCAGGGTCTGGGGATCGAACCTGGCCCGCACTCGGATCCAGCGCGCTGTGAACTCCCGCGGGCAGTCCTCCTCGAGCTCGAGCGCCAGGTTGGGGTCGAGGGGCACCCGTGCTGGCCGCGCTGCCCGATCGAGCTGCTCGCAATCCTCGAGGTTCCAGCGGCACAGAATGCGGACGGCTTCCTCGTCCCCGATCCGTTCGAGCGCGTCGTGGAAAGCGAAGAAGGTCCTGCCGTCGAGGTATACCGTTGGCTCTTCGTCAGCGACGAGAAGCAGGTTCAGCAGTGGATAGCTGCTGCCGCAAAGCGCCAACGTTGTGATGGCGTGCCGCCGCACCGATGGATCCTGGGACCAGAGGGCCCGTGCCGCCAGGCGGGCGTCGTCGCGTGGACGGACGCCGCTTTCGATCTCGAGGCCCATGCGCGTCAGCGCCGCATTCGACGCTGCAGGGCTGGGGCTCGCGAGGTCAGCGATCAATGGATCACGTGCTGCGCCTCGCAGCGATCCTGCCGAGGCGCGAAGCCCGTAGCGATTCTCCGCTCCGAGATCCATCGACATTCCTGGATCGCGCGAGACCAGTCTGCCCGACCCCTCACGATCGCCCAAGAGTGTCTTGCCAACGAACCAGGCACTACCCAAAAGGAGCGCGAGAGCGAACGCAGCCAGGACTCGTGCAGGAACGAACTGGGGCAAAACGAACTGGGGGAACCAGCGCCGGCGAACGGCTGGGCGGGCGGCAAGCGGCTCCTCGTGGCGCAAGAAGCGCCTCAGATCTGCGCTCAGCGCACCGGCGCTCTCGTAGCGGTCCACCGGCTTGAGCGCCATCGCCTTGTGGATACAGGCCTCGATCTCTCGCGGTAGGATCGATGCTGAGTCGAGCCCCCGCGGTCCTGGGAAGCGTCTGGCCCGTATCCGCTCCTTCAGCTCGCGTGGATTGAGGCCCTCATGGAGGGGACGCCGCGCAACGATTTCGAACAGCAGGGCGCCCAGTGCGTAAACATCCGCAGTCGGTCCGATCCGTTCGGGGAAAGGGTCGAGCTGTTCGGGCGCACGGTAGACGACATCGTCCCCGACCCCGGTCGAGGGGTCTCCCCCGAAATCGGTGATGACGAGTCGCCCCGCGGGCGTGAAAATAAGATTCTGAGGACTCAAACGACCGTGAATGACTCCTTCCTTATGCGCCACCTCGAGTCCTGCGGCAGCCTCGCTGAAGAGTTCCGCCACGCGGCGCGCAAACTCCGGGTGTAGATCCCCACCCGGTCCGATCGCGAGCGGACTGAGGGATGGGCGCTCACTCGAGCCACGCCTCAAGTCGGCGAGGAGACTTGCAAGCGTGTCGCCCCGGAGCAAGGGCATGACGTAGTAAACGCAACCGTCCTCGGTCTCGCTGATGAGCTCGATCGAGGCCAAAGTGGGGTGGTGGATGCGACTTTCACTGTTTTTCGTGAAACGCTCGAGGACGGCTCGGTCCACGGAAACTCCCCTCCGTAGAACCTTTACAGCCAAGGCACGCTTCCCGTCGCTTGCCTGGTAGACCACCCCCCTCACCCCCGATCCCACCTCCCCTGTTATCTGCAAGCCGGCAGCCTGAAGATCCGGGGCCGGAACGCGACCTCCCGCCGGATGATCAGCCCGCCGCGACTCCTCCTGCGGAAGGACCATGCACTCTCTCCACTTCTTTGTTTCTGCGGCCCCACTGTTCTCTTCGATCAGCCCCTATCTTCTCTTCGTCGGCCGATTCTTTTCGGCTTATCTTAGGTCCTTCCGGCGGCCAGAACAAGCTTCTCCAGCGTCCGCTTCGCGCTTCCACCCCTCGGGGATGCGCCCTTGGCCCGTGTCTACCACTTGGCGCCCCCGAGGTTTGTGGTAAAATCGGGGTCGATTGGGTCTGGGGCTCGCCCCCGCAGCAGGCTTATTTAATCCCGACAAAGGCGTCCGAGAAGCCGTTCTCGCCCCGTCTCGACAGTTCTCGCAGCTACCTCTTCCTTCTGAAGGCGCAGCCTTGCCCGTGATCGCGCAAAAACTCAACGGGAGACAAAAAACGGGGGGAAAGCTATTGCCTCTGCGACGAACCTGGCCCGCCCTTCCCATGGCCCTGTTAGGCCTCTCTATCGTCTGCGAGTCCGCCGACGCGCAGGGGGTCTTCATCCGTTCGGACTGTAACGGTACCCAGGAAGTCGACATCTCGGATGCCATCTTCAGCCTGAATTTCCTCTTCACGGGCGGTAGGGAACCGCCCTGCCTGGACGCTTGCGATTTCGACGACGGGGAGGAACTCGACCTCTCCGACCCCGTCGCCACTCTGCTCTTCATTTTTCTTGGCGCCCGGCCGCCGAGCCCGCCCTTTCCGTTCGAGAATCTCGACCCGGACGGGGACACCCTCACCTGTTTGAACGGCCGCGACCCACCCGATGAGCTCAGGGTATCGCCGGCGACCGTAATCTTTTATCAAGTCGGGCATTCGACCGTTCTGGCAGTGGCGGCAGTCAACGCCGGAATTCCCGAGGACGTGCGTTTGTCGGTGTCCACGAACTATTCGACCTCGGATGCCGCCGTCGCCTCGGTAAGCCCCGACGGGACCGTGATTGCTGAGGGCGTGGGTTTGGCCACGATCAGCGTGCTCTACCGCGGGGTCACGAAAGAGGTCGCGGTGAGTGTCGTTCCCGGCGCGGACGGTTCGCCGGTTGTACGGATCACGACGCCCCCGAACGGCTCGGTCCTGACCTCCGGCCAGGTGACCGTCGCAGGTGTCGTCGATGATCCAGATGCGAGTCTCACCCTCGGTGGATCCCCCATCGCGAATATGGATGGCGTCTTGCAGGCTACCGCCGATCTCGTCCTCGGCTCCAACACGCTCGAGGTGGTAGCCACTGGCTTGGCGGGAGAGGGTCAAGCGTCTGTCACCGTCACCCGTGCCGAGGCGGGAAGCGCCGGGGCGGTGGGCCCCGACGGAGAGCCCTTGCCCGAGATTCCCGTCGTCATCGTGCCGCAGGGTTCGACGCCCGATACTACCCCCCCGCAAATCGCGATCACCTCGCCTTCAGGCGGGGCGACTCTTCTCAGTGCCCACGTGGAAGTCACCGGCACCGTGAATGAGCCCGACGCCGTGGTGCGCGTGAACGGCGTCCTCGCCGCGCTCGAGCCGGGTGGCTTTCGTGCTTTTGTCGAGCTCCCAGCCGGCAACAGTGTCCTCCGCGCCGAGGCTGTGGATCCGGTCGGAAACAGCGCCGAGGCGACGGCCGCGGTCACGGTGGACGACACGCAGCTCCGCATAGCCATCACCAGTCCTCCCGGCAGCTTTTCTGCCGCCGTCGACCTGGGAGCGTTCTCGGTGAGTGGCACGGTTTCGCCTTCCGGAACCCCGGTTTCCGTAAACGGCGTTGCGGCACAGGTCGTTGGCAGTGCCTGGAGTGTAAATTTGACTTTGCCCGCGGGGGCCCATGACTTGATGGCGACGGCGGCTCTTCCTGGAGCGCTTCCGCGCCGGGCGCAGGCGACGCGTACCGTTTTTGTCGAGGGGCTCCCCCCGCAGGTCGACCTCGCCTATCCTCCGGAGGCACAGCTCCTCTCCCCGGAAGGCTACCGGGTCGAGACGACCTCGACATCCGTGAAGTTCGCCGGGAGCATCTTCGACGCCGGTGTGCCTCGCGAGGCAGAGGGTACCTTGATCCTGACGATCGGCGGGGTGGTGGCGACCGTCTCGGGGGGCACGTTCACCGCCGTCGTGCCACTCGTCATCGGGACGAATAACGTACAGCTCGTCGCCACCGACGCGCGCGGAAATTCGACCCAGCGTGCCTACAAGGTCGTGCGGGGCGGGACGGCCGCGCCCACTCTCGCCGCTGTCGCGGGAGATGGGGGGACGTTCACCGCTGGGACGGGAGGGTCGGTCACGCTCATCGCCCGGGCGCGAGACGAGGCAGGGAGCCTCGAGGAGGCAAAAGTGCTCACCTTCCGCGTGGTCCAGGGCGACGGGGTCTTCGAGGGAGGCGGTCGTATCCGGAAGGTCGTCACGGCGTCCGATGGACTCGCTTCCCTGACCCTTTTCGCGGGCAGTCAGGCCGGCGCTGGGAGCCATGTCGTCACGGTGAGCAGCCCGTCCCACGCGAACTCCCCTCTCGCGTTCATCTCCGACCTCCTGGTTTCGTCGGCTCGCGTGCTCATGGCGCACCGGAGGCGGTCGTACACGGGAGTTTCCGGAGAGGACCTCGGCGAACCGGTTCAGGTGCGACTGACGGACGGCTTCGGCAACCCGGTTCGCGGACCCGCGGTCAGCTTTACCGTCGTTGAGGGCAGCGCCCTGGTCGAGGGAGTGAATCCGAAAATCGTAACGACGGGCGCTGGCGGCGTCGCGAGCGCTGTTGTGAACCTGCCGCAAGGTGATTCGCGGAGCGTGATCGAGGTAGGGCACCCCGGTGCCGTGGCGGTCCAGTTCGAGGTTCTCGGGCGTGTTCCCGGTGCACCCGCCGACACGGCCGTCCACGGCGTCACTGTCGACGAGCGCGGTCAGCCGATCGAGGGGGCGCTCGTCAAGGCACACCTGTCGGGCAGCACGCTCGATACGCTCACCGACCGGGCCGGCTTCTTCCGCCTGGCGAGTGTTCCCGCGGGAGATCTGCTCCTTACCGCAGAGGCGGCCGGGCACGGAGACACCAGCGTGCGAGCGGTCGTGCTTCCGGGTCACGACAATCGCCTCGAGGCGCCCGTTCGCCTTGTACAAACGGACGGCCCTCAGGATCCGCGCTCCGATGCCGAAGCCGTATTGCCGGCTCAGGAAACCATCCTCACGCTGCCCGCCCTTCCCGGAGTTCGCCTGGAGGTCGTCGCAGATTCGACGACGTTTCCCGACGGCTCGTCAACCGGAACCATCACGCTCGCCGCGCCCAACCGGATAGCCCTTGCGGCGCCCGCTCCAGACGACATCCACGTGCACGTGCCGCTGGCGATCTACCCCACAGGGATCCACTTCGACCCGCCCGCACGCCTGGTCGCGCCAAACATCGGGGGGGAAGCTGGCCGAAGGGCGCCGCTTTTCCTTCACTTCCCAGGAGCCGGCTTCCTCGAGCTGCCCGGTGGGCTTGTCCAGGATGGGGTAAGCCTGGAGGCCTCCGGGGCCCGGGGTCTCCAGGAGAGTGGCGTTCTCTTCTTCTCGCAGCCGTTACCCCTCGAGGGGCGGACCGGAGTCCTTTCAGGACGAGTTGCGGTCACCGCCCCCGGGTTTCTCGACACGCCCCAGCACGATGCGAGCCACGTACTCGGGCTCAACGTCTACGCCCATTCCGGAGAGTTTTTCCTGGAGGAGACGGATCTCGTTCTTCCGGCGCCGGGGCGCGGAGTCTGCTACCGTTTTCGCCGTCGGTACGAAAGTCGCCATCGCTTTGCCGGCGCGCTCGGTCCCGGCTGGGAGCACGAGTACGAGGATCGCAGGCTTCATCCCGGGGTTGTGGTCGACAATGTCGTTCGGGCAAACGGAGCCGGGCGCTTCGATGAATACCTTTACGATGCGGCGGGAGACCTTTATGTCTCGCCGATCGGCGTCTTCTCGCGACTCTTTGTCGACGCGCAGGACTTCTTTGTCGAGCGCGACGTGGATGGTACGCGCTACAAGTACCATCCCTTCGATGGATCGCCGCTTGCGGGGCGGCTGCTCATGATCGAGGACAGGAACGGCAACAGCTTGAGCTTCACGCGGAGTGCTGGAGGGCTTATCTCCCAGGTCTCCGATAGCCTGGGACGTGTCGTCACCTACGGCCACGACGCCGAGGGACGGATAGAGAGCGTCACCGACTTCACCGGCCGCGCGGTCAGCTTCGAGTACGACCCCACGGAGGGCGATCTCGTCGCGGTGACCGGCCCCCCGGTGACGGCTACTCCGAACGACAACAACTTCCCCCTGGGAAAGCGCGTCGAGTACGTCTACGCCTCCGGATTCGCCGACCCGTGCTTGAATCATAACCTCACCGACGTGATCGACCCACGCGAGAGCGCCTCAACGAAGGTTCCGCGGGTGACCGTGACCTATGGGACCGATAGCAGCCAACCATCCTTCGACCGCGTCGAGACTCAGGTCTGGGGCGGCACCAACGCGACCGGCGTTCCGGCCGGTGGCACGGTAAGCTTCACCTACGGGGTCCTGCGCCCGCCGCTCGAGGGAGCGGTGAGCTCGAGCGAGCTCGAGAGCTTTCTCCTCTCGGCGGTTGGCACGACAACGTACACCGATCAGGAGAGTCGCGTAAGCGACGTCACCTTCAGTGGGGCGGGCCTGCCACTGGAGCTCCGCGTCCACACGGTTCCGGGGTCGCGGCCGCGCGATCCTTCGAGTCTCCACCCACCCCCGGGCACGGTTCCTCCCTACTACTCGACCCGCTGGAGCTGGACCCGCGAGGGTCTCCTCGCATCGAAGGTGGAGCCGCGGGGAAATCGCCTCGACCATTTCTATGATGAGGCGGCCCCGATTCGGCATGCCCAGGCGGCCCTCGTCCGCACAGAGCATCATCCGGTGCCGACGGGGGGCGCCCCGGTGGAGCCTGCCGTGACGACCTTCTTGCGAGACCCTCTTTTCGGCGTGGTCGTCGAGGAGGTAACACCGCGAGGGAACGATCTGGCTTTCGAGCCTCCACTGGGAGGTCCGGGAGGTCCCGCGCGCTACGCGACGAAGCGCTTCCTCGACTATCAGGAGACTGCGGACGCCGCCACCCTGGCGCTCGAAGCGGGCGTCACGGAGGTGGATCTCACCGACGCGTTCGCGCGAGTCGGTATCGCGCTCGGGCTGGGGGATCTCAACGGGGACGGGAGCTCCGCAGAGCGGTCGGGAAATGTCTTGAAGGAAGAGCCGCCCTCAGTGACGCTGCCGGACACTACGGTTGAGGCATCCTCGGTGACCTCGGTGTACAACGCCTTCGGCCAGCTCACTGAGCGCACCGACGAGTCCGGCCGCACCGTTCGCTTCGAGTATCACCCTGAGACCGACTACGACGGGGACGGCGTGCCGAATGGCGGCGGGGGCGACCCTTTGCAGGGAGGCTTCCTCGCGCGTCGCATCGCCGTCCTGGACGACGATGGCCCGGGTCCACCCGACGAGATCGTCCAGGAGAGTTACGTCTACGAAGCGCAGGGTTTCCTCGCGAAGCGCACCGATGGAAACGGGAACGAGGAGTTTCACGTTCATAACCAGCTCGGACAGCTCGTTGAGCTCCGACTCCCCTCTCCGATCAAGTATCGCCGGCACTTCGACTACGACGCCGATGACAATATCGTCCGCGTGCGCATCGAAAACTACGGGCAGACTGACGGCGGTACCACACACGCCCTTTTCCCCGCCAATCAGTGGCTCGACACGGAGGTCGAATGGGACCTGCTCGGCAGGCCCGTCACGCTGACGCGCGAGGTGTCCGGCGGCGAGATCGGTCCGGCGAAGAGCATCGCGACCCCTCTTCGCTATCACCCAGCGGGAGCCCTTGCGCGCGTGGAGCACCCGGTTCCGGGAACGGACGAGACCTGGACCTACGACGAGCGCGACCTGGTGATCGAGCACGCCCGAGGAGCGGAAACAGCGGACGAGGCCCTGACCGAGACCTTTTACGACGAGAACGGCGACCCGGTTCTGCAGCAGACAGCAGCGAGCATTCGCGAAGAACGGCGTTACGACGGCTTCAGTCGCCTTGTTGCTGTCATCGACGCGGTGGGCGGCGCCCGCGTCTTCGAGCGCGACATCGAAGGACACTTGCTTGCCGACTCGTTTCTGGGGACTCCCGGTGGTCCAACCCCCACAACCCGGGATGGAATTGGCAGCGTGCTCCTCGAAAGGTCGTCTTTCGAGTACGACGAGCGCGGACGGATATTCGAGACGCGCAAGGCTCTCTTCAATCGGGGTGTCGATCCGGAGACGGGGCAGCCTCTGGCGGCGGAGGTCCTCGTGGACAGCCGCTGGCACGACGGCGCGGGCCGTGTCGTGCGGCGCACGGACCCGGAGGGTGGCCTGTGGTTACGGGAGTATGACGGTGCCGGCCGCGTCGACCGTGTGACGCAACCGGACGGTGCTCTGCAGCTCTTCACCTACGACTCGAATGACAACGTAATCGGGGAGGTTACTGAGAGGTTCACCCTGGACCCCGTGGATCCCACCGCCGCAG
>Ga0315336_1003603_pt1 | contig 20220 bp, 16 predicted proteins | sample ASW5metaG_FD_204512 | JGI IMG/M metagenome (GOLD analysis project Ga0315336, IMG submission 204512) | Ammonia-oxidizing marine archaeal communities from Monterey Bay, California, United States - ASW #5 | ecosystem: Environmental > Aquatic > Marine > Intertidal zone | place: USA: California... | reverse complement strand
TGGGTCACAAGGTATTGCGGTCGGTATGGCGACGAGTTGCCCGCCTCACAATCTGACCGAAGTGTGTAATGCCGTTTTGCACGCGATCGAAAACCCCGAGGCCACACCCGACGACTTGATGCGATTTGTGAAAGCGCCCGACTTTCCGACCGGCGGCATCATATACGGCGCTGGCAGTCTGGTTGAGGCCTACCGCACTGGTCGCGGACGCATTCGCGTGCGTGCGAAATGCGCCGTCGAACGCGACGAAAAGTCAAACAAAGACCGGATCATCGTCCACGAAATTCCGTATCAGGTAAACAAATCTCGACTCATCGAGAATATCGCCGACCTTGTCCGGAACAAACAGGTCGAAGGCATTACCGACCTCCGCGACGAATCAGATCGCGAAGGCATGCGCATCGTTATCGAGCTGCGCAAAGGCGAAGAGCCTGAAGTCGTTCTGAACCAACTCTACAAAATGACGCAACTGCAAGATACGTTTAGCATCATCATGCTAGCGTTGGTGAACAATGTACCCCGCGTGTTGAGTTTGGCCGAAGTAATCCGCCATTACATCGATCATCGCGTCGACATCATTCGCCGTCGTACAGAGTTTCTACTGGAAAAGGCTGAGGCGCGCGCACACATCGTCGAAGGCTTGTTGAAAGCAATTGACATTATCGAAGAAGTTATCGCCGTGATACGCGGTTCGGAAGATGTCGACGTGGCACGCGCGGCCTTGATGGAGAAATTCGGTTTCACGCATATCCAGGCAAACGAAATCCTTGCGATGCGATTGCGTCGTTTAACCGGTCTCGATCGCGAGGAACTGGAAGCCGAGTACAAAGAACTGCTGCAATTGATCGAAATGTACCGGCAGATCTTGTCTGGCCGGAATACCATCCTCGCTGAAGTGACCAAAGAACTTACGGCGGTTAGAGAGCAATATGGCGACGAACGGCGCACGGCCATCATGGACGAAGGTGGGGAGTTTGCGATTGAAGATCTCATCGCGGACGAGGACATGGTCGTCACAGTGTCGAATCAAGGCTACATCAAGCGCGTCCCGGTCAGCACCTATCGGAAACAGCGCCGTGGGGGCCGCGGCGTAGCCGGTGCACAGGCGAAAGACGAGGATTTCGTCAAAGATCTATTTATCGCCTCTACGCACCAATACATGCTGTTCTTCACGTCACGTGGACGGGTTTACTGGCGCAAGGTTCACGAACTGCCGAAGGCCAGCCGCACCGCACGCGGTCGCGCAATTGTAAACGTGCTCAGTCTCTCCGGCGATGAGCGCGTCACCGCGTGCTTGCCCGTGCGCGACTTGAAAGATGAGGAGAAGATGATCTTCATGGTGACCCGTAGGGGCATTGTGAAGAAGACGGCGCTCAAAGCGTTTAGTAATCCACGTGCGACCGGCATCATCGCGATTGACCTTGAGAAAAGCGATCAGCTGATCGACGTGCAAATTACCTCGGGTGAGGACAACATCCTCATCGCCACGTACAAAGGTATGTCGATTCGTTTCCCGGAAAAAGATGTGCGATCCATGGGCCGCAACGCACGCGGCGTCATCGGCATTCGTTTGGGGAAAGACGACGACCGCGTCATCGGCACATCCATCGCACCGGACGACAGCACCGTCCTCAGCGTGACGGAGAACGGCTACGGCAAGCGTACAAAAGTCGGCGAGTACCGCCTACAACATCGCGGTGGCCAAGGCATCATCAACATCAAGACAACGAAACGAAACGGCAACGTGGTCGAAATGCTCACTGTGGACGATTTGGACGAAATCGTTGTGGTCGCGACGGACGGCATTGTCATGCGCACGAGCATGAAGGATATCCGCACCATCGGCCGCAACACGCAAGGCGTGCGCATCATGAAACCGCAAGAAGGCGCAACGGTTACCGCAGTCGCCCGGGCGGTTGCAGAGGAAAAAGAGGACCAACTTACCGAGGAATCCGGCGGCGAGGCGTGATTCTTCCCGATTCCATCGAGACCGCGGTAGCCCCGCTCTTCGAGGCATTGCCACTAGAGCGGGCGATGAGTACTTTGGTCGTCCATGAAAGCGGGGGGAAAGACCTCCTCGAAATCGTCGGCCGTGTCGTTCTCGACCCGTCCATCAAGCAGCGCCCAACATTGCAGGCCGGCCTTTGGCTGTATGTGGACGATCTAGACCAGAGTCACACCATTAGCCAGGGCATCTCCGACGCCACCGGCTCATTCTGGCACGGCATCATGCATCGGCGCGAAGGCGATTTCAGCAATAGCCATTATTGGTTCAATCGCACTGGCCACCACCCCTCGATGGACACGATCGAGGGCTACGATTCTCATGCCTTTATTGACGACGTAGCATCCAGCACGGCCCAGACCGCTGAGGGCCTGATCGCGTTGCAACGGTGTGAATGGGCGTCTCTGTTCGCCTGGTGCGCGATCGACTGACATGTTTCACCAAATTATATTTTGACAATCGCAGCGTTCGCGGGATAGAACCATTCAGATTGCCGCACCATTTGGGAGCAGAACCGTGCAAGAAGCCAGCAGTGCCCAGCGCAAAGAATTACGCCGTCTGGCACATCATCTAGAACCATTGGTCTGGATCGGGAAAGAAGGTCTTAGCGACGATGTCATCGCCGCTGCCATTGACGCGCTCCAGGCGCACGAATTGATCAAAGTAAAGCTCCTGGCCCTTAAGGACGAACGGAAAGCGGTGGCACGCGACCTCGCAGATAAGGCCGATTGCGTCCTCGCCGGCGTCATCGGCCACGTCGTGATTCTATACCGCGAACAACCGGACGAAGAGAAACGAAAGATCAAACTCGAAGCCACTTAGAACACCATCGCAATTGAACTGTCAGCAACGTCAAGAGTTGCTGATTGGACCTCGTCCTACTCTTTCACCCCCAGCGGTTTGCGTGTCCGCGCACTGAGGATTTGAAGGTCGTGTATGTGGAAATCGGACACGGATTCAATAGCCACTTCACGGTCAAACTTCTTCGCCAACGCTTCCAACAATTGTTTGTCGTCATTGCGGAGTCGTCGCGCGATGTCGGAATGCAATTGTAGGATGACTCGTTTCTCTTTTGTCGTGCAGAACAGACTGTTTAACCGACGCAAGACGTCGAAGGTCATCGTATCGACCGATCGGACCATGCCGCTTCCCTCGCAATAAGGACACGGTTGCGAGAGTGACTTCACCAAATTGTTCTTCACGCGTTTCCGCGTCATTTCGATCATGCCCAGCTCGCTGATTTCCGAAACCGTGGTCTTCGCTCGGTCGCTTTTCAAGCTATCCTGCAACGTCTTGAACAGCTCGTTGCGATTTCGTTCATACTTCATATCGATAAAATCGCAAACGATAATGCCGCCCAAATCTCGCAATCGGGCTTGCCGCGCAATTTCGCCGGCCGCTTCCAAGTTCGTCTTTAGTACCGTGTCTTCGAGCCGGCCTTTACCCGTACCTTTACCGGTAAAACGTCCTGTGTTCACGTCGATCGCCACCAGCGCTTCGGTCTGATCGATACAAATGTGTCCGCCGCTCGGAAGGAAAACACGTCGATGAATGGCCTTCTCGATCTCGGCTTCCAGTCCATACCGATCAAATATAGGCCGCTTCTGACGATAGAGCTTACACCGTTTCTTGAGGTTCGGCGCGAACGAATCCAGGAAATTCAAAATCCGGCTGTACTCCGCCTCGTCGTCCACCGTCAATTTGTCGACATCGTTCGTAAAACGATCACGGACGATTCGAAGGATCGGTCCAAGGTCGTCATGCAGTAGCGCTTGGCCTTTGAGCGACTTCATTTTCGAGTGAACCTTGGTATGCAGCTTCGTTAGGTATTTGACGTCGGCTTGAAAGTCCGCCTTTGATTTACCTTCCCCTGCCGTCCGCAGAATGAGTCCGCCGTTCTTCGGACGTATTCCGTTGAGCATGCGGCGGAGCCGGTCACGTTCCTTATCCGAATCTATTTTTCGGCTAATGCCCAAGTGCTTTACTTCAGGCATCAACACCACGTAGCGGCCTGGATACGTGATGAAGTTCGTCAGCCGGACACCTTTCGTCCCCAACTGATCTTTGCTCACCTGTACCATGATGAATTGGTTTTTCTTGAGAATGTTTTCGATCTTGGGACGGGCGCCCCGGCGACCGCGCGTCTTCGCCCGAACCATACCTTCATCAAATTCCAATTCGCCGTTGGCTGCGGCGTCGGCAATGTCGGACACGTAGAGAAATCCGTTTTTCTCGAAGCCGATATCGATGAACGCAGCCTGAATGCCGGGCACGACCGAATCCACACGGCCTTTGTAAATGTTTCCGACCAGACTCCGGTTTTCGGTCCGTTCGATCTGCAATTCGGTCAGACGGCCATCTTCGAGATAGGCGACTCGGGATTCGCTGGGTGTTACGTTAATCACAAATTCATTCATAAGGTAGGTGGACAATCTTTTCTATAGGTCATGGTGTGTAGCAACAAAGTACATTGATTTCGGATCAATCGAAAAACCGCCTGCGTGCGTGAACCGTCAGAATCGTTCCCACACACATCATAACCGTCAGGTAGAACGATCCGCCGTAGGAGAGAAACGGCAGGGGCAATCCGGTGACGGGCATGAGGTTTAGTGTAATCGCAATATTAACGAGAATGTGGCACGCAAGTATAGAGACGGCTCCGACGACCAGCATACGCCCGGAAAGGTCGCTACAGGAGATGGCCAGCATGAGACCACGCATCAAGAACAGTCCGAGCAACACAATCACGGTGCCGGCACCGACAAATCCCCATTCTTCGGCCAATAGTGCGAAGACGAAATCGGTATGAAACTCGGGCAAGTAACTCAGGTGAGTCTGCGTACTGTTACCGAATCCCTTGCCCCACATTTGGCCGCTGCCAATCGCAATCTTCGCTTGTAGTGACTGGAAGGAGGCTGCGGAATTCGCTTCTTCCGAATTGAAAAACGACTCGACACGAAGACGTTGATTATCGGTCAGTTGAGAATAGGCGACGGGCAGCGCCGCCAATCCCGCGATGACCACCAGGGCCATATGCCGCCATTGACAACCCGCCACAATGAGCATTGCAAACACCAACGGCACCATTGTAATCGCCGTACCAATATCCTTTTGGGCGACGACCAGTCCGACGATTCCACCCCAAACAATGAACGTTAGAATAAAGAATGGGAAACGGCGGACCCGAGGCCCAATTCGGTCGAGATACCATGCGAGCATGAACACGAGCGCGAGTTTGCTCAATTCAGAGGGCTGAAACCGAACGGGCCCGAACAACACAATCCAATGTTGTCCGCCTTTCACTGTGGTTCCTATTTGCGGCGAAAGCACGGCCGCCAATGTGACGATCGCCAAGATGTAAAATGCCGGGCTCATCGAAATGAGTACACGGTAATCGATACACACAATCATCATCGCGAGTATCGCGCCGATGAAAAATCGCGCAGCCTGTTTCCAGTGGGGGTAATCTACGGCGACGGGTCCGGTGCTCGCGCTATACAGGACGACGAAGCCTATCGCCGCGAGCGTTATCGTCAATAGCACCGTAATCCAATCCAAGCGCAACAGGTTGCCGCGGTCGAGAATGCCGACGCGGCCGTTGATGAGATTGAGATCTTTTTCCAACGCAGTCATGATGCGTCCGTACTCTGAGCGATGGTGATTGGACTGGAATAGTCGTCAGGTGCCACCTTCCGATCATAGAAATAGCGTAAAAGTTCACGAGCAAGCGGACCGGCCGCAGTATTCCCGTGGTGGCCATGTTCGACCATCGCACACACCGCTAACTTCGGTTCGCGATCGAAAACACCAGCGACGAACCAGGCATGATCCCGAAACTTTCTCGGGATATCTTCTTCTTCGCCGTATTTTTCTTGGACGGATCGATTGACAATTTGCGCCGATCCGGTTTTACCCAATACATCCATCCCGTCAATCTGGGCGATGACACCCGTCCCGGTAGGCGTTATATCATCCTCAATGCATCGGCGAAGTCCTTCCTGCACCAGCGCAATCGTGGCCGCACTACAGACCGGCTCCGACTGGTCGGGCTCGTTATCCAGGTTGATGTATGGCGTCACCCGGCGACCGCCATTCAAAACCATCGCCATCAGTTGTGCATTCTGAAGGGGCGTCGCTTCCACATAACTCTGACCGATCGAGATCATGGCGATTTCGCCGGGGTATATAAGATATTCACTCCGTTTCGCACCTGGACCCACAGACTCCCTTTTCCAGGCCATCGACGGCACAAGCCCGGGCAATTCGCCAATGAGATCCACACCGGTAGGTACACCCAATCCGAACTTCTTGCCCCATTTGTGGATAGGGTCCGCATTGTACCTGGCGTTGCCGTTCACGTAAGTTCGGGTCAATTGAAGTCCGAGCTCGTAGAAGAACACGTCGCAGGACTGCGAGAGTGCATCAACTATGTTGATCGATCGATGCCCCCCGAATTTCCAGCGCCAACAACGGACGCCGTGATCTTTGTAGTATCCATGACATGTGATATGAGTATCCGCGGTAACAATGCCTTCTTCCAGGGCGGTTATCGCCATCGCGATCTTGAATATCGACCCCGGCGGATACTGATTTCGATAGGCACGATGTTCCATCGGCCGCATTTCATCATTGAGCAAAGCGATTCGTTCATCGCTTCGATTGCGCGACACAAACGCGTTGGGGTCGTACCCCGGTACGCTGGCCATCGCCAGTATTTCGCCGGTGTCGGCGTTGAGTGCGACCAGTGAACCGACAGTGGGATGTGTGTCAAGGCGACTTGCGAGCAAGCGTTCGGCTTCCTGCTGGAGTTCAAGATCCAGGGTCACGTGCAACGGCTTGCCCGGAATTGAATCTTGCCGGACTATTTCTTCAAGCTGTCGGCCGCGGGTATCAATGGCAACGGACGGTGTGCCAATGTCATCGGTACTCAGCTGTGGGCGGCTATATAGGCTTGCGTGCCGGCTCACGATCACGGATCCATCTGAGCCGTGGAGTTTGTCCTCGTACAACAGCTCGAGCCCTGCCTTGCCAATCACGTCTCCGGACTTGTAATTGGGCGCCAACGTTGCGAGTTCTTTCTCGTTGATTTCGCCCAAATACCCCAACAGTTGGCCCGCCGTTTTACCGTGGAGATAAAAGCGTTGTGGCCGCACCATTACGTGTAAACCAGGCAGCGCGTAAATCGATTCGTAGAGTCGGCCCAGTTCCCAACGGCTGATATCGCGTTTCACATACACCTGACCGTACGGCAACAACTTTTCACTTTGTCGAAACGTTCGACCATTCAGTTTCTCGCCCTTATTGATGAACTTGCTCTGAAGATGTGCGTTAATCTCGTCCAACAATCCGTCTCGATCCACATTGAGAACGGATGCTAAACGTTCGGCGACCTCTTTCGGCGCATCACACTCCGCGGGAATGATGATGACATCTCGAGCGGGGCGGGTGTCGGCGAGGATGACGTTCGGATCGCGTGCGAAAATCAGGCCCCGTGGACCTTCTAACCGTTCCTCGTGCATCTTTTGCGTAAAAGAAGTATCGGCGTGTTTTTCGCCCTCGACGATCTGCAAATACCAGAGCCGGCTAACCAAGATCACGAAGCCGGCTGCGATGACCCCCATGACGAGATATAACCGCGGATTGGGTGTCGGGAGCGATGGTTGTTTAGGGGGCTTAAGTTTCATGTCATGCAATACGGTTTTGGATAGGCTTCAGCTCGCTCTGGAAAATCTTATCCAACATGAAAAAGATAATTGGTGTGGCGATGGCGGTGTAAAACGCCGTGGGCACTATACGCCCGATGATGTCACCGATACTCGCGAGCTGAGGTTGGGCAACGTAGAACAGTGCGCTGTGAAGCAACCCGTGTATCAGCGCGGCGCACAACACGAGCCCCGTCTTGACCGCCGGGTTTTCCGTAACGAGCCGGTTGGCAATGCGCCCCGTGGCATAGGCCACGAGCACGTAGCACAACACGTTATGGCCAATAGACGTCGTGCTCGCAACGTCTTGAAACAACCCGCCTATCACGCCCGTATACATCGCCCGTTCTTCGTCAAACGCTATCGCAAAATACACGACCAACAGCAAAATGAGATCCGGCAGAACGCCCTCCACGCGCACGGCATCGAGCCACGTGGCATGAATCAAGGCCGTGGCAATGATGATGACAATCCAAAGTACGTTAAGGCGCATTCGTCGTTTTCACCTTAAGGCGCAAAACGTTCCTGAAGCGGACGATCGTCGGGCATGGCGAACCGATGATCCACTTCAGGCCGTGACGCCATTGCGCTGGGTTTGGGCAGCGCGACTTGTACGAGTAAAAGTTCTTCGATGGTATATGGATTTGCATACGGTTGGACGACTGCTGCCCGGAGAAGATCGCCTTGTTTCTGAACGCGAAGCACCTTGCCGATCGGTAGTTCCGCCGGATAAACATTGCCCCCCGCGCTCACCACTTCATCTCCTTTTGAAACGTGATCTTTTAGATCAATGTATTGCACCTGACAAATCTGATTGACATCGTTACCCGATCCTCGAACAATTCCCAATACGCGATCACTACCCGTACGCGCTTCGATGCTACACGCAGCGTGGTGAAGTGAAGCGACGTATGACATCGTCGGTTCGACCCTCGTCACGATTCCGACAATTCCATCTTTCGTAATCGCACACATGGACAGTTCTACGCCGTGAAGCGAACCGACATCAATGGTCAACATCCCTTTCGATCGTTGCAAAATTGATGCGGACATCGTTTTGAGTCTCGGATTGCCTCGAACGAACTTCAATAGATTTCGGAGGCGGTCGTTCTCTCGCTCAAGCGTGGCCGCACGCGAAAGATCCAGGCGCGTCCGATTCAGTTCGTCACGCAGATCCGCCGCATCACGCGTGGCCGCGTTGTAACTAACCACCGCGCCTGTAGTGTATTCGACTGCATCCTGCGCCACGTTCATCGTGAGCAAGAAGGGAGAAGCGGCCACCGAAACCACTTTGCGCACAGCATCCCCCAGTAAGCTGGCGCGCGTACCGGAAGCCATCGAGATGAGACAAAGCGCAACGATAACGCCCAAGGTGATAGAGGGCCGATACGAACGAACGCCCCGAACGATCGCGCGGGCGCCGAGCATCGACTAGTCCTCGTCCACGTGATATTTGCCCAACCCTTCCAGGAACTTACCCGTGCCCAATACCACTGCTGTGAGCGGGTCTTCCGCAACGGTGACATGGAGACCCGTCTCTTTCGCCAGCAACTGATCGAGTCCGCGCAATAACGCACCGCCGCCCGCAACGACCATGCCGCGATCAACAATATCGGCCGACAATTCCGGCGGCGTTCGTTCAAGCGTAACGCGAACGGCATTCACAATTTGATTGACCGGTTCGCTGAGCGCTTCGCGGATTTCTTCAGACGTGATCGTCAGCACCTTCGGTAAGCCCATGACCTGGTCACGGCCTTTGACCTGCATCTCAAGTTCTTCTTTCAGCGGAAATGCGCTACCGATCGCTATCTTAATCTCTTCGGCCGTTCGCTCGCCCACAACCATGTTGTACGTCCGCTTAAGATGTTGAATAATCGCTTGATCAAGTTCGTCGCCCGCCACTTTCACTGAATTTACGTGGACGATTCCGCCGAGCGAAATAACCGCTACTTCAGTGGTGCCACCGCCGATGTCCACAATCATGCAACCTTGTGGCTCGTGGACCGGAAGTCCCGCACCAATCGCCGCGGCCATCGGCTCTTCAATGATGTGCACGCGCGTAGCGCCGGCTTCCCGGGCGCTTTCGATAACCGCGCGCTTTTCCACCGCGGTAATTCCAGACGGCACACAGATGGCCACACGAGGCCAAACCAGATGCCGTCGGTTATGCACCTTTTGAATGAAGTGCTTGAGCATCTGCTCGGTGATATCGAAATCGGCGATTACGCCGTCCTTCATCGGGCGAATGGCGACGATGTTCCCAGGCGTGCGGCCAATCATGTCCTTGCCCTCGTTACCGACCGCGCGTACCTTGCCCGTATCAATATTTTTGGCGACGACGGATGGCTCGCTGAGCACGATGCCCTGTCCGCGGACATACACCAAAGTGTTCGCGGTGCCCAAATCGATACCCATATCATGGGAGAACAAGCCGGGAAAGAGGCTTAGAAAAGAACGCAATGAGGCAACCTCGCCCGTACCACTCCGGAATCCTAGACCGCATGCTCTAAATCCAGGAGTGAAACGTACTTAGATAGAATTCGAAGGCAACAAACCGATTGTATCAAATGGCATCGCGAAGTTCAACGACCTGCTTGGGAAAACCCTTGACGAACCCTTTGAATTCCTGATCTACATCACCCGAATCACAGACCCCAACACACTGACATGGATGACAGCGCGAACAGGATGTATGGGGCGACGGGTTTGGTCCCGTTTGCGTTCGGCACTATAATGGGGATCCGCCGTAACCAAAAATCAATCGCTAGACCTCGCAGGAGTGTTTCATTGAAAATCTACGTACCACTGATCGCCGTACTGTTGACGCTAACTCCCGGCTGTATGACCATAATCGGCGATTCCGACGCTCGGCTCGTCCGCGCAAAAAACAAAGTCGCACCTGCGCTCGTCCACATCCGTCCCGTGAAAGAGGTCTTTCGCGGCGGACGCCGCCAGGAAATCTCAGTGTTAGGCAGCGGTTTTATCATTTCGAAAGATGGCTACGTCATCACCAATGAACACGTCGCTGGCGAGAGCAAACTGGTGCGCGTCGTGTTATTCGACAAAGAGGAAGTGGATGCCGAAGTCGTCGGAACTGATAAATTCACGGATATCGCTGTACTGAAATTGCAGACACAACGGACTGATCTACCGGTGGTCGACATGGAATTGGGCCGGAAACTGGAGGCGGGGCAGACAGTGTTAGCGCTCGGCAGCCCCCACGGCCTTTCCCGTTCGGTTTCAAAAGGCATCGTTAGCGTGACCGACCGATACCTCCAAGATTCCGGCACCATGGTGTCGCCCTACAACACTTGGATTCAAACCGACGCCGCCATCAACCCCGGAAACAGCGGTGGCCCGCTCGTTAATCTGAATGGAAAAGTCGTTGGCGTAAATGCACGGCGTCTTGGGGGTGCGGACAATGTGGGCTTCGCCATTCCGGTCGGCATTGCGGAAGAAGTTTGGACGGACATCATCGAACATGGCCGTGTGGAGCGGAGCTGGATCGGCGTGACCTTGCAGGAAATGATCAGCGTAACCGATGACGCGGCGCGGGAAGGCGTTGTGATTGGCGACGTCGATCCATTGTCCCCTGCGTTTGAAGCCGGCATTCGACCGGGCGATGTCATGCTGTCCATTGATGGTGGCGTTACCAATGCCCGGTTTGAAGAAGATCTACCGGCCGTTCGAAAACGCCTCGCAGATTTTCCGGTGGGCGAAGAACTAACCCTCGACCTCATGCGTATTGCGCAAGAAGTCACGATTGAAGTCGTTACGGAAGCCAAAGGTGACATCAAAGGGCGAGAGATCGAACTGACCGCGTGGGGATTCACCGTATCGGAGTTGACCCCGGCCATCGTGCGCCGCGCGCAATTGCCTTCGCGTCGAGGCGCTTACGTTTCCGGCACTCGTGTGGGCGGGATCGCATCCATCGCTGGCCTGCGTCAAGGCGACATTATTCTACGCGTCGACGGTGAAGACATTGCCGACCTTGCGGGCTTTCAGAATGTATATCGTGAACGATTGGATTCAAAACAAGCCATGGTGTTATTAGACGTGAAGCGTGGCGCGGTAACGATGTACGTGTTGGTAAAACAAGGCGCAGCCGAACCGGCTCGCGCGGGAGATTAATCGAACCATGCGAAGTACGCTTTTCGATAAACGCAGCATCCGCTCGACCCTAATACTGGTTCTTTCTGTATTGACCGCCGCGGGTGCATGGGCCCTTACCGATCACCAGGTCTCGCGCAATTTCGACGCCGTCGAACCGGCCGTCTGCCTGGTCTCCTATTCTTCCGAAGTGCGCAACCCAAGCTCCGGAGAATCCAGCCGCAGAAACACGCGCGCATTAGGCCTCGTCGTCTCGCCTGAAGGGCTCGTCATAGCGCACGGCCACATGAAACGGCAAGATTCTGAACCGTTTAACATCCGCGTGGAAATCGGCAAAGGCGACGACTCCAAATCGTATGATGCAAAGCTGCTTCAGAAGCCCGACGATGTAAACGTCTGCTTTTTACAAATCGAAAGTAAGGAATCCCTAAAACTATCGTTTGCAAAGCTCTCCGAACGATCACTGTCGCTCGGCGATGAGATTATGATTGTCGGAATGCTTGGCGAAAGCCTGGACTACGCGCGGGCTGCGATGCTCCGCCGCATCGGCTCTGTCCTCGAAAAACCGCGGCCGACTTACTGCATCGACGAACGCGTCCCGTTCGGCGCCGTGGGAGGCCCGGTTATGAATGCGGCTGGCGAAGTCGTCGGCATCGTTGGCTTTGATCTCTCGACCCAAGAAGGCGGCGACCTATACGTACGCAGTGGCCACCCGCTGATTTATCAATCCAAATTACTCAAAGACTACATCGCGAATCCGAAGACAGAACGCGATCAAAAAGACGACGCTTGGCTGGGCGTGTTCACCCAACCCCTTACGGATGATATGGCCGAATACTGGGGCCTCCCGCAAGAAGGCGGCGTGATCGTTGCAAGCCTAGTCCCCGGTTCGCCCGCTATTAGTGCTGGGTTTCGACGCGGGGATGTCATTACAGAATTTAATGGCGCACCGATTCGAGCACGTCAAAATCAGGAAGTGTTGGGCTTTACAAAACTCGTTCGCGAAACCGGTGTCGGCCAAGATGTCGAAGTCGATATCTACCGTGACGGCGAACCCATGACCATTGGTCTCGTTCTCGCAGGCCGCCCAAAATCAGCGAGTGATGCTGGCGAGTTTGAGAGCGAAACGTTCGGTATCACCGTACGCGAATTGACGCAAGACGTACGCATCCTTATGAATCTATCTGAAGACACCCGCGGCGTCATCGTACGGCGCGTCAAACCGGGCAGTTGGGCATTTCTCGGCGGCATGCGGCCGGGCGTCATCATCATGGACTTCGGCGGGAACCCCGTCACGACCATCGAGGAGTTCCAGGCAGCTGCGGCCAAAGTTGAAGAAGACGGACAACTGGAAATCAGCGTGTTCTGCCGCGTAGGTTCTCGAACTCGATTCTTCCGACTGGAGCCCCGTTGGGAGAGCGCGCCTGAAACACCTTAACCTAGTTGCCCTCGTGATCGGTGCAATCGGCTGCGCGGCACAGGAACACACGCTCGATAACACCTATTTGGAGGAAGCCGAATGGCTATGTCTAGAATCGCGATTCACAGACGCTGAGCCGCTGTTGCGTGCGCATCTTCGCCGCGATCCGACGAATGCAGTGGCGCACTATTACCTCGGAAGGTGCTACCTGTCTGAAGATCTGATAAATCTACCCTTGGCGCGTGGCGAAATTACCGCAGCGCTTGTCCTGTTCGATCAATTTGGGCAGGTGAGCCCAGAGGCCCGGTTTACCGACGAATACTTTGAACTCATGTGCTTGACCGACATCGGCAAAACCTACCTTTCAGAAATTGCCTTAGAAATCCCTCTCATCAAGAATCCCGCTGTTCGACGGCGGGAAGCAAAAGCGCGTATTGCGCTGTGTGAGAACCTCTACGAGCGCGCGAAACGAGTCAACCCCGACGCAGATCTTACGAAATGGCTACGGCAGCGCACCGCCATGGTGGCCGACAGTTTCGCGCCCCAAAAGCGTTAATTGCTTGATTCAATTTCTATTGAACTCTATACTTATTGGCCGAATCGAATAAGCTAAACATCCGTAACAAGGCGTATTTAAGGAGTGATTGAATGACCGCAACACAGGAAGTGCTCGACTACAAAGTCGCGGACATGAGCCTGGCCGAGTGGGGCCGTAAAGAATTGGACGTGGCCGAAAAGGAAATGCCCGGCCTCATGGCCGTCCGCGAGAAATACCGGGCCGAACAACCGCTCGCGGGTAAACGCATCATGGGCTCGCTCCACATGACCATCCAAACCGCCGTCCTGATCGAATCGCTGACCGCGCTCGGCGCAGATGTCCGCTGGGCGAGTTGTAACATCTTCTCCACACAAGATCACGCGGCCGCCGCCATCGCCAAGACCGGCGTGCCCGTATTCGCCTGGAAAGGCGAAACGCTGGAAGAATATTGGTGGTGCACGCAGCAAGCGCTCACATGGCCGGACGGCGGCGGACCCGACCTCATCGTCGACGACGGCGGCGATGCGACATTGTTTATCCACCGCGGTTTCGAGTTCGAAGAAACATTTACGAAGACCGGATCATTACCCGCGATCAGCACTGAGAATGAAGAGATCGAGGTCATCGACACGGTCCTTCACCAGATTCACGGAGAAACGCCGAACCGGTGGCACGAGGTCATCGAAAAATGGATTGGCGTTTCAGAGGAAACCACCACCGGCGTCCATCGCCTCTACCACATGATGAAAGACGGCAAGCTCTACACGCGTGCCATCAATGTGAACGACTCCGTCACCAAATCCAAATTCGACAACCTCTACGGCTGCCGCGAATCACTCGCCGACGGCATCAAACGCGCCACCGACGTGATGGTCGCGGGTAAGGTCGTTGTCATCGCCGGTTATGGCGATGTGGGTAAAGGCTGCGCAGATGCAATGAAAGGCCTCGGCGCACGCGTCATCGTTACAGAAGTCGACCCTATCTGCGCACTGCAAGCCTCGATGGAAGGCTACCAAGTCATACCCATGGACGAAGCCGCCGCTATCGGCAATATCTTCGTGACCTGCACAGGCTGTTGCGATGTCATCACATACAAACACATGGAAGCGATGAAAGACGAAGCCATCGTCTGCAACATCGGTCACTTCGATTCGGAGATCGAAATCATCTCGCTTGAGTCCAACAAAGAGATCACAGAAATCGAGATCAAGCCGCAAGTAGACAAGTTCGTCTTCCCCGACGGTAAAGCCATCGTCGTGTTAGCGCGCGGCCGCTTGGTAAATCTCGGCTGCGCGACGGGGCACCCCTCCTTCGTCATGTCGAATTCGTTCACGAACCAAGTCCTCGCGCAGATCACGTTGGCCGTCGATACGGACGAATATGAAATTGGCAAGGTCTACACGCTCTCCAAAGAGCTCGACGAAGAAGTCGCGCGCTTGCATCTCGACAAATTGGATGTAAGACTCGACCGGCTATCCGATAGACAAGCGTCATACCTCGGCATCCCCGTTGACGGTCCATTCAAACCGGAACACTATCGTTACTAGTTCCGGTTCGACATCAGGCACCATCCGCGGCCCCGTTGCAATAGCAGCGGGGCCGCTTTTTTCTTAATTGGAAACATCATCAAGTGGGCCAACGAGGTCTAACGCGAGGTCAACCAAATCGTACTCGAACTAGAGTGCCAAGGATTGGATGAACACGGTACGCATGGGAGGGCCAGCCGGGCTACCGGCACAACCTCACCCAAGGTGGAACTTGGCCCTCCCATTTTCGAACACAAAAAAACGGCCCCGGTATTCACCGGGGCCGTTCGATCTACGCTCTGAGGGTAAGTACTACGAGAACAACGGCGCAAGCACCAACGAGATTACGCACATCAATTTGATGAGAATGTTGATGGACGGGCCCACGGTATCCTTGAGCGGATCGCCTACGGTGTCGCCCACGACAGCTGCGTGATGTGCTTCGGAGTTTTTGCCGCCGAAGTGGCCTTCTTCGATGTATTTCTTGGCGTTGTCCATCGCGCCGCCGGAGTTGGCGGTTTGGATACCGAGCATGACGCCAGTGGCGATAGCGCCCACAAGCATGCCCGCAAGTCCTGCCGCGCCCATCACAAAACCGATGAGAACGGGAAAAACGATCGCCATCATGCCGGGCAACATCATGCCCTTGATCGCGCCTTGGGTGGCGATGTCAACGCACTTCGTACTATCCGGGAAAACGCCTTCTTTGCCTTCACGCAATCCGGGAATCTCGGCGAACTGCCGACGCACTTCCTGAATCATAGTGTCCGCACATGAACCCACAGCGCGGAACAATAGAGACGAGAAGAAGAACGGCATCATCGCACCGATCAACACACCGGCGAGAATGTTCGGCTCGCTCAGTGCCGTGTCAGCACCCGTCAATCCCGCGGCAAGCATGAACGCGCTCAACAAGCCAATGGCTGCGAACGCTGCACTACCGATGGCGAACCCTTTACCGATGGCCGCAGTTGTGTTACCAACCGAGTCCAAGTTGTCGGTGATTTCGCGAACCTTCGGATCGAGATGCGCCATTTCGGCGATGCCGCCCGCGTTGTCCGCAATCGGACCGTAACTGTCAACGGCAACAACCATGCCGGTGGTTGCCAACATGCCAAGAGCTGCGATCGAAACGCCATAAACGCCGGCGAAGTGATAGGCCCCAACAACGGCAATTGCGAGCACGACGGTTACCGCGGTGCTTTGCATGCCGACTGCCGTACCATCCGTAACGCAAATGGCCGGGCCAGTCTGGCACCGTTCAGCAAGGTTCTGAACGGGCTTGTATTTGGATGAGGTGAAATACTCGCTCGCGAATCCGATGATTACGCCTGAGCCGATTCCGATGACACAGGCAATCGCAGGACCCCACTGTGTGTAATCAACGCCGTCGAGTGTAAACGCCGCACCCTGCAGTTTCGAATAGAGAAACACGCCTGCAATGGAGAGCCCAGCACTGATATACGTACCCATCATCAACGCGCCCTGGGGATTCGCGCTGGCGAAGATCTTGACATACATCACGCCAACGACCGAAGCCAAGATGCCGATGGAGGCAACCCAGAACGGAAATGCAACAACGAACTCAGGAGCGTTTTCCATGGTCGCCATGATGAGCGACGCCACCATCAAGCTCGCGATGATAGATTCAACAAACGATTCGAGTAAGTCCGCACCCAAACCGGCCACGTCGCCGACGTTATCGCCGACGTTATCGGCGATAACGGCAGGGTTTCGAGGATCGTCTTCAGGAATCCCGGCTTCAACTTTACCGACCAAATCCGCGCCCATGTCGGCGCCTTTGGTAAAGATGCCGCCACCGGATCGTGCGAACAGTGCAACGAGTGAAGCACCCATCGCGTAGCCACTAACGATTTGCGCATCGCCATCGAAGAACCAGTAGACGGAAATGAGGCCGAGCAATGCAATGCCGACCACACCCATACCCATCACCGCGCCACCACTTACGGCGACGTCCAGCGCTTTTTCCACACCGCCGGATTCAGCGGCCGCTGCTGTACGCGAGTTGGCCCGCGTGGCGATGTTCATGCCAAGAAAACCCGCTAGCGCACTGGCAAACGCACCCGCGACAAATGCGGCTCCGGTCTTCCACGACAAACCAAGCGATTCGTCGTACATTCCGACACCGGCCAGCAGTCCGAAGATGATCACGACGAATGTAAGGACATATGTGTACTCACGGCGTAAGAATGCCCGTGCACCCTTCTGCACTTCTTCGGACAAACGCGTCATCGTCGCATTGCCTTGCGGCTTCGACAGCGTATACCGTGCCAAATAGGCCATGAATGCCAGAGCCACAAGGCCCGAGACACCCGATACCTTCAAAAATCCAATGTTCTCCATTATTCAGCGCACCTTCCTTAAGTCCGCTTGGCCGGGCCGGGCCATAGGAGAAATGGCCAGCCCGCTTCCGCTATTCGGGCAACTCCGCGAGTTGCCCCTCTAATTCCAACACGGCGCGTGCCGCGCCCTGCTCGGCCTCTTTTTTACTAAGGCCTACTCCACGCCCGGCAATACCGTTACCAAGCGATACTTCTATTTCAAACTCTTTGCGATGATCCGGACCTTCAGACCGCACGACACAAAAGGCCGGTAACGGCATTCGGTTCGCTTGGCAATAGTGTTGCAATCGCGACTTGAAATCCCACACTTGCCGTTGTGTTAACGCGAGTTCCAGATCCTCGGCAAATACGCGTTCGATAAATGCGCTTGCCGCGTCTTGTCCTTGTTCAAGAAAAACAGCACCAATAACCGCTTCCAAACAGTCGGCCAACAATGCGCGACGACGACGACCACCGGATAACTCCTCGCCGCGGCCTAACCGAATCGCGGATCCCAAATCCAACTCCCGTGCCACACGCGCCAATGTCTTTCGATTGACGACCGAGGCCCGCATTCGGCTATATTCGCCCGGCGTACGGTCTGGCGCGTGAGCGTAAAGATAGTGCGCAACCGCTAGACCAAGTACTGCGTCACCCAAAAACTCCAACGCTTCATAATCACCGTTCACGGATCCCGCCTCCACCGAGGCGTGTGTCAACGCGCGATCAAACAGCGTGTAATCCGAAAACGAAAGGCCGAATTCTAGCGCAAGCGCCCGAAGACCCTCTTGCCGGCTACCCTCTTCATTCATGCCGTTTGAAGACGAGCGAAGCATTGTGACCGCCAAATCCTAACGAGTTAGACATCGCGCATGCAACATCGGCTTCGCGCGCGGTGTTGGCGACCAGATTAACAGGACAGCCCGAATCAGGTGTGTCATAGTTTATCGACGGCGGAAGCACACCCGTCTGAATGGACAGCATACATGCTATCGCCTCGATCGCACCGGCCGCGCCCAAAAGATGTCCCGTCATCGATTTCGTGGAACTCACTGGAGGCGTAGCCTCGCCAAATACATCTCGAAGGGCTTCCGATTCTGCCTCATCGTTGTGATGCGTGCTCGTGCCATGAGCGTTGAAGTAGCCGACCGCATCTGGATTCAACTTGGCGTCCCTCAAAGCTGCGGTCATCGCTGCTGACGCCCCCGTACCATGGGGCCGTGGCGCAACCAAATGATAGGCATCGCAGGTTTCCCCGCCGCCGGCGAACTCGCACAATATTTCGGCGCCCCGGGTACGGGCATGATCTTCCGATTCCAACACTACAACTCCCGCGCCTTCACCCATCACAAATCCATCGCGATCTTTATCAAACGGGCGGCTCGCTCGTTCCGGTTCATCGTTGCGCCGCGACATCGCGCGCATGGCGCAAAATCCGGCCATGGCATACGGCGTGACGGGCGCTTCAGCTCCGCCGGTAACGACCACATCCGCATTGCCCAATCGAATCGTATTTGCCGCGTCGAAAATACTCTGTGCTCCGGTCGCGCACGCGGTCACAACGGCCTTGTTCGGACCTTGCAGACCATACCGGATCGCCACTTCACCGGTGGCTGTATTCGAGAGAAGGGACGGTATTGTGTAGGGCCCCAACCTTCGCGCGCCTTTTTCGAGAAATAGCGCGTGATTATCTTCGAGCGTCTTGATGCCCCCGATACCGCTGCCGATCATGCACCCGCAGCGTAGCGGGTCCTCTTGGTCTATATCGATTCCGCACTGCGCCCACGCCTCTTCCATGGCAGAAAGCGCGTAGACCGTATACGGATCCATCCGACGGCGTTCTTTCTTCGATATGGATTCAATTTCCGGCGTTTCGGCCAATCCGGCGATTTGTGTAGTGAGTTCTGACGGATCGAAATGATCGATTCGCCGAATGCCGGTACGGCCCGCGCAGAGATTCTCCCAAAAGGGCTCTACTCCGTTGCCAACCGGGGAGACTACCCCTATGCCCGTAATGACCACACGCAATTGTATGCCACGCTCAATTGTGTTGTTCCGGGGGAAAGTTACCCACGGATAGCCCACGCCACTTAAAGTAAGAAACGCCCAGTCCATCGGCCATTGCGACGGACTGGGCATCCGTACCATTTTCTATTGAAAGCACCACAGGGGTGCTATGCGATTCAGTTAGACTTTGCCTTTGATGTATTCAACGGCGTCGCCGACGGTTTGTATTTCATTCGCTTCATCGTCGATGTCAATCTGGTACTCTTCTTCGAGTGCCATCAACAATTCCGTTAAGTCCAACGAGTCCGCACCGAGATCTTCAATAAAGCGCGCTTCATCTTTGACTTCTTCGGGCTTGCGGTCCAGTCGCTCTGCGACGATTCGATGTACCGCCTCTACGACGTTTGCTTCTGCCATTCCCCTCACCTCCTTCCGGTATTAGCGTAGTGGCCTAAGCGCAATTCGTTGCGCCACGGTCCACGCTCGCAGTATACCAAGACGCAGGATCGGGTTCTAGGCGATCGCGCGATCCCAGTACACCCATCACATCCCGATTACCTCCAAATAGTT
>Ga0315336_1003602_pt1 | contig 20220 bp, 10 predicted proteins | sample ASW5metaG_FD_204512 | JGI IMG/M metagenome (GOLD analysis project Ga0315336, IMG submission 204512) | Ammonia-oxidizing marine archaeal communities from Monterey Bay, California, United States - ASW #5 | ecosystem: Environmental > Aquatic > Marine > Intertidal zone | place: USA: California... | reverse complement strand
CAGACTTCTTCTGGGCCAAGCTGACCAAGACCGGTTCCTGTGCAAATGCCGCAGGTAGTGGGCATTAAAATGCCACCGGCGTCTATGATAGGGGCGAGCGTTCCCTCGGTCCAAGCCTTGTTCATAGTGGCCTTGCTCGCGGGGGCGATGAGAAGTTGAACCCCATGGGCGACTTTATGTCCCTTGATAACGCGTGATGTGGCGCGGAGGTCTTCTAATTTGGCCCCAGTGCAAGAGCCAATATGTGCCCGCTGAATTGGTCCGGAATCTACTTCTTCGATGGGAAAGACATTGTCCATTCTGTGCGGGCAGGCAACCTGGGGAGAGAGACTGGATACGTCATAATCGTCGTGGGAGACGTAGGAAGCATCGGGATCGGAGGTGAACGCCTCCCATTCTCTTTTGACTCCGGCCTCGCGAAGATAGGCTTCGGTTTTTTCGTCCACGTCGATAAGGGAACTTTTGGCGCCGAACTCGGCGGACATATTTGTTAGGGTCATACGATCTTCGACAGAAAGTGAGATTACAGCATCTCCACCCCATTCCAGTACCTTGTAATCCCCGCCATCTAGACCGATGTCTTTTAGGGCAAGAAGAGCGAGGTCTTTGCCCCATGTACCCAAAGGCATCTTTCCATTGAAATTTATTCTTATGGTTTCTGGAACGCGGAGCCAAACCTCGCCCGTGGCAAGGACTCCGATACTTTCGGTTGGGCCGATGGCGATGCCGAGTGCGCCCAATGCCCCAGCGTTTGTAGAGTGACTGTCTGTCCCGGTCATGATGCCTCCGGGCCGGACAAAGCCCTTCTCAGCCATGAGAATGTGGCAAATTCCCTCTCCATCGAAAAAATGAGGGAGTTCGTGTTCTTTGGCAAAGGTTCGCGTGACGTTCAAAACCTTGGTCTGGGAATCTTTTGTGGGAGGATTGTGGTGGTCGGCAGTAAGGACAAATTTGTTTTTGTCCCAGATGGGTAAGCTAAGAGATTTGAAATCCTTGCCCATTCGGTAGGGTCCTTGATTGTCGTGCATCATTTGCGAGTCTACTTTAGCAAAGACAATTTCGCCTATGGTAACGCTGTCCTTGCCGCTTGCATGAGCGATAATTTTTTGTGCGGCAGTTTGTCCAGTCAATTTTTTCCCCATATAAATTTCGTGTGAGGTAACCTGGTAGCTTCCAAGAAGAGCACCCATTTTCCCTATAGGATAGCCTTGGATGCAAGCAGGGCACGCTTTAAATGCTTGGGCTAATTAGCTCTCAACCAATTCTTTTAAAATTTTATAGGGTTCGTTTTTTGCCTCTATTCCGATACCGGGAATGTCGGGGAAGCCAACGTAGCCATCTTCGACCGGAACGCAATCAGCGAAGCCATTAAATGGCTTGAACACGTCCGGGTAGGATTCGTTCCCCCCGAGGCCGAGCCCCGCCGCTACATTCAGGCACATTTGATGGCCTCCGTGGGGGATGCAGGAGCGGCGGGACCATCCGTTTTCTTCAAGCATTTCAAGAGTTCGCATGTATTCAACAAGTCCGTAACTGAGGGCGCAATCGAATTGAAGGATATCGTGGTTGGGGCGCATCCCTCCATAGCGGACAAGGTTTCGGGCGTCTTGCATAGAAAATAGGTTCTCACCAGTCGCCATGGGGCCTTCGTAGTGATCTGCCAGCTCGGCTTGGAGGGCGTAGTCGAGGGGGTCACCGGCCTCTTCGTACCAGAGGAGGTCGTAGGGTTCAAGCTTTTTGGCGTATGTGATTGCTTTTTCGATGCCGAATTTTCCGTTGGCATCCACTGCGAGATTGTCTCCATCGGCGACAACAGAGAGGGCTGTTTCAATTCTCCGGAGATCTTCGTCGAGAGATGTGCCTCCGATTTTCATTTTTACGGCGGTGTAGCCGCGATCGAGATAGCTTTGCATCTCCCTCTTGAGTGATTCAAGCCCCTTACCGGGATAGTAGTAACCGCCCGCTGCGTAGATAGAGACTTTTTCATCGGCCTTACCGCCACGAAATTTATCCGCAAGATATCGGTAGAGTGGGACCCCTTCTATTTTGGAGACGGCGTCCCAGACGGCCATATCGATGACACCGACAGCCACCGAGCGATCCCCATGTCCTCCTGGCTTTTCATTTTTCATTAAACAGGTCCAAATTTTTTCCGGGTCCAGGTTGTTGCCTTCCTCATTGAGGAGAGTTTCTGGCGCCGCCGTTTTGAGACGGGGAATAAATCGTTCGCGAAGTAAGCCCTGTTGCGCATAACGGCCATTCGAGTTGAATCCAAACCCAATCACGGGTTTGCCCTCCCGGATGACGTCGGTGATCAAAGCAACGACGCTGACCGTCATTAAGCCAAAGTCAATATAGGCATTGCGAATATCTGATTGGATGGAAACGACGGCATCTTTGATTTTAACGATTTGCACGCTTATTTTTCCGCAAAATAAATAGAGGTTTCCAGTGATTGATGCATTGAATATTAATGGGATGATACACGAAATTTGATACAAGAAGGCTTTAAGATTTACACTTTTCATGCTCCCGCGTTGGTGCATGCTAAGATCAAACTCTTAGCAAAGGGACATAATGATAATTTCGTATTCGGATATTTGGGATTTTCATACCGACCTTCGGTGGATTCAATGCCTGCCTCCGGATAGGGAATATCTTCGAGAACAAATAGATATTCCCACGGCGGCGAAGCTCGGAGGGTATTTTACTGCAACGGGGAGGTTCGCCGATCTTCCGGCTAAAGAACAGCTTATTCGGCTGGAAGGAGAGGTGAACTTGATTGCAGGGGCCAAAGGTATGGACTTGGTTCTTACGTCGACAGATCTGGGGGGTACAGGGAATCAATTGCTCCATGCCGAGGGCATCTATTTTATTCAACATGAAGAGGACATAAAATTAATTAACTGGCTTTGGGACATTGGTTTCAGGAGTTTGGGGCCGATGTACAACGAAGATAATTCTTTGGGGGGAGGGGCCATGGGGGACCCCGGAAGAGGACTTACTCCCCTTGGTCGTGTGTTCATGATGAATGCGTGGGAAAGGGGTTTTATCCTTGATTGTGCGCATGCTAACCACCGAACCCAGGCTGACATGCTGGACCTGGCACTTGTGATGGGAAATCCTCTTCATTATTCGCACGGTCATCTCGATCAGCCGGCCGTAAAATTGTTTGGGGAGCGTGGTTTACTACGCGATGAGGCTTCTCGAATGTTTGAGACTGGAGGGCTGGTGGGCCTTTCTCCGCATCCCGGTTTTTTGGGAACATTTGAGCGCCATTTGAATGAGATAGAATTTTTGGCCAATCAGAACCCGAATCAGGTCGTTCTCGGAACGGATTTCGCTGGGACCAATCAGCCAGGACCTGAAGGGAACAGACTCTTTGACGAATGTCGGGGAGTCTGGGGAATTCCTACATTCGGGCGACGCCTTGCAAATATTCACGGCGAAGATTTTGCTCGAGCCTATTGTGGCCGTACGCTGAAAGCATATCTGGCTGGGGAAAACTTATGATCCCATAGAAAAAAGCGGCGGCCATTTCCTGCCGCCGCTTTTTCGTTTTAGACCCTTTATGCGTTTCCCATTTTTGTTACATTTGCCGCCTGGAGGCCTTTGGGACCCTGCACAATTTCAAAGGAAACGCGTTCGCCTTCATCGAGGGATTTAAATCCTTCCTGCTGGATGGCTGAGTGGTGGACAAATACGTCATCCCCTTCTTCCTGCGAAATAAAACCGTATCCTTTGGAATCGTTGAACCACTTTACTGTTCCTTCTGGCACCTTGCTATTCTCCTAAAGTAAAGAAATGCTGCGACGTAATTCGGCATTCCCATTTTACGCGATAACGTCGCTGCCGAAAAATATTTATTCGGACCTTTCCTGTCGCTATTTAAGGTAAGAATTTTAGATATAGGCAATCATTACAAAAAAAAAAATTAATAACAAATCATTTTTTTGAAAATTATGGATTAAAAAAAGGATAAGTATATTGTATACAAATATGCCCCCAAATTATAAAACATGATTATGGTCTTCATTTTATAGCTCAAGCGACTCGGTATTCTCCAATCCAATGGTCTTATCTGTTAATTCTTATGGAGATTGCGGCATATCTTCTGGATTATAGCGAGTGAGATAGTAGAAGACTTTCGGCTTTTATAGGATGTAGCAAACTTACTGGATTTCTTTACCCAAAGTCCTTTTACGCTCCAATTCATTAAATATAATTTTGAACATAACTCCCTATCTTAGGTTTAAATAGATTTGCATAGGTCATAAAAAATCATTTCGATTTTTATCGATGTCCATTGAATTCTCCGTCAATCTCATTCCTTTCTTGTATGAAATCTTATAACTCTCTTTCCAAAATAAGGTGTGCCTAGAGAAAACGTACTTAAAGAGAACATCAAAAACTTTCTGTTCGAACAATGTGCTTAAAGAAAGAGTTTTAACTCTCAACCTCTTTCCAAACTCCATCGACTTTCATGCCTTTCGTCCAACTGAAAATGATTACTCAAGATAAACCCAAAATTGGGGATCATTTAAATCTGATCAATTCTAATTTGACTTCGCTTTCCCTTGATTTTTAAAGCTCCCACGTGGAAGAGTAGAAAATTCGAGAGAGCTGAATTCAAGCAGGGTGTTCATGCTTCCTGGGTGCGCGTTGCTCAGCTCGGACGTGAGGTTGCCTGGATCAGCCCAATCTGGATTCAAATGAAATAATTTCACATCCTCGTAAGGCTGGACGAAAGAGTCCAAAGAAGACAGTATAAACTCCATCCCTTTTTCGGGGTTGGAGTGCCAATTGCCACCCTCGGCCCTACTGGACTCATGTTTATGAGGAGAACTCTGGAATGGCGAAAATGACAGGTGCGCAAGTTCTTGCAGAAATGCTCAGTGGCTACGGGGTTACCCATATTTTCAAGGTTCCAGCTGTCTTGAGGCGGACGATGTTTGAGATGGAGGAGCGCTCGAACATTGCCCGAATTCAGACCCACGGAGAAAAGTCTGCGGCCTATATGGCTGACGGCTATGCCCGGGCGTCGAGGCGGCCGGGTGTGTGTATGGCCCAGGTGATTGGTGCGCTCAACTTGGCGGCGGGCCTCCGGGATGCCTATCTCGCAAAATCACCGGTTCTCGCTTTTACTGGAGGCCGACTGCCCGAGACCAAGTTCCGCAAGGTCTATCAGGAGGTGGACGATGTTCCTGGTTTTGAGCAGGTGACCAAGTTTAATGCGACGATTGACGACGTTTCGAGGTTTCCCGATATGGTGCGTCAGGCCTTTCGGGTGGCGACTTCGGGAACGCCGGGCCCCGTTCACTTGCAGTTTCAGGGAAACGAGGGACAAATCGACCAAAAAGAGGCAGATATGGAGGTCCTCATTGAAGAGGACTTTACACAGGTTCCGCCCTTTCGACCCGAACCTGAGATGGCGCGAGTGCTTGCGGCGGCAAGACTCCTGGAAGAGGCCAAGAAACCTGTATTTGTTGTGGGTGGTGGGGTGCGCGCGTCGGGGGCCGGGCCAGAGCTAGTGGCGCTTGCCGAAAAGCTGCAAATCCCCGTGGCCACATCTCTCAATGGGAAGGATATGATTTCTGGAAACCATCCCCTATCTGTTGGTGTTGTTGGGACCTATTCGCGCATCAGCGCCAACCGTATTGTGAGCGAAGCAGACCTCGTTTTTTTCGCTGGTACAGAAACGGGAGGAATGACGACCCATTTTTGGGCTGTTCCGCCAATCGGCACTCCGGTCGTCCAACTTGATATCAATCCTGAGGCCCTTGGACGAAATTATCCGCTCAAGGTGGCCATAAACGGTGACGCGAAGGTCTCGCTCCAAAAACTTGCAGATGTGGTCGATGCCGCCACCAACGTCTCGCGCAAGGGCTGGATCGAGCAGGTGCAAGCCACCGTCGCGAAATGGAAGGGCGATTTTGACGCTTTGCTGAATTCAGAGGGGGAGCCCATGCGGCCCGAGCGCATTTGCAATGAGCTCAGCAAAAGTCTTCCACCGGATGCAATGGTTCTGGCCGATACGGGACACTCGGGTATGTGGATGGGCGGCATGTTTGACTTAACCGATCCAGGCCAGAGCTACGCGCGGAGTGCAGGCCATTTGGGCTGGGCGTTCCCGGCTGGCTTGGGTGCGAAATGCGCAATCCCTGACAGGCCCGTAATCACCTTTACAGGTGATTCAGGCTTTTGGTATCACCTCAGTGAAATCGAAACTGCTGTCCGCTGGAAAATCAACGCGGTAACTCTTGTAAACAATAATGGTGCCGGCAACCAATCGAAGAGAGGGTTCGACCGTGCCTACGGCGGAGAGCAGACCGAGCAGGCTCGCGAAATGTGGGTCCTTAACAAGGTCAATTTCGCAGAAATTGCCGAGTCGATGGGTGCTCTTGGCATCCGTGTCGAAAAACCGGGAGAACTAAAAAGTGCTCTTCAAAGGGCATTTAAGGCCGATCGACCTGTTATTCTCGATGTTGTTAGCGACATCGAGGCTATGGCCCCTTTGGCGTATTCTCCCTAAGGTAGGTTAATAGTGGCCCGTTGATGAATATTCGGTCTACAGTCGATTCCATGCTAAGGGTACTGAATATTAGTTTTTGAACATAGACCTATCCTACGGGTGGGAGCTAACCGGGCCGGCTAAATAGCCAGCCCGGTTAGTAAAATGTTGAGAATTTTCAGAAGCCAATTCCATTTTTGAGAAACTAAAACCTGGACGCTGAAGATATTTTTTTCCGCATTCCTATAATGGTGACGTTCTTTTCATGGTGAAGAAATTATTTGTGGTTCCTGGCATAGCTGATGGGGGGTTCCTCCTGGCAAAGTAAATGTTCAGACTCACTCCCCACCTAGCCGGGTGTTTCCCCCTCCAAATAATTGGGTCAGGCGGTTTAGAAGGTCCGACTTTTTTTGGATGGTACTCTTGTTTGAAAATAAACGACGCCGAAACATGAAAACTATAATCCCAATTGTCAGAGCTAAAAACGTGAGAACCCCCAAATTCAAACCAAGGAACTTCCTCATTGTAAGTGCTTTGAAGGCGCTAATGAGTTCTCTCCCGGAAAACTTTTTTGGTGAAGTAGTGCGGCTTAATGGGTCGGAGGCGAGTGTAATCGTTGGAGGAGGAGGATAGCGGGACCCATCGCTATGCAATTGGATATTTTTTTGAGTGTGCGCCTGGACTTGCTGGGCCCGTTGGGTGACCTGGGCGACGATAGCTCCTAATTTGATAGGAGGAGTACCCGAAATGCTTGAGGCACCACGACGTGAGGTTTGGAATGCTTGGGTGGCGGTCTGGGCCACAGCGGTGGCAATTGCGCCGGCATTAAACTCTGTCGGAGAAGTGCCGGTTGATCCTGCGGAGATTTTAGGGCCCTGAATCGCCGTATGGTAGGCGGCGGAGGATGCTGCTCCCTGGGCGACGGCCTGAACGATTTGAGTGACGTTTGGAGGTGGCACGTCTGGTGTGGATTCCCCCGGAGTGCCGGGCTCGGATCCAGTCTTTATCGCCTGGACCATGGCCTTGGCAGAAACCTGTGCGATGGCCGTAGCGTTGATTTTGGGGTAGGGAAGTGAAGTCTTGGACATTAGGACGGGAAGTTTTTTTCTCTGGATGATTGCTTGCTGGACAGTGGCCGCACCGGAGACTACCCCTGCAGCCGCAGCCTGGGCGACGAGGGCCACGTTTTTCGCACCAGTTCCTTGGATAATTCCGGTCGAGAAAGCTTGGACGATTTTGTTCACGTTCGCGCCTGAGGCAGCAGCAGCCTGAATAGCGCCGATTGAAGAGCCCTGGGCCACTATGGTCAAGTTTGCCCCGGCGGCCTGTGCGGCTTGCATTATGGCTCGTGCTGTGAACTTGGCAATATTGCCTGTATTTGCCCCAGCGGATTGAGCGGCCGCGACGGTGCCCGAGGATGTCCCTTGGGCAACGGCAGCAATATCGGCCCCCGTGGCCTGTGCGGCTTGAATCGAGCCTTGTGCGACGGCTTGTGCGATAGTGTCTGTATTCACCAGAGGGTTGCCTGGGGGAGGCTGTGCGGCGGCCTGGATAGCGCCTGCCGATACGGCCTGTGCAACGGCATCCACATTAGCGCCGCTGAGCTGGGCTGCAGTCATGGCACCCGATGCCATTGCGCTGGCGATAGTGGCTACGTTGCCGCCTACTTTGGCCCCGGCCACGATGGCGCCGCTGGATGCGGCTTGTGACGCTGCACCGGTGTTGCCGCCCATTCCCTGTGTACCAGCTACGACGCCTCGGGTTGCAGCGTTGGCGGCGGCAGCGACGTCACCACCCGTAGCGGATGTGGCCGCGATAGTGCCCTGGGAAGCGGCGTTGGCGACGGCACCTGCATTGGCTCCCGCGATCTGAGCTCCCTGGGACATGCCCTCGGATGTAGCCTGCGCGACGGCAGTTACGTTGGCTCCCGCGGCCTTTGCTCCCTGAATGGCGCCCTGGGCGGCCGCGTTGGCGACCTGGGCTACATTTCCACCTGTAGATTGTGCGGCAAGGATGGCGCCATTGCCCGATGCCGCAGCGATGACGCCTATATTGGCGCCCGAGTCCTGTGCGCCCTGAATGGCTCCATGGAAGACGGCGTTGGCCACCGCGGCGGTATTACCACCCGCGGCCTGCACTGCGGTGACAGATCCACTCGCCGTGGCCATTGCCACAAGTCCTGGACTTGCGCCTGCTGCCTGTGCAGCCACAATGGCGCCCTGGGAGACGGCACTGGCAACGGCGGCAGTTTTTCCGCCTAAGGCCTGTGTGGCGGCAACGGCTCCTAGAGCAACGGCATTGGCGGCAGAACTAGCTGCCTCGCCCGCCACGGACATAGGCTGGGGTGGAGATGGGTTGTTAATTGCTGTCGCTATGGCAAAGGATTTCATCAGCGCTGGGGCCGACGGCGCCGGCGGGGTTGGAATGTTCTGTCCCACTGCAGCGCTTGAGCTATTTCCGGGCGTAATCGTCACCGGGGGTGGTGCCTGGGCCGGTGTGGCCGGGAGGGTGGGCGCCGAACCAGGCGGAGGAGTAGTTGGAGCGGGCGGGCGGTCGGAACGGGTCACCCCACGCATGACAACGTTGCCCGCGTTGGCTCCAGGGTTGGAGGTAACGTTGGAGGTCCCGTTCGCGGCGATATTCATGTAGACGTCTGTTCCACGTATCCCGATCACTGTGGACGGCGTCACGACCGAAAACTTCGATTTTGGATTCGAGTTCTTCGCGGTTTGAATGCGAATTGTCCCAGATTTTACCCGAAGTTTGATCGAACGGTATTTTGTTCTGGGATTATAGACCATATTATCGATGGTAAGAATTGTTCCCTCGCTGATGGTCAGCGTGCTTTCGTCGTCGAACTGAAGCTCAAGCCGAGCATTTAGTTCAGTCTCGCCGATGTCCAGGTACAAAATTGCTTCGTTGCCAGTGACTCTGACACCTTTTTTCTGGTCCTTGTGAGTGATTGTGGCGTTGCCCTGATAGGATTTGATCAGCCCGACGTCCTGGGGGGCGATAAGACCTCTTTTCTTGAGGAAGAGTTTTTTGTCCCCGATGCTCGTACCAGGTTTTCCGCCCGCTAGAATATAGCTCAGGATCAAAAGATTGTGCCGGGTTAGGGGGTCATTCGGCTTGCTTGCTAGGAGACTTTTCTCCCCTTTGGAGACCAATTTTTTGATTACGCTGGCGAAGTCTACTTGTTTTTCGGAGACATAAGGTGCTGCTCCCGCATGGCGGGTTTTTTTATTCAGGAAAAAACGCTTGATATATTTTCCCTTGGTCATGGGGCCGGCGAGTAGGGTTGCTGATGCCGTGACGGCGCTCTCGGATGCGGCTTTAGATGCCTTCGCGGGATTAGATCCTGACATGATGACAGCCGCGACAGCGCCCTCGACTACTTCTTTTAGAGGAACGGACGCTTTCGTAGCGGCGGCGGCGAGTGTCTGGGCGGTCTCCTCAGCACTTATGCCAGCCTTAATCATTCCAGTTCCGATGATCTGGGCCACGTTGGCGGTTACAGGATCGCTGGAAAATACCTCTGTGGGGATAATGTCCCGTCCTTGGAGGGCTTTGAGCGCTTCGGTGGGACTATCCACCTCTATCTTGAGTTCCTTGGCTAGCTGGAATGCCAAGTCGACAGTTGTGTTTCCAGCCAGTGCTGGAGGGGCTGCAGCACATAGAAGCCCACAAGTCAGAATTCCAAGAAATTTTTGTGAAATGCGATGAGTCGTCACGAATAATTTTCCCCTGGATAGCATTTCAATTATTCCAGGAAGATCCCGTCATCAGCTAGAGATCTATTGGCCAAATAAAAATTTCTTAAGGTTTTCGAGGAACTTTATGTTGAATTGTGAAACCGATTGATTTAATTTCCCTTACCGAGAAGAATTACCAATAAAAGAATACCGCCGAGGCCACACTCGGTGGTAAAAATGACATTTGGCTGGGGGACATGGATTCGAACCATGGTTCCCAGATCCAGAGTCTGGTGTCCTGCCGCTAGACGATCCCCCATCGGTATCCGGCGCAGAATCACGAGGTGCTCTGGATGCCCTGCTCCGCCGCAAAACCAACGGAAGTTTATTCGAAAATGCTGCAACGGGCAATCGGAACGAAAGTGCGGCGGGCAAGTCGAATTCGATGGGAGGTTCAGAGCAGCTCTATTCGGCTAAGGGCTTTATCGATTCGTTCTAGGGATCGTTTCTTGCCTAACAGACAAAGGGTTTCGAAGATTCCCGGGCTCACGGTGCTGCCAGTTACAGCGACACGTACGGGCTGTGCCAGTTTGCCGAGCTTCATTCCTTCAGCTTCGAGAACCTCCTCAAATGCTGCCTTGACACCGTCAGGAATGAAGGGGTCCACTCTGGCTATGGACTCGCGGACTCGCCCAAGGGGCCCAGAAATTTTTCGGTTCAGGAACTTGTCCACCGCCTTTTCATCGAACTTTACCCGCGGGGAGAAGAAAAATTTGGCGTTTGTAGCCATCTCTTCGAGAGTTTTGGCGCGAGTTTTGAGTTCTTCTACAATGCCGAGGCGACTCGCGTACGGGAGAAGGTTGGGGTCGAGGCCGTGTCTCCGAAGACGTTCCTCTAGCAGAGGAAGCAGGTACTCAGTGGCAGATTTCATGATGTACTCCTGGTTCATCCAAAGCATTTTTTCGGGATTGAATACGGCGGCAGACAGGTTGAGGTTTTCGATTGAAAAATTTTTGACGATTTCATTTCGGGTAAAGATTTCTTGATCCCCTAGGCTCCAGCCTAACCGAACGAGATAGTTGGTAAAGGCTGCGGGAAGATAACCTTGCTCGCGATATTCTAGGGCTGATGTCGCGCTGTGGCGCTTCGAGAGGCGTTTTTTGTCCGGGCCAAGGATCATTGATATGTGGGCAAAATGGGGAGGGGACTCGTCTAAGGCCTTGTATACCAAAATTTGCTTGGGTGTGTTGGAAAGGTGATCGTTTCCGCGGATGACGTGGCTAATCCGCATATCAATATCGTCCACCGCGACACAAAAGTTGTAGGTAGGAGTGCCGTCCGTACGGACGATCACCATGTCGTCAAGTTGTTCGTTCTGAAAAGTAACCGGTCCGGCCAAAAGGTCGCTCACTACCGTCGCGCCGTCTTCCGGTGTTTTCAGGCGCAGGCAAAAAGGAATGCTAGGGTCCGAGTCGTAGCGCCCACGACAGGTGGTGTCGTATTTGGGTGTTTTTCCTTCTGCACGGGCTTTTTGGCGCATCAATTCAACTTCATCTGGGGTGCAAGTACAGCGATAGGCTGTTCCTGCTTCAAGCATTTTTTTTGCCACCTCGGTGTATATTTCTAGGCGTTTGGTCTGGCGGTAAGGGCCCTCGTCCCAATCGAGACCGAGCCACCCGAAGGCCTCTAGGATGGCGTCGTAGTATTCCTCGGTCGATCGTTTCCGATCGGTGTCCTCGACTCGGAGGATGGATGTTCCACCGTGATGGCGGGCAAAAAACCAGTTAAAGAGGGCGGTCCTCACGCCTCCAATATGAAGATATCCAGTGTTTGAGGGTGCGAACCGGACTCGGATGTTTTCGTTCATGGTTTCTCCTGTGATTTGTCGCGGCAGGATTTTTCCATTTTTTAAGTTCCATCGTCCTCTATGAGACCCAAGTCGTCGGGTGGGCGTTCGATCCTTTCAAGAATGTCGGCCAGAGCTCGGCGTAGGGCACGTACGGCGCGAGTACGACCCTGGCGGTCAATTATCTCGTGAACGAGGTCGGCGGCCCCGTCTGCAGGGGTTTCCAGGAGCCGGTTCGAGGTTTGCACGGACCATTCATCAGCATAGTTTTGGAGTATCTCCCGGGCCGCGGTGCCAAACGCACGGCTATCGAGTGCTTTTCCAAATATAAAGACCACCTCTGAAGCAAGAGTTTCGAAGTCTTCGAGGGGGAGATCTGCTTCTCCGAGGCGAAGCCGTAGGCGTTCGACGATTTGATTGCGAAAGCTGGTGGCCATAGATTCCCCTAACCTATCCGTTCCTCTGCCGGAGCGGCTTCCATCAGTCTGTCCCGGGGCAGCGGGAGAGAATTCATTTGTACGTTCTGGGGAGGACTACGGCAACCGTGAATAGGGTCCTTACGCTTCCCTGGTGGGTTCGTGTACCGACCACAAAAGTCCGCCCCCGGCAAAGAAAAACAATAGGATTGAAAGGATAGCGGTACGCTGATTTCCCGTCACAGCAGAAACGCTGCCGAACACCAGAGGGCCCATGACCGAGCTCATCTTGCCGCACATCCCGTAGAATGCGTAAGTCTGAGTTGTTCTGCCGGGAGGGATGAAGCGTGCCAAGAGTGAGCGGCTTACCGCCTGGCACGAGCCTAGCGAGAACCCAGCGAAAATAGAGACTGCGAAGAACACCTCTTTTGCCTCCGTGAAATAGGCGGCGATGACAACGAGGCACCAGTTCCCCAGCGTGAGGAGAATGGTTCGTCGTTCCCCCCATACGTCGGCCAGATATCCTAGGGCGAGGGAGCCTGCGCCGGCCGAGATTTGAACGGCAATAAAAAGCTGGAGCGCTTCCACCATAGAAAAACTCAAGGTGGAAACCGCATAAATAGAACTGAAAGAAATCACGGTTACGACCCCGTCGTTATAGAGGAAATATGCGAAGAGAAACCGTAAGGCCCCTCTTCTTCGGCGAAGCACTTGGAATGTCTCCCAGAGAGTGTGGAAGGCAGCGGCGGTGTTCGGGAGCAGGTCCAACGTACCACTGGGAGGCGCCTTCTCGCTATTAGCCTGTAGCGAAGACGGGGTAAAGGTTTCCCCTAGCCAGAAAGCGAGGGGCAGGGTAAAAACTGCATAGAATAACGCGACGGCGGCGAAGCTTGCTCGGAATAGAGGGAGATTTTCAGGGCTGAATCCTCCAACCAGGAAAGGTTTTACCAGAAACAGGCAGAGTAGTCCTCCCAGGTAGCCGACTCCCCATCCCCACCCACTAATCCGTCCTTGGGAAGCGGGAGTGGCGATTTCAGGGAGGAAAGCGTTGTAGAATATAAGTGAGCCTTCAAAGCCGATAGTGGCAATAATGAAGAGAACCATTCCTGAAAAAATCATCCCAGCCCCGACGAAGGAAAGGAGAAATGTTCCCGTCACGCACACACCGGCGAATATGAGCAAAAGCCTTTTTCGCGAACACGAGCGATCAGCCATCGTGCTCAAAGGCGGTACCAGGAGAGAGGTGATAAGCATGGCGGCCGACAGGGCGATTCCCCAGAGAAAATCTGAATTTCTACTTCCCCCGGCGACAATGGTTTTAAAATAAACGCTGTAGGCGACGGTAACGATGAGGGTGGGATAGGCCGAATTGGCAAAATCGTAGAGGCACCAGGAAATAATTTCAATTTTTTGGCCTTTTTCATCCATTGGCTTAAAGGGTGCTCCCTGGTGCGCCAGATATTTTAACGATGGCCACGTGCATCATGGTCTGAATTTCGTGGATTGTGTGCGGTGTCCCCGTACTCACTTTCACCATACTTAGATCCGGTGAAAAAAAACACGCCTTGACCGTTTCCGGTCAAGGTTGGGTGCGCAAGCCGCACCCAAATTGGCGGGCGAAAAGTTTCTCTCTCGGGTATGATGTGCTCTAAAAGCAGGGCGGGTTGCTATTTGTCCGGATCAAAAAAATCGAATTTGCTACTCTGAAATGAGTACTTCTACATGAATCGCTACTTTAAGTGGACGTCTATCGCTTTCCTGATAATTATCGTTTTGGTTGTCGGAGGGAGCGTTGCTGTGAGAGTTTTTTTCTCCCCTGAACAGGTGAAAAACCTGGCGACCAGCTACGGCTCAGAGTTCCTGGGGCGAAAAATAAAACTGGAACACGTTTCGCTCGGGTTATTCGTGAGTGAGGTATCGGGCTTAATTGTCGAGGGAAAAGACGAAAAAGAACCCCTTCTTAAGATCCGAAAAATTAAGGCACTTCTCAATCCGGTTGCCCTTCTCTACAAAAAAATCAGTGTCCTCAGTTTGGAATTAGAGGGGATAAAAATTCACGCATCTCGGAATGCCGGTGGGAGGCTTAGTTTTCAGGACATTTTGGACCGCTTCAATCTCCCCAAGGCTACCAGGAAACATCTCCCCGAGACTGCCAGGAAAATTCCCTCTCAGGCCGGCGGAGAGACATCTCCATTGGCTGGCGGAGAAAATCTCCCAGCTACGAGGATTCAGGAGTTAGGGTCAGGCCAATCTGAAGAGGCCAGTTTCAAGTACGATTTTATAATTCGTGACCTGAAAATATCGCCCCTAAATGTTCGCTTTGAATCGGCTGCAGTGGGCAGCATGCTTGCCTTTCGAGCCAATTGCGATTTTTCTTCCATCGAAATGAATAAGCTTCGCCCAAACAAGCCTATTCTGGTCGAGATGACGGGAAAGTGCTCTAAGCCGGGAGAGATCGATATTTCCCTCAGTGCGAAGCTGGACCTGAAGGCTCGTCGATTTGAACTCTCTTCAACCTTCCGGCCTTTTGATGCCATGCCATTCGTCCGCCTATTCCCATCCTCCGGGAATGTTCGCCTTATGTCGGGGGTCGTAGGTGGGAAAGTAAAAATATTAGTAGAGCCGGGAGAAAAAGTGTCCTGGGACTCTGACCTGATCGCTGAAGATCTCGCCGCGCGACTTTCCTCCTCGGGGAAGAGCAAATGGGAGCAAAAAAAATTCGCTAGAGTCTGGCTAAAAACCTCCGGTAGCTACGACGCCGCCAAAAATTTTGCCAGGATTTCAGAATTCGAGGCGAAACTTCCTTTTCTGAAACTTCGCCTGAATCAAGAAGCCCTGTGGAATTCTGGTGGTCGCGATCGGGTAGCTTTTGATCTGAATATCGAAAAACTGGGCCTCGCGGCAAAATGGTTTACTCCTGTCTTGGGCTTTTCTTTGAAAAATGCCGAAGACGGTGGGAATCTCGTGCTCTCCCTTTCGGCAAGCCGGATTCGAGAAAAAGTGGGCGGGTTAAATGTATCAGCGTCGGTCAAATTCAGCTCTATCGATGTAACGCCATACATGGCGCTGGTTCCGCACCAAAGCAACCTGCGGCATCTTCGGGGACGGCTGGGTGGCTCCGTTGAAGCCTCTTACTCCGCTCCCGGCATCGCGAATTGGAAAACCAGTCTTCACGGGGACGGCATTTCGGCTCAATTTCGTGTCAAGCCTAGGGAGCGGTGGTCGAAAGTAAAGCTGGCCAGTGCCGAATTTCTATCGGAGGGATCCTACGACATGCTTACGGGGTCGGGAGAGTTCTCCATGCTCGACCTAAAGCTCCCTTTCGGCGAGGCTCGAATTTCCAAAAAAGGTAGCTGGAACATCTCGGAAATAGATGAAGCGGAATGGGCTGTAACGGTCTCGGATATCGATGCGGCGGCCAGATTTGCATCGGCGGTTTCAGGTTTCCCCGCTTTAAAGGGAAAGGTTGCAAAGGGCGGAAAACTCGACATGAAGCTTGCGGTGTCCCGGAGCCATCGGGAAAATGCACCGATATTTTTGAAAGGATCCGCCTCTTTGAAGCCAACGCAAATGGGTCCTCTTGTCGCCCTCGTTCCTGGATTAGCTAGGGTGCAAAACCTGCGTGTTTTGATCGGCGGGAAGGTGAAATTTTCACTCAAACAGGGGGAACACGTATCGTGGAAGATGGATCTTTCCGGAAAAAAAATTTCGGGAAAAATGGACTTTGACGGCAAGTACAAGAGGGGCAGGTTGGCCCTTAGATCTTTCCAATTCGGCACGGATGGCTGGTACAATTTTCCATTTGAATCGGCCCGTGTAAGCCGTCTGGATGTGAAATTACCATTCGGAACCATGAAACTTCTTAAGGAGGCACGATGGAATATCTCCGGCCAGGACGAGGCGGAGCTAGCAGTGAAAATATCGGATGTCGGCGCGGTGGCCCAGTTGACATCAGCAGCCTCGGGGCTCTCCGCCAAGAAAGGGAATCTTCAAAAGGGCGGCAAAGTTGATGTGAGGCTTGCCTTGTTCCGTAGCCGGAAGGGGAGGTCCTTGTTATCTCTCAAAGGGTCGGCCTCCTTGGAGCCGATTCAAGTGGAGCCTTTTACTACTCTTTTGCCCGAGTCAGTCAGAGTGAAAGATTTTCGCGGGATTATGGGAGGGAAGGCGAGTTTTTCGTTCAAGGAAGGGGAAGAGGTATCTTGGAGGGCGAAACTTTCGGGGAAGAAAATAGCTGGGAAAGTCGATATCGATAGGGACAAAATTTGGGGTGTTCTTGATCTTAAATCAATTCAACTCGCTTCGGCTGGGAGGTACAGCCCGCGTGCCAATTCGGTTCGGGTGACCCGTCTCGACGCGGGATTTCCCTTCGGTAGCTTCAAGTTGCTCAAGGAGGCGCGGTGGAATCTTTCAGATGAGGATGAGTTCGCGGTAGCATGGGATCTCGTCGATCTGGGGGCAGCGGCCAAATTTGCCGGAGCGGTTGCGGGAGGTGTCGTCCAGTCGATTGTTCCACTTGGAAGAGCAAAGGGGTCAGTGAATTTTTCTCGTGACCGCAAAAAATCTCAAACTTTCGCGATGAAAGGTTCTGCAAAAGCCGTTCTTGAGCGAATTCATTTTATGGACTATCCGAACATGGAAGTGCAGGGAGAAGCCGGGGTTAAATTAGAGGGGAATATTTTGAACGTTTCGCTTCCAGTTCTTATTGTTCGAGAGCGTCGGCGGGGCCAATCGCCGCCGCTTTTGGATTTGAGGGAGTTTAAGGCGGCCATTTCCCCAAAAATCTTCATGGATGGCCGCTTTGTTTCTAAAAAGGCCGCTGCGGGAGGGCTTCGAATCAATATTTCGATGGACTCCAAAAAAAAATCTAACCTACGCAGGATTCTGACCACATCGAAAAAAAATGGGAAAGAAATTCTTCGGGAAGTGAAGCGGTCCGCTAAGATACCGAAGAGGTCTCGGCGGCCGAAGGGCGGCAAATTTCAAGGAAAAGAGGTTTCCACCCGAAATGATGGAGAGCTCTCTTACCTTGGATCCAGGGTGTCCTATCCCCATCTCGACATTCGCCGGATTAGCATTGGCAATTTGAATTTCCGATTTACCCATCAGGTGGAGGCGGAAGGGCCCCCAGTTGTCTTGGAATGGAAGAACCTTAATTTCCAGGCAAGGAATCTTAACACACGGATGGATAGTGGAAGGTTGGATGGAGAAATCGAAATTGTTTCCCGTGCGCGCCCCGCACCGTTTTCATTTCAGGCAAAAATGAACCCTGCACTCGACCCACCTGAACTCAAGGGGAGGCTTTCGCTATACCGATTCGATCTCTCCCGTCTTTCTCCTTATGCTCTTAGTACGAGAGGGATAAAAATTCAACGGGGAAAGATCGATTTAAAGTCCAGCTTTAGTTTGCGTGGTGGGCATATAAGTTCTCGAATCAGTGCGAAAGTGCGCAGACTTGATCTGAGACAAGCCCAAAAGAAGGCAATTCTGGATAAGGCTCAGTCTGTTCTCCAAAGGCTAGCGCTCAAATTGCTAAAGAGAAAAAATGACATAATTCCTCTCAATTTCAAGATCGAAGGGAGAGTGGACGACCCGTCCTTTTATACGGGACGGGCCTTAACATCGGTGCTTCTCTCGGGTGTCATCAGTAAACTCAACAGCATTCCTGGAAGGGCCGGGGATATCGGAGAAGAAGTGGGGGACATTTTAAAAAGTGTCATTGAGGAGATTGGAGACGCCATCTCGGCGGACAAGAAGGGATCTTCTGGTGTCGTCCCGAAACGCGATGCTCCTCTTAAGGGGGTCCCCAAAAAGAAGGATGTTCTTAAGGAAGTGGAAAGGGTTGGAAAGGAAATTCTGAGGACCCTTTTTGGTCGTTAAGTGTCCTTGTGTTTCTTGCCAAGGACAAAACACCTACTAGTATGGTTGTACTTTTGCTCGGCACATTTCAACCGTCTTCACGAGTTCCCACCCCGTTCATTTTCATTGTTAGCGCAATTTATTCCAAAGGTTTCTTGAGATTTTTAGTTAAGTTTGTTAGGCTTCGACCGTCTCCCTTCGCCCAAGGGAAATGCCCATTCCTTCCTTCCTGGGAAGGGTGTTTATGGGCTGGAAAGTTGTTCTATGCCAACTCGCCGGCGGGCGGCACCCTCATCTGCTAATTACTCAAATCGCGTAAATGAAGTTATCGGCCTGATTCTCGTCGCATTGGCGGTTTTTATTGCTCTCTCCATCTGGTCGTTTCATTCTAACGATCCCTCTTGGAGCCATCGCGTCAGCGCTGGCTGGTCAATTCGCAATTACGGCGGTTTGGTGGGGGCCTATCTCGCGGGTGAAATGGTCCAGGTAATGGGCTCGTTTTCCGTTTTCGTTCCGCTCATAATTCTGGTGTGGGGTCTTGGCACATTTGCCGGTGTCCGCTCTTGGTGCCCCGGATGGCGCGGACTCGGAGTGCTGGTGGTCGCCTTGAGTGGTTCGGGTCTTTTCTATAAGGCCTTCAACGTTGACCCTTTGTTCGGAAAAACGGCACTGGCCGGAGGGATAATTGGGTACGGGATGGCTGTTCTCCTGGAAGCCCACCTTGGGCGCGTCGGGTCTGCGGTAGCCCTCGCGGGAGTGTTCCTAGCAGCTGTGGTGGCGACCACTGGCTTATCGATCAGTCAGGTTCTTTACTTTCTTTTCCGCGGCCCGCGTTGGGTATTAATTCGCTTTCTGCCGCGCGTATGGTCGGAGATCCGGGCGGGAACCTTCTATGGGGCTTCCAAAATTTGGAGTTTGATTGAACGCTCAATCCGAGTCGCAAGGACGAAGAAGGCAGCGGGTGAGATCCGGAAATCCGGGCTCTTCTTGGAGGAGTTTCGGGAGTCTTGGACCGGTTTCCCAAAGCTGGCCGTGGTGCACAACAGTGGCGTCCAGGGGGAAGGTGAAGGAAATTCCGCTCTCGAGTCTTCTCCTGACTTGGAGGTGGATCTGTCTCAGACGACAATTGGAAATGAAAAATATCGGCGGGCCGGAAAGAAGGATGATGCCATTGCGAAGAGAAGGGTTTCCCGGACTGAACCGGTGTTTGGTTCTCTTGCTGCTGCTACCGAAGATTCGTCAAAATTATTCCGGGGGCCCGCTGCTGAGGAGGAGATGGAAGCCTCCCCAGTCGCTCCGAAAGGGTCCCTGGGACCTATATCGGATGAATCGAATGGTGCTCCTACCACCTTGGATAAAATTTCGAATACGGATGGCGCAGTTGCAATCGCAGAAGAAGCCTCACCCGATGAAGCCGAGTCGGATAAGGATTCTCGTGAGCATATGACTGTCGGGAAGAATCAGGAGAATCCTGAGGCCGGTGAAATTTCCCCGGACGTGCAAGAAGCAACCCCAGATTCGGTGGAAGAACCTTCTGTTAATTACGAGAAGGCGAAACGATCCAAGATTGGTATCCGGATCGGGCAGCGTAAATCTCTAACTGATGCGAGCAGGGGCTCCCGAAAAATGCAGGTTAGACAGAATAATAAGGACAAGGCTGAAAAGCCCAAGTCGATTATCTTGCCTGGAGTCGACAGTGTCCCGGAGGAAGCCCCCAATGAGGAGTTTGTAGAAAAAGATGGAGTGAAGGTTCGGCATGCTGGGGTCGAAGGCGAGGCCGAAATCGTCCAAATCGAGGATGATTCGCTTGTTTCGGAAGATGCGCCGCAGGTCAAAAATTCTGTTTCCCAGAAAAAAGATCGCTACGTTCTACCTGGCATGAATTTGCTTGCCGATGTC
>Ga0315336_1003601_pt1 | contig 20224 bp, 13 predicted proteins | sample ASW5metaG_FD_204512 | JGI IMG/M metagenome (GOLD analysis project Ga0315336, IMG submission 204512) | Ammonia-oxidizing marine archaeal communities from Monterey Bay, California, United States - ASW #5 | ecosystem: Environmental > Aquatic > Marine > Intertidal zone | place: USA: California... | reverse complement strand
CGCACGCCCAACTTCGACGCGCTGGCCAAACAGGGCGTTTGCGGCGGCAGCATCCCGGTTCTGCCCGGCATCAGCCCGGGCAGCGGCCCGGGCCACCTGGGATTGTTCGGTTACGATCCTCTGAAATTCCTGATCGGCCGTGGGGCGTTGGAAGCGACCGGCGTCGGCTTCGAGTTGCAAGAGGGCGACGTGGCGATTCGTTGTAATTTCTGTACGCTCGACGCCGCTGGCAACATCTCCGATCGCCGGGCGGGACGCATCGCTTCGGAACTAAGCACGCCGCTGGCCATCAAGCTTCGCAACGTGAGCATCCCCGGCATCAAGGTCTTTGTCGAACCGGTGAAAGAACATCGGTTTGTGGTCGTCTTCCGCGGCGAAGGTCTGGGAGGCAACATGGCCGACACCGACCCGCAGGCAACCGGTGTTCCGCCGCTTGAACCACGGGCTACCCACCCCGACAGCGCCAAGACGGCCCAGGTCGCTGCCGAGTTCGTCAAACAGGCCCGCGAGCTGCTGGCCGATCAACCGGCTGCCAATGGCTGTACGCTCCGCGGTGTCTCGGCCAAGCCCAACCCGCCCAGTTACGAAGAAGTGTACGGCCTGCGTGCCGCGGCGATTGCCGTTTATCCCATGTACAAAGGTCTGGCCCGGCTGGTCGGGATGGACGTCGTCGGTCAGGCGCAGACGCTGGACCAGCAGATGGACGTGCTGGCCGAACATTGGGACCGCTACGATTTCTTCTTCGTCCATTTCAAATACACCGACAGCACGGGCGAAGATGGCGACTTTGACGCGAAAGTACAGCGGACCGAAGAGGTCGACGCCTGCGTGCCGCGGATCATGGCCCTGCAGCCCGACGTGATGATCGTCACGGGCGATCACAGCACGCCCAGCATGATGTCCAGCCATAGCTGGCATCCGGTGCCGACGTTGTTAGTGGCGAAACACTGCCGGACTGATCGTTGTGAATCGTTCGGCGAGGCTCAATGTCTGCAGGGCGGCCTGGGCCAGTTCGAGGCCAAATACCTGATGCCCCTGGCCCTGGCTAACGCGGGACGACTGGCTAAATTTGGCGCGTAGCACTCGGCGATGTTCAGATAGCGCTACAATATTTTTGCACAAGAGGTGATCGTCGTGATATCAGCACTGCACATGGTTTCGAATCCGTTGTTGCTGCTACTCTTCTCAATGGGCCTGAACATCTGCCATGCAGTACCGCCCACCGAACGGATTCCTGTGGTCGATCAATACCATGGCGTCGACGTGTTCGACGACTACCGCTGGTTGGAAGAGGACGACGCCCCCGAGGTGAACCGCTGGATCGCCGCACAAAACGCCCATTTCCGTAGCCTGCTCGACAAGCTGCCCGACGTTGCAGCCATTCGAGCGCGAGTGACCGAGATCATGACGGTCCAGTCGGCCAGTTACTGGAGCGTCCAGCAACGCTCGGGAACCTTGTTCGCCCTGAAAAAGCAACCTCCGCGGCAGCAACCTTTTTTGATCGTCACCGATTCGCTCGACGATGCAAGCACGCAGCGGGTGTTGGTCGATCCCCACGCGATCGATCCGACCGGCTCAACCGCCATTGATTGGTACACCGCTTCGCCCGACGGACGACTGGTTGCCGTTTCGCTCTCCCAAGGCGGCACGGAGGTGGGCGATCTGCACGTCTTCGATACCGCCACAGGCGAGCAGGTCGAAGCGATCATTCCCCGAGTGAACACCGGCACGGCCGGGGGCGATTTGGCTTGGGCGCCCGATGGGGCGGGATTCTACTACACCCGTCATCCCCGCCCGGGTGAAAAGGGCCCGGAAGATCTGAATTTTTTTCAGCAGGTTTATTTTCATGCACTCGGCACACCCACTGAGGACGACCGGTTTGAACTGGGAAAGGGATTTCCGCGGATTGCGGAGAATCAACTGACGGTCGACCAGGCCACCGGTCGAGTGTTGGTAACGGTGCAAAACGGCGACGGCGGCGAGTTTGCCCATTTCCTGCGGGAAACGGATGGCCGCTGGCGGCAGTTTAGTCAGTTTGGCGACAAGACGATTCAAGCCGAGTTTGGCAACAACGACGACCTGTTCATCGTTTCGCTCAAAGACGCCCCCCGCGGAAAGATCTTACACATGCCGATCGACACGCTCGACGTGGCCCGAGCCCGCACTATCATCCCGCAGGGCGAGCAAACGATCGTCAGCAGCTTTTGGCATACTACCGCCATGGTGCCGACCGCGACGCGGCTCTACGTGGTTTATCAACTTGGCGGACCGACTGAGATTCGCGTCTTTGATCACCAGGGTCAGCAGCTCAAGGGGCCCGAGCAATTGCCCATCTCCAGCGTCGACGAGTTGGTTCTCTGGGGGGCGGAGGACTTGCTGTTTAACAACGGCTCGTACCTGCGGCCCGACGGCTGGTACCTGTTCGACGCCGCGACACTTAGAACCTCGGCAACCGCGTTGACATCAGCCACCGGCGTCGAGTTCGACGACGCGGAAGTAGTCCGCGAGTTTGCCGTCTCGAAAGACGGGACCCGGGTGCCGGTGAATATCATCCTCCGCAAGGGGACGCCGCGCGATGGGTCACATCCCTGCCTGGCAACGGGCTACGGGGGTTACGGTGTGTGCATCACGCCCAGGTTTCGGCCTCTCAACCGGCTGCTGCTGGATCAAGGTTTCGTATTGGCGGTGGCCAACATTCGCGGAGGCGGCGAATTTGGCGAACCGTGGCATCGGCAAGGCAACTTGACGAACAAACAAAATGTCTTCGACGATTTTGCCGCCGTGCTTCAGCACCTGGTCGATCAGAACTACACCTCGCCCTCCCGATTGGCTATCATGGGCGGCAGCAACGGCGGGCTGCTGATGGGGGCAGTACTCACGCAGCATCCGCAGTTGCCCAAGGTGGTGATCTCGTACGTCGGCATCTACGACAGTCTCCGCTCGGAGCTCTCGCCCAACGGCGAATTCAACATCACCGAATTCGGCACCGTCAAGAACGAGGCTCATTTCAATGCGCTGCACGCCTACTCGCCCTACCATCGGGTGCAGGATGGAGTCGAGTACCCACCGGTGTTGTTTCTCACTGGTGCCAACGATCCGCGCGTCGAGCCGATGCAATCGCGTAAAATGACCGCCCGACTGCAGGCGGCCACGGCTTCGAAGGAGCCGATTCTGCTCCGCTCGAGTGCCGGTACGGGGCATGGCGGCGACACGGCCCTTTCGGAGCAGATCGAAGAGACGGTCGACGTCTATGCGTTTTTGTTCGACCAGCTCGGACTGCCGTTCCGGCCGGCTGCTGGAGCTCAAGGCGAATAGATTCTCACGGCGTTCGAGTCAGACGGCAGCGCGGTGCTCGAATTCCCGGCGGCATGTGTGCCTCCGGCTGGGGGTTTGGAGTCGCAATCGCCGTGGAATCAGGCATCGCCAATTGTGCATTTTTCCTAATCGGCAATCAATCACCCTCGCAGCCTATCTACTGCACTTGGCTTTTACCTTGATGGCCAACCAGGCGCACCCACCTTGCCGATTCAGTGCAGCTTGTCATCCGGCTGACCGATAAAGTTTCTCAGGCACGCATGCTGCTATTGCACTAGTAGTCGCAGGTCGAAAACAATGCGTGCGCAATTGGTCGTGGACCGTTTAGTTTCGCGGAATGAAACATGACGGTTCGAGGAAGTTCGACCTCATTGAAATGGGTTGTGTTATGGATTACACGGCCAGCAACGACGCCAGCGGTGTCGAAGCCTACGAAGAATTCGCAGAAAGGTACGAAGCCTCCGAGTCGGGACAAGCGAGCGAGCGGATCGCCAGCAACAAGAAAATGCGTCGACCGCTCCGCAAGAATCGCAAACCGTCCCGACCGGGCAGTTACATTGGCCAGCGTACCAACAAGCGACTCAGACGGTATTAAGGATTTGAGTGAGTCGCGTGTCGATGGATTCGACGACGGTTAGCGTCAGTGCTTAAAGTGCCACGTTCCGACAGTGCTCCATGAAGGCTCTGGTCGACGCGATCGGTAGCCCAGGGGCAGATTGTCCTCGCTACCGCTAGCGACCAAACTGCCGGCTCTTTTCCGTGGATGCCAGGTGCGTGTTGCTCGTCTGACCCCGTTTTAGATTCTCGATTCCGCACTTCACCGGGAGCTATAATGGCAGTCCTCTGGGCGACCGCTGCGCTTTTACCGCTTGTCAGACCGCGCAGTTCCTGAAAGATTCATCGGCTGATCTATAGCCACTCGCCCCACACTCGATCGTCTCTCCGTAGAATCTACCGAATCCCCTAGGCAGTGAACCATGAACAGCACCGACCAGCAGTCCAACGATTCGAGCTCCGCCGACAAGTCAGGAAGCGCTTCGCAGCGTTTATTGTCACTGGACGTCTTTCGCGGGTTGACCATTCTGGCGATGATCCTGGTGAACAACCCGGGTTCGTGGAGCAATCTCTACGGCCCGGTGGCACATGCGCCGTGGCACGGCTGGACGCCCACCGACCTGATCTTTCCGTTCTTTCTGTTTATCGTCGGTACTTCGTTGGCCTACTCACTGCGGAGATTTGTTGCCGATGGGCAGATCGATCAGACCGTTTACTGGCGAATCTTCCGCCGTACGTTCCTCTTGATTCTGCTGGGGCTGTTGCTGAACTTCTCGGGCGAGATTTTTCGCTATCTGCTCGGCCAGTCGGAAGCGATCGATTTATCAAACTTGCGCGTCCCAGGCGTGTTGCAACGGATTGCGCTGGTCTACTGCGCTGCGTCGCTGATTGTGCTGCATCTGAACAGACGGGCACAGGTCGTGCTGGCCGTCGTGTTGCTGTTGGGTTATTGGGGTTTGTGCGGCTGGATGCCCAATCCGGATGACTATCAACAGAACCTCACGAACACAGGTAATTTTCAGCGGATCTTCGATCAGGCCGTGTTCGGAGCCAATCATCTCTATACGCAAGGACGCAGCGAGCCGACCGATCCTGAAGGATTGCTCAGCACGTTGCCCGCGGTGGTTACGACGCTGTTGGGGTATTGGACCGGCCTGCTGATTCAGCGCGGCTCGCCCAATCGGCGAACGGTGGGGATGCTCGTTGCCGGCGGCCTGGTTTGCGCGGCAGTCGGCCTCGCCTGGGATCTGGCGTTCCCGATCAACAAAAAGCTCTGGACGAGCAGCTATGTGATGCTCTCCGGCGGGCTGGCGATGATCAGTTTGGCCGTTTGCTTGTGGCTATTCGACGTGGCAGGCTGGCGGCGACTGGCCCGGCCATTTCAGATCGTGGGGGTCAATGCGATTGCCGTCTTCGTCGCCTCGGGGCTGATGGGCCGATTCCTGGTGACCTATCAGGTCGGCGAGGTCAGCCTCAAGGCGTGGCTCTACAGCAACCTGTTTGCTGACCACCTGGCCGATCCCCGTCTGGCGTCGCTGGCGTACGCGGCCTCGGTGGTTGCCTTCTGGTGGCTGATTCTGTGGGCGCTGGCTGCCCGGGGCTGGTCGATTCGCGTCTAAGCTCGAACAGCCCGGGCAAGCTTGCCTCTGGCTGCCATGCCCTAGGCCCGAATAGCCCAGATGGCTCGGATAAGTGGCCCCCGAGTGCGAATCTCGCCGATACTGTACGGATGCTCTTGACGATGTACGTCCGTATATTACGATAAGGGCGGCCCCGAGTGGTAGACGCCCCCGCTCGGTCGTGGCTGAGCACCCTGATTTGCGGCGTCCTGGGATCGTGGCATCCTGGCAATCTACATACTCGCGAAAGCGATTCCAAAGGAACAAGCAATGTCCCTCGACCAACTAACTCGCCGGCAGCGTGAGGTGTTTAACTTCATCCGCGAGAGGATTCAGAAGCGCGGCTATGGCCCGACGGTTCGCGAAATTGGCGAACATTTCGAGATCAACTCGCCCAATGGCGTGATGTGCCATCTGAAGGCCTTGGAAAAGAAGGGACTGATTACCCGCGAGCCGAATCTATCGCGAGCGATCCAGTTGACCGACGCGGCCCTCGAAGACCGCGGTATGCCGTTGGTTGGACAGATCGCCGCCGGCACGCTGACCGAGGCGATCGAGCAGGCGGAGCGGTTCGAGTTCAAAGATTGGTTCGGCCAGAAAAATCTATTCGCGCTGACCGTCAGCGGCGATTCGATGATCGAGGCCGCGATCGCCGACGGCGATCTGGTCATCTGCCGTCGTGCCCGCACGGCCGACCGAGGCGACATAGTCGTTGCCCAAACTGAGGATGGCGATGCAACGCTCAAGTACTGGTATCCCGAAGCCAATCGGGTTCGCCTGCAGCCGGCCAACTCGTCGATGAAACCGATCTACTCCCGCAACGTCAAGGTGCTGGGCGTAGTGACCGGCGTTGTGCGCAAGGTGGCGTGAAAACTAAAGCCGCGCTCAGTTCTTAAGCCGACTTCTCCAGGTTCTCCTGGTTGAGCTTGTTGTAGAGTGTCTTGAGACTCACACCCAGCTGCTCGGCCGCTTGCGGTTTGTTGCCGCCGGTTCGCTCCAGGGCATCGTGGACCGCTTCCATCTCCAGCTCCCGCAGCGTGATCGGACCGCGACGCAGCCGGGCGGCGCCCTGCAACTGGCGGGAATCGAAATGATGCGGCAGGTGCTCTCGACCGATCGGACCTGTGTCACAAAGAATCGTGGCATGTTCAATGACGTTGGCCAACTCGCGGACGTTGCCTGGCCAAATGTGACGGCAGAGCGCTTCAATCGCATCGGTCGAAAGCTGCTGATCCTCGGGACGAACCGTACCCCGATGCCGGGCCAACAGATGCCGGGCCAGGTCAGGAACGTCTTCGATACGCTCGCGTAGTGACGGCAACGGGATTTCGAAAGTATTGACCCGATACATCAGATCTTCGCGAAACTCGTCTTCGGCAACCATCGTCGGTAGATCGCGGTGCGTTGCACAGACCACTCGCACGTCGACCATGGTCGCCTTGTTCTCACCGACGCGTCGAATCTCGCCACTTTCCAGCACCCGCAGCAGCTTCGCCTGCATCGCTTTAGGCAGTTCACCGATTTCATCCAGAAAGATCGTCCCGCCTTGGGCCACTTCGAACAAGCCAATCCGATGCTCGTCGGCCCCGGTAAACGCCCCTTTGCAGTGGCCGAACAGCTCGCTTTCGATCAGCGTCTCGGGCAACGCACCGCAATTGATCGCTACAAACGGCATCTCGGCGCGGGTGCTCTGCTCGTGCAGACCGCGGGCCACCAGCTCTTTGCCGGTGCCCGTTTCGCCAAGAATCAACACGGTCGAATTGGTCGGGGCCACCTTTTCGATCAGCAGCCGCACCTTCTGCATGGCGAGAGTCTTGCCGATCAGTTGCGGAACGCCTTCCAAGCGACGGACCTGATGCTGCAGAGCGTGACACTTTTTCGTCAGCTGCCGTTTATCACTAACCCGCTTGAGCAACGCGTCGATCTCAATCAATTTGCACGGCTTCGTCAGATAGTCGAACGCGCCGTGGCGCAACGCGGCAATGGCCGACTCCATCGAAGACTTGCCGGTCAGCACCACCGCCTCGGTCTCGGGCGACATCTCCTTACATCGCGAAATCACACCGATGCCGTCCATGCCGGGCATGTCCAGATCGACGATGATGCAGTCGTAGGTATTTTTCTGTAACGCGGCGACGGCCGTTAATCCGTCGGGGCAGACGGTCACCCGATGGCCCAACCGCGGCAACTCCAGCTTCATCAACTCCTGAAGCGAGCGTTCGTCGTCGGCAAACAACAAGGTCAATCCCTGACCGTTAGGCTGCTTGGTAGCGATGGAGTCTCTCCTTACTCGAATGGTTGGCAGGCAGCGAGACAACGAACCGCGACCCTCGGTCGACGCCGTCGCTCTGTGCCTCAATCTGACCCTGATGCTCCTCGACAATCCGATAGGTGATCGAAAGCCCCAAACCGGTTCCTTGACCGATGCGGCGGCGAGTGAAGAAAGGCTCGAACAGATTCCGGCGGACTTCGTCGGTCATGCCGCAGCCATCGTCCTCCACAATCAGCTGTGCCCGATCGTCATCCCGTCCGACCGAAACCCGAACGGTCCCCGCCGAGTCGACGCTTTCCAAGCCGTTGGTTACCAAATTCAGCACCACCTGCTTGATCTCCTGGGCGTTCACTTCAACGATGACCGGATCGCCGTCGGCTAGCTCCAGGTTCTTGTCCTGGTATCTGCCGAGGTGCTGGACCATTTCAATCACGCCGGCGACTAGTTCGCGTAGCTCGGTGCTGTGGCGCTGTTTGTCGCCCAGCCGGGCAAAGTCGAGCAGTTTCTCGGTAATCTGTTTGCAGCGAAATGCTTCGCGTTGGATCATCTGCAGGTATTCGTGCGCCACGGTGACATCCTCGGTGTGCGAATCGTCAAGCGACGCGAGCAGCTCTGTCAGCCGCCCCTCGAGCGATTCGCTGCACATGGCGATCGACGCCAGCGGATTGTTGATCTCGTGCGAGACGCCCGCGGCCAGAAAACCGACGCTGGCCAACTGTTCGCTGCGGACAACCTGAATGGTCCGTTCGCGAACCTGCCGGTCCAAATCGTCGCGTGTTTCCTGAAAGCGAGTGGTCATCGCGTTCATTGCGTCGGCCAACTCGCCCATTTCGTCGTGCGCGTTGAGTTGGATACGATGTTCAAATTTTCCGCAGGCCACCTGGCGCGAGCCTTCGACCAGTGTTTGCAACGGCTTGGCAATCCACTTGTAAAACATCCGCGTCGAGAGGGCCAACAACAGCAACGACAGCGCCGCGGTACACCAGGCGATGATTATAGCGGTGCGATAATGGCCACGGACCTCGACGGCCAGCACTTGGAGCCGATTGTGAAAATGGCTGGGAAGCAGAGCCACCAAGGTCTGAAGCTGCTCAACCTCGTCGCGCAACATGTCGATCCGTGAGCGATCCAACAGCCAATTTTCTCCTCGCTCTGCATTGAAATCCTCGCCACCGATGTGACGCAGTCTTTGGTCGATCTCGACCAGCGTCTCGCGTTCATCCGAATCGTCTCCCAGTCGCGGGTCGGCGTCGAGCTGGTTCTGGTCAAGCTGGCGGCGATAGCGCTCCAAGGCATCGACTAACAAATCGAACTGGCCCAGATATTGTTCGCGCCACAGCTGAATGTCCCAATGATCGTCTTGTCCCTGCGGCGAGTGGCTGGAGAGCGAACCGCCTCCGACCGCGTTGGGCAAGTCCAGCCGTTCCTTGGCCTGGCTGAGTGTCACGCGGAGATCGCCCACATGCTGGCGAATCTCGCTGGCCAGCGGCAACTCGGACGATCGCTCGCTGAGGGTCTTAACCAGCCCGCGATAAGAATAGACGCCGTAGTACGCGCTGCCGAACAACGCCAAGACGGTCGCCAGCAACAGGCCCAAGCCAAGATTGAGCTTCGTCCGGATGGGCCAATGTGAAAGCACAGGCGACCTCCTTGTCGCGTGCCTGATTTCGGAGCGGGTTACGGTGGCGACTTCCTGTCGCAACTTCCTGCTGCAATGACGGGTGCGGAAGTGTATCACCGACATTCGTTACGGGGCAAGAACAGATCGATGCTGGCAGCGAAAGTTCAGCCTAGTAGCGAATCACCCGCCGCATCAGCCAGATGCCCCACGCTGCTAGCACGACATTCCCCGACCAAACCAGCTGTGGAGGGAGCACGCCGCTTTTGGCCGCGTCGACACAGCCGACCAGCAGTGGGTAGTAAACCAACAGAATCGGCAGGAAGCAGGCAAAAAAACTGCCCCACAACTCGCCCTGGCGGAGACGGATCGCCATCGGCGCACCGATCATCACAAAGCAAAGACAGCTGAACCCGCCCGACCAGCGGCGATGCGGCTCGGTGTGCAGCCGGCGCAGCTTGCGCTGGGCGCCTGCCAAATGAGACCGCTTCGGCTGCCAGGCGGAATCGGAGAGCTCAACCAGTCGACCCGTCATGGCGGCAAAGGCCAAATCGGCTGCCGTTTCTTGTTCCAATTGGTCGATTAGGGCCGACTGCTGGACCGTCGAGGGGCCAATCTCGCGGAGCGAATAGCTCGAGGTGCTGCGGGAATGTTCACCCGTGCCGCTAAAGTCGGCCAGTGAAATGTCGATCTTCCAATCGCCGGGATGCGAGGCAGAGCCTTTGCCGCCGAAGTCGACGTCTGCGTTGACTAGTGTCAACGACACGGCGCTGTGGACCGCGTCGGCGCTAATCTGGGCTTCGTCGGCAGTGATGGTCCAGGCGGGTTTGTCGGGCGAGGCGTAGAAGAGAAAAGTCGGTTGAAGGAGCCGCTTTCCCACGACTCGATGAACCTTCACCTTGAGCTGTTTGGTGCTGTAGGAACCTGTCGTCCGCAAGCGGCCATACACGATCTCCTCCAGCGATTCAAGAATTACCCGCTGCACGCCGCCACGGCCCCAGGAAACGGCGACGTCGTTAAGCACCACTGCACCGAAGCTCACTACCGTGGACAATACGAGCGTGGGCCAAAGCATGGTCATGGGCGATATGCCAAGCGATTTGATCGCGACGATTTCGTTGGAAGAAGCAATGCGACCATAAACTCCGGTGGTGGCCAACAACATTGCCCCCGGCACTGCGAACTGCATCGCCTGCGGCAACATGAAAGGCACCATCCGCAGGATCGGGGTCAGGCCCAATCCATTCTCGACCGCCTCGCGACCTACCAAGATCAAAAAGATGAACGCGGTCATGCAGGCCAACGTCAGCAAGAAGAACGTCAGCAGGTCGAACAGGATATACCGAGTGAGAATGCGCATCGCTGAGAGGGGTCGCTCCATACTCCGCATGGAGAGCTCCCACGCGGAAAGAAAGATGGGACTACTGTAGCAAGCTGTCGAAACAGTGGGAACGACACTTCAGCAGCTTGGTCGGCAGAGGCACGGCAGAAACGCAGATCGCCTCCCCTGCTAGCAACACCGAGGGGGCGGCTGCCGGGTCATCGCAAGTTGACCGATGAATCGCTCGGCTGGTCGGGCCGCCGCTGCCGCACTTCCTCCATCAACCGACGCACGGCGCTACAGTAGGCAACCACTGCCGAGCGAAAATCGCTGCGAGCCAACGCCTCATGGGCCTGTTGCCGGTCATCCTGGATCGCCTGCCAGTCGAAGTCCCAGTCGCGCTGGCCTTCCAAGTCTTCCAATTGCCGGACGATGTCGTTGAGCGTTTCGATGTTCTCGGGACGCGCGGAGCAGGGATAACTGCGGTAAGGCGCTTTGCCGCGACTGCCTGTGCGGAGTGGTTCGATCCCGGCAGTCTCGTGACCGCCGCGTTGGGTAAAGGCCAACAGTCCACTTACGAAGATCCCAACACCGCTTGCCACCGCCAAGGCCGGCTGGCCCAGCGTGAGAAACACTCCGCAAAGAACGACACACACCGCCAGGGCCGACCAGGCCAGCAGGCCCCTGCCCGACGATGCTTCCTTGCGCCTGAGCGAATTGCGAAATCCGTTGGGTTTTTCTTCGGCACCTAGCCGATCGTTCTCTAGCACCTCGGCCACGACGACCGTAATATTGTCTGGCCCGCCGAGCAGATTGGCCAGATCGACCAGCGTCTGGGCCGCCTCGTCCGATGGCAACGATCCAAGCACCATGCCGATCAGTTCCGGTTTCAGCGGGCCGGTCAGCCCGTCGCTGCACAGCAGGTATCGATCGCCCGACTGCATGGGAAATGGACCTTCCAAATCGACCATTACCGTGGCATTGGGACCCAGCGAACGGGTAATCACGTTCTTCGGCACATAGTCGGGCACTTCCTCTTCGGTAGCGTTTCCCGCGGCAGCCATTTCCCAAACTAGGCTATGATCGAACGTCAACTGCTCGATCACATCGTCCCGATATCGGTAGATCCGGCTATCGCCTACGTGCGCCGCCACTGCACCGCAAGGCAAGAGCAGCAGGCAGCTGCAGGTGGTTCCCATTCCCTGAAAGTCAACGCTGTTCTGTCCTTTGTTGTGGATCAACTGATTCGCCTCGCGAACCGCCTCGCCCAGCGCCTCGGCAGGGGCCAACTCCGATCGCTTCTGATAACTCAACGGGATATTGTCGGTTGCCAGTTGGCTGGCCAGCTCGCCCGCCGCATGCGCTCCCATCCCGTCAGCCACCACAAACAGGTGCCCCCGGCTATGCCATTGTCGGGAATCCTCGGCCAACGCAACGACCAGCGAATCTTGGTTGCTCGCCCGTCGCATGCCGACGTCGCTAACCGCCGCTGTGCGCAGGCCGCTGGCGGCATAGTTCAACTTGGAACTGGGGCTCGTCATTCGGTGGGTCTGAAACGCTGGTAGGAAGGGGGCTGCAGCTGTACTGCCCCGCTGTGGCGGGTGCTATCGCTAGCAAATTCCGGCAGAAAACCAGGGGATGGTCCATCGGTCGGTCTCCAACCAGTTTAGCTGTACTCCGCGTCGGATCATAGGGACCGGGACCGCTGGCAGCCGCCAAGTGCCCGATCCGCGTCGCCCGGCGGCCTGCCACGCACGTCTAATCCGGCATGGCTACCCCCGGGCCAAACTCCTATACTCTCGCCCCCGATCGCCCAAGGACCGTTCGAGCCAGGCGAATCGGCCAATGCGGCAAGCACCATCGCCGCGCCTTTTCCCATGCCGATCTGACAAGCTTCTCTCATCCTGTTTCGGACTCGCCGATGACTGTGCGTCGTCCCAATTTGCACCGCCGTGTGCCGAGCCTGATCTGCCTGGCTACCGCTCTGTGTCTGTTGGCCCCGGGCTGTGTCCGGCGCCGGCTGATGATTCGCAGCGATCCGCCGGGGGCGATGGCGTACGTCGACAATCAGCCGATCGGAACCACGCCCTGCGCCACGGGATTTGTCTACTACGGCACCCGAGAAATCCGCCTGGTCAAACCGGGCTTCGAAACCTTGACGGTCAATCAGCCCATCCCCGCCCCTTGGTATCAACTGCCGCCATTCGATTTTGCCAGCGAAAACGTCGTGCCACACGAGATTCAAGATTTTCGCACCGTCTCGTTCAACATGATTCCGCAAGTGATCGTCCCTCCCGAGCAGCTACTCAGTCGGGCGGAACAACTGCGACAGCACTCGCAGAGCGGGCTTGTATTACCCACGGCTCCGTTGCCGGCTCCCGGCTCGGTCATCGCACCGACCGGACCGGAAATGGTTGCTCCCGGGCCACTACTGCCACCGCCAACCGGCGGCGGCTTGCTTCCCCCCGGCGGGCAACTGTTAGAACCGCTGCCCAGTCGTTAAGCAAGATTCTTGCCACGTAGCCGGAGGCACACCTGCCTCCGGGACTCCGTGGACCGCGTTGCGGTCCGGCTTAGTAGTGCGTATCAGATTTCGCAGAGCGTAGCAGATTCAATCGCTTACTTAATTGGTGTTTCGCGATTGATCACACCCCGGGCTATTCGGCCCGGGTCGCGGGCGATCTTGTCGGTAAAGACTCGCACGTCGTCTAGGATCGGCCGCAGGCGTCGGCTCATGACCTCGATGTTGGACACCAATCGGCGTACCAGTCCAACGGTTGAAGCAATTTGATCGTACAGCTGACGGTCGTGTAGCAACATGCCGACGGTTCCTTCGCTGCTGTTGATCGACTTGACAAGTAGGGCCGACTCGCCGAGCAGCTCGCTGAAATTTTCAGCGCCTGCCTCCAACGCGTCGACTATCTCGGGGCCACGCTCGCCGAACGGATTGGTGAAGCCCTGCAGGTTGACCAGATTCTGGTCGGCTGAGCCGACCGCCCGCTCCAAGCCTTCCATCACCGCTTTGGCATCGGCCACCATCGATGGCAGTTGGGCAAGGCCTTCTTTGAAATCCTGCCGAAACTCATCGTCGCCCAGGACATCGTCGACGTCGCCCATGCTCTTGGCAAACCGGGTCATGGCCAGCTCGGTGGAAGTGAGTAATCGATTCATGCGCTCCGCATCCTGGTCGCCAAAGGCAGTGTTCATTTTTGCAGCCAAGTTGCCCACCTCATCGCCAGCACGGCCTAGCGAGATGATTGTCTGCTTCAGATCGCCCTGCAGGTTGGCAATCAAATCCATCGGGCTGGGGTTGTACATACCCTCAACGGTCGAGCCCGGCGGCACGGGCTGCGCCCCCATCGACGGTCGAACCGGCATGAATTCCAATACCGCGTCGCCGATCAGCGACGTCTGCACGCGGGCATTCTCGTTGGATTTGACCTGTTTATGTTGGTCGATGTTCACTGTGATCAGGGCGCCATTATCGGTATCGTCCACTTCAGCCACTCGGCCGATCAAGATTCCTCGCCGCCGCACCGGTGTCTCAGGCGCTACGCCAGGGGCCTGATCGACCAGGATCTTCAGCTGGTACTGTTTCTTGAACGGCGCCCAGGAGAAATCGCTGGTCAGCACAATCAGCAGCGCCGTGATGATCGCCGTAGCAAACACCACGACCCCAACGCGGAATTGTTTGGTTCTGTCGTCCATAATTGATAGCGACCGTAGTTAGGAAAGTTGTAATTCTTCAGTCGACTGCAGGAATAGAACACGGATGAACGCCGATTGGGCTGATTCCCACGGATCTGAGCGACCGTACTCACGCATGCCGTGGCGGTCCAAGCTGATTTTGGAAACTACCAACAAAATGACTTGTCAATCTGCGTTGATCCGCTCAATCCGTGTTCGTCTGCGTTCTATTCTCCCCTTTGGCCGAACAGTCACGAAATGTAAAAAACGGTAAACGGCGAAACCCAAAGTCAATTCTCTAAACCGGCGCCCGGTTCGCTCATTTCCATCAGCCGATCACCCGCCTCGCCGCGGACAAATTGCGACACGCGTCGATCCTTCGATGCTTCGATCTCGTCCTGCGTGCCATCGAAAATTATCTGCGGCTCGCCCGGCTCCAACCGCGACAGCGGATAGAGCATCACCACCCGATCGGCCACCTTGCGGGCTGTCTTCATGTCGTGCGTGACGATGATGCTGGTGACCGGGGAATTCTGCTTGGTGCGGATCATCAGCTCGTTGATCACGTCGCTGACGATCGGATCGAGCCCGGTGGTTGGCTCGTCGTAGAGCAACACCTCCGGCTGCATCACCAACGCCCGGGCCAAGCCGACCCGTTTTCGCATCCCGCCAGAAAGTTCGGCGGGGCGCTTCTCCAGCACGCTACGCGGCAAGCCTACCTCGGCCAGCCGAGAGAACAGTTGCTGATGATGTTCCTCCACCTCTCCAGGGCGATGCTGTCGCAAGGGAAATAAGATGTTCTCGTAAATCGTCATACTGTCGAACAGGGCCGAGTTTTGGAAAACAAATCCAAAGCGAATCCGCTCCTCAGCCAATTCTTTTTCAGTAAGCTGATCGAGCTGCTGCCCGTCGAATCGCACTCGACCCTGCTGGGGCCAGACGAGTCCAATGATGCTCTTGAGCAGGACCGTCTTGCCGCAACCACTTTCGCCGATAATCGCCAGCGATTGACCGCGCGGCACCTCAAAGTCGATTCCGCGCAGCACCTGCTGCCGTCCGAAGCGGACGTGGAGTTGGTCGACTTCCAAGATTGGTTCGATCGCGACCATTAACCTGCAAACAGTGCTGGAGAAAGGGGCCAGATGAGTGAATAAACCTCGTCCAAGAAGATGCTCAGAAACAAGTCGAGGATGATGATCACGACAAACGATTGCACAAACGCGGTCGTCGCCGCGCTGCCAACGCCTTCGGCACCCGGTTGGCAATGAAATCCGCGATAGCAGCTCACCAGACCGATCGTTGCGCCGAAAAAGATGCTCTTCACCACGCCGTAGAACAGGTCCCAATTTTCGACGAACTTGTTGGCGTTGGCTTCGTAGTGATGCGAATCGATTCCCAACACGAACACACAGTACAGCGTTCCGCCAACCACGCCCATAAACACGGCCATGATCGTCAGTGAAGGGATCAACAGCAGGCAGCTGAGAAACCGTGGCACGACCAGGTATTGAATCGGATTGGCGCCCATGCTCGACAGGGCGTCGATCTGCTCGGTGACGCGCATCGTGCCTAGCTCGGCCGCCATCGCACTGCCGATTCGGCCTGCCAACATCGTAGCCGCCAACACGGGGCCCAGCTCGCGGAACATCGTTTTATTGATTACGCCGCCCAGTTGCGTTTCCAAACCAAAGGCGCGAAACTGTGTGTATGACTGGACGGCCAACACCATGCCGATGAACGTCCCAGTCAGCGCAACCACTGGCAGACTAAGCACGCCAATCTGATACATGTTGGAGAACAGTGTGTCGCGCCGCGGCCGACGGGTAATCATCCAGGCGATCGTCCGCCAGGCGAACAGCGTCATGTCGCCGAGTGTTTCGAACCCGCGCAGCACGTAGCCGCCCAAGTCGGCAATCGACTCGCTCACGCCGGTAATAATCCCGCGACGCACAGGGCGATCGCCAGTGGGGTAAGGTGAGACGCTCGACATGGAGGTTTATTCAGCTCTGACTGGTTGAGAATTGAAAAGCGGTGGCGTCGCTAGCGGTACCCAGCGGGCGCGCAGACTGGCTTATATCTAGAATTCGACCCGAGGATCGTGGCGCTTGAACAAAGTCGGGGTCCATCCGCGATTTGTGCGGCTGGGCAAAACGGGTAAAATGACGCCGTCTTCCTCGAATTCTCTCTCAAACCGGGCGAATTGCTTTGACCTTTTCCCGATCAGAGCGTCTTTCACTGATAGCACGGCCCAGCACCGCCTGGCCCACAGTGAGTCGCTCGCCAGCACGCCCTGGCGCCGTGAACAGGACGGACAACCGAGTGCATGCGCTCCTCGAACAGTCTTTGGACGCGGTTTATCGCCGCATAGAACTGGGAACCGCCAGCTGCCTGGTCGGCGAGGGACCGCCTGCCCTGTCGCAGTTTGCTTTCGTCTTGCAAGTGATCGAAACGGAAGGTTTCGAGTCGGAATAACTTGTGATAAAACGAAAAAAGCCCCGGGCCACTGGCCCGGGGCTGGATTCTCAAGAACGCACCAGAATAATACTCCCCAGCGTTACTCTTCCTCGCTGGCCGGCTCGGCATCGTCTCCGCCGTCGGCCACCGCTCCGACCGGTTCCGGCTCGGGCTCCTTGGTGACCACGCCATTAAAGTTCAACTGTTTCTTGCCGCCGACTTTCTTCATCGTCACTTTGATCAAGTCCTTGCCGTTGAACTCGCCTTTGAGCAGTTCCTCAGCCAACGGATCTTCGACAAACGATTCGATCGCCCGACGCAACGGCCGCGCGCCGTAGTCGGTGTTCGAGCCCTTCTTAATCAAGAACTCTTTGGCGTCGTCGGTCAGCTCCAGCGACAATCCGCGCTCCTTCAGCCGCGAGAGAATCTTGGCCAATTCCAGATCGACGACCTCCTTCAAATCGCCTTCCGTCAAATGGCGGAAGACAATAATGTCGTTGACTCGATTGATAAATTCGGGCCGGAAGACCTTTTCGATCTCTTCGGTAACGCGGGTCTTCATGCTTTCGTACGAGGCATCCTCGTCCGGCTTCTGGAATCCGAAAGCAGCTTCGTTCTTGATCGCGTCCGCCCCAGCGTTGGTGGTCATGATCAGAATCACGTTGCGGAAGTCGACGTTTCGGCCGAAGCTGTCGGTCAGGCGGCCTTCTTCCATCAGCTGCAGCAGCACGTTGAAGACCTCTGGATGGGCCTTCTCGATTTCGTCCAAGAGCACTACTGCGTACGGCCGACGGCGAATCTGCTCGGTCAGCTGACCGCCTTCCTCATAGCCGACGTAGCCGGGAGGGGCGCCGATCAGTCGGCTGACGTTGTGCTTCTCCATGTACTCGCTCATGTCGATCTGGATCAGTGCATCGTCATCGCCAAACATAAACTCGGCCAAGGCCTTGGCTAGCAACGTCTTCCCAACACCGGTCGGCCCGGCAAAGACAAAGCAACCCGTCGGGCGCTTCGGATCTTGCAGACCGCTGCGACTGCGGCGAACCGCCTTGGCGATCGCCTTGATCGCCTCGTCCTGGCTGATCACCCGCTGGTGCAGCTCATCCTCCATCTTCATCAGCCGAAGCGTATCTTCGGTCGTCATCCGGGTGAGCGGAATGCCGGTCATCTTGGAGACAACCTCGGCAATGACTTCCTCGTCGACCACGCCGCCGTTCTCGCGCGACTTCTCCCGCCATTCCTTGGTGACCTGTTGCTTTTTCTTTTTGAGTTTGTCGGCCCGATCGCGCAGCGCCGCGGCCGCCTCAAAGTCTTGATTGGCGACTGCTTCTTCCTTCTCGCGGTTAAGCTGCTCCACCTCGTCGTCAATCTCCTTGAGATTGGGCGGCTTGCTCATCGTCTTAAGCCGCACGCGGGCACCCGACTCATCGATTACGTCAATCGCCTTGTCGGGCAGGCAGCGGCCTGTGATGTAGCGGTCCGAAAGTTCGACGGCTGCTTTGACCGCATCGTCGGTTATCTGCACCCGGTGATGCTCTTCGTAGCGGTCGCGAAGACCTTCGATAATCTTGACCGTGTCTGCCGGGCTGGTGGGTTCGACCAACACCTCTTGGAATCGGCGAGCCAGGGCAGAGTCTTTCTCAATGTACTTGCGATACTCGTCGAGGGTCGTGGCCCCGATACATTGAATCTCTCCGCGAGCCAAAGCGGGCTTGAGGACGTTGGAAGCGTCGATCGCGCCTTCCGCTCCACCGGCGCCGACCAACGTGTGCAGCTCGTCGATGAACAAGATTGTGTTTTTCGCCCGACGAACTTCGTTCATCACCGCCTTGATACGCTCTTCAAACTGGCCGCGGTATTTGGTGCCGGCGACCATCATCGCCAAGTCCAAAACCACGATCCGTCGCTCCAGCAACAGCTCCGGCACGTTGCCTTCGATCACGCGTTGGGCAAAGCCTTCGACGATCGCCGTTTTGCCAACGCCCGCTTCGCCCAGCAACACCGGATTGTTCTTCGTCCGTCGGCAGAGAATCTGAATCGCCCGTTCGATCTCTTTCTCGCGTCCAATGACCGGATCAAGCTTGTTCTGCTTGGCTAATTCGGTCAAATCGCGGCCAAAGCTGTCCAGGGCAGGTGTTTTGCTCTTGCTGCTCTTACGGCCTTCGCGTTCTTCTCCCGGCTCGCCGCTGCGGCCGCCGCGACCCGAATCCTCGCCCTCCAAGCCATGGCCCAGCAGGTTGAGCACCTCTTCGCGGACCTCTTCGAGCTTCAGTCCCAGATTCATAAGCACCTGGGCGGCCACCCCTTCTTGTTCGCGCAGCAGGCCAAGCAGAATGTGTTCGGTACCGACGTAGTTGTGGTTCAAGTGCCGGGCCTCTTCCATCGAGTATTCGATGACCTTCTTCGCCCGCGGCGTCTGCGGCAGCTTGCCCATCGTGACCATGTCGGGGCCGCTCTGCACCAGCTTTTCGACCTCCAGCCGAATCTTGCGGAGATCGACGTCCAGATTCTTCAGCACGTTGGCTGCGACACCACTCCCCTCCTTGATCAGCCCCAACAGCACATGCTCAGTGCCGATGTATTCGTGATTGAAGCGCTGCGCCTCTTGATTGGCCAACTGCATGACCTTGCGGGCCCGATCGGTAAAGCGTTCGTACATAGCCTAAACTCCCGTTGCGTTATTTATTACCGTCTCGCCCAGCGCCTTATTTCCGCATTCGCACAGTGTCGAATCACGCGGCCATAGGTCGCTCTGGTTCATCGGTTTCTTGTTCACCTTGCTGATGGTCAGCGATATCGATGACCGTGTGTCGGTCAAGCTGTTCGCGTTCTCGAGTGATTTCGTCTTGCCACTGTTCGGCTGCTTCCAGCTGCTGAACTCGATCGAGCTGCTCTCGGGCAGCGTCGGTTCGACCCATGTGACGCCACAAAGTCGCCAACAACAGTCGGCCCTCTACGTCGCGTGCATCTCGATGTAACATCTCCAACAGCACCTGTTCCGTTCGTATCCAATCTCCCGCGAGGTAGTGCTGCTGCGCCTCGCGGAACAAACGATTGCTTTGCTGCTCGGGTTCGACCTCCGCACCGTCGTCGGCGGTCAACTCGGCCACGTAGCGTCGCCAGTCGGCCCGGCTCTCCAGCCAGGCCAACACCCAAATCACTAGCAGCAACCCACCGGCGATTAGCCGTACCGTACCGGTCATCCACTCGGTAAAGATAAAGGTCGCCGCGACCAGCGTATTGAGCAGCACGGTAAATCCTACCGCCAGTGCCAGTCCTGCCCAAGACCCCCGGTTCCACAAGTGGGGGAGTCCCGGCCAGAGATACGCTGTCCAGTGCATTTTAGGCGTCTGGTGGATCGTATTCTCGTTCTGCTGGTCGGC
>Ga0315336_1003600_pt1 | contig 20227 bp, 18 predicted proteins | sample ASW5metaG_FD_204512 | JGI IMG/M metagenome (GOLD analysis project Ga0315336, IMG submission 204512) | Ammonia-oxidizing marine archaeal communities from Monterey Bay, California, United States - ASW #5 | ecosystem: Environmental > Aquatic > Marine > Intertidal zone | place: USA: California... | reverse complement strand
GGATTTCCTAATGCGTCATCTTCAATAGGGAACACCTGAATGTTTCCCTCAACTACTGCAATGAGTTCAGGATTGGTATCGCCAATAAGGTTTGATATCGTAAATGCACTCCGATTTGCGCTTAGATTTCTAATTCGGTGTGATCTTGTTTTCTTAAAGGAGCCATCGGGCATTTGTTCTAAAAAAACAATATGGCTCGGATTTCCACCATAAATTATATCTGTCCTACCGTCGTTGTTGAAATCATGCAAAGCAAGCGCAGAGACTTGGTGGGAAACCATAATGCGTTCTTTCGTGAATCGCCAATGCTCTGGTATCTCATTTGCCCGACTAACAGGAACAATGTCCTCAGGGTTTGCCCCTTTTTTTTGCAATAGAAGGTCAATTCGACTTTTGCGGTTGTTAATAACAAGAATATCCATCAACCCATCAGAATTTACATCAGCTGTGTACATGGGACCCGCATTCTGGCCAATTTTGATAATTTCTAAATCGTTAAATCCGAAGTAGTCTCCAATCGAAGGCTCTTCTGCAATCGATGTATTGTGGGCTAGAGTAAGTAGCAGCAGTGCAATGAGAGTTTTGGCAAAATTCAACATAAATATAGTTCCTATAAATTATTCCTCTTACATGCTAACAGGGTGTAGGGTTGGGTATAGTGTGCATGGAGCTTATACATGCGAAAACTTCAACAATTATTCTTTCTAGTCATTTTACTCATCCTCTTTTGCTCACAGCATCTAGCGGCAGATAGTGTTCTTCTTACAAGTGGCGGAGAAATTCACGGTGAAATCATTAAGCGAACACATGACAAATTATGGGTAGATATAGGTCACGAAGTAATTGAGATTAACGTATCTCATATCAAAAAAATACAAACTGAAAATCCCACAGAAACAGAAACCACTATTGATCAATCTAATCTTTTTAGAACGAGTGTACAGTTACCGAAGTTAAGTCCAAAAGAACAGGCAAAGAGAGTGGGAGCTTCTGTGATTAAAGTTTCAACTCCAGGAGGGTTAGGTTCTGGAGTATTACTGAATGAAGAGGGGTATGCCATAACGAATGCACATGTTATTCAAGGCGAAACTGACCTTCGGGCAACGGTTTGGATCCCACTACCTGATGGTACTTTAAAGAGAACAACAATTGAGGATGTTGACATCATTGCTGTGAACAACCATCTTGATCTGGCGCTGTTAAGATTATCCCATCCCGATAAAAGGCCCTTTGATTTTTCAGTTCTTGAAAAAGCCGAAAATATCGAAGTTGGGCAAATGGTTTTTGCAATCGGTAATCCACTTGGCCTTGAGCGATCAATGAGCCAAGGCGTCATCTCAACAAAACAACGCAGTTTTGATGGGTTAACTTACATTCAAACTGATGCGGCAATCAATCCGGGTAATTCTGGCGGACCACTGTTTAACAGCCAGGGTGAAGTTGTCGGTATTACTAACATGGGCATTACGGCAGCGGAATCACTAAATTTTGCAATACCAACACGTTACGTGAAGGATTTTATTCGTAACCGTGAAGCGTTCGCGTATGACGAAAAGAACCCAAATGCGGGTCATCTCTATCACAAACCGCCACCACGATCTCAAAATGGCCTTTCGCCACACTTGAAAGACGGCGATACAGATTCCCCATAACATATCTGCAGTACATAATCATTCATGAATTAGAAATAGAAGAGGAGTTCTCATGTTGCTACTTACCGCCCAAATCGTTACTGTTTCGCTCGTATATGCTGATATACAAATTCAGCAGGTCGTCCCCGATACAACAATTGCTGTCATATCAACCAACAATGTTGGCGACGTGATCAAGAAGCATGAATCTGCTGGTGTCTGCGACATAATGATGGACATGTGTACTTCCATCGTAGGCGAATCTTACTTTGGTGATGATGCACAATGGATTGAAATGATGAATACAACGGGTTTTGATATAGAATCGTGGATTCTACCTTCTGGCCATGCAGGGTTCGCCATTTATCCTGTTGTCGATTACGAGATAGGCTCTGTTGCGATTGGTCATTTTGGTGTAATTGAACTTGACGATTCAGCATGTGGTGAATTCTTTTCAACACAATTCGATACCTTATTAAATGATTCTGGTATGGAGTATGAAAGCGTAAATCTGTCGGACCGTGACGTTTGGATGATTCAAGCACCACCATTTCTAGCATCTGGTGCATTTGATCGAGCGTACATTGTGTATAGCGATGGGACGCTGATGGTCGGAACAGAACCTGATGTGATTGCGACAGCGCTGCTTGGCCTCGATGGCGATTTTGAAAAAAACCAACTCGATACACATAAAGATTTTATAGCACTCATTGATCGATGCGGAAATGAAGGCGATGTATTCGCTGGGCTAATGCTTACGAACTTATCAGACACCATTGTGCAGATGGATGAAACCGGAATGGCAATGATGTTTTTGCCTTCTGTAAAAACACTTTTTGGCGACGTTGATGGGATTGCGCAATCTGTGAGCATCTCGCCATCATCTGATGTATTTGTTGATACAAGATATACCGCGCTTATGAATGATGGACGTTCGGGATTACTTGGTCTTCTAGGATCGAATGCAAAACAAGGTCGTATTCCAGAGTTTGTTCAGCCCGAAGCTCTTTCGTACTCACAAGGCCAAATTCACGTAGATAAAATTGTTGGAGTCATCAAAGATTCTGTCCAAAGCAATCCTATGCTTTCGATGCAAATGAGTCAACAAATGGAACAAATTGAAGCGGGCCTCAACATTTTCTTCAATCCACTCGGCTCAAGGTATCACGTCTTCTCTACAGGGCAATTACCGTATAACCCAAGCAGTATTGGGTACCTTTTCGCGATCGAATGCAAAGATGAGAAAGCGTTTGGCAATGCTCTCTCACAGACGTTGCCGATGGCTGGTGCGAGGACATCGGACTTTCTTGGCAATCAGGTTTTCTCCATCAATATCGGTGATGTACTCCCACTTCCGATGCCAGTGTCATTAGAGATGTCAATTGCTGTAGGTGGTGGATACGCATTTTTAGGTACATCGAATACTGTAGAAGCAGCATTGCGGAGTGTTTCAAATCCATCTAGTCGAAAGAGAATTGCTACTACAAATGTCGCGACTACTTTTATTCCGCACGATGACGTCTCGTCATGGGGCTACGCTGATTTGCGTACAAGCCTCGAGATTCAAACGGCGATGTCAAATGCGATGAGCGAAGAAATGTTCAAGGAAATGGAAGCATTTGATCCCGATATGGCCGCGGAAATGCGAAAAGAATTTGAAAATCAATCTCAAATTCAAGACGCCATTACAAACATTATGACCTCGTTACTTGGAGAGGTGGCGTGGAATTTGACAGCAGATCAGTCCGGCTTAAATGGAAGGGCTGTTATGTTAAAGCCAGAGTCAATGGAATAGATGGCCAGTCGCCCTTACGCCCAGCCAATCTGGTAAAAGATAGAGGTAAAGATTAAGTCTGCAATAACGATTGTGACAACTGTTTGAACTACTGTATCAGTAGTGGCTTTTCCGACGCCTGCCGCACCTCCGCTGACTTTGAAACCGTTGTAGCACGCAATACCCGACAAGATAAGTCCGAATACTCCAGCCTTCAGCAATCCAGTCGTGAAATCAGACAGAGAAACTTGTGCCAGTGTATTTACCTTGTAAAGTTCGTAAGGCACACCGAGTATCTCTACTGAAACTAAGCCCGCTGTCACGATTGCAACAACATCTCCGATGATAGTTAACAAAATGAGGCTTAAGACAGTGGCAATTACACGCGGGAGAGCAAGAAAGCGAATTGGGTTTAAAGCTTGAGATTCAAGTGCTTCTATTTCTTCTCCAACAATCATTGTGCCAAGTTCGGCGGCGATGGCTGCTCCAGCAAATCCAGTAAGTACAATTGCTGATATAAGCGGGCCAAGTTCACGAAGAACAGCCACTCCTACAATGTTGGCGATTTTATCTGTTTGCCCAAAGGTTGAAAGCGGGGGCTCCATTTGGAGAGCTAAAATAAGTCCGATGCAACCACAAACGAGGCAAACAATCCCGGTTGACCTTGCTCCAATTCTGACGATTTGACCCACTGTTGCTGCTTTGCTAAACCGTACATCTTTGCTGAACATCGATTTCCAAAGCCACCCGAATACATCAAGAAGTAGACCCGCAACACCACCTAAAAATTCGAAAACACGAACCCATAAATCACCCCAAGCTTCGAACGCTCGCATGATTGCGATTGGTTCTGATTGTTCCGATTTCTTATTTGCCAAGTGCTTCTTCTCTTGAATTCAGAATTTCAAATATCTGGTCGAGCCGGGCAAGTTCAATGATTGATTGCACACCTTTGGTCAACGAGCAAAGACAAAAGTCGATATTCGCTAGCTGGGACAGTTGCAACCCTTCTATAAGAGTGGCGACTCCTGAAGAATCCATATACGGAACATGCGACAAATCTACAAGGATTTTATTTGGTTTATCTGCAAGTATTGGATGAATAGCATTTCTCAATTGTGAGGATCTGCTCAAATCAATATCACCAAGTGGAATGATAACTGTAACAGTGCCGTGGGTTTCTATATCGATTTGTAATGTTTCATTATCCATTCGTTGTTGTTCTTGTTGCTCGAGTTTCGGTTTCAGTTTCCATAGCAGTTTTTGACATCGACAGTTTCATGCCACCTTCACTTCTTTTTTCCCATGTTGCTTTGCACATTACAGACTGAATCAAGTGTACTCCAAGTCCACCAGGCTTAATATCTTCTAAATCTCGGGATTGAATAAGATCGGTATCAACTTGCTCCGCGTCATCTTCTATTTCGATTGAAATGTGTGTTTCTGGTTCAAAGCTTGTATCAAAAGTTAATCGAACTCTGCCATCGTGAGCACCTTTGTACCCGTGTCGATATATGTTACTGAGCGCTTCATCAACAGCCATGGATATCTGACCAGCCTCTTGGTCAGTAAATCCACATTGTTTGGCTGCTGTCATTATGACTTGTCTAATCGTCCTGAACCAAGAGGGAGTTGTGGGAAAATCAATTTTGCAGTGAGATATTGTAGGTAAAGTGCCCATGTACTCCATTCATGGTACTCTGCCACGTTCTCATGAGAAACGATAATTCCAAATCTTCTAATCAAAAAGGTCCTGAAACAGTCCTGATCATAGATTTTGGGAGCCAATATGCCCAACTCATTGCTCGCAGAGTACGTGAAGCTGGGGCCTTCAGTTTATTGATGGCTCCTGACACGCCTATTCAAGAGCTCGCTGAACATAATTTAGTTGGCATCATCCTTTCAGGAGGACCATGTAGCGTAGGTGACGAAGGCGCTCCTCAATGCGACACTAGATTGTTTGATCTCGATGTTCCGGTGCTTGGCATCTGTTATGGGATGCAACTTGGTTGCAAGATGCTTGGAGGCACCATTGAAGGCGCTGAAGCAAGAGAGTTCGGTCGTTCGTCACTCCATATCAGCATTGAACACCCTTTATTCCGCGGGATTCCTGGAGACACTGCAGTATGGATGAGCCACGGTGATCAAGTCAATGAACTCTCTGAGGAGTTCGAGGTTCTCGCAACGACGTCTACTTGTCCAATGGCTGCAGTCACGCATCCGAAAACTAAATTTTACGGAGTGCAGTTTCACCCAGAAGTAACGCACACTCCTCACGGCGTTGAATTACTACGAAATTTTCTTTACGAGATTTGTGGCATTCATGGCACTTGGAAGATGTCTGATTTTATGGAGGCACAGTGCGCCCTTATTCGTGAGCAAGTTGGGAGTGATCGTGTACTTTGTGGTTTAAGTGGTGGAGTCGATTCATCTGTGGTAGCAGCATTGCTTCACAAAGCGATTGGGGATCAGTTAACCTGTGTTTTTGTTGATAATGGTTTGTTACGCAAGAACGAAAAAGAATATGTTGAAACAACCTTCCGAGATCATTTTGATATTGACTTACGCGTTGTTGATGCCGCAAAGGAATTTCTCGATGATCTTACAGAGGTTGTAGACCCACAAGAAAAACGCACAAAGATTGGACATCGTTTTATCGATGTCTTTAAAGAGACCGCGGACAACATTAAAAATGAATCTAATGCCCCAATTCGCTTTTTAGCACAAGGCACCCTTTATCCAGATGTTATTGAATCTGGTCACGGCTACAGCGGCGCTGCTGCAAACATCAAATTACATCACAATGTAGGCGGATTGCCAGAAGAGTTGGGTTTTGAACTCATTGAACCCCTGCGAGATCTATTTAAAGATGAAGTGCGGAAGTTAGGCGAAGTGCTTGGATTGCCAGATGGGATTATTTGGCGACACCCATTTCCCGGTCCAGGACTTGCAGTACGTTGTTTGGGAGAAGTAACTGAACCGAAACTTCATGTGCTAAGAGAATGTGATGAAGTATTGTTAGAAGAAATCGTCGCAGCCAATATTTATCGAAACACCGATCAAGTATTTGCGGTGTTACTTCCTGTTCAATCTGTTGGCGTGATGGGTGATGGCAGAACGTATGAATCAGTCGTTGCTATTCGGGCTGTTGAAACTCAAGATTTTATGACCGCTGATTGGGCAAAAATACCATACGAAGTTCTTTCCTCTATCAGTACTCGCATCATTAATGAAGTCAGGGGTGTGAATCGAGTGGTCTATGACATCAGCTCCAAACCACCTGCCACTATAGAGTGGGAATAGTGGCAGGTCTGTCCCTAGTTCATTCACTCAGAATCAAAATTTACTTCTCGAGATTCGCAAAAATCATTCTTCCTGCTGAAGTTTGCAGTGAGTTTGTGACTTCAATCATCACTATCTCGCCAACTTTATCACCACCATCTTCAATCACAACCATCGTTCCGTCGGGGAGATACCCAACACCTTGTTGCGGTGATTCACCTTTACGAACAACCTCGATTTGCATAACTGCTCCTGGAACAGCTTGCATCCGAACAGCAACTGATAAATCATTGAGATTTAAGACAGTGACACCTTCAATTTGTCCCACTTGTTGCAAATTTGAATCCGTTGTCAAAATACGATAGCCACTTGCTTGTGCTAGTTCGAGCAATGCTCTATCAACACTCTCATCAGATGTTTCAGAGGACTCAATCGTCAACTCGATTTGAGCTGAATTACGAAGGATAGCGAGAATTGCTAAGCCGCGCCTTCCTCGCTCGCGCTTTGTTTTATCTTGTGAATCAGAAAGTTTGTGCATTTCATCTATGACGAATTGAGTAATGATGAGAGGCGCATCGATGAATCTTGATTTTGCAAGTTGGTCAATTCTTCCGTCAATTAAAATTGAAGTATCAACAAGCAAAGGTCTTATTCCTCGTATTTTTCGAGTGAACTCAACATACGGCAAAACGAGCCGTAGATTATCCTTAGTTGTAAAAACAATACTAATCGCAAAGTAACACAGCGTGATTCCTGCAACAAGTTTAAGAAGGGTCAGATATTGCAATGCATTTTCGCCACGCTTGAGACCCCATGAATCACCGATGAGATCAATCAACAGGCTTACTGCTAATGCTGCAAAAAGACCAACTACAAGACCAAGATAGACGCCAAGCACTGCCGAGAGCCGCTTGTTGGGAGTGAGAATATCAATGACTAGGACAATGAGAGTAAATGCTATGGTAGAAATCAGCGGCCCAATATGGTCCATGACGACTTCATTAATTTGTTGATTCGAAGCGTTCAGACCTGCAATAAAAGGCAGAATCGCTGCTGCAAACATAAAGGTTATAAAGAGTAAACGAATCGTTAAGATGACCAAGCGCTTTGTTGACCTCTCTCGTAACTGCTCAATTTCAAATCCCGTCATTTTACTTTCGTTGTTCTCATTATTCATATGGTGAAGTGTACCCTCCAGAGACTGACGATTGAGGGGTACTCTTGGTATCATGTGTAAATTAGAAGCAGGAAGGGCGGTCGGCCTCATTGTCGAACGTCCTGCGAACCTGGTCAGGGCTTGACGGCAGCAGCCATAAGTGGTGTCGCTCGAGCTTTGGGTTCCCGGCCGCCCTTCCTGTTTTTTGGAGAATAGACCTTTGAGTTACACCGTACTTGCAAGACGATACCGATCAACAACCTTCAACGATATTGTGGGTCAGGAGACCATTGCAAAAACGCTTCAGAATGCTATTCATTCAGATAGAACCGCACATGCGTATTTGTTCTGTGGGACTCGTGGTGTTGGCAAAACTTCAATGGCTCGAATTTTTGCTCGCGAGTTAAATCGATCCGATGAATTGAAGCAAAACGAATCCATCAAAGAAGCAATACTTCGAGGGGAAGATCTTGATGTTATTGAAATTGATGGTGCTTCTAATCGGGGCGTGCAAGAGGCAAGAGATTTAATTGCAGCTTCAAATCTCGCCCCGACTCGTTGCAAGTACCGCATTTACATCATTGATGAAGTCCACATGCTCACAACACCTGCATTTAATGCGCTGCTTAAAACGATGGAAGAGCCACCATCGCATGTTAAATTTATTCTATGTACAACTGAACCTCATAAAGTTCCCGCAACTATCCAAAGCCGTTGTCAACGATTTGATTTCAAGACAATCGCCGCTCAAAAAATTTCGGGTCATCTTCAATATATACTTGAAAATGAAGGAATATCCGCTGATAAAGAAGTTACCGCAGAAGTAGCGCGTCTTGGCAATGGATCAATGCGAGACGCACTTTCAATACTCGACAGACTCCTCGCTGGCGGCGATATGACCATCAAACTTGACGAAATGGAAGACGCATTAGGGCTTCCGTCTCAAACTGCCATCATGCAACTTTGCGAGGCAATTTCGCAAAATGATATGCAACTCGCTTTTGAATCATCTGATGCTTTGCTTTCTTCAGGGGTTTCAACAGACCGAGTTCTCGAAGTGGTTGCAAATACTTTTCGAAATGCACTCATTGCACGAGTATGTGGTTCCGATTCAAGTATCCTCGAAGTGTCAGATGACGTCAGAACTCATTTGACAAAACTTGCTGAAGCATATGATGAAGCAACGCTAACGCATCTCATCGCACTCTCCGATGCATCAAGTAGACAAGTGCGCCGAGGAGGTTCGGGCCGCGCGTTGTTCGACGCAACTGTTGCACGGCTCTGCCTTGCAGATCAATTGGCTGAAGCTGGAAGTGTTCTGACTTCTTCAAAGCCTAAATCTTCTTATAGCAAAAAAAAAAGCATAACACCTAATAAACGATCTAAGCCAATTGTCGAAACAGCGGGTGCAACTTCCATTACAAATCAATCTCCTCCACAAAAGTTGAGTTGGGAAGTTCTAAAAGCAAAAATTGCGGAAACTCCTGGGCTTAAGAGAGTAGCCAACCATCTTGTGCTTTCATCATTGGAAGATTCAAAACTCTCGATTACCGTTGCAAAGTCTGGTCGAGACTTTCTACAGTATATTCTCGCGCAACGCGTAAAGATTGAACAATTGTTAACTAAAGAGTTTGGAATAAAATTTCAAGTCATTATCGAAGCGAACTCAGATACTGAGCCACTTGCATCTTCGGCTGCATTAGATGATGTCGAAAACGATGAACTCGTTCAAACTGCTAGAGGATTGTTTAATGGCACAGTTGTTCAAGTAAAGAATGTTGATAAGGGTGACTCGTAATGTCACTCCGTGATTCAAAGGGGACTCCAGAATCAGTAAGGCGATTGCTTGACAGCCTAACTCGATTACCTGGGATTGGAAAAAGAAGTGCAGAACGTATCACTTTCTTCCTCATTAAAGATGGTACTGATCAAGCTCTTGAATTAAGCCAATCGATTGCTGACGTTAAGCAACGCGTCGTTTGTTGTGATATTTGCAATAATATTGCTGACAGCGCTCCGTGCCTCATCTGTCAAGATTCTCAACGTGATGCTTCCTCCGTGCTTGTTGTTGAACAACCAAGAGATCTTATCCAACTCGAGAGTACCGGAATGTATAAGGGTATTTATCACGTCTTAACTGGTCGCATTGACCCTCTTGCTGGGGTAGAAGCAAGTGATCTAACCGTTGATGCGCTCCTTTCGAGGGTTGATCATCGTGAAAACAACGCACGTAGCATCCAAATTGAAGAAGTAATCCTTGGCTTAAATCCGAACCTCGAAGGCGATAGTACTTCTTTGTACTTAGCATCTGAACTCTCGCGAAGGGGGATCAAGGTCACTCGATTGGCACGTGGTTTACCAAGTGGTTCACAGATTGAATATGCGAACACTCAGGTACTTGCTGATGCTATTGCAGGTAGACGAGGAATGGATTAAACTTTTAAAGCAAATTTTATGGACTTCAAAATGGGACATCATGTGCAAACTGGGCAACAGCTCAAGTTAGCTCCACGCATCATCCAAACTATGGAGATTATGCAACTGCCCCTTCCAGCACTAGAGGAGAAAATCGAACAAGAACTTGAATCGAACATCGCACTTGAACTTGCAGAAGTAGAGCCCCATGATGAAGAAGCTCCACTCTTAGACGCACCGTCTGATGAGTATGAACAAAGTGAGATTGACCTTTCCGAACTGCCTCCTCGAAAGGCGCAACTTCATGATCGCGACCCAAAACTCGATGCTCTAGCTTCTATCCGCGCAAGGCAAGAAAGTTTGTCTGAAGTGCTGTTGCACCAATGGAGTTTTGCTGAAGTTGATAAAGAAGTTGCCATCGTCGGGATATGTTTGATTGGCCTCATTGATGCCGATGGTTTTGTTACTCTGCCAGCCTCTGAGATACTTTCGATCATTCACGATACGTTGGATTTTAGCATCTCATCAGAAGAGCTAGAAGCAGTCTTCTGTTCCTTGCATCAATGGCTTGACCCGCCAGGTATTGCAGCTCGATCATTGCAAGAATCACTACTGATACAAGTCAATTCTTTTAGAGAGGATGACAATGAAGGATGGAATGATGTCGCTCTCGTAATAGAGTCTCATTTGGATGATTTGGTCGCAAACCGACTTCCAAAAGTCGCTACCTCTACTGACATTGGGATTGAACGAGTGAAAAAAGCAGTTGAGAAAATGCACGAGTTAACCTTGAGTCCCGGTCGTTTAATTGCAACCGAGACTGTACTTCCTGTCATACCTGATGCATATATTGAATATGATGATCTTCAAGATTCATATGTCGTGGGAATCAGTTCGGGGAAAGTTCCACCGTTAAAAATTTCTACAGAATATGAAACAATTACCGCTGACCAAAAAACAAGTGAAGACACAAAACAATTTATTCAAAGAAATATTAATGCTGCAAGGTGGATTATCGAAGCCGTTACTCAACGTAAAAAAACCCTACACAATATCGTAGAGATCGTTGCAGATAGGCAAAGAGATTTTCTTGATAATGGCGATGCCTTTTTAAGACCTTTGCCAATGGTAGAAGTTGCAGACATGCTCGGGATTCATGTTGCAACGGTAAGTAGAGCCGTTGCGGATAAATGGCTTCAGTCTCCTCGAGGTATTTTCCCCTTAAGGCGGTTTTTTTCCGGAGGTACGGGCAGTCATTCTGATGGAAAAATGAGCTGGGAAGCAGTCAAGACTCGATTGCAAGAAATCGTAAATGAAGAAGATAAAACAAGCCCCTTGAGCGATGAAGCGTTAGCGAAGAAACTCCGAGAACAAGGTATTGATATTGCAAGGCGCACAATTGTCAAGTACCGGCAACAACTCGGTTTACCATCCGCCCGACTCCGTAAAGAATACTGATTAAATAGTTTCTATTTCTTTAGATTTAGTATCACACATTTCGTCAATTTTAGAAATGTGTTTTTTTGTCAGGTTCTCAACTTCTTCCTTGCCGTGCTTGCCGTCATCTTCAGAGCAGGAATTACTTTTATCTTTAACAAGCCCGTCGATATGTTTGTTTGCATCTCGGCGTTCATTTCGGATAGCAATTCGGCTTTCCTCTGCCATTTTTTTAACTTGATTAACGAGTTGGGCTCTGCGTTCGGCTGAAGGTGCAGGAATATTGATTCGAACAATATCGCCTTCGCTTTGAGGGTTCAATCCTAAATCTGCAGCTTCAAGTGATTTAATAATATCGTTTTTGGAAGATGGGTCATACGGTTTCACTATGAGTTGTGTCGCTTCACTAACAGATATTGCTGCGATATCTTTCAAGTCTGTTTGGCTCCCGTAATAATCAACCTTCACATATTCGATGAGCGCTGTCGTTGCTCTTCCGGTACGTACTCCATGTAATTCTTTACTGAAATATTCTACTGACTTATCCATTTTCGAACGACAGTCTTTTGTATAGTCTTTGATACTCATAATAAATTACCCTAACTCGTTTGTTACGAAGGTTCCTATTGCTTCTCCACCTACAACTTTGCAAATATTTCCATTCGTTTTAAAGTTGAAGACAACGAGTGGCAATTGATGTTCCATGCACATCGACAGTGCTGTCAAATCCATAACGCCAAGTTGTTCGTTAATTGCTTCTTTGAATGTCAACGATTCATATATTTTCGCGGTGCTATCTTTTAGAGGGTCAGTAGAGTACACGCCATCAACCTTTGTTGCTTTAAGCAAAATATCAGCCTCAAGTTCTATTGCTCGAAGTGATGCGCATGTGTCTGTTGTAAAAAATGGATTTCCAGTTCCAGCTGCAAGAATAAGTACGCGTCCTTTTTCAAAGTGACGTAGGGCTCTTGCCCGAATAAATGGTTCTGCCACCGATTCAACATCCAGGGCTGACATCACTCTTGCTGGTTGGCCTTGCTGTTCTATAGCTTCCTTAAGTGCGAGGGCATTGATGACCGTACCGAGCATACCCATATAATCTGCTGTCGCTTGTGCGATGCCAACTCGAGATGCAAGTTCAGCGCCTCGGATCATATTTCCTCCGCCAACAACAACTGCAAGTTGAGTGCCAAGTTTCGCCGCATCTGCAATTTGCCTCGCTATCACAGTGAGTTCCTCTGGGTCGATGCCAAGCACTCCCGATTTTGAGAAGCTCTCTCCGCTGATTTTGAGTACGGCTCGTTTGTAATGTGGGGTTACTTCAGTCATGTAGATCATCCTATTTACGACATTTGACTCTGCAAGTGAGGGTTCGATTCAGGGTCTATGGTATATCATGATACATAAACGCTGAGAACAAGATGGTACAGAACACTGATTCACCAATAACTCATGATAAAAAACTACCGAATGTGCCTAAACCAGGTTCGGTGGAATCAATTTCACACTACAAAATTGCAGAACGAGCAAGGTGGAAAAAGAAAATCATCTCCTTTGTTTTTCTTGGATTGCTCATCTCTGTACTTGTGCACTTAAACATCGGATTCCTTCTGAGCTTTTTGATGAGGGGCGGGTCAGAATTGGGCTCCTCTGGAGCAATGACCACCATTGAATTTGCAATACAAGATTCAGAATCGTTGTCTGATATGCCAGAAGGGGAGCAGTTGCAGCAACAGGAGTCGGTTCAAACCGAAGCATCACCTGAATCGCTTACTTCAACCCAAGCAACCCTTACGGCTGATGCATCGACGACCTCACTGAATGCGACCTCCCAAGCGATGACACCCTCGCTTGCTGGTGGTGGTGGGGCTGGGATGGGCACTGGAATGGGGGGCTCTGGGGGCGGCACATCATTCTTTGGCATCTCATCCGCAGGCTCTCGTTTTTGTTATATCGTAGATGTTTCAGGATCGATGCAAAATCAAAATAGACTTGCATCTGCCGTTACAGAGTTAACCAAATCACTCAAAAAACTTTCTGATTTTGCTCGATTCTACGTTCTTTTCTATAGCAACCGAGTGAACGAGCCAGTAATCCAAAAGGGTTGGAATACCGCTCGCTCCTCAGTTGTACGCCGAATGATCAAGGAGTTCGAAACCCTCAGAGCTGCAGGCGGAACCATGCCAAAGCCCGCATTCGAAAAGGCATTCTCACTAGACCCTCTGCCAGAAGTTATTTTCTTCTTGACGGATGGTGAGATATCAGGTTTCTCTGCTGATACCCTCCGAGCCATGATTCCACAAGGCAAGCGCATCGTTGTCAACACGATTGCGTTTGGTGATTCAGCAAATCAGCAACAGATGATTGACATTGCTAAAGCAACTGGAGGGCAATACAAGTTTGTCCCGTCTGGCGGTAAACCATGATTCGAATCGCGCTTATCTTGATAATTACGACGGCGCATTCTTCATTCGATGAAATCATCCTGCGTCGAGATGGGCTACCGAATGTCAAATGCGAAATTCTTAGTGGCGGCGCTGCTGGGTTGCTCGTCCGTGAAGAAGGTGCTGATGGTGTTTCCGCTCGTTTACCTTGGAGTTCAATTCATTCGATTGAACCCCCTAAAACACGCCCTCAACTGGAACAATTTCTGCATGACGGAGACAAACTTTGGAGAGCAAAGCAACGATTACTTCGTGGAGATGTGCAATTATCTGAACCGATTTTTGCTTCTCAGTTTAAAATATTGGTTGGCCTAGACTCCACGGATACGCGTCTTGCGGCAGAGGGTCTTCTTCGGGTCCTCCTTGCACGGGGTGCAATTAATCGTGCTGTGCATCCATGGCTTGAAACTGTTCGATTAAATGAGTTAGGCATTGAGTCTCCATTTGTTGATTTGCCACCGGTTCTACATAATGAAACGATGCTTTCCCCGCATTTACCTATTTTTGAAGTTGATGAAATTTCAGCACAAACTTTACTGCCGTATTTAAATTCTAAACTTACTGTAACCAAATCACTCGCTAACTCTTTATCTAACGAGAGTAAAGCAATACACTCGAAAGCAGTAGATTCTAAGGGGTCATTATTTTTATCTCAGATAATCCAAGCCTCCGCTGGTAGCGCTCATGCAATGGAAGCTCTTCTTACGCAATTAGATTCTTTTGAAATATGGCAACAAGCATGGGCACACTATGCCCTCTCAAAGGGATTGCTCAAAAACCCGACTCCAAAACAACGAAATGCAGGTCTTCTCCATCTTGTTGAAGTCGCATCCCTTAATCCTGAAATTCAACCTTGGCTATCGGGCGCAGCAATGATGAAGTTAGCCGAGGAACTTGAACTTGACGGTTTAGAACAACAGGCCAAACGTATCCAGTTTGAAGCGGTTCGCTTGTTTCCTACACACCCCATCATCTCTGATGTCATAGAAAAGAAAAGGAACCTAACTCAATGACACATCTACTAATGTTTACAATTCTCTCACAAACTGTTGATGGATCATCCTCAAGTTGGCTCAATACAATAAATAAGGGAGGGACAGTTGGATATATCATCGTGGCTCTTAGCCTTGTAGCCTTAGCACTTGTTGTCATGCATTTCCTCCAAATTCGCAGAACTGCGTTAATGCCTCAAGAGCAAATAGTCATCCTTGAAGAGATGCTCTCCAATGGTCAAGTTGAAGATTCTCTCGCCTATTGCGTTGACCCTATTAATGATTCCTACCTCACGCGTATTCTCGCGACGGGGTTACTTCGATATCAACGATCAGCGTTTGGCCCATTTGAGTTAAAGAACGCTCTGGAAGAAGCGGGAGACGAGCAGACTTCGCGTCTCTTCCGTTCAACAGATGCGCTTGGCCTGATTGGCACAATAGCCCCACTTCTTGGCCTCCTTGGAACGGTACTTGGAATGGTTGGTGCTTTTGAAACAATTGGACAAACTGCCTCCAACACACACACAGCGCTCGCAGTTAATATTAGTGAAGCCCTCGTCACGACAATGCTTGGTTTAGTGCTTGCTATTCCATGTGTCACATTGTTTAGTTTCTTTAGAAATAGAATTGAAAGCCTAAGCGGGGAAGCATCTTCTGAAATTGAACGGTTAGTCTTATACTTAGAAGAGGCTCAAGGAACGCCCTAATGGCTTTTCGAAACTCCAATTCCAGAGTAATTATTCCTATTGTGGAAATGACCCCAATGATTGACATTGTCTTTTTGTTAATTATTTTCTTTATGGTTGCCGCCCAATTTGCTCAACAAGCTCATGTAAGTTTAGAACTTCCTGAGGAAACTGGAGAGAAGAATAAGGACAAAGCACAAAGTACCTTAGTCATTAACATATTAGAGGATAGTTCAATTATTATCGATAACTCTGATGGAGTAATTGCATTAAGCGAAGTTGACCTTCTCGTTGCCGAAACAATGCAATCGAAAGATGTTGATTGGAAAAATATTACAATTAGAGCGGATGAGAACGCAAATGCAAGTTCGCTGAACGAAGTACTCGTCATCTTAAGTAAACATGGTTTATCCGCAACAAACATTGCAACTGAGTCGCCCTAAATGAATTTCTCTAACACAAAAAGAAGGCGAATAAATAGCACCGCACTCAATTTATCATCAATGATTGATGTTACCTTCTTGTTGCTTGTTTATTTTATTGTGACCACTGTTTTTACTCCACCCGAAGATCTTCTATCGCCTGCTTTAAAGGTAGAAGAAGGCACTTCATCTCAGAGAGAAGAGTTTGAGCCACAGATTGTCATCGTTTCTATACAAGGCGCTAACCCAGCATATCTCATTGGTGAACAAGTCCTTCGTAATCGAGAACAATTTGTAACCGTGATATCGAAACTACCGCGAGAACCTGGGATTATTATTCGCGTCGAGGATACGGTGCCAGTTGGATTCGCAATTGCGGCTATTCAAGAATCACGCAACGCTGGCTTTGAGAGGGTAACGTATGTTCCTGCGGCTAATTAGCCTTCTTTTTTTACTTCTGATGTCGCCTTTTGCTTCTGCTCAAGATGACGTTACGCAATGGCTCCAACGCATGGGATGCGATGAGTTGCTTGCTCGCTATCTTGAAAATGAACTAGATAACGGAGATCGAAAAGCAAAAATCAGAGCCGCCAAACAACTTGCAGATGTTTATGCAATTATGCTTGCAAGGTCTGATCAAAAAGGTGATAAAGAAACATTACAACGAGCAATTTCTCTTTTCGACCGTATTCCTGAAGCAGGCACGACTGATCTGAGGCTTCAACTTTATCGTGCATCATATATCGCTGCAGAACAAATTCTAGAACGCTACCGCTTACGTATTTCAGATGCTGAAGAAGCTGAAATTGCAATCAGTCATTTACGTGAGGTAACTGATGATTTACAGTCACTGAGGGATTCACTCCTCAAGCAATTAAAATCTTCTCGTACACAAAACGATAAAAAACAGCAACAACTTGGTTTAATTACATCCTACCTCGCTTGGGCTCGATATTACATTGCTTGGCACGAACAAGACCAAGCAGAAGCAACGAAGGCAGCCCAATTGTTTTCAGAAATTCTACTTGGGGACAGTCCCAATTTGCAAACCGTTTCATTAGATTTAAAAACACATGAGACTGGTGCTAGAGCGATTCTTGGTATTGCTTTGTGTAAATCCATATTGAAAGTTCCAAATGGTCCAGATCGATGGTTCAACGAATTAGAAGAGCAATCAACTTGGAGTTCCGTACGAGTCATTGTCCCTTTATGGAAATTCTTTTTGCACGTTGATAATAAGGAATGGGATCTTGTCTTAGTTGACTTGCAATCTCCTAATGGCATTGATCAAACATTGATGTACCGCGTTGCCGCGGTACATTCCCTAGAAGATTACTCTAATCCATCAGCTAAAAATGTTGCGAAAGTATCACTTGAGGGTTTGATTCATGGGGACCAACTTGGCATAGTGAGCGATATCATCAAAGCGTACGGCACTGATGCAATGGAGCAGGACGGTTTTATCTCCTTGTACATCATGGGTGACATTTCCTTTCGCGAACTCACCGAAACGTATACCAGTGATGAGCCCGCGAAATCCCAGGAAACTAAATCCGCCTTCGCAGAAATTGCTCATACCTTCGAGCAGGCCATTCAGGCGAAAGATGCCTCTACTTTTAACTCCCTTATTGATGATTGTCAGTTCATGAAAGGATTATGCCTTTTTTACGCAGGTCAATTTAATCATTCTTCAGTTGCATTTCGCAAAGCAGCAGAGGGTAATAATAAAGAGCAAGCAATTTGGATGGCTATCGTAAGTCTCAATTACATTAATCCACTTTCTGATTCGCAACTTGAAACCAAGGAAGAACTCACAGGTCTTTATCTTGTAAATTGGCCAAATTCTGAACATGCAACGCAGCTGACTATTCACCAATCTGGAGCTGAATCAGCAAGTCCTCAAAATATTGAGAAACTTCTGGCCATTCCGCATTCTGACCCAAGGTATGAGGATGCTCAACGTCAAGCGGCACGCTCTCTTTACAATGCCTGGCAAGAAACTGCGGAAGTAGACCATTCCTCCGTTGGAAATAAATACGTCAGCGTCGCCATGCCACTGATGATTTCAGATTCAACTCTTAAAGATGATCTAAAATCGACAGAAATTGCAACCGTTCGAGCAATGCGAATATTAGAAGTCGCACTGCACCCAGAAGTCATACGACTCGTTGCAGCAAAGCGTTCTATTGAAATTCTTGATGAGATTGAAATGCGTAACACCTATTCCATTCATACTCTTCGACATGAAATTACATTTCGTCACATGATGTTCTTTTTGCACCAACAAGAACACGATTCTGCTGCAAATTTGCTTGGCAATATGATTCAAAGTGCTCCACAAGATAAATGGGCAACAATTGCAGCCACGTCACTATGGAATTATTGGTCTTCGCTTGAAACCGAGATAGAAGACGAGTTAATGTATATGGTTGGCAAGCAAATACTCGAAAACTTAACTGAATACCAATATGCCAACAAAGAGTATCTTCATATTGCCACTCAAACTGCAGAAGCTGCGTTTGAATTGTATTCAACAGAACATAACACTGAAATTGGGGAGGAAGCACTTAGAATATCTAGGATTCTCGTCGCTCAAAAACCGCTCATTGTGCAAATTCTTCTTTTGAACGCCATAATCGAAACCGAACTCGGTGACCAAGAAGTTGCATTAACAAGGTGGAAAACAATCGCTTCAGGATCATCGAAGGGTTCGCTCCTATGGTTACAGGCAAGATACAACATTGTTTTAATGCTCTCTAATTCTTCAGAAGAAAGTGCACTTGCTGTTCTAAATCAACATCACGCGCTTTACCCAAATTATGGGAAGGACCCGTACGGTTCCAAACTCAAGGAACTCCACAATAGATTGATGGAGAGGGGCAAAAGTGAATCTTAACAAACTAACTGCTGACTTCCTTGGTGTTAACGAGACTGAAGATCCAAGATTACTACTTGGAATCACGAAGGGTCGTGCTGACAAAGGCGCAATCCGAAATGCTTTACGCCGGCGGCTTGCTCAAATACATGTGCATCCTGAAGGATTTACAGAAAACGCAACGAAGGCGAGAGCTCATCTCCAGAGGCTCGCTACTAAACTAGAGGAGTCGGCTCCAAAAGAACCTGCACAATCCACGCAATCCCAGCCTGAACTTACACCACTTGACCAATCCATTATCGCTGCGCTCATTAGTGAGGGGGGTTGGAATAAAAACAGTAGATCACGTCTTGTTGGAGTGGCTGCATCGTATTCAATCACCGTGGGCGGCCTGATGCGAATTCTAGAAGCATTTGCAGAGGCAGCACGAAGTGGGAGTGGCCCTTTGTCATTACAACAAAGGTCAACACATACTATTGACCGATCTTGGGCTTCGCTACCAAAAAGACCAACTGCATTAAGCGCCGTCGATGCTTTCATCACGGATGCTGCAAAGCGGTTTACTCCAGAGTTAAGTGCGCCATCACCCGTGATGACAATCAAACTTGCAGTCTTATTCGGTTTACTCACCGTCATTGCATTCATCTTGACACTACGTGTATTACTTGTTGAAGAATCTTCATCAGTTCAAAATAGAACCACAATCAAAAGTTCATTCCCATCCACAACGCCCAATGTCACAGTTACAAGACCGTTAAAGATTTTTGAGACATATCCAACATTTACTGTGAGTGGAATCGAAAAGAGTATGCTTCAATTTGCTGATCAAGGTGCTGAGCAACCTGCGATACTTTCCTCAATCGCGAAATCCATCCAAGATTCACTGACAAAGGGAGGAGTAGCCCCCGTCCACTTGCTAAAAGATTGGAATACCGCAATTGACACACTCTCTTATGGATGGCCCTTCATCAACTCCCAAATATTGCAATCTTCACAAACCCAGATAATTCATATTCTGCTTCAAGCTGAGTTATACCCAAAATTCTCCAAACAATTACTAAGTTCTTTTAAGTTGCCTGCCATTACTGTCGGATCCCATAACCAAATTTCACG
>Ga0315336_1003599_pt1 | contig 20242 bp, 12 predicted proteins | sample ASW5metaG_FD_204512 | JGI IMG/M metagenome (GOLD analysis project Ga0315336, IMG submission 204512) | Ammonia-oxidizing marine archaeal communities from Monterey Bay, California, United States - ASW #5 | ecosystem: Environmental > Aquatic > Marine > Intertidal zone | place: USA: California... | reverse complement strand
GCCGTGTAAACGGATGGGCAAATCGGTTTCTAATGTTTCGTCTTGAACAACAATTGCCGCTTCTGGTTCGTCCAGCTTGCCGAACTCACCGGCAGAACCGAACATCCCCGATGCGACGATTCCGTCGTAGGCCGATCGGGGACCAACGGTGGCGACTTCGAAATCGGGATCGACTGAAGTCGCGCCTGTCTGGCTGGAGCCCAGCATAGAATCCAATCCCATGATCAGCACGATGGCTTTGTAGGCGACAAAGCCGAGGAGCGCCAACAAGACATAATCAGCGATGCGGATGGCTTGGCGTATGACCAGGGCCTGAACCATACCGCTATCGATCCATCCGGGCAGACGAGGGGACACGTTCGTGATGGTGTCGTGTCTGTTCGTTCGCAATCATGTTCCAAATATCCAATCCGAGTACGCGAATAAAACCGTCCCCGGAAAAGATGTCTCTTCCGGCGAATCATGTGTAACCGCGTATACCCGTAAGGGTAACGATAGGTGGATCGGGAAGGTTGACAAGATTCGCCCCCGAACGCAACCTGATAAACAGTATAATTCCGGCTCGATGGCGGCCGCAGAAGAACGCTTCAATCCTCATGGTCGGGTAGAAGTGATCGCGTGGCGGCCGCGATCTACTCGGAATGACTGTGAGAGTCTACTCCAAGAGGCCTAACTGTGTAAAATGAAAGGAATTATGAAGTACGGGCCATGTGAGCGCCTGGCCCAGAATATGGGCGGATTCAACGCGAAACTAGGGAGAAACCTACCGACGCTCGTTCCGGAGTTCCCGGTCTAAATAGCGGATATAGTCCTTGAATTCTTCAAGGGTGATCGGGCCGTTGGAAGTGGCATCATCAGACTTCTCGTCTGACGATTCGGCCGTATCGGATTCCGCGGAACGCCCTTCGCGTAGTGCCTTAATCTCCGCTGCGGCCTGCCGCAAATGCGGATTCGGCGGCGGCGCCATCACACCGACATACTTGGTCTCAGAGGGCGTCTCTTTAACAACGAATTTACCGCGGTTGCCGCCCACTACGCCGAGGCCTGTTTTGCCCCGGTCTTTGAGAAACAGCACTAATTCTTCGCCTTCACCGAATGTTGGCAGCTGTGGAGACGATCGCACGACGGCACCCACGCGCCCAGTCGGCAATTGAAAATGTACGAATCCGCCTTTGTTGATCCGGCCTTTGACCGAATCCTCAACTTTGATTGTTACGTCGGTTACGATGCGTTTGCCGTCGGCTGTCCAATAGGTATCGGTCGTTTCAACTGTGCCATGCACAACATAGTGGGATGATTCGACGTAGTCGGTGAGCGTTTTAAGCGTCGTGAGCGCGCTAGCCGAAGGTGCAAAAATCGCGATGGCAATAACGAGCGCCACCGCAGTCGCTACGGCACGGGTGCGGATGTGTTTGCGCGCGGCGGTCGCAAGGGCCAGTACTCCCGCAATAAATAAGAGAAGGGCAGGATACCGCAACACAAAATTGCCGGCCGTTACGCTCCTCTCAAACAATCGTGATGCGAAAGCGTGATCGTAAATGAAACGTGCGAGGACGGGAGAAATGCGATAGTAGACGTCTGTCGCTGCGGCTCCTAGCGCGGTATTGAGCAGTACGTTGTCCCGGAAAGCGCGCAGCGCGCCGGGCGTTGATGGTCCGCCGCCGGCTATCGTTGCGGGCACGGAAATAATCTGATTGAAAGGACATCCGCTTGTCGGGGCCGCGCCTTGGCCGTCGTCACCGAATATGATTCGTTCCGGTCCTACGATCTGCAGTAGCGACAGGCCCGACAGCGTGCTTACGACTTCACGCCGCACGATATCAAAGGCAAGTGGCGTGCCTTGGCTCAGGTTTTGTTGACCGATGATATTTCCGGACTCGTTGAACACTTCCGATTGAAATAGCGTATCGAATCCAAACCCGGTGTAGTTCCCCGGCGCGCCAGTGGTGGCGAAGCCGCCGTGGGTGGAATCGAGCGCTGTTCGAATGTCGATATTGTTGGCGGCGTCAAACGCCCAGAGCGGTTCAAAAAGAGCGCTTGTCAACGTATAGTTGGCTTCGAAGGTAACGCCTCCAGCGGTCTCCATCTGTTTCAGGAGTCCTTTGAGTTCGAAGCGATTTCGGTCGTTTGGATTAATGGGAGGCGTGAAGAGTCCGGTAAATGTATCGACCAGGGGCACTCGATTGGTGGTGTTGTTGGCGTTCACATACGCGCGAATCCAAGCACCGGCGATGGGTCGTGAAGCGATTAGGGTCGTAGAATTTGTCCGCGCGTAGCCATTGATATCGAAGAATAAGTCGGAATCTGAACGTGGATAGAGGAAGGTGATGCCCGAGATGTCGTCTACCGCTAAATCATGATGACCCATCTCAAGTACGCCATTGCCAAGATCGATCACGAAGACTTCATTAAACATGCTGGAAGTGACGCCACGCGGTTCCAAAATTCCTTGGAAATTGCGTAGGGTAATCACTTCTTCTTCTTCGAAGACACCGCTTGGGCCCGGTGCATCGCCAACATTCGTTAGGCTGGCGTACCCTAAACCGAATGCAAGACCTCCCGTAATCGTAGCCACTGATTCAAGGCCGAACAGAAGGCCTTGATCAAGAGCTGTAATGGTACTTTCGATAAACACCATATCTACGTCGATGAATTGTGGCTCGGTGAACAATATTACGGTATTGTCGATTACGACGGTTGTTGGCTCGAGCACAAACGTGTGTAGGGTGAATGAGGCTGCATCGGTAAAGTCTTGCGGATCGGTGAGGGCTTGATACACGACAGCGTTGATGCCGTCGATTACATCAAAGCCTTGTTCGAGTTCGACGGGATCTGAAAAATCTTGCCCACGAGAAACGGCAGCGTACGATGTGCCGACGCGTTCCCATTCTTCCAGGCCAAACATAATCCTGGTGATTTGGTCTTGCGAAAATCCGCCGTCGCCAACTTCGAAATTCAGCGGGACACCGTCGGCATCTCCACTAACGTCACCGTCGCCGTCAACATCCATGACTTCGAACGGCCACGTGATGTAAACGAGGTTGCCGCCTTGGCCCCCGGGGCTAAAATAGCCGAAGGGATAAAACGCGAGCGCGGGTTGAGCCAATAGGCCCGCCGCCAATATGAGGCAGGCCGTCCGCCCAAACCATCCTTGCCGCTGTCTCACTGTGCCAGACTCCTTTCCGCTATGGGGGCCGTCCCGGCCCTCAGCACAGAACCCATCACTCTCACACTTAGCGCGAGAGCGCTTTTGATCGCCGCCGTGCACGGCCGGCAATCATCCCGGCGGCCAGCATGCCCAGGGGCAGGCCTAGCCAGGCCGGTTGTTCGACGGTGCGTGCGATCGGTGTCAGCATAACACGCACGCCCTTGGCCATCCATGGTCTATCAGCGACCGCATCGGCGATCGGTGGGCTCATGGCGTAATACGCATCAATGAACGCCGCGCCGAATGCAGATTTCAATAGCACGTCATCGCGAAATTCGCGCAACGCGGTCAGTTCTCTCTCTTGGGTACCGTCGAACGCGGCTGTGGCGATGAAGCACCCAGCCGTGGGCAAGCCGCCACCCGGTCCGAATCCGCCGCCGCCGCCTCCCCCGCCACCGCCGGGTGCGTTAATGAAGGTAAACGCGTCGGTTGCGATGGCGAATAATCCGGAGAAATTAACTACAGTCACATCCAACGGCCCTGTCGCAGGCAATCCGCCTATGGGGAAGTTGAGCACGATTGTGGTTGTCGTGAAGGATGCTACTGGCATCACGGTGGAACCGAATAGCACGGTTGGGTTATCGAAGTTCGTGCCAATGACCGTGACCGGGAATACGGTGCTATCGCCCGAAGCCGGAGTGACCGCTGTTATGGTTGGCGTTGTGGCCGGGTCGGCGTTGATGATGGTGAACCCTGAGAAGGTGTCCGTCTTCGCGGTCGCCGGGTCGGTAACGCGTAGCGTGACCACGCCGTCATTGTCATTGTCGATAATCGTACCGCCTGCAATGACCGCAGTAATCGACGTAGGCGTTGAAGCGGTTACCGCTAGTGCTAATGAATCCATCATTACAGTTGGACTTGCCCCGAAGTTGACGCCTTCTATCGAAAGGGTCGCGCCGACCGCTGCTGTGATTTTGGTCAGCAGTACCGGCGACACATCTGTAATGACCAAGTCGTCCGGTTGGACTACGCGCTGCACTGTCGTAATGATGCTGGTCTGTTCGGCATTCGAGGTCGTTGAGCGCACCCAACTAAATCCGGAAATATCCGGATCAGGGTAGGCCTTGTATAGCGTGGATCCAGAGTACGAGAAGGTAATGAACCCAAGCGCACGCGATCCCCACGGGAATTCAGAGAATATATCGAATTCGCCCACCTGCGATATCGGAGGCGGTGGGAATGTGTTGGGATCGGGAAGTGTGTCGGTGTTCGCGCCCCACGACACGATGCCAACGCGGAAGTCATCGCCTATTTGAATCCGGTCGGATGTGCAAATGACGATGAAGAAATCGGCGCCGAAGTTTGGATCGGACGTACTGATACCGAACGAATCTTGGACCCATTGCCTGTTGTGCGGGAATTGCGACGCGAGGGTCGCGGCCACACCGCCAGGACCGATATCATCCGTACCCGGCGACGAGAAATCGAACATCACTTGGAAAGACGGCTCACCCGGTTGACCGATTTGATACGGTGCATAATCCAACGGTACGGGAATATCGCCTGGATCAAACTCGCCATTGACGTTGCCGGGGTTGAAGTCATTATCGCGATACAACTTGATACCGCTCAACGTAGGATCGATTTGCAAGGGCAGCAGATCTTCGAGCAAATCGAAGCCGCCGTCATTGCCTTCGTCGTAAAACTCTACAACCAATTGTTCGAAGAACGACGGGCTGCGCGCAATGACCCATTGGCCGTTGAGGGGCGCATCAAGCACATTGCCGCTCGTGCGGAGAAACAACGTGTTCGAATTGTTACCCGTGATTTCAAATGACTCGTAGCTGCTGTCGACCAGGAAGAAATTGGTGAAAATTCCCGGAGCCCAGCTCACGCCAGGAACCACGAAACTACCCGGCGCACCAACACCGAGAGCGCCGGATGTGGCGCTCGAATCCGCAATGCCCGTAAAGTCTCCACGGTTCGTGCTCAGGTCGATCTTCATCACGGGCACATTGCCGCTGTCTGCAAAAATGTCATTTGGTGCGACTGCGGCATCCAGACGAACGCCGACGTTTGCTTCTATCATATCGACACCGAATCGGCCGACACCGTAGTAACGTTCCGGAGGACTTTCCTCTGGATGGGACTTGGCGTAGGCTTGCGCACTGATCGGCGTTTGCGGGGTCATTTCCACACCGGCCACGCGATCGAAGACCGGTCGACCCGGCAATGTCGCCGGAACGATCGCTCTAAACAGTTGGCCACGCGGAATGAAATCGGACGTGCGAACAACGACGAAAAGGTCGTCACCCGGATTTCCTGTTGGGCCAATAGCCTTCGTTACGGCTCCAATTGATTGATCTTGTTGCTCAGGAATCGCCGTCCAGTATTCGGTACCGACAGGTCTGGGTACCGGTTGGTCTTCAGGCTCTTCTGCCGCTGTAAATACCGGCGCTTCGCCATTGTTGGAATTCGCTTCTCTTGGGATTCCGCCCACATTGCCGCCGGTCGCATCACGCACGGGAACCGGCCATGGTGTCGTCGGAGCTAGACGTACAACCCAGGCATCGTCAAGACCGGCTGTGTAGACGCCGTCGCCATTCATATCGTCGGGAATTCCATCACCGTCCACATCGATCGGTTCCGGATTCGGCCGGAACGCGAGGTTTTGTACCGGGACGGCCTGATCGAGCGTCGTTGCGTCAATCGTACTGAAACCATTGCCAAAGACACCATCAGCACTGGTATCTTCGATGAGTGCGACGCCCGATAGTGCTGAGGTACCACTCAGATCCACCTGTTGGAGGTGTGCGTGTGGGTTGAAACCGGGGCCCCAAAAAGCGACCGTTACCCGTTTCATAAACACGCCATTGTTTTGATTCGTAACGGGATCGTCCGCACCAGCCATATTGATGCCTAACAAAGCCGTCGCGGTACTCCCAGACCCAATCCGCTGCCTGAGGAATCTTGCCCGCCGGTTGTTGGGATTCCACTGTTCTTCCATTGGCAACTCGCCCACTCCAAGAAACCCGGGGATGCTTGCGCCGGGCCATGTACCGAACAGCGGCAACGAGGGTTGAGCCGGTGGGAACGGGAAGAAATTTGAACGCGGCGCAAATGGCCCCGTTCCATCAAAAATTGGATTAAAGAATCCTGCCGTTTCGTAGGGATAATGTAGCGAATCGACCCGATTGTCGTCGAATCCACCGGTTCCATCAAACTGGAACCTAAGTACACCTGGATCAAATGGGTAAAAGAATTCGTTGGTAAGCAAGCCAAAGGGATCTAGCCAACTGGACCATTGGGTAGGTCCGATAAAGGTCGAAAAATAGCCACCATCTCCGTATTGAATATCAGTGTCCTGGGCAAAGGCATTATTGCTTTCATACGTTAGGACGAGATCGTGAATTTCAACGCCGCTACGCCAGACACGTGCGACATCCGCATTATGTGATCGTTGCGGCCACCACGGCTCTCCCGGATTGTAAGTATCCCAAAATGGATGATTCTGCCAACTCTCGAGAACTTGTTGTCCTTCGATGTAAAGGCCACGATCAGGCCACTGTGCGTCAAAGAAAATGCCGCCATCCCAACTTCCTGTATTCGGATCGATCCGGCGCGGTTCGATGAACGTGCGGAAATCGGCGCCCATCGTCATTGCGGTACCGTCGGGCGGGAGAAGAGAAGTATCAAAATATCCTGCATCGGGACGAATCGCTACAAAATAGTCCATGTTCATAGTGCTGAGCTGATCCACTCTGGTATCTATAGTCGGTTCTAGATGGCCGGTCGGCGGATCGTCATTAGGATCGGCTATGTTCCGGCGATTGCCTTCGTCGAATCGCAATCGAATTTTCCACCAGGGATCGCCGCCGCCTGGAGGCATCGGAATGTGTTCCCATAATGGGAGACCCGGGACAACATCGTCTGGAGGATTTGGACCTGGGAATTCGAAGAAGTCGAACGGAAACAACGGTCGATCAATGATGTTCACACCCCCACCCGCCGCAGGCTGGGGTGGATCGAAAAGGAAATTGTTGTTTGTATCGTGAAATACCCATGCCCCATTAAACACAACATCAGGACCCGCAGCGAACGCAGCATCGATTTGGCCGGGCGCGTAGATTTCGCTGGTTGAAGTCTCAAGTCCTTCGGTCGGATTAAAACCACCATTTCCAGGTGGGCCCAAAGGATCGCCTCCCACGTCGGTCATGATGAGATTGACTTCGATTAAGCTTGCCGGTTCCGGTGGTACGAACGGATAGAAAGTAGATGTACCATTGAAAAAAGTCTCAACGTGACTCGTGCTGTGCGCATTAATGCCCAATACGGCTGTCCATGCATCCAGCGAAACGAGGCGGCGTAACTCCAACCATTCTCCCGTTACAAAATCGAATACTGCTCCAGCAACATCAAATCGTGGCCGCCGATGCTCCGCCAAAGGCGTATACATGTGAATGGGCCAGTTCCAATTGTTGTAGTCGTCCTCCTGGAATATTTGGCTACTTCCGCCGTTCATGTCGAGGACGTCGAAACTACTGGCGTACGAAGTATCCGGGCGCAGCTGATTATCTGAATCCGAGAAGTCAGGTGATATGGAATCAATCGGTTCAAACATGTCGTTTACCGGGACCACACCGAATTCATCCAGCATGATCTGACCCGTTACGCGGTAGCCGAAGGAAGTCGTGCTTGGCATGTTTGCGGATGTTCGAAATGCGACAATGTAAGAATGACCGGCAGTTGGGTCGCCGGGATTGACATTGTGAATCATGTTGATAGGCGGTGGTGTACCTGGAGCCGGTGGCGGACTCGGAAAGTCCAAAATGTAATTCAAGTCATCGGTCGGGCCGGTTGTATCATTAGGAATTCCGAACACATCCCAAGTGTGCAAAGGGCCCGTGAAAAACCCAAAATCGAAAGGGTCATCAGGATTGATAGCTCCGAAAAAATCCCTGGCATCTAAAATGCCCAGCAAATCATCATCGGAACGGTCCTCACGAAAGATCGCGAACTCTTCGATGTCCGCTTGCGCGGGAAAAGTCACCGGGTAAGGTTTTGGATTACCTGGATCGGGAATGATTGAAATTTGTAACTGAGCAAGTGCTCGCGGCGCCTGCATATCCCCCTCATCGCTTGAGTATGCCATTTCGATTCGGAACAGCGGCACCCAACGACTTAGGGAGAGCACCGCTTCGGTGTCGGGGATCATGTCAGAGTATGTAATCGTCGCCGTTGGCTGCATTTCATCCTGCGCGGATGTGGTTGGTGCTATTGCAGCCAGCCCTAGCGTTATCGCGAATGTCCAGCGGATTATTGTATTCCCCATCTTCAACATCCCAATCCTCCGGAAAGCATAAACGCATCCTTGTGTATGCAGCCCGTTTACCGACAGTGATCGGCGAACGGGTATGAACCAATCGCAATGCTCGATCAACATGACCGAATCCTGCGCGGTGCTGCGCGTTTTTTTGTGTGCGCGACACCCCGAGAAACCATCTTGTTTCGGGCGAGCTCTAGGGACACTACAGACCGCCCGGAAAAATGAAACAAACTAGTCCATCAGGATGCCTTTTTTATAGCATATAAGTCGAGGGCTGTCAATAAAGAAGCGCGTTGCAATTCGTGTTGGGGCAGCATGTTAAGCAATAAGTTGCATATTCGCAGGGCTACACTATTCCTAATTTTTGTCAATTAATTACCTTGGTCAACGGAATCGTTTTCGCACTTGATGAGTGTCTGTCGTGCAAATGCCGTTGCGGGAGTCGTTTCCCCATGTTAGAGTGTGGAATCGCTCAAAGAACCCAGAGGTTAATGATATGCGTAAGTATTTTGTAATATTGACTTTAGGTTGTATTGCTCTAGCTGCTTCTAGTGACGAGGGGCTTGATGGGCGGCGAATCTCGTTGGAGGCTGGTGGCCATGTCACCCTAAATGCACCTCTCACCTTACCTTGTGACGCGGTCATCGGCCCGAATCAGCGGGTTACTATGTTTCATTCGCGAACTAGTAAATACTTTCCTGCCACCATCCGCAATGGTGAGATTACGGTGATTCCCGAGGGGGCATTGGCGAATTCGTCGCATACATTTTCAATTCAAGTTCAGAACGAGGTCCGGCCGCCCCACGTCCAAATCCGGGAAGGTGCCAATGCGGATACGTTGGATGTCTATATCGACGACGTCCATTTCACGACGTATCACCATTCGAATGAGAATCGAAAGCCGTTCTTGTGGCCCGTGTTGTCCGATGGGAGTGTGCCTATAACCCGTGCATGGCCAATGGGCGAAGCAGAGGATAAGATCGATCACCCCCATCATAAATCGCTGTGGTCGGCGTATGGCGAAGTGAACGGGGCGGATTGCTGGGGCGAGGGAAAGAACGCCGGTTATCAATTGAGCGGTGACGTAACGTTCGGATCGGGGGATGCCTATGGCTGGATCGAAGCGAAGAATACGTGGACCGATACGGAAAAGAATCCGGTGGTTGATGAAGCGCGGGAATATCGATTTTATACTGGCAAGCCCAGTGCGCGATTGTTTGATGTGGTCGTGACGTTTACGGCGAAGTACGGTGATGTGGAATTCAGCGACACGAAAGAAGGGGGCATTGTCGCGGTGCGTGTGCGGGATCAAATCCGTGCGGACCGTGGCGGTGTTATTACGAATGCCGAAGGCATGCAGGGCGAAGGTGAAACGTGGGGTGTGGCGTCGCCTTGGTGTGATTACTCTGGTGAAATCGAAGGCGAGGGGCAACACGGCATTACGGTGTTCGATCACCCCGGCAATCTACGGCATCCGTCGCGGTGGCATGTCCGCAATTATGGGTTGATGGGTGCGAACTGTTTTGGGCTTTCGTATTTCACAAAAGGCAAAGGCGATCTAAACGGTGATTACGAATTGAAGGGCGGCGAAACGTTGACGTTTCGATATCGCGTTTACGTGCATTCCGGTGATGTCGAGAAAGCGAAAGTCGCTGACCGCTACGCGGATTATGCGACGCCGCCAAAGGTCGCTTGGGTGGAGTAATAACCGTTTGGTGTGCGCAGGCTTGCCTGCGTTTTTTTTCAAGCGAGCTTGCTCGTGGCAGCCATTTGTTCGCCTCAACTTGAACGCAGCAAGCTTTGCTTCCTGAAAGCGGCGGCAAGCCACCGCACTCCATAAACCAATCGCAGTCTTCACGCTGCGCTTAAAGAAAGACCTCGCCTCGCTCAGTCGCCGCGAGGCGAGATCCCTCCGTCTCATTTCCGGTTCGGGTTATAGGAATGGAATTAGCAAGCCTAAGAATTCCAATTGGCCGGTCAATGCGACGATGAGCAACACTATGAGCCAGATCGACATTTTTGTTCTCCCTTTCTTCAGCTTCGGAAGAGCCCCTTTGCTCCCCACAACAATTTTATGACAGCAACGTCATGTTACGCGGTAATTCTGCTATGTGTCAAGACTAGGGTTTCGGGGAGTTTATTCATGCTGGGACGATGGAGCTGTTGATGTGGGAGAAAAGACTATCGGTCGGGATTGTGGCGCGGTTCCGCATTCCCTTCGGAACTGCTGGCGGAGAAGGGATTTATGGGAAGCGCTTCTCGCGTTTACTTGGAATCTAGATTCCCGCCTTCGCCGGAATGACGAAGGGGTGGGGAGTGAAATAATATCGGTGAACGGGACTGTGTAGCTGAATCGGTTAGCGCGTGGCGTTGAGATCCACGATGAGTTCGGCGATTTCACGGCGCTTATTGAGCAGCATGGAGGGATCTCGTGGAAAGCCGACCAGGTCCTGTACGAGTGGACCAAGGTTCAGGATGTTCTTTGCGCGTTGTAACAAGGCCGCGTTTCCGCCGCGCTTTTCCAGCTCGGCCATTTTCGCGCGGACGATTACTAAGTAGTCGTAGTCTTCAATGCCGTCGCGAATGGTCTCCCAACGAATCGATGGCACAGGACCTTCGGCGCCGGGATAGACGAGGTAGCCATTGCCATTGACGGGTGTGGTGTCGACCAAGCCGAGGTATGGGTTGGCGTTGGGCGCTGCGAAATTGATGTTCCAGTAATGCAGGCCGCGAATGCCGAGTGCCCAGGTTTGCCAAAAGAGTGTTCGGTGTTCGACCGCAGCGAAATCGGTGAAGAAGTTTGCGTAGGGCCGTGTCGGCCATTCGTCGATGTACCACCAGGTTTCTCCGCCGTTGGTGGTGTGTTCGAGAATGGCGCGATGGGCCGTCGTATCGAAAACGGGCAGGTGTACCCCCCAGATGCGATCGGGATCGCCTAGGAATGGGTCGATGCCGAAGGTGGTGACCATCGGGCGAATGTCGGGTGCGACGCGACGCCATGCGACCAAGTATTCACCGAGTCGCGACCAGGCGGGGCGCGGCGGTTCGTGGGCGAGCGGCGTGAACGCCATGGTTTGCAATTTGTTGTCGACGATGAATTGATTCGCGCGTGCGAGTTGATCCGGAAATTCTTGAAGGGTTGCGGGCACGGCGATGGTGGAGACGCCTTGATCCAAGATGCGTTGGAGCCGGGGTTCGTACGCACGCAGCGCGGCGGCATAATCGGGACTCTCGGCGGGCAATTGCGCAAGTTCGCGGAGGGTCACGCGATGTGCAATCGCATCGTCTAGGAACAACGCATCCAATTCGGCCTGCGTGCCGGTGAATCCCCGCGCTCGGCTCGCGGCTAGTGCGTGATCGCCAGTGTATCCAAAATCGGTTTTGAGGCTCGGCCGCTTGGGCAATTCGAAATCGAACACGGTCACTTCGAGCGTAAGTTGAATCGCATCGGTGTCGTCACTCGACAACACCAACGGGCCGCGGTAAACACCGGGGTGCGTGCCAGACGGCGCATACACTGTGGCCCAAATTGGCGAACAACGGCCGCCTTGAGCCGTAAACGGTTTGAGCGGAATCAAGGGGTCCGGCCAATCGCCGGTAGGCCCTTCGAAGTGAGACGGTACGGGTACAGGTACGAAGCCGACTCGGTGCAATTGAACATTGGACGCTGCAATGGTCGCGGAAGTAGACGCGTGTTGTAACGGACCGGCGCGAAGCGAAACGCCATCGAGCGTTTGACCCGGCTCGGGACGTAGAACGATCTGAAAAGAATCGTGCTCGTTTCGAGCGAGCGCGATTCGCACCGTTCGTTCGGTGTCTCCGTTCGGAATCGCGAAATCTTCCGGTGCGATTTTTTCGAGCGCACTTTCGATCCAGATCGCGACGGGTTGTTCGCTTGCCATTGCCCGGTTCAATGCGCGCGGTTGTCGTTGGAGCCGGTAGGGTGTATCGGTCCATGGTTCGAATCTTGCGGTCGGCGAATCGCCGACGGTGAATTGAGTATCGATCCCACCGTGGGGGGTGCTGAGTTTTTCATTCAGTTCAAAGGGCTGTCCGCCTTGCTGAAGTTTTCCGAGAAATTCGTAGACCCCGTCGGCAGGAGCAGTCCATTCAAACGTACACCGCACCAGTCGCCCTGGAAAGAAATTAAATGTCTTCGGAGTAAGGCGGTGCGCCTCGCCGTCGGGACCTACAATCGTTGCGTCAATCTCAAGACCTGTAACGCTCTGCACGGGGGCAAACAGAACCTCCAATTGATCGGCTTCATAATCGATTTGAAGTGCGCATATGTCGGACGCGAAATCGACGCGGTCTAGGCCGCGGATCAGATTGATCCGGTAACCGGTCTCGAACACGTCGCCTGGCCGCATCATGCGCGGTGTAAAAACGGTGCGCAATCCGAAGTGCTGTGCACGGCTATCGAAAAGCGCGGTGAATGCATACGCATCGTCCGCGTTGAATACTCCGTAGATGGTCTCTTTTGTTGTCTCGTCGGTGGCTGCGACCCAGTTGCGCGCGGGTCGGTACATGCCCGGGGCCGTGATATCGCGAATACCGTATTCGGTCGGCAGCCGTAGCCGGTCTGAAGCATCAATCGCGCCGCCGGGCGCCCAATCGTTCCGTACCCACGGAATGATCCAGTGGGATTCGTTACCGCGATTTTCGATGCGCCAAGCTACGCGAAGTGATGATTCATCTGGGATGGGTTCGGCGATACGTGTGGCGTGTAGACCATCAATGTTCGGGCCTTCGCAATCGTATTGGTAACGTGCAGCAGGGTGATTTGTCACGCGTTCGGGAAGGTCTAGCTGTTCGTTGATGCGTCGTCCGGGAATGTAGAAATTGGCTAAGCCAAATCCTTCTTGCAGCAGACCGTTGCCGCCCACCATATTCGTACGGGTGGCCGTCAGGCCGAAGTATTCGACCGTAGCGCCGAATTCGGGCCCGATGACAACGCGGGTTTGCGTTCCGGTAATGTCGATGGGATCTTGAACTTGAGCGGAAGCCGAAACCGACAGCCATATGATGGCCGTCGTGATTACGATCGGTTTAAGATTGCCGCGCGCGGCACGCTTACTTCGCATCAGCGTTCGTGAAGCAGGTCGATGGGAGGACCACCGGACTCGTCGAAGAAATTCAGGCTGTCGTATTGCCATTCCCCACCACTCTTCGTCGCCTCAACCTGAAGTTGTCCGCTTCCATCTGGACCGGATACTGGAATGCTGAGGTCTGCATTTCCAGTTTGATTGTTTACCGCTATGTTTCCGGAAACGAACCATCCTGGTTCGAGTGGATCGCCGGTCATTTCGATCACGTCGGGGTGTTCTGCCGCGCGGTCGAGAGCGCCTTCGTACACCGGAGAATCTTTGATCAAAGAAAAAACGAATATGAATATCGCGCCAATGAAAAGAAGAATTGCGGCAGTAATGCCAACGCAGCCAACAGGGATAATCCATATTAGGTGGCGGGCTGGCGACTTGGATGTTCTAGATGATGGAAGTGGAGGCGTAGCGGACACGTTACTGGTTACCATTTAAAAATGACGTTTGGCTGCACAAGACTCAAAGTGTAGCAGTCGGATTTCCTTGGATACAGCTTTATGATGCGTGGTGGAGTTGAGCGAGCGGCCCCAAATTTAGTACAATGCGGAAACCTAGCTTGGCTAATTGATTGACAAAATTGGGCGAAAATGCTAATATTGCCAGCCAATTGTAAATCTGATTTCCTCCAGAGTTCTGTTGTAAATACCGGGAATCCTCGATTAGTTGTAACTGTTTTTGTGTCAATGTGTTAGTGCGTCATGTCGAACGGCATGACCCCAGAATCCCGGGTGTGAATCGGTAAGTGTCCGCTCAAATCATCGTAACTTGGTGTCTTGTGCGAACGCGAACGAAGGCGGGTGACCATGGCAGCGAAAGCGAAAAAGAAATCAACAGTAAAAAGTAAGACGTCTCGTTCGAAAGCGGGATCAAAATCACGGGCCACCTCCAAGGCAAGATCGAAGACCGCGTCCAGTGCGGGCGGAAAGGCGAAATTGAAAACCAAACCGAAGGCAAAAGCGAAAGCGACGGCGAAAAAGACAGCGAAGAAAGCCGCTGCTAAAAAACCGGCCGCAAAGTCCGCCGCGAAGAAACCGGCGAAGAAAGCTGCGGCCGCGAAGTCGTCCAGACGATCCGTTGTCGTCACGACGACACGGTCTGATAACCGGCGACGTGCTCCGTTGCGCCCGGCTCCGATCCCGAAAGGGAAAATGCTTTCGCGTGATTTCATGGAGAAGATCGCGAAGACGATTCGTGATGCGATACGACCAGTCATTGAACAGGAAAAGGGTCGTGAAGTTGTTGGCCTTGCCGCTTCGGGAGATGCGACGTTTGGGCTGGACAAAGTCGCTGAAAAAGCGTTGATGACGCATCTCCGGGATGAGAAAGCCCCGGTGGCGTACTACTCAGAAGACTCTGGTTACACTACGTTCGCCAGTGGTCAGCCGACGAATTTGCTAATTGTTGATCCAATTGATGGTACGCGTGCGGCGAAGCTCGGGTTCGAGGGTGCCGTGATCGCAGTGGCCAGTACACGGATTATTGAGCGGCCGAGTTTGGGACATATTGATAACGCGTGCATATTTGAACTCTTGGGCAATCGATCGTTCTTTGCCGAACGCGGCAAAGGCACCCGGATGTATATCGACGGCCAATACAAGAAGCCAAGGCTTTCAAAGAACACCGACCTGGAAACGATGTCGTGGTCGATGACCGTGCCGGCACGGCCTGCGGAATTAATCTTTCCGACAGCCGCTAAGCTCATTGATCTCTCGAGTCTAAAAGGCGGATTCTTTGCGTGTAACAGCACCTCCTATAGCCTGACGCGGTTATTGACGAATCAGTTGGATGCGAGCGTTGATTTTGCGAATCGCTATCTTCGTGACCTCGGTGAAATTGTCGATGACCATTTCATCAACGCGGGTCGGGGCGCCCAGTTGGGCGTGACACCGTACGACATCGCGGCCTCGCTCCTCATTGCTGAGGAGGCCGGGTGCGTGGTTACTGACGCCTATGGAGACTCGCTGGAAAACGTGCTTGTGCTGGATAGTTCGACGGCAAACCAAACATCGGTCATCGCGGCTTCGAACAAGGAATTGCATGAGAAGTTGATGAGTTTCTTCAGTACTCGTATCGCGCAATTCGAGCGTCTGCTGGAACGCAGGGCTGAATTGACGAAGAAGAAATAGAGTATAACTCGTTTATTATCAATTAGTTACGTCTATAAAACGAGCTCAAATCCCCCGTTCAGGTTATTGACACGGGGGATTTTTTCATGGTAGATTCTAAAAAGACTGACTAGTCGGTTTATTAATTACGACAGATGCGTCGTCAATAGCAAAGAGACAAATCCTGATGACACAGCATAAGACGAAGGAAGAACGCCGGACGCAGATCCTGGATGCTGCGGCGCTGTGTTTCGCGGAGAAGGGGTATCACGCCGCGTCGATGGATGATTTGGTGGGGGCGTCGTCGCTGAGCAAGGGCGCATTGTATTGGCACTTTAAGAGTAAGCGGGAAATATTTCGAAGTCTGTTGGAACGTTGGTTTACGGAGTACACGTTGGCGTTGGAATCGTTGATGGAAACGGAGGTACCGCCGCGTGAGAAGTTGCTGAGCGTGTTTCGGCTAATCGAAATCAGTGGCGCGGCGAATCCGGAGATGTTGCGATCGCAAGTCGAATTTTTTTCCGTCGCGATTAGAGACGAAGAGTTTTTGGCTTGGATGCGGGAACGGTATACACAGATTCACAACTTGTTTGAAAACATTTTGCGCGAGGGGATTCGTGCGGAACAGTTTCAGTCGATGAATACCACGGCGGTGGCGCGTCAAATGGCGGCGATGATCGACGGTGGTTTCATTCAAAATGAATTGTTGCACGAGGACATACAGAATCGTGCGAATTGGGAAACGATGGCGGAATCGTTTCTCGACCTATTGGAGCATTGAGTTATGTCCACCTCAATTGAATCGCCGCCGGATCGCGGTACGGTATTCTCCATCGATAATGTCACGAAGAATTATGAGATGGGTGAAGTGACGGTTTCGGCGTTGCGGGGTGTTTCGCTCGACGTAACCGCGGGCGAGTTTTTGGTGATTCTCGGGCCCAGCGGTTCGGGGAAGAGCACACTGCTCAACATCATTGGGGGCATCGATACGCCGACCGCGGGCCGGGTGATGTTTCGCGAGCAAGAGTTGAGCGCGTACAAAGAATCACAGCTCACGGTGTACCGCCGCAATCACATTGGTTTCGTTTTTCAGTTCTACAACCTCATGCCAAATCTAACGGCGGAAGAGAATGTGGAAATGGCGACGGAAATATCACCCAATCCGTTGGTGCCAGCGGAGGTGCTGGACCTGGTGCAGTTGGGCGAACGCCGGGACCATTTCCCCGCGCAGTTGTCGGGTGGTGAACAACAGCGGGTAGCCATCGCGCGCGCGGTCGCCAAGCAGCCGGAAATTCTGTTGTGTGATGAGCCCACTGGCGCGTTGGATTTCACGACGGGGAAAATTGTGTTGAAGGTTTTGCTCGAGGTGAATCGAAAAATGGGCACGACGGTCATCGTCATTACGCACAATGCTGACATCGGCGGAATGGCGGATCGTGTTATTCGAATGCACGACGGCGGCGTGCGGGACATTATCGTGAACGAGAATCCCAAGACCGTCGACGAGTTGGAGTGGTAGGCGGACGACCAACGCGATGAAACTGAAAGTCTTAGATAGAAAACTTTTGCGCACGTTGTGGAAGACGCGCGGCCAAGCATTGGCGATCGCTACGGTCATCATGGGTGGAGCGGCGGCCTACATCGCGGTGAACTCCGTGCACCGCAACCTCATGTTGACGCGGGACACGTATTACTCGATGTATCGCTTCGCCGATTTCGAAATCATGCTGGAGCGCGCGCCGCAAACCGCTGTATTCAAACTGGAAACGATCCCCGGCGTGCGACGTGTTCGAGGGCGAATCACAGACGAAGTCAATGTTGACGTCGAAGGCGAGGACGAACCGCGCATCGGCAAGATCGTCTCGATGCCGGACCGGCAAGTCAACGTCATCAACGACATACACATTTCGCGCGGCCGGTATTTCGAACCCAACGCGCAGGACGAAGTCATTATGAGCGAGCGGTTCGCGCTGGAAAACGGCCTGGACTTGGGTGATCGCATCGGTGTGACGGTGAACAACAAAAAGTATTCGCTGCGTGTTGTGGGCCTGGGGCTATCACCCGAATACGTATATATGATTCGCAATATCCAGGAGTTGATTCCGAGCCCGGAACGATTCGGTGTGTTGTGGGTGCCGGAGACTTTTGCGGAAACGGCATTGAGTATGCGATCGGCGTGCAACGACATTGTCGGCACGGCCGAGAGTGAAGACGCATTGGACGAAATCTTGGATAAGGCGGAAAAGATTCTTGACCCGTACGGTGTATTCGTCAAGATCAAAAAGGAAAACCAGATATCGAATCGATTCCTCTCCGATGAGATTAAGGGGCTCGAAACGTCGGCAAAGATTTTTCCAACGATTTTTCTCGCGGTCGCTTCGCTGATTCTGTTGGTGTTGCTAAATCGAATGGTGCGCAAGGAACGCACGGAAATCGGGTTATTGAAAGCCTATGGGCATTCGAGCTTGACGGTCTCAGTCTATTACGTCAAATATGCACTGATCCTGGGTTTCATGGGTTGCGTCATGGGCTACGTCCTGGGCAAGGTGATTGCCGGCTGGATGATCGGCATCTATGTCGATATCTACCAATTTCCATTGTTGGAACAGCGAGATTATCCCGACATCTTGGTGCGCGCGTTTGGTTTGACGGTGCTATTTGCGGTCTTGGGTGCGGTCATGGCGGCGTGGCAAGCGGCCAAAATCGATCCGGCGGAGTCGATGCGCGCGGAATCGCCCAAGACTGCAAAACGCACACTGATTGAACGCATTGCGTTCGTTTGGCGGAACCTCTCGTTCACGTGGAAGATGATTGTGCGAAATGTTTCGCGAAATCGATTCCGTGCCGGCTTGAGCGTATTTGGCGTGAGCATATCCTCGGCCGTATTGATCATGGGCTATTTTTCGATCGATGCGTTGGAATATATGTTGAAGTTTCAGTTTCAGGACTCCCAGCGCGAAGACGTGAAGGTCAGCTTTCCTATCGAACGGGGCAAGAGCGCGTTGCACGAGGCGTCTCGTTTTCCGCATGTGCGCGCGGCTGAACCGATGTTGCAATACCCGTTCGAAATCCGTTCTCAATGGCACAAGAAAGACACAATAATTGTTGGCCTTGAGGAAGGCGCAGCCATGATGAAGCTCATCGATGACAAGCATGAGCCGGTGAGCATCGGCGAACACGGCCTTGTGATGTCGATGCGATTGGCAGGCGATCTGAATGTTGTGCCGGGCGACAAAGTGACATTGAAACCGTTGCAGGGCCGCGTGACGCGTGAGACCGAAGTGACGGTGAGTAAACTTGTAAAACAGTATTTAGGTACGTCGGGCTATATGAATCTCTCGGACTTGAGCTTGATGGTGGACCAATCGTTCGCAGTGAACACGGTGCTCTTGCGCACGGAAGAAGGTAAAGAGAGTGATTTGAACAAGGCGTTGAAAGACGTTCCCGGTGTGTCGTCCATCGAAATTAAGCATGTTTCGTATCAAAATCTGAAAGATACATTAGCCGAAAACATGAGCGTGATGAACGGGATGCTGGTGATCTTCGCCGGCATCATTGCCTTTTCCGTAATTTACAATGTGACTACGGTGGCCCTCGCCGAACGTCAACGTGAATTGGCCTCGCTGCGGGTGATGGGATTCAGCATTGCAGAGGTTGGCCGCATTGTTTATCTCGAAAATTTTTTGTTAGCGGGTATGGGTCTCCTGCTTGGATTCCCGATCGGTATGGGGATTTGCAGGATGTTGGTCCGGGCGTTCGATACCGAGTTGTATCGGTTGCCGTATCACCTCGAAGACCGGACATTTCTCATTACAGCCGGAATGATTACGTTGTTTGTTCTGATCTCGAATTTCGCAGTGCGGAAAAAAATTCACAACCTTGACATGGTTGAAGTGTTGAAAGCACGCGAGTAAGGAGTTTGAAATGGTACGTTATACAGTAGGCGGGATTCTGGCGGCGGTCGCCGTTGCGGGTGCGTTGTACGCGCTGTTGTACAACCCGCTGCCGGTAGAAATGACAAGCGTTTCGCAACGAACCGTGCGCGAGTTTATTGCCGAGGACGCCAAAACGCGGCTGGACGGCGAGTTTATTATCGCGATGCCGATTTCAGGCACGTTGTTCGCCCCGGACGTTGAGATTGGAGACGAGATCAGTGCGGACATGTGCGTTGCGCGGATCGACCAATTCCCTTTAGAACAGCAGATTAAGAGTTCCGAGGCGTTGTTGGCGCAAGTGAGGGCACAAATCGAGGGTGTCGACGTTCAGAAACCGAAGGAGGAAGACTTGCTCACCGGCGAGGTTCGAGTGAACGAAGCGCGTGACAACCTCGCCATGGTTCAAAAGGAGCGCCAAATAGCGGAAACGAACTACAACGAGGCGCGAAAAGAACTCGATCGGATTGGACGGTTGTTCGAGCAAGGGGCCGTGCCGCAAGCCCAGTTGGATGAAGCGAATCGGATGAATGACAACATGAAGGATACGGTCGCGCGGATCGACTTAGCGATTGCCGCGACGGAAAAAATTGTGCGAGTAGCTGAGCTGTCTTCGCAGCGGTTGACGA
>Ga0315336_1003598_pt1 | contig 20245 bp, 17 predicted proteins | sample ASW5metaG_FD_204512 | JGI IMG/M metagenome (GOLD analysis project Ga0315336, IMG submission 204512) | Ammonia-oxidizing marine archaeal communities from Monterey Bay, California, United States - ASW #5 | ecosystem: Environmental > Aquatic > Marine > Intertidal zone | place: USA: California... | reverse complement strand
AAAAACATTCGCTTCAGCAGCAGTCTACGCGACTCTCATTGTAACCTTTGGATTTCAAGTAGCACGCGTGGAAGGTAAAAGTATGGAGCCTACACTCCAGGACCAAGATCGACTCATAGTTAACAAAGCCACGTATCGATTCTTTGGAGACCCTGAACCTGGCGACATAGTGATGCTTTACTATCCTCGAGATCCAGACAAGACCTTTGTCAAGCGTGTTGTCGCGCAAGAAGGTGACACGGTTCGTATAGACAATGGAAGCGTGTACGTGAATGAAATTCTACAACCCGATATATATGTCCCGCCAACATATCGCAGCCATGAAAATCACGGCCCAGAAGTTATTCAGGATTCTTATTACTTTGTAATGGGAGACCACCGGAATAACAGTTCAGACAGCCGGCATTGGGGACAGGTGCCAAAGAAATATATCATTGGCCGAGTGCAGTTGCGGTGGTGGCCACTTACCGATGCACGATTGTTCTAATTAGTGTTTGTCTGAGGCATTGCTATAAAACTAACTACTGTAGAGCTCGTCGATTAGATGATGCCACTTCTCTAGAACAACACGACGTTTAATCTTAAGCGTTGGAGTTAACTCTCCTGTTTCTACTCTAAGTTCAGTCGGCAACAACGCGAACCGTTTTATTTGTTCGTACGGCGGCAACTCAGCGTTCACATTGGATACAATGACATCAAATCGTCGCCGAACGTCAGCTCTCTCAATTAAAGACTGCCAGTCAATATGTTGTGATTCAGACAACATTGCTATCAGTGCCTGGAAATCTGGCAAGATCAACACAGCTAGAAACGGCCGACGATCGCCTATTAACATGGCTTCGGACACAAGTTCGTTTTGCTTAAGCTTCTGTTCAATGGGTTGAGGCGCAACATTCTTTCCGTTTGCTGTAATCAGAAGCTCTTTCTTTCGGTCAGTAAGAATAAGATACCCGTCGGAATCTAACCGTCCGACATCTCCAGTGTAAAACCACCCATCCTTTAGCACTGTAGTAGTTTCTTCTGCCCTGCCAAGATAACCCTGCATAATGTTTGGACCACGCGCAAGGACCTCTCCATCGGAAGCGATCTTTAACTCCACACTTGGGAGAGCTTTTCCAACTGTGCCAAGACGTGGGGCATTCTCCGGATTAACGGTCAGTACTGGAGCTGTCTCCGTAAGGCCATACCCTTCAAGAATCGGTATACCAACAGAAAAAAGAAAACTGGCCACACTCGTTGACAACGGAGCACCGCCAGAAACAACAAATTTGAGACGTCCCCCGGTACGTTCACGAATCGTAGAAAATACTAATCTATCACCCAACTTATTTAGCAATCTTAAGTAGAGTGGTAACTTCCGACCCGAAAGTTTTATCCCAACACTTTTTTGCCCTACTCGCATAGCCCAGTTGAATATCATTTGCCTTGATTTAGTTGCTTGAGAAATTCTCTCAAACACTTTGGCGTAGAGCTTTTCATAAATCCTCGGAGGACCTGTCATCAAAGTTGGACTTACCCGTTTCATATCACGTGCTATAGTGTCTAAGCATTCAGCAAACGTAATGGAAACCCCCTTAAAAAGATAGAGATACACAACTGTTCGCTCAAAAGCATGAGAAAGAGGAAGAAACGAGAGCGCTACGTCTTCTTCAGCAACGGTAATCATTGTGTCAACATCAACCAAATTGGCGACAATCGCTTCGTGCGTCAGCATGACACCTTTGGGTTCACCAGTTGTTCCAGAGGTATAGATAATCGTGGCTAATTGGCTACTACTAATTGAGCTGGCGAACTCCTTGTACTTACGGGCCAAACCTTTCTCTGACATCAATCGCCGATGGCCTTCAGACTGCAACTCGGTAAAGGTCAACTCCCGGGCACTACCCGAAGTGTTCTGTTTCGCATCAAAGACAATCAGCTCACGAAAATTAGGCAAAACAGGCCATAACTGTCTGACCTTCGTAGCTTGAATTTCGTCTTCCACGATAGCTACAGAGATACCTGCATCCCGAAAAATGTAACCCACCTGTTCTAAGGGAAGTGTCGGATAGATTGGTACAGTAATCGCACCAATAGTTAGAATAGCGAAATCAGAAATCACCCACTCTGGACGGCTCCCTGACAACAATGCGACGCGATCGCCTGATCCAATACCTAAGTTCGACAAACCAAGACTTAGGTCTCTAATCGTATCGAAAAACGTGCGACTAGAATAATTTTTGAAACCTTCTTCGGTACACCATCGAATCAAGTCAGGCTTAGGAAACCTTCCCGATACATAAAATGGAAGATCCGCTAAAGTGGTAATCGTAGACTCAACCATGTCATTAACTCGTAATGTCTACTTCGACCGGTAGGTTCCCGAACGCCCCCCAGTTTTTTTTACAAGACGAATCTTTCCAATGATCATAGTTTTATCTACACCTTTAACCATATCGTAAATAGTCAGTGCCGCAACTGAAACAGCAGTCAGTGCCTCCATTTCAACACCAGTCTTCGCTGTTGCCTGTACACATGCTTCGATGTCATAACCTCCTAATCGAGGTTTGATATCTATATCGACTGACGTAAGTTGAATTGAGTGACATAACGGAATTAATTTAGCCGTACTTTTAGCTGCCATAATACCCGCCAAACGTGCGGCTTGCAGAGGTGCTCCCTTCTCTATGGCACCTTTCCTAATCGTCTGTAACGCCAGAGACGAAATACTGATATGCCCCCTAGCTACTGCTATTCTATTCGTAATATTTTTATTACTTACATCAACCATTTGAACTTTGCCTTGTGCATCAATATGCGACAGCGCTCCCTTTAATGATTTGTGCGATTTGGACCCGACAGTTTTATTGGACGATCCTTTGACATTAGTCTTCCGATGTGAACCACTCACAGTGTTTTCCTCCGACCTCTTTCTCTTGCAAGGTAAAATGAAAGACTCTCCAGCGAAACCGTTAAATCTACACTTTTTAACTTGACATGTTCTGGCACACGTAGTGTTCCAGGTGAAAAGTTTAACACCGCATTTATTCCAGCTTGAACAACCGTGTTCACCACATCCTGTGCTGAAACTGCTGGCACTGCAATTATGGCTATCGTAATTTTTTCTCTATTGGCAATACGCTTAAGATCTTGGATGTTATAAATAGTAATACCGCTCCGGGACACCCCACCGACCTTATCGGAAAAATTATCAAACAGAGCAACAATCTGAAAACCTTCCTGACGAAATCCTGGGTAGTCTGCTAATGCAAGGCCAAGATTTCCAGCACCCATAATTGCAACTCTGAGCTGCATGTCTAAGCCAAGAATAGAGCTGAGCTTATTCTGTAAGTCCTTAACAATATATCCAACCCCGCGAACACCAAAAGCGCCAAAGTGGGAAAGATCTTTTCTGATAAGAGCTGGGTTTAACTCTAACTGTTCCGCAAACAGCTTTGAGGAAACTGTCTTAATACCCTTTTCATTTAACTCATTAAGAAAACGCAGATAAAGAGAGAGTCTATTTGTGGTTAGTTCTGAGATCTGTTCTGTCATAATACACCCTAGATATACACCAAGTGGCCAGCGATTCTACGGTGCTACAGTACGTCGGTCAAGAACTGCTACCATAGCATGCTAAAATCCTTAACAAATGAATCATTACTGGCTAACAAAGCGGAGGGGGCTCCTTCCCTCTTGCCAACCTGGTTTTATGTTTCTCATAGCCCTAATTGCTTTCTTTTGCATCTGGCAACATCCTACATTAATAATCGGGCAATCACTTGGTCGGCGGGTAACTACATTAGAGGCTTTATCCACTTACCCTCTGTTCTTTCACGGCGAAGAAATTGTTATCCATGGAACATTAAACAATCAGGGAAATCTAGTCTACTTAACCGAAAACAAGAACCAACTTCTCACCCTTGGAATACTACTTGAATCTAAAGATGTTACGGAACGCCTCGAAGTCACAGGGACTTATTACGACATCGGCCGTCTTGAACCAAACAATCCAAGAGTTGATACCCAATTAATCAAACGTTTGTCAGAAGCTCTGTTGAATAAACCATGGCCTGGAACTGGAGAACTTCCCTTATTAGTAGCATCATCGACACGCTCCGCACCATTACCCACAAACATTAGTTTACGTACGGTAGCACTCGACCCGAAGGAATTTCTTGGCCAGGAGGTAACTATCATCGGACGTTTTAGAGGTCGAAACCTTTATGGAGACCTTCCAGAATCACCAGGTGAAAGCCGCTGGGATTTCGTGCTCGTGTCTGTTGATGCAGCAGTGTGGATTGTGGGTAAAGAACCTAAGGGTAATGATTTTACGCTTGATGTGCAGGCCAGAATTGATACAGGACGATGGCTACAAGTAACCGGAGAAATAAGACTTAATGATGGCATGGTTGTTCTAGCTGCTAAAGCTATAGCATTAGCAGATCCACTAGAAGATGCCGAGGACAGACCCACAGAAGTTCAAACTAGCAAACAACCACCGCCAGAGGTTGTTTTCAGTGCACCTTTACCAAACGATTCAAATGTGCCACAAGACACTAGGGTCAGAATTCAATTTTCCAGAGACATGGCCCCATCCACTTTTATAGGACAAATACGTATCACTTTTTCAAAAATTGAATCATCTAATTCAAAACCTCTACTAGAACCAGGCTACAAATTTCAATATCTCAATCGTAATCGTGTTCTAGAGATTGAATTTACTGAGGAACTTAAGCAATTTCAAACTGTAAACGTCGAATTGTTAAACGAAATAACCTCTATTGACGGCATGGTACTTGAACCATGGTCGTTATCATTTCTCGTAGGCAATTAACCCTTAGCTCTGCTAATACTATCGTCTCAAGTGTGACTGAAAACTTCCTCTATTCAAGAAGCGACTGAATAGACATGTATGTCTTAGCAATAAGATTGTCACGTTGCACAAGGGCTAGTCCCTCTACCTCAATTGGAGTCCCCAACGAAACACTCACCGTCGTCGGTCTAATAATCGGACTACCTTTCTTCATGGCTGCTTGCGTTCCTCGAATAGCTACTGGCACGATTGCAGCTTGACCCTTTAGGGCCATTATGAAGCCGCCCTTCTTAAATCGTTGTAATTTCCCTGTAATGCTCCGAGTGCCTTCAGGAAATATTAGAAACGAATTTCCGTCACGTAATGCCTCCGCTGCCTTTTCAATAGCTCGCATGCTATTCTCACGAGAATGACGATCGATCGGCACAAAACCAGCAATGTCAAACGCCCAACTAAGAACCGGAATCCTATGTATTTCGTCTTTATAGAGGATCTTTAATTTTGGATGCAGACAAGCTAAAACCATGTAAAGGATTGGTGGTTCAATATTGCTCGAATGGTTAACGCAATACACTGCGGCACGATTCTTTTGGATATGATTACAACCGCTCACTCGATAAGTAATCCCGACAGTAGCCATCCCAAGCCTAACCCCTCCTCTCCCTAACATGTACAACACTTCAGGCCAATCAAATAATACCGCCAGCAAAATTCCTGGAGGACCAAGAAAAAGAACCCACAGAGAAACACTGATATACGCTATAAGCGAACGAACCAATGAAACAATAGAGTGGATGCCTTTAATCATTAGTCTCTACAAAGACACAAATCACCCGACCCCGCGTACTTGGGTTGAACTAAGACACTGAAATACAATACAGGGATTCAAGAAGCTCGTGCTGAACGACGAGCCGTGTTCGATGTCGAAGCCTTTTTAACCTTAACAGTGCTAGCTTTTGCTAACTTTCGACTCCGATTAACCAAACAGAGTTCCAGAGCTTTGTCAACTTTCTCCTCTACCACAGTATCAGCTTGACCCGTAACCTCTGAAACCTCAGCTATAATCAAGAATCTGGATCGATCGAGCATCCGTTTTTCACGAAAAGAAAGATTTTTTGATTTACTTAAGAAATTTAAACTCTTAAGAACTTCAATCATATCGAAGAGTGATCCAGTGCGCATCTTGTCAGAATTATCTTTAAATCTTCCCTTCCAGTTCTGATGATCCTGGATCTTTCCGTTCCCTAGCCGTCGAAATAACTTTTTGATCTCATCATCGGCAACTGCATGGCGCAGCCCAACACCCTCAGCATTTTCAACTGGAACCAAAACGGTCGTATCGGTCCACACCATCCGCAAACAATAAAACCCGCATGTAGTATCCTGAATTGTCTTGGTTGCAATCTTCTCAACCATACCTAAACCATGATTTGGGTATATAACCTTATCTCCGACCTCAAATTCCAACGTATCCCCCAAAATTGTTATAATAGACTGCTGTTTTAAGGCAAATCACAACTCTTTAGTTTACTTGATTCCTCTCAAGTGAACAACCTAGAACCAGAGCAAAATAGATAATTTAGTTGATTTACTTAATATCTACTGTCAGAAAAGATAGGTGTAGCGAGACAGACAAAATTAATTATCTAAATATAATCTTTCAGGGTATTGCCTTGAGAAAGAAGCCGGAGTGGCGAAACTGGCAGACGCGCTGGACTCAAAATCCAGTGAGGTTCACCCCTCGTGTGGGTTCAAATCCCACCTCCGGCACCAAGACATCATTGCTTATAATTAATAACTGAGTTTCCCCACGTTAGCCCAAGAAGGAGGAGAGATGGGAGCGAAAAATATTCTAATGATATTTTTGATAATCTTATTAGCATCAGTAGCGTGTCAAAACACAACGGAAGAGCAACTTGCCTTCGAAAAGTCCAGCAAAGAATTGAACGCTCATGAGAACCTAACTGGAAATCAGGAAACATTGTCTACGAAGGAAATAGTGACTCAAATCACTGGAGATGAACTCGACTCAGCTGTAACAGAGGAAACAATCTTCATACTCGACGTGCGCCAACCAGATGAAATAAGTAGTTTGGGAACAGTTAACGGCTATACCAACATTCCAATTGATGAGCTCGAAGGTCGACTCGACGAACTTCCTCGTGATCGTCCGATTCTTACCGCTTGAAACAGTGGTGGCCGAGCCGCGCGTGCCGCGGCTTTATTGCAAGAACACGGTTTCAAAGTATACGGCTTCTGTGGTCTGAACGATTATACAGGCGAGAAAATCTTTCCCAAAGATTGAGACACCTTTTAAAGACTTAGGCATAAGCCTTATTTTTTTTAATTTAGACAGACCATAAGTATTTTTATTAAGGGCTCTCTGAGTAAAAATCCCTTGCAAGTAATATTTTATCTATTGTGAACTAATGCATTTGATTTCACGACGCTCAATTATTTCAACTCTTTTACTCAATGCTTTAACGATAGGCAAAGTTGCTGGCCAAGCACGCTTACACCAAACACCTAAACCGCTATCACCTGATGCAATAACACATGACTGGAAATCATTTCTGGGGCCACTACATAACGCAACTTCCACAGAGACACCATTAAACCGAAATATACCGCCTCCTCTAGTATGGGAGTTGGCTAAGGGTAGTGGATACGCCTCACCTGCCATCTCGGGAAACCGTCTAGTTTTTATAGATAGGTCAGTGGATAAGGAAATCGTGAAGTGCCTTGATTCTGAAACGGGTTCTAGTCAATGGGAAATTCATTATCCAACTGCATACGAAGATCGATATGGATATAACAATGGCCCACGATCAAGTCCAATAATTGATAGTGGTTTGGTATACACAATGGGCGCTGAAGGAAAACTGCATTGCATCGAATTAGAATCTGGAAAAATTATCTGGAAACTTAACTTGGGTGATGAGTATCGTGTGTTGCACAATTTCTTTGGAATTGGATCAACACCATTAGTGGAAGGTGAACTTTTAATCATCAACGTGGGCGTGCCTGGCGGCCCGAGCGTGGTAGGTTTAAACCGATTAACAGGGCAAGAAGTTTGGCGCGTAAATAACAAGTGGGGTCCTAGTTACTCTTCGCCTGTGCCAGCGCTTATATACGGTCAGCGAAGAGTCTTTGTGTTTGCAGGAGGCGAATCTAATCCTCCAACTGGTGGGCTGATGTCCATTAACCCGATTAACGGACAGGTAGACTTCGTTTTTCCATGGCGGAGCCGCACATACGAATCAGTTAACGCCTCTTGCCCTGTTGTATTCAACAACAAGGTCTTTATTTCGGCAAGCTATAACACTGGAGGAGCACTGCTTGAAATCCAACCTGACTTTACGTTCAAATTGCTTTGGACTACTAAAGAATTCGGGCTGCATTTCAATACTGCTATACACCGCAAAGGGTACATTTACGGGTTCGATGGGAGAAACATGGGAGATGCCTCTCTAGTCTGTCTAAATTGTAAAAATGGAAAGGTGGTTTGGCGAGAATTTCCGCAATGGACTGAAATATTTAAAATTCGTGGGCAAGAGAGGAGACAGCTCATGGGAACGGCAAGAGGCTCACTGCTTGCAGCCGACGGACAATTCCTTTGCCTGGGAGAATTAGGACACTTGCTCTGGATGGACTTATCGTCAAAGGGCTACAAAGAAGTGTCTCGAGGATGGTTGTTTGCAGCTCGTGAGTCATGGACATTGCCTGTTCTTAGTCGAGGGTTGCTGTACGTCAATCAGAATACGAGGGAACTACTGCAAGGCAAAGGTCCGCGGCTACTCTGCTATGACATACGGGGATAGCACAAAAAAGCCAGTCCAGATATTATTCAAATAGTGCGCTGATTATTAGATGAGGACAACAAGCTTGACAGTTTTAACCCACTAGATACAAGATGGACTATACTAGGCTTCTATTTGATCAAGCCTATTCTGCAAAGACGATCGAGGTAGATATCTATGCGAGCTATATTCATCACATTTTTTACATTCACACTAATGCAAAGTCCAAATGTCGAAGCCCAAACTGGAGATCCTGCAGCTGGTGAAGGGGATTATCGCGGCATGCTCTGTTACTTCTGCCATGGCGATGAGGCCGAAGGTGGTTTTGGTCCTGATCTTGCAGGTGGCCGAGGATTGACGTTAGACCAGTTCAAAAGGGCGCTCCGCCAACCTTGGGGAATCATGGCATCGTATACCGAAGAACAGCTGTCCGATGCAAGAATAGCTAATATCTACGAATATATGAAAACCAAGCCTCGGGTAGAAAAGCCTGGAGAGTGGCACTGGCTAGGAGCCCCGGAAACAGCACCTCTTGGTCAACAACTGTACATGCAAACTATCGGTTGTGGACAATGTCATGAGCCTGAAAATGGTATGGGTCGAGCATGGCTAGGAGAAAATGCAGGTGAAATGAGCTTTGAGTACTTTGCAAAACAGATCTATACACACACCGATAAATATCCCAAGGGAAGGATGGGCAATTTTTCACCAATTCGAGTTCCAGAACCAGTGCTGCGTGAGGTCTACCAGTGGATGGTTCTTGACATCGGTCTCCGAGCATCTGTTGGAGCAGTCATGCGATTAGGTGAGCGTCAGGAAAATCAGACCACATTCAACGTTACTGTTATTAATCAGGGAGTAAAGGATCTCGGCCTCGACGTTTATGGAATCACACTTTTCGTAAAGGTTCCGCCAGGGAGAACAATAACAAGTGGAACAGGGACTGGCTACATGGGTGTGCAACCACTCGCTGAGTTGGGTCTCGAACCACGCCTGCCGTTGGCCCCACATGCCCACGATGATACTGGACACGTTGAACGCCCTGAACAAGATTTATCTGGTGATGTAGTCGTTTGGAAAATACCAAAAATCACAGTGGCAGAAATAGAAGAACTGTCATTCGTGCTGTCTGGCCCAGCGCCAACTTCTGAATTAATTAATCAGTTCTCAGGCTCAACGATTCACTGGGAAAGCCCTGGACGAAATCTTAATGCGAGTCCACCTAAAATGATTTACCGCGATTTACGCTTGCCAGACACAGGCGATCACGAGTTAGTAAGACTGCCTCGAATTCAAGCTCAGTAAAATTAACCTAGCATAGAGAGGAAGACTACCCAATTTTAAAAACATAGAAGGATCTTAAAAACATACTGAAAGGTAACTCTGAGTTAGGACATCTGTGGATTTTAAATCGATGCAAAATAACTAACTTGGGAGGCACAAAGCGTAGCCGAAACACAGAAGAAAAAATGATTCAAAAAATGATTTTCTATTTTCTAGGCATAGCCCTTTTCTTGGCTATAGCTATACTCCCGGCTGTTCTTTACGCCCTTTTTTATAGTGAATTGTTCGTTCACTTAGCTATACTAATATCCTGTGGTGCAATCCTGCTTCTCTTAAAAGTAACTTCAATCTTTAAACCAAAGCACCACCAGCCTTCAAACTAAGTGGGCGAATAGGCTAATCACCTATAACTTTACCTCTCAACGACCACTACATCATTATTTTGACAGCTAAAATGCCTGTGCATGTGCCTATATTCTAAAACCAAATATTTTTCATGCTTTGATATTTAATATTAATATTCTTTAAACTATGTCAACTTCTCAGGCAGTCATCGTTCCTATTAATTTTTTAATAACTATAGCCATTATTTCTGCTTATAGTTTTGGTTGTACCGACGTTCCGCAGCCCTCTGTTTCTAATACGCCAACCATAATTCCTACGACAGCATCTGAAGTTAACGTAATACCGAATCTCACTGGACAGATCCCTGCTCCTAAGAGTGGCACTTCGATAGTTCTCATGCTAGAACCAGAAAATAGAATTGATGCACCTGTAAGCAATGAACCTATCTTTATGGATCAGTTCTCAATGACATTCATTCCTTCAGTACTTGTAACTCAAGTAAATCAACCAGTGCATTTTACGAACAGCGACCAAGAACTACATAATGTCCGTGTCGTTCACAACGATACACGAGACACTGTCTTTAACGTCGGTACGCCTGCTGGCGGACACTACGAACATGTATTTGACAAACCAGGCATTTATGCAGTCATGTGCGATGTCCATACAGCAATGGGAGCAGCTATTTTTGTTTCCACCACACCTTATGTCGCGATTGCTGCTAAAGACGGAAACTTCGCATTTTCTAATGTTATTCCAGGCCGATACAAACTAAAGATTCATTCCGGTGGAACTCAGACAGAAAAAGCCATAGAAATAAAACCGTCACAATTAGAAATTTTAATCGACGGACTGTAGCAAGTTCCCCCTGACTTTTTGACTCGTGGAGAAGACTATGAAAACAGTTAAGGAAATTTCGGACTTTGTTGGTGGAGTAATCAAAGGCAATCCTTTAGAACAAATTAATAAAATTGGAAGCCTAGAACAAGCGGCGAAAGGAACTCTAGCTTACGCTGAAGATAAGTATATTGACCAAGTTATTTCAAGTAGAGCCTCGTGTGTTTTTGTCCCAGATGGAGAATTCCCAGGACGAACTGTTGTAATTGTCGAGCAACCACGTGTGGCGTTTGCTCGTATTGCACAGTGGATGTTTCCTCCAGAACGTCCGTTTCAAGGAGTGCATAAAACTGCAATTATTGATAAGAAAGCCAAACTGAGTAAAGATGTCGCCGTAGGTGCGTGGACCTGTATAGAAGCAGGTGCACATATTGGCAGCGGAACTATCCTATTTCCTGGTTGTTACATTGGAAGCAATTGTCGAATCGGAGCAAACTGTGTAATTTATCCGCACTCAGTCCTCTATCCGAATGTTGAAATAGGCGATCGAGTCATTGTTCATGCGGGCGTAGTTCTTGGAGCTGATGGATTTGGTTTTGTCTCTGATGGCAATAGACAAATCAAGCTTCCCCAAATGGGACGCATCCTGATCGATTCGGATGTAGAGATTGGCGCTAACAGTTGTGTAGACCGTGGAACATTTGACGAAACAATGATTAGCGAAGGTGTCAAGATTGACAACTTGTGCCAGATCGCCCATAACGTCCATATTGGTTGCCATACACTGATCGCCTCACAAAGCGGAATAGCCGGAAGTTCACGAATCGGCAACCATGTGACTATTGGAGGACAGGTTGGCATTGGAGACCACTGTCGAATCGATGATTCTGCATTATTGGGAGCTCAATGTGGCGTTCCTAGTCGAAAACGCTTACCTACTAAAGAAGTCTATTGGGGAACGCCAGCTCGACTACTGAAGGATGTTCGCGTTCAACAAGCTTATGTTGGACGATTGCCAAAGATAGTAGAGGAATTAAAAAGATTACGAGAAGAATTAGATAAACTAACACAAAGAAATGATTCGAAAACTAGCACTTGATTATGCAAACAAAAAATTAGTCATGTCCCTATAACACGTTGACCCATAAAGTAATCTACCTGATCTATAACCATATCAACCGAAACACTGTCCAAACATGGCGGTCGTCCATCTGCAGTCTGAGGTTTCGGACAATCCCGAAAAAATCTTTCACGACAGGGCGAGCAAGAAAAATAGGCTGATGCCTCTAAATGCATCGCCTTAGAAACCCAACGTGGAGATGTTTGATTAGGACTTGATGAGCCGTAAATACCAATAGTCGGCACACCAAAAGAAGCTGCTATGTGAAGTGGTCCGCTGTCATTTCCGATGTAAAGACTGCACCGTGCAAGCACGGCTGCTAGCTCTACAAGACTTGTGCCCTCAATAACTTTAACCGACTGATGACCAAGCCATTCACTCCTAATATTAAAGGGAGGGTAATTGTAAATAAATATTTCAATACCATTGTAACGTTTATTAATCTGCTTAATTAAACTATTAAATCGATCCAATGACCATGCCCGTGGAATTTTAGTAGACGAAGGATTCACAAAAATAGGTTTTGCATTCAGTTCAAAACCAGCACGTTCAAATAAGCGATCTGCGGATAGATGGTCAGAAGTTTCGAGAAACAATGGAACCAATTCGGGTAACGGCGTAGCACCTAGTTCCGCAACAACATCAAGAAACCCATCCGATCGATGGCAGTTGCTACGAAGGGAAACTGGATGGGTAAGTAGATATGCCCGATGATCTGTTGTGTGACCAACACGAACAGAGACCCCTGCAAGCCAACTAGTGAAAGCAGCTTCAAATGAAGGCGCGAGTAGAACTGCCGCTTGCCAATTTTCCATTCTGAGTTCACGAACAACCTTCCACCAAGCTCGATATTGTCCACTTCCAACTCTAGACTGTGCCGGAATGATCTTGTCCAGCGCAGAAATTCGTCTAACTAACTCTACGTGCTCGGGCCGGGCCATTCCGACAAGGAAAGCATCTGGAAAACAGGCACGCACCGCCTGGATAGCCGGCAGTGACATCATAATATCGCCCACCCAATTTGGTAGCCGGATTAAAACTCGTGACGACGGCATCAACCTAGTTTCCACAGGATTATTCTAACGGTAGTATTAATTTCTAAGTATTCTTTATTCTCTGCAATGTGTAATCATATTTACAACAATAGAAATTTGAGCACGCATCTCCTAGGCAAACCATATGAATAAAAATTCTACACTTTGGCGATATACAGCACTTCAAGTTCCAGGCTGGATTCTAGTCGCCTGTGCTGGTTGGTGGACCTATATAAATATGAACGTTCCAATTTGGTTAGCATTAGGAATCTTACTTATATGGATAGTCAAAGACTATGCGCTATATCCATTTCTGCGTTTCGCATATGAAACCAACCAACTGTTACCAGTCGAAAAACTAATAGGCAAACTTGGAACGGTAGTTAAACCACTCATACCGGATGGCTACATAAAAATTCATGGAGAACTATGGAGAGCCAAACCTCTCAATCCTGAGGAATCGGTCGAGGTTGGAAATACGGTTAAAATTATTGGCTTTCAAGGTATAACACTACTCGTGGAAACATCTAGGCTTCAAGATTCTGAACAGAATCACAATACCACTCAACTGTTTGACGAAGACCATCCTCAATAGTGACACGTGGATTAAAACCCAAAAGTCGATGCGCTCGTGTAATATCCGCTTGCGAATCACGAATGTCACCTTCTCGTTTAGACCTATACACTGGTTCAATGGTTGTGCCTAGAGAGTTCTGAAGAATCTTGAATAATTGGTTCAACGATGTTCGACCACCACGAGCAAGATTGACAACTTCTCCACTGATTCTGTCAGCACGACACGCTGCAAGCAAACCGTTCGCTATGTCTGATACGTACGTAAAATCACGAGTTTGTTCACCATCGCCATAAATCGTTGGTTGACGACCATCACACAAAGCAGAAATAAAAAGAGAAATCACTCCAGAATATGGTGATTTAGGATTTTGTCGTGGTCCAAATACGTTAAAAAACCTGAGCGAAATTGTGTCGAGCCCGTACAATTTATTAAAGAGTAGCATGTACTCTTCACTAAAAAGTTTCTGAAGGGCATATGGAGAAAGCGGCTTTGGTGGCATCCGTTCGTGTTTTGGAAGTGTTGACGAATCTCCATATACCGATGACGAACTAGCAAAGACTAACCTTCTGATGTTTGCATCACGAGCAGCTAGAAGTAACTGTAATGTGCTATCAACATTTGCACGATTCGTTGCAATCGGATCCTCCAACGAACGTGGAACAGATGGGATCGCAGCAAGGTGACAGACATACTCTATTCCCTCAACTGCTTTACTTGCTATGCCTGGTTCTACTAAATCTTCCTCTATAAATTCCACACGAGCATGGCGCAAAACATTATCTCGCGTGCCAGTTGACAGATTATCAATTACCCTAACAGTTTCTCCGTTCGCGACTAAAACGTCAACCAAATGGGATCCAATAAAACCAGCTCCACCTGTAACAAGATAACGGCTCATCTATAGTGACCAGAAATACGTGGCATCACATTGGAGGAAACTGGTCTGCCTTAATACCAGGAACTACCTTCAACGCGTTGACATAGTAGACCTTTTTCAACACCTCATCCGGTAAGTCCATCCCGTACATTTTCCAGAACGCATGATAACGCCTGTAGTAATCGAAATATTCATCGGTTGTCTCGAACACTCTCCAATAGTAAGGAAATTCATTCGGCCGGTATGAATCTTTCCCAAACAGAATCCTGTTTTGATATCTAATAAAAAACTCCCTTGAAGTTCGAGGTTGACGCCCAAGTTCGTAAAGGATCGCTCCGGTTTCAACGTAGACATTCGGTAAACGATCAAGCAGTAAACCTAAACGCACAAGATCATTTGCATGCCAACCCATATGAGCAGCAATAAATCTAGTCTTAGGATGTTTGGCAAATAAACGATCACGCTCTGACATCATTTCCTCAAAACTTGGATACTGATCAGCAGGCAAACGACGATTAGGAAGCAACGTAAGCTCTAACCATCTCTCATTGAAAGAATCAACTGGCTCATAGAATGATGCCGGTTCGCCAACATGTATCAACACAGGAATGTTAAGTTCAGCGCACATCTTAAAAACAGGATCGAGTTCAGGATGATCTACTGGCACACGCTGACCGTATCCATCCCTAACGCTGATACCGAAGTTCTTAAAGAACTTAAGACCTACCGCACCAGCTAAAACATCACGCTTTAGCTGAGCCGCCGCGCGATCTCCGAAACCAGGTTCAACTCCCTGCCTAAAATCCAACGTGGTAAAGAAAACCATCCGATCTGGCTCAGGACTTGCTGTTACCGTTTCAAGACCAGAGATAAGCTGCCCACCCCGTCCGCCACTCAGATTAACTAGCACCTGAAGATTGAGCTGATCCATCTCGCCTACGATGTCGGTCCATTGAGCTAGTGTAAAACCTGGTCTATGGTGACTGTGAACATCAATAACAGGAAACTTAGCTCGCTGGACGTGATTTTCTGACACAACCAGAGTTGATCGCGGCGTGTAATCTTCGACCGTAAGTGCTTTCTCATTGGAACCTTGCAAGCGGTTCCGCTGTGCTTCTAACACCAACGATATGGTAATACTGATACATCCAATAGCGATAAGAACGATAGCAAGTTGTCGAAACATTTTCCCTCAATAAATATTAGTTTAAATTAACAATAAAGAGACGTTTAAGTAATCTACATTGCCAATACTATTCACAACCCAAATCTTCCAATCGGATAAAGCCTTTGCTTGCTTTAATTAAAAATAGACTCCACTACAGTTGACCATAAGCCGAATTCTGTACTCATGCCATCGTAATTGCTTACAACAACGCTGAGTGACGATCATTCCTCTAGCTCCGTCATTACTGACGCAGTCATGCGACCTACCCGAAGGCTTCGGGCGGACCACCCTCAAGCGCCTCCCTATTTGGTCTTGCTCCGTGCGGGGTTTAGCCTGCCACTCACCTTACAGCAAGTGCGGTGTGCTCTTACCACACCTTTTCACCCTTACCTCTCAATAAGATGCTGGAATACCAGATCTTATTTGAGGCGGTATTTTTTCTGTGCCACTATCCTTCAGGTTACCCTGACCGGGTATTGCCCGGCGCACTGTCCTAAGGAGTTCGGACTTTCCTCCCCGTTTACCTGTCGAAACAGGTACTCGCAGCGATCATCCAGTCAACTGTAGCGGAATTTCAAAGAACTTTCTCAAACAACCTATTATCGATTCTTGACTGATATTGTACAGTTTAAACTGCTTATGGAGAATCACTTGTTACCTAATGTAGAGATGCTTTTAATAATTCTAAAAACTCAGCTTCATTGATTATTGCAACCTGCATATCTTGTGCTTTTTTTGCCTTAATTCCTGGATCGACACCGACTACCACATAATTAGTTTTCTTGTTAATCGATGATGTCACTTGTCCCCCAAGAGTTTCTACGGATCTTTGAGCTTGATCTCGAGACTGTGATAATAACTTTCCAGTGATTACAAATTTCTTTCCTATAAGTGTTTGCGAACGAATCGAGTCCTGGGACTTCTCAACCATTGTTACGCCAGCCTGTCTAAGCCGATGAAGCACTGTGACATTGTTTGGATCTTTAAAAAAAGCACAAAGAGAAGAAGCAACCACTGGCCCAATGTCTGGCACTGCCTCCAATTCCTCAGGAGAAGCAGCCATTAACGAATCGATGCTTCTAAATGCTTTTACCAGCAGCTGAGCACTTCTCTCTCCGACGTACCTAATTCCAATACCATTCAGCACACGCCAAAAATCGTTTTGTTTGCTCTGTTCGATTTGTTCTATCAACTTGACTGACGATTTCTTTCCCATACGCTCTAAGGTCTCTAAAAAAGAAGGCTTGAGTGAATAGATGTCTGCAATATTATCTATAGCCCCACACTCAACAAGTTGATCAATTAGAGATTCGCCAAGCCCTTCAATGTTCATAGCACTTCTAGATGCAAAATGTTGAAGCACTCGACGAAGTTTTGCTGTGCATGCTACGTTTAAACACCTCCACACAGCCTCGCCAGTTTGTCGAGACAAAGAAGTTCCACACTCTGGACATACCTGTGGCATAACAAAACGTTTTGTTTTTTGCTTTATGTTTTTTCTATGACTAACAATTGGCTTAATGATCTTTGGAATTACATCGCCACCTTTTTCAATTAGCACCATGTCGCCTTCACGGATATCTTTTCTAGAAATTTCTCGTTCATTATGTAATGTGGCTAATCGCACAGTCGATCCTGCGATATGCACTGGCTCTAAAACAGCATACGGTGTTACCGCGCCTGTTCGACCCACATTGACTTCTATCTTTATTAGTTTTGTTGTCGCTTGCTCAGGGGGAAACTTAAATGCGATCGCCCAACGTGGAAACTTAGCAGTTGAACCCAGATGCTCGCGCTGTAACAAATCTGAAACTTTGACGACAATACCATCAATATCAAATTCAACTGAACGTCGCTTGTTAACCCACTCTCGACAAACCGTAATTACTGACTCGATTCCATGACAGGTTTGCCAATGAGATTCCACAGGCAAACCCCACATACGCAGACGCTTAAGCCCTTCCGTATGAACTATAACCTGTTCGCCTAGAGAGCTAGTCCCCTTTGAACCACGGCTAATAATCTGATAGATGAACGCTTGAAGCCCTCGTTTGGCAACTAATGCTGGATCAAGATTTCGAATAGTTCCAGCTGCTGCATTTCGAGGGTTTGCAAATACCGACTCTCCCGTGTGTGTTCTTTCACGATTGAGCCGATTGAAAGTTAGGTAAGGTAAGTACGCTTCGCCACGGACCTCAACGCGACCACTGTGCACCCCTTTTAATCGCAAAGGCAGAGAACGAATCGCACGAACATTTGAGGTTACATCTTCACCACGAATACCATCACCCCTTGTAACAGCTCGAACTAACTCACCTTTTTCATAGATCAGCGAGAGGCTTAATCCATCGATTTTTAATTCCGTAACATAATTAACATCTTCGTCACTATTTAGTCCACGTTTTACGCGATCGTTAAAAGCGCGTAATTCATTCTCAGTATATGCATTGTCAAGACTGAGCATCGGTTCGGCATGCTCTGCTGTCTCAAAGCTTTTAACTGGCTTACCAGACACCCTCTGAGTAGGTGAATCGAGAGCAATTAGTTCTGGGTTTTCTTGCTCAAGCTGCTGTAGTTCACGCATTAGTACGTCGAACTCGGCATCGCTAATTTCTGGATCGTTTAGTACATAGTACTGCTCTTCATGATGACGAATAGAAGCTCGTAACGTTTCAACCCTTTGAGTAATGGATTTCACGAGTGGATAGTGCGAAGCAGTAGATTTATATAGTTACTGATCTCGAAGTTTAGCGATCTCTGGCAAGCACGTAGTCAGGCAACGCTAATAAAGCATCTCGCTCTGCCGACGACTGAAAGATATCTAGATATCCCTTAGCTGTCGTTGCATATTCTACGGCGCGTTGGTACGCGTTTTCGATTACACGATGTTCCCGAACAAGTTCTGATAATTCTCGCCACGATTCTTCTGAAATTTCTCGATCACGAACAGCCGCCAGAACTAGCTCACTTGCTCGTCCACCTTGCTGCATGAGCAAAATAGCGGGAAGTGTGACTTTCCCTTCCCGTAAATCATTACCGATTGGTTTACCTAGTGCAGTTTGGTCAGCTGTATAGTCGAGCAAATCATCAACAAGTTGGAATGCAATTCCAAGATTGAAACCGTATTCCCGCAATGCCAACTGCTCTTCATCGGTAGCATCACCAAGCATACTTCCAATCTCAGCGCAACCCCCAAACAGATAAGCAGTTTTACGCCGAATAATATCGAAGTGCTCATCCTCAGTAATGCTCACATCACCATTCTTGGTTAACTGATAGAGTTCCCCTTCAATCATGCGAAGTGTCACCTCACATAACAATCGAACGATATCTAAAGAATCGTACGTAAGTGCCATACCCATAGATTTAATATAAAGATAGTCACCCAACAGAACCGTGATTTCATTGCCCCACCGAGAATGAACTGCGGCTTGACCACGACGCAACTCAGAATCATCAATGATGTCGTCGTGAACTAAAGTGGCCGTATGAATGAATTCGACAACAGAAGCGTACATCACGGCTCTGTCCCCTTTATAGCCACTCAAACGCGAGGCCATAAGAAGTAAGGCTGGACGCACTCGCTTACCCCCACTAGTCTGAATATAACGACCGATTTGCGGTATGACCTCAACGCGAGACTTAATATGGGTTATATAAGCCTTTTCTACAGCTTCAAGCTCATCGCGGATAGGCTCAAAGATCTGAGTAAGCTGGTCGGGGCTAAACGAGTGAACAGTCTGCATGCTAACACTCGGATCAGACCATACTTTCTCCACAAGTGTCAATCCTTCAACCCTTTAGAAGCTTCTACTTTAATTTTAGATTCACCGAAAACTGATGTAAACGTAGAAGTTGTTAGGATAGCAAGTTCGTCGACTGGTTGCTGACGAATCGTAGCAAGTTCTTCAAACACTCTTTTAACCCATGACGGCTCGTTCCGTTTGCCACGATAAGGCGTAGGAGCAAGATACGGTGCATCAGTTTCTGCCATTATTCGATCTTCTGGAATAAATTTTGCTGCGGCTCTAATTTTCTCAGCCTTTCGAAACGTTACAATACCTGAGAAAGACAAACAGAATCCAAGATCTAATACTCTCCGAGCTGTCTCAACGCCACCTGTGAAACAATGGAAAACGCCACGAATTGTCTCACGTCCCTCATCGCGAAGAATCGCAAATGTATCATTATCAGCATCACGAGAATGAATCACTACTGGCCTACCTGTTTTGCGAGCAAAACAGAGCTGACGACGAAACACTTCCTGTTGAATCTCTCGAGGAGCAAAATCGTAATGATAGTCAAGTCCAATTTCACCAACTGCCGACACGTTCGGCGAATCAGCGAAGATGTTCTCAATCAACTGCTCCAATTCATTAAGCCGATTAATGAATTTTCCAGCTTGATG
>Ga0315336_1003597_pt1 | contig 20259 bp, 12 predicted proteins | sample ASW5metaG_FD_204512 | JGI IMG/M metagenome (GOLD analysis project Ga0315336, IMG submission 204512) | Ammonia-oxidizing marine archaeal communities from Monterey Bay, California, United States - ASW #5 | ecosystem: Environmental > Aquatic > Marine > Intertidal zone | place: USA: California... | reverse complement strand
CCCCCAACGACAATCCGAGCGGGCCGACGGGGTTGTTCGGCTCAGCACGACGATCTGAGAACGGCCCCGCTCGGATTGGCCAATGGGGGACGACCCCGACGCCTGTATTGGACGCCATGGTCTGCGGGTCGACCCCCCTTTGCGAACCCCCCATCCAGGGTCCATTGGCTCGCTGCGCTCGGCAAGGGGAGACCCCTTGCATCCCCCAATGACAATCCGAGCGGGCCGACGGGGTTGTTCGGCTCAGCACGACGATCTGAGAACGGCCCCGCTCGGATCGGCTGAGCACCCCAAATCAGGCTTTGCGATCCCACATCTCGAGATCTGAGGTGTTCGGTTCTGCCGGTCAGTAGACCATTCGGAGGTTGATCACCATGTTGTGGCTGAAGCCGACTGGCGCGAACCCGCCTCCGTAGAAGAGGTTGAACGCGAACTGGTCCAAGAGGAGCAGGTGGATGCCGAGTCCGCCGCCGTTGGCGAATGCGAAGGGGGTGGTCTGTCTCGTGAGGTCCTCGAAGAAGGACAGGTCGTGCCAGACCCCGAACTTCACGTTGCGGCGGATCCGCAGGCGAAATGCGACCTCGGCCTGCGCCGCTTTGTCCACCCAATATCGGTGGGTGAAGAACACCTTCTGGTAGCTGCCAGCGAGCTGTTCCTCGTGATAGAAGCGCACGTCGCCGGTGTAGAAGATGCTGCGGCCGCGCAGGAGCAGGTCGTTGTGGCCCACCGCAATCACCCATTGGGCCTCGAGCACGGTGCGAAGCAGGGGTTCGAGCTCGGGATTCATGGCGAGTACACCGGTCAGCGACACCCAATCTCGGAGGTCGGAGCGCAGTGTTCCGTCCTCGAATTCGAAGCCGCTCTCGGTGACCACCGCCAGTCGCGAGGCGCTGAGGTCCTCGTCCAGGGGCCCGTCGGCCCGGGGATACATGTCGACGTCGACAAGGTTCGCGTTCTCCAGCCGGACGCCGAGGAGCTGGGTAAAGGCCTTGGACGCCTGGATCTGAGCGGCGAGCTGCGCCCCGTTCTGGTTGACGTGCACGCTCTCGATGTCCAGGTCTCGGCGCTGGAACCTCGACATGGACGACCGCATCGAAATCAGCGGCGAGACCGGTCCGGAGCCGACTGAGGCGAACTTGTAGTCGAGGCTGGCCTTGCCATAGATCCACCGGAACTGAGGCTCCTCCTCGAAGGCGTACTCGTGGATCGGGAACGCGATCTCCAGCTTTGAGCCGAGGCGGTCACGATCGTGAAAGACGCCACGCGCGCCGTACTTTCCGCTGACCAGGGGACCCCACGGGGACTCCACGCCGATGCCGAAACCGAACCCGTGGGACTCCTCGTCGACCAGCTGCACGACCATGACCAGCTCGGGCACCACCATGCCCAGTGGGTTGGGCACGAACTCGTCGCCGTCGCGGATCCGATAGGTCGCCCGCTGCAGTCCCATCGTGGTCTGCAGATCCGCGAGGGAGCTCTCGACACTGGGGGCGTAGAGCACGCCGTCCATGAGGATGATGTTGTCGGCGAAGGTCAGTTTCTCGATGGAATTGGCGCCGTCGAAGTTGACGCGGTGCACCAGCCCCTCGTCGATGCCGATGCGGAGGGTTCCGTCATCATCTTCGACCCACCAGACCCGCGCGGCGGTGAAGCCCTCCTCGACGTACATGTCGACGATCTTGGCAGCGGCCGCGTTCGCCCACTCGACCCGGGCACCGGCGCCATCGGGCGGCTCTCCGACTGTCTCATATGAGAAAGCGACGGGAATGCAGTGTCCGCCGATGATCTCGAGGTCGTCAGGGGCCTCGGGAATCGCGGCGTCGGCCGGTATCACCGAGTCTTCGTAGTCGCCGCATGCAGCGAAGACGGGAGACGCGAATGCGAGCAGGACCGCGCAAATCACGGCGATCTGAACAAGCAATCGAGACACCGCGGATTGGGGCTGCATCGCCGGCTGGGTAACACGGGCTGGGCCGTGGTACACAACGTGCGCCGTACTGTGGAGGGCGCAGATGAAGATCCGGAGCGTCGCCATCGCAGTCGCTTCGATGCTGTCGCAGGCGGTCGTCGCGGCGGAGCCCGTCTGGCAGGACAACTGGCCGCGGTTTCAGGCCGAAGAGGTCGGCATCACGGGGAGCCTGATCGGTACGACGATTCTCTTCACCGCGCTGTCGCCGGACCCCATGGAGCGGTGGAGGGGTCCCATCCTCCTCGACAAGCCGGTTCGCAACCTCCTCCACGTCCGCAAGACCCCGGCCCGGAACACCGCGGACACGGTCAGCGACGTCATGCTCTGGTCGCTGGTGGCCTGGCCTCTGACGGACGGCGCGGTGGCCGCAGTCCAACCGAACGGCCTCGACGCCGGGGGCCAGATGGCCTTGATCAGCCTGCAGTCCCTGACGATATCGACCTTCGGAAAGCAGGTCGTCTCGGACTTTGCAGGTCGCCGGCGGCCCTATGGCGACGGGTGTGACGACGACCCGGACTACATCCACAACTGCGGGACACCCGACATCAACCGCAGCTTCTACAGCGGGCACACGGCCCTGGCGGTCACCGGAGCCGCACTGGTGTGTGTCCAGCACACCAACGTCGAGATCTACGGGGGAGCCGCGGACCAGGTGGCCTGTGTCACCGCGGCGGTTGCGGCGGGCACCGTCGGCGCCCTGCGCATCGTCGCCGACCGCCACTATTTCTCCGATGTCTTCGTCGGAGGGGCGCTGGGACTGGGCTCGGGCCTCCTCTTGCCGCGCCTGATGCACTATCGTAGCGGGCCGGCCCCCACCTCGGGGTCAGCCCCGACTGTCAGAATCCGGATTCCCCTGTGAGCGACCCAGGCAAACCATCGCTGCTAACTCGCTCCTTGCGGGTCTTCTCCGATGTGCGCGAGGGCGAGGCCGGCGTGATGCTCACGCTGTTGCTCAACTTGTTCCTCATCCTGGTGGCCTACTACGTCATCAAAACCGTTCGCGAGCCCCTCATTCTCGCCAGCGGTGGCGCCGAGCTGAAGACCTATGCGTCGGCGGGCCAGGCGGGTGTATTGATCGTCGCGGTGCCCGTGTACAGCTGGTTTGCATCGAAATTCGATCGCATGAAGCTGATCTGGGGCGTCAGCCTGTTCTTCATCGCCTGCATCGAGGGCTTCTACATCGCGGCCCAGGTCGGGGTGCCCTACCTGGGCATCATCTTCTACATCTGGGTGGGCATCTTCAGTCTGGCGATCATCGCCCAGTTCTGGTCCTTTGCGAACGATCTCTACTCCCGAGACGTGGGTGAACGGCTGTTTCCGGTTGTTGCCATCGGCGCGACCGGCGGCGGGGTCGTCGGCGCAAAGCTGGCCCAGACCCTGTTCTCCTACGGAGTGGGTGCCTACGAGATGCTCCAGGTGTCGGCCGGCATCCTCCTGGTCACCTGCTTCCTGTACAGCTTTGTGAACACCCGAATCGAGGGGGCCAACGAAGGCGGCGATGCGCCAGTCAAAGAGCCGCTGGAGGAGAGTGATGGCTTCGCTCTGGTCCTCCGCAGCAAATACCTCCGCCTCCTGGCGTTGCTGCTCATCCTCCTCAATGTCGTGAACACGACCGGCGAGTACATCCTCAGCGCCACGGTGGTCGAGGCCGCCAAGGTAGCGGTGGCCGCCGATTCGACCATCGTCATGGAGGCCTATATCGGCGCCTTCTACGGCGAGTTCTTCTTCTGGGTGAACCTCGGAACGGTGCTCGTGCAGGCTCTGGTCGTGTCGCGGCTGGTCAAGTACCTCGGCATGGCCGGCGTGCTGTTCGCCCTGCCGATGGTCGCCTTCGGGGCCTACGGATTGATCGCTGCGGGCGCCGGTCTGACGGTCATGCAGTGGGCGAAGACGGCGGAGAACATGACCGACTACTCGGTGATGAACACCGCCAAGGCGATGCTCTGGCTGCCGACCACACGCGAGGAGAAGTACAAGGCCAAGCAGGCGATCGACACGTTCTTTGTCCGCCTCGGAGACGTGCTCGCAGCGGTGACGGTGTTCGTCGGTTCCGGCGTGCTCGGGCTCGGGCTCCGCTCCTTCGCCGTGTTCAACCTGGTGATGATCCTGGTGTGGGCGGCGGTCGCGTATTTCGTGTGGCGGTCGTACAACGAGCTCGCTGAAAAGGCGGAGAAGACTACATGATCTTCCTGCTTGCCCTCCTCGCGACCGCCTACGCCCAAGACGTCCCTGAGGAAGTCGAAGAGGTCGAGGAAGTCGAAGAGGTCGAGGAAGTCGAAGAGGTCGAGGAAGTCGAGGAGGTCGAGGAAGTCGAGGAAGTCGAGGAAGTCGAGGAAGTCGACGAGGTCTGGCCGCCCGCGGTCGATGAACCCGCCGAGGAGGTCGTGAATCTCCGGTCGCCCTGGGGTTCCGCCGAGGTCGAGCTACCGGCCACCGGCTCCAAGAGAGCCATCACCGACAAGAGGAACGTGCCGGACATCGACGGCCGCAAGGTGCCTCCGACCCCTGGTGAGGCGCTGCTCTGGGTGCCGCGAACTGCGCTCGCGCCCGCCTATGTCCTCGACAAATACGTGCTCTACCCCCCGCTTCGCGCCATCGCGATCTGGGCAGAGAAGAACAACATCCCGGTGCGTGTCGTCGACACCTTCACCGTGTTCGACGGCGACTACCGCCTGCGGATCTACCCGACGACTCTGGTCGACTTCGGCCTGCGCCCCAGCGTCGGCATTGCCAGCGGCCTCGTCGGCAACAACGCGCCGCACAGCAAGACCAGCCTGCAAGCGGCTTATGGCGGCAATGGCTGGTTCGCCTTGAAGGCTTCGGAGAGCCTGGCCCTCACCGCCGACGGTCGGGAGGGGGAGTCGAAGATGGCGGGGAGCGACATCACCGGCTCCTTCGTCTATATCGACCGTCCGGACTACACCTTCTTCGGTCTGGGCTCGAACACCGCGTCGGTGACCACCCGCTTCAGCCAGCGCACGGTCGGAGGCCGCCTCGAGACCCACCTGCAGTTCCCGGCCTGGTTCGAGGTCGATCTGGGGGCGCGGGCCGAGCAGAACCGCTTCGGGCCCGGGGTGCCGATCTTCCATGCGGATGTGCCGATCGCCGCCGCTTTCAACACCGCCAGCCTGTCCGGGTTCGGGGGCTACACCCTGGTGCGTGGAGACGCTGGTGTTGCCTTCGACACGCGAGCCCAGCGCCCCAAGGAGGGGTCGGGCGCGCGCGTCGAGCTCGATCAGGGACTCGGAACCGACGTCGAGGGCGATGGCGGCCTGCTCACCTGGACCGGCGCGGAGGTCTCCGGATTCCTCGATGTGAGCGGCGACAACCACACCCTCGGACTCAGTCAGTACATCGCGTCGGCCGGAGCCAGCGAGGGGGCGTTGGTGCCCTTTACAGAGCTGGTCACCCTGGGCGGTGGCGAGCATCTGCGCGGCTTCCTGCCCGGGCGATTCCGTGGACCCAGCGCGCTGGTCTCCAAGCTCCAGTACAACTACCCGATCTGGGTGTTCACCGACGCGACCCTCTTTGCCGAGGTCGGGGGCGTCTTCGACGACAAGTTCGGGGGCTTGGATGTCGGGAGCATGTCGTCGGCATTCGGGACGGGCATCCGCACCAGCTCCCGTCGAGAGACCTCCTTCCAGGCGGTCGTCGCGGTCGGCAGCAGGCCGTTCGAAGAGAGATTCGCCGTGGACACCGTTCGCCTCGTGCTCGGCACGAACCGGGGGTTCTGAGATGAGACAGAGCCTGTTCATGGCCCTTGGATTCGCCCTGTCGTTGGGCGGTTGTGTGCACTACAAGGTGCACCGCTTCCCGGACCGACCGGCGGTGTGGGTGGACGCCGACGAGAACCACGTCGAGGAGCGGGTCGAGGACTACTGGTCCGGGCTGTCCTGGGACGGCGCCGATCAGACGATCTTCCTGCCCGTTCAGCGGGCGTTGGGGGTGACGCGCCCCGGAATGGCCGCCAACGTCAATTCCTGGGATGAGGTCCCCGACTCCAGCTGGTTCCGCAACCGGATCGGCATGCGGGCGATGTCCGATGAAGAGCTCGCCCAGGGCTCCTGTCCCGACGAGCTGCTCGACCCGTCGCGGCCATGGACTGTCACCGCCGCCAAGCCCAATGGCGCCAACCCGGGCTTCATCATCAAGGGGCCGGAGGGAAGGGGCTGGCTGCTCAAGTTCGACGGGTTGAAGCAGCCCGATCGGGCGACGACCGCCGACGTGCTCGGCTCCAGGCTCTACCACGCCGCTGGGTACTTCTCGCCGTGCAACATCATCGTGTTTTTCGAGCCCGATGTGCTGCAGATGGGAGAGGGTGCAGAGACCAAGGACCACCTCGGCAACGACCGACCGATGAACCGCGAGGATGTGGACACCGTGCTCGCGGCGGCGGGCAAGCACAATGATGGGCGGCTGCGCGCGTCGGCGAGCCTGTTCCTGCCCGGGCGACCGGTTGGACCGTGGACCTATCAGGGCACGCGCAAGGATGACCCCAACGACGTCATCAACCACGAGGACCGGAGGGAGCTGCGCGGCGCCAAGCTCATGGCGGCGTGGACCAACCACTTCGATGCCCGCGAACAGAACACGCTGGCGATCTGGGCGAAGGAGGATGGGCGCACCTTTGTCCGGCACTACTACCTGGACTTCGGGGACACCCTGGGGAGCATCTGGTGGTGGACGCCGATGTCGATGTCACACCGGTTTGGGTACTCCTACTACCTGGACATGGGCGATGTGGGCATGGACTGGTTGACTCTGGGGGCGCTGAAGCGGCCGTGGAATCAGCTGGAGATCAGTGACCGGGCGCCGGTGGGGTTCTTCGCCGCGGAGCCCTTCGCACCGGAGCGGTACAAGACGGGGTATCCGAATCCGGCTTTCCTGCGGATGTTGCCCGAGGATGGGTCGTGGATGGCCCGGATCCTGGCCCGGATGGATGGGCCCGCGCTGCGGGTGATGTTGGAGCAGGGAGAGATGCAGAACAAGGCTCACGAGGAGGAGGTCTTCCGGATCCTGTCCTCTCGTCGGGACCGGATTCTGGCTTACTATCTGCGGATTCGGAGTCCCTTGGCGGACTTCCGGATGGAGGACAACCAGCTCTGCTTCGCGGATCTGTTGCTGCAGACGGGCATGGTAGGGGAGTCGGACTACGACGTTCGGGCCTATGTGGCGCCTTTCTCGGAGCCGGTTCTGAATGCCGCTATCGAGGGGGTCGAGGACGGGATGGGCTGCGTATCACTGGCCGATGTGCAGCCTGATTCTCGGGATCCGTACTTGATTGTGGACTTGATTGCGCGGCCGAGGGGAGAGGATGACTTGCCTCCGGCGCGGGTTCATTTGATGGGTGGCGCGAAGCCTTTGCGGATTGTCGGGATTGAGCGGCCTGCTGATGGAGTGGCTCCGAAGCGGTAGTCTTTGGGCTTAGACACCAGCACCAGCACCAGCACCAGCACGACGCCACGTCGCTGTCGTTGGCGGTTATTCGGCCTTTGACCGGAGCGTCGCGACCTGCCTGGGCGTCAGCGGCCGCGTTGGCGGACATCGTTGTCCCCGCCCCTCGCTGTCGGCGTCGTTCGCTAGCGTGCGGTGCTGGTGCTGGTGCTGGTGCTGGTGCTGGTGCTGGTCTGGTGCTGGTGCTGGTGCTGGTGCTGGTGTTCGTGGTCGCCTGGGTGGAAGTCGCCTGAAGATCCGATGTTGGTCGTCTGCCGGGGGATTCTAAAGGGAGCTTGCCCTCTTTCGCGCGGGTCAAGGGGCGCGTAGCCCTTGCTGCTGGACGCGGCCAAACACGACCGACCCGCGACGAAGTCGTGTGTCGTCGTGCACGGTGGACGCGCTCCTGCAGTCGGGGGTGGTAGGGGGTTTACCCCCTGCCGAGCGCCAGCGAGCCAGTGATCTTTTCCACGTCTCAATTTCCCGACGCCATACCACCCGCCGACTCCGCCTCTCTCACCGATCCCTGGCTCGAACCGCCCGCCGCCTCCACCCGCCGACCCGAATGCGGCAGACCTCAGTGCTTGGCCCTGGAGCTGATGCGGGTCAGCGCCGATAGGGCTTGGGTTCTTCGACCCGCCCCTCGACGATTCTCAAGTGATACCGACCCGTTTCCGCCGCTTGCAGCCCGTCGTCGTCGAAATAACCCGAGTAGATGAGCACCGCGTGCACTCCCGTACGGCTCGGCTCGAGGTGGGTGGCCCCGTACCAGTACTTCACGCCACCGCCGCCGCTCCCATACTCGATCTCGTCGACCTCGAACATCTGAGGAATGGTCTCGTTGCCAGGCGCGATATCGTGCACGTCCAGCGACAGGTACATGCCCGCCTTGTGGCCTTTCTGGGTGTCTTCCAGGTTGGTATAGATGGCGGTGTAGCGCTTGCCGCCCTCGAGGTGGATGGAGTAACCACGAGTCGGCATCGGGTAGACGCCGTCTCGCCACGACACCCGCCGGTCGACGCGGTCAGACGCTTGCAGCTTGCCCTTGACTCCCCGTTTTCCCACCTCCATCCGAGGCCAGGTCTTCGAGCTCACGGGCGCTTTGTCACCCTCGTCCGAGCCGACAGGCACAGGTTCGGCGACCCCAGCACAGGCCAGGCTCATGGCGAGAACGGGCAACAGTATGTGCTTGCGCGACATCACTTCACATACCACGCCTTGCGGCCATTCACTTTGTCGAACCCAGGCAAGCGAGACAGGCCTTGGCTTCCCAGGAGCTGGGCCCTCCATCTGAGGCCCAACCACCGGAAGGTGCTGAGGTGGGCCCCCCATTTGGCTACCCAACCACGCGAGTCCCCTGAGGTGGGCCCCCAATCTGAGGCCCAACCACCCGAGGGTGCTGAGCTGGGCCCCCCGGTGGGCTACCCAACCACGCGAGTCCCCTGAGGTGGGCCCTCCATCTGACGCCCAACCACCCGAGTCCCCCAGGGGTGAACCGCCATCTGAGGTCCAATTCGCCGACTCCCCTCAGCACCCACCCGCATGTGCACACCCAACCCGCCGACCCCCCTCAGCACCCACCCGCATCCAACGCACCACAGCCCGACTCCCCACCAGGCCCTCCCGCGTTGGACTCGGCAACCGACCGTCTGGCGCTTTTTCAGATGAACTCAGCAGGGATCGAGTGTGTAGGTGAGCTGGGCGTCGGGCGCGTCGGTGTCGGTGCATGGGCTGTCGCCGAGGACCAGGACGGTCTCCTCGATCACCTGGTCGCCGCCGCAGGCCTCGATCGTGATGGTGTATTCCCCGGGTTTGAGGTCGGAGCCGTAGTTGCCGGTGTCACGGCGCGGCAAGCCGGTTTCCTCTCCGTCGAGCGTCACCTGAATGCTGTCGACATCGACGGGTTGATCGGACGCATCGAAGACCTCGACCGAGAGTTGTCCGACGGATGCGCAGCTGTCGTCGTCACGACTGCCGTCATCTGTGCCTGCGCAGGCGATGGCGAGGATGCCAATCCATGGGAGCCACTTCAAAACGCACCTGAGGTTGGAAGCGACAGCATACGCCGACATCTCGTCGACGAACTCTCGACGACCACGTTCGTCGGCCTTCGCTCAAAACTCAGGGGATCTATGCGACGCCCAGTAGACCGGTGAATGTTCCGCGCCGTGGCAGTCTGTGGCAGTTCCCGGAATTCACCGTCCGGCGGCGTAGGTGTTGGCGTGGGTCGCGCCGCGACCGATACGGAAGTGCAAACGCGTCCAGCCGGGCCATTGCCCTCGTCCGTTTACCCGCATCGAAGGTGATAATAATGAGGCATTTTGTGATTGGATTGGGAACGTGTGTGGCAATTGCCGCGTCGAGTACAGCAGCCCAGGCACAGCGGCTACCCGAGGCGGGGGTGGTGGAGCGCGTCCCACTCAGCGAGACCCATAGCGGCGTACCCCTCAACGTGAACATCCAACAGGACATCGCTGCCTGTCTGTCAGGCGAGAAGGCCATGCAGGCCATCGTGCCGTCCGATGACGAGTTCGGCGAGTGGGAAGCCATCAAGCTGACGCCCAGCGGGTATCCCTACGAGGTGAGAGAGGTCCTCTACGTCCTCCTCCACGAAGGCGATCACCTGGCGGACATGCCACACCTCGTTCAGCTCGCGGTGACCTCCGACATCACGCCTCCGGCAGTCCCGGACGTCCTCGCCGAGTTCTCCGTGGAGCTCGAGGCCGTCGACCAGGGCCCGAACGTCATCTCGTTGAGTCTCGACACCCCCCTGAACCTGACCGACGGCGAGACACTCTGGGTGTTCGTCGAGATGAACGGCATCGTCGGACAGTTTGTCGGCTTCTCCAAGATGGCGCTCGCCCATTGTCCGGATACCGATTGGGATCCAGGCGCATTCTGGAGCCAATCGACCACGACGCCCTACGATTGGACCCCGATGAGCACATTCGGCCTGTACGAGGATCCCATGGTCTGGGCACGCGGGACGTTGTACGCCGAGTTCGGGGATGTGAACTACATCACGAAGTAGCTGTTTGCGTGTCTACCAGGTCCCTCGCCCCTGGCACGTGGCCTGGTAGAGTCGTCCCAAGGGGGGACGATGGCGGTCACAGGCGTGGTCACGCTGTGCATCGTTTCGGCGGCCCAGGGCGGAGATCAGATCGCCACGGTCCCGCTCGAAGAAGCGGCTGCGCTTCTAGATCGCGCGGCCGCGCTGTACGGCGAGAGACGCTACTCGGAAGCGGAGCGGTTGGCGCGTCAGAGCGTCTCCATCGTGCGCAAGACGCTGGGTCCGGACCACCCAGACCTGGCGTCCAGCCTGAATAACCTGGCGATTCTGATGAAGGCGCAGGGGGACTTCGACGCCGCGAAGCAGCTGTACGAGCAGAGCCTCGCCATCCGGCGCAAGGCACTGGGTTCGGACCACCTGGACGTCGCAGACAGCTTGAACAACCTGGCGAACCTGCTGGGGGCACAGGGAGACTACGCCGCCGCCAGACCGCTGCACGTGCAGAGCCTGGCCATCAAGCGCGAGGCGCTGGGTCCGGATCACCTCGACGTGGCGGATGGCATGAACAACCTGGCGAGCTTGCTGGTGACGCTGGGGGACTTCGACGACGCCAGACGTCTTTATGAGCAGAGCCTCTCCATCCGGCGGAGCGCGCTGGGTCCGGATCACCCCGACGTCGCGATGAGCCTGAACAACCTGGGCCTCGTGTTGGAGGCCCGGGGAGACTACGGCGCCGCCAGGACCCTGTATGAGCAGAGCATTGCCATCTGGAGAGAGGTGCGGGGTTCTGATCACCCCAAAGTGGCGACCGGCCTGAACAATCTGGCCATGCTGATGAAGGTGCAGGGGGCCTACGCTGACGCCAGAGCGCTCTACGAGCAGAGCCTCGACATCCGGCGGAAGACGCTGGGTCCGGACCACCCCGACGTTGCGGACAGTCTGAACAACCTGGGCGCGCTGTTGGAAGCGCAGGGAGACTACGACGACGCCGGGCCGCTCTACGAGCAGAGCCTCGCCATCCGGCGCAGGACCCTGGGTCCGGACCACTCCAAAGTGGCGTCTAGCCTACATAATCTGGCCATGCTGGCGAGGGCGCAGGGGGACTTCGCCGCCGCCAGACCACTCTACGAACAGAGCCTCGTCATCAAGCGGGAGACGCTGGGCCCGGACCACCCCAGAGTGGCGGCCAGCCTCAACAACCTGGGCGGTCTGTTGGATGCGCAGGGCGACTACGACGCCGCCAGACCGCTCTACGAACAGAGCCTCGCCATCCGGCGCAAGGCGCTGGGCCCGGACCACCCCAGAGTGGCGGACAGCCTGAACAACCTGGCGGTTCTTCTGGCGGCGCAGGGCGACTTCGCCGCCGCAAGACCCCTACACGAGCAGAGCCTCGCCATCTGGCGCAGGGCGCTGGGTCCGGACCACCCCGAAGTCGCGACAAGCCTGGGCAACCTGGCGATTCTTCTGGCGGCGCAGGGGGATCTCGACGCCGCCAGACCCCTCCACGAACAGAGCCTCGCGATCCGGCGAGAGGCGTTGGGTTCCGACCATCCTGATGTGGCAGACAGCTTGAACAACCTGGCGGTTCTATTGAAGACGCAGGGCAACTTCGACGCGGCGAGACCGCTCTACGACCAAAGCCTCGCCATCCGCCGCAAGGCGCTGGGTCGCGACCATCCGAGAGTGGCGGATAGCCTCGACAACCTGGCGGCGCTGCTCGTCGCGCAGGGGGATTTCGATGGCGCCAGACTCTTCCAGGAAGAGGCGCTGGCCATCGTCGAGTCGCGCCTCGACCTCCTTGGCACGCTGTCGGAACGAGAGGCGCTCGCCTACATCGCAACCATGCGCCCCACGCTCGACCACTGGCTCGCCGCCCACCACACGCCAGCCATCGCCTGGACCCATGCGCTGCGATTCAAGGGAACCATCGGCGCCCGCCTCCGCGCCGCCCGCGCGACCGCGACAACGGACGCGGACACTGCCGCCGTCGCCGAACGCCTCGCCACCACCAGACGAGAGCTCGCCCACGTCGCCCTGTCCATCGAGCCCAGTCCGGACCGCGTCGAGCGACTCGCGGCGTTGACCGCCGAAAGCGAGGCGCTACAGCGAGATTTGATGTCCCGCAGCGCCCGGTATCGCGCGGACCGTATGGCCGCACAAGCCACCCCCGCTGATCTGTGCGCGGCACTGCCCCCAAACGCGGCAATCGTAGATCTCCTCCGTTACGAGCGCGACGGGAGGGCCCACTACGTCGCGTTCACAGCGGTGGCTGGCACCTGCGAGCCTGGTCGCATTGAGCTCGGACCGGCCAAAGTGCTCGAAGAGGCCGTCGTCGACTGGCGGGCCGCCATGGCCGATCCCCAAGCCCTCGCCAGCCGCATCGACGCCCGAGGACGTCGACTCACCGAGCTCCTGTGGACGCCCATTGCCACCGCGGTTGGCGAGGTCGATCAACTTCTGGTGGTGCCAGACGGCCCGCTGGCGGTGATCCCCTTCGGAGCCCTGCCCACCACCAGGGGCTACTTGCTCGAGCAGCTCCGCATCACCTACCTGGATCGCGCGAACGACCTTCTCATCAAGGCGCAGGGGGCACCGACCGGGGCGCTGGTGGTTGGCGGCGTCGACTACGACTCCGGCGCTGTGACGTCTGCGACTGGGGCGAAGCGAAGTGCGGTGGCCGCTTGCAATGAGGGTGGCTTCGCGGCGCTGCCCGGCACCCACGCCGAGGCCGGCGCCTTCGCAGCCCGCTGGCGCCGCGCCCGCAAGTCCGACCCTTTTCACCTCGCCGGCGCCAGTGCCACCGAGACCGCCGTCTCTGCGGCCCTTGGTGGCAACGAGGTGGCCCACCTCGCGACCCACGGATTCTTCGCCACCGGCCGGTGCAAGTCCGCGCTGCACGGTGAGGGATTCGATCCCATGCTCCTGTCCGGCCTGGTCCTCGCAGGCGCCAATCGGCCCCCCGATCCGCTCGCCGCCGAGGACGGCGTCCTGACCGCCGCCGAGGTCGGCACCCTCGATCTCACCGGGACCGGCGTGGTGGTGCTGTCGGCGTGCGAGACCGGGCTCGGAGAGGTGAAGTCGGGGGAGGGTGTCCTGGGGCTGCGGCGCGCTTTCGCCATCTCCGGAGCACACACCCTGGTGATGAGCCTGTGGTCCGTAGATGACGTCGCCACGGCAGAGTTGATGGATGATTTCTACACCTACCACCTCCGTAGACGGCGACCTCTGCCACCGGTCGAAGCGCTCCGTCAGGCACAGCTCGCACGGCTGGACGACCAGCGGCGACAAAACAATATCCGCCCGCAGCAGTGGGCCGGCTTCGTGACGAGTCGGAGCGCCTGGTAGGCCTGATCACCACCTATTGGAGCCGCTGCACTGAGCGCACTCGAGTGGACGCCCTGTGCCGTTTTCGAACGTGCCAGGGGCAAACCTGAGCACCAGAAAATTCGATATCGGGTACGTGCCCGCCGGCGTCAGGGCTACGTTCGAGGTCATGCCGCGTCTCTACACCGCCCTGATCACCTGCCTCATCGCCACTGCGTGCGCCGACACGGCCCCAGAAGACACCCCGCCCGCAACCGAGGAGACGGCTCCCGAATGCGTGGACACCGACGGAGACGGCACCTGCGACGATCTCGATCTGTGCCCGGGATTCGACGACGCTCTGGACGGAGATGGAGACGGCGCGCCCAACGGATGCGACCTCTGCCCGATCGATCCGCTGGACGACAGCGATGGCGACGGCGTCTGCGACTCCAGTGACGCCTGCCCCGGAGCCGACGACCTGGCCGACACCGACGGCGATGCAGTGGCCGACGGATGTGACCCCTGTCCGGAGGACGTGTTCGACGACAGCGACAGCGACGGCGTGTGTGATTCGGACGACGCCTGTCCGGGGTGGGACGACGGCGAAGATCTGGACGGCGATGCAGTCCCCGACGCCTGTGACGCCTGCCCCGACGACGCTCTCGACGACAGCGACGGAGATGGCGCGTGCGACTCCGACGATCTGTGCCCGGGTGGAGACGATGCCCTCGACCGGGACCTGGACGGTCTCCCCGACGCCTGCGACCCGTGTCCCGATGACACGCTGGACGACCGGGATGGCGACGGCGTCTGCGATTCCGACGATCCCTGCCCGCTGGACATCCTCGACGACTCCGATGGGGATGGCGTCTGCGACGGCTACGACGCCTGCCCCGGCTTTGACGACGGCTTCGATCAGGACAACGACGGGGTCCCGGACGACTGCGACGCCTGCCTGTTGGGTCTCCTGGACAGCGATAGAGATGGGGTGTGCGACCCCGACGACGTGTGCCCGGGTGGAGACGACACCGTCGACAGCGACGGAGATGGACTCGCCGACTTCTGCGACCCCTGTCCCGGCCCCGCTCAGTTCGTCGGGAACTGGGACGCGGGGGGCGACGGTTTCGACGCCAACTGCGACGGCGAGGACTGGTTCTCCCTCGACGATGCGACCGCGACATTCCTAGGGGGCAACAGGGTGCTTTGGGCCGGGCTCCATCTCGCTTCAGCGGGGGACATCGATCTGGACGGTCTCGACGACATCCTCATCGGCGACATCGACAACGACGATGCCGGCTGGAATACCGGCAAGACGTTTCTGTTCCTCGGCGCGACAATTGCCGCCGGCGGCGTGTTCGACTACGCCGCTGCGGACGCCACATTCACCGGAGGGGAGAGCAACGGGGTGGTCGGGAGCGGCGACGTGGACGGCGACGGACGCAGCGATGTCATCATCGGCGCCCCCCGCAGCGGCGACTTCTACAACCCCTCCTCGGGACGGACCTACGTCTTCCTGGGAAACACCGTGGCCGCGGGCGGCGCCTTCGACCACACCGACGCCTGGGCCACCATCGACTACAGCGGGGGTTGGACCGCCAACAGCGGCTGGGCGGTCTCTTCGGGAGACGTAGACGACGACGGTCTCGACGACGTGCTCATCGGGGCCTATCTCGGGTCGGAGGCCTTTTTGTTCCTGGGGTCCACGCTGGCCGGCGGCGGCGACTTCGACATGTCCCAGGCAGACGCGCACTTCGATGCAGCGAGCAGCAACGAAGCCGGCCACCGGTTGTCGGCCGAAGCGGACGTCGATGGGGATGGGCTCTCCGACATCTTGATCGGCGCCCCGGGTGACGACGACGGCGGCACGAACGCCGGACAGACCTTCCTCCTGTTCGGAAGCACCGTCGCCGCGGGCGGTCTGTTCGACCTCGCGCTGTCCGATGCGTCTTTTGTCGGTGAGCTCGCGTGGGACAACAGCGCCACCGACGTGGCCTCCGCGGGCGACGTGGACGGGGATGGGCACGCCGATATCCTCATCGGCGCGACGCACAACGACGATGCGGGCCTCGACGTCGGCAAGGCCGTCATCTTCTTTGGAAGCTCGATCTCGGCCGGCGGGGCCTTTGACCTCGGCCAGGCTGACGCGGCGCTGCTGGGCGAAGACCCGAGCGACACGGCCGGCACCGCGGTGTCCAGCGCCGGCGACGTCGACGCGGACGGTCTCGCCGACGTCCTGATCGGCGGCCCGAAGAACGCCCTCGGCGGCCTCGCCGCCGGCAAGAGCTACCTGATGCTGGGCACGACCACGTCCGTGGGCGGCGTGTTCGATCTCGGCACGGCCGATGCAGTGTTCGTCGGCGAGGAGCCCCGCGACTACTCAGGCAACGAGGTATCCACAGCGGGAGACGTCGACGGGGACGGTCGAGATGACCTGCTGATCGGCGCGACCACGCAGTTCGAGAACAGCCGCACCTACCTGCTCCTCAGTCCGTACTGACGGGTTTGTGACCGCCGCGCAGGGCCTCCGGGTGTGAATCGTATAGTGCACGCCCCATGAGCCGCGACGAGACCGATCTACAAACCGACGGCAGCGAGACCTTGTCGCTGGCCACATCGCTGTCCGCACCGAGCGAGACAGGCACCTGGCTGGGGTTCGAGGACTCGGGTCCGGTGGCGGTCGACGTGCGAGAGGCCGATCCAGCCCGGCTTCCTCTGGAGGTGGAGGGGCGGTACGACGAGGTCGGTGAGATCGGACGCGGCGGCATGGGACGGGTGGTCCTGGCTCGCGATGTGCACCTGGGACGGAACGTCGCCATCAAGGAACTCATGCGGGGCAACCCGACCTCGCGCGAGCGGTTCCTGCGGGAGGCGCAGGTCACGGCGCAGCTGGCCCACCCCGGAATCCTGCCGGTGCACGAGCTCGGCCGGCGCGAGGACGGAACCCTGTTCTACGCCATGAAGCAGGTGCGCGGTCGGACCCTGACCTACGCCCTGTCCGACGCGAAGTCTCTACAAGACCGGCTCGCGCTGCTCGGGCACTTCGTGGACCTCTGCCAAGCGGTGGCCTACGCGCACGACAAGGGGGTCGTGCACCGCGATCTGAAGCCCGACAATGTGATGATCGGGACCTTCGGCGAGACGCTGGTCATCGACTGGGGCCTGGCCAAGGTGGCGGGTGCGAAGGCTCCGGAGCCCGACGATGACGACCCGGAGGTCTCGGTGTCGTCACTGGACGTGACGCGGGCCGGGACGACCATGGGCACGCCGGCGTACATGAGTCCCGAGCAGGTTCGCGGCGAGGACATCGACGTGCGGGCGGACGTGTGGAGCCTGGGCGTGATCTTGTACGAGCTGCTCTCCGGGCGCCGGCCGTTTGTCGCCGACGGGCTCGACGCCCTGCTCGCCGTGGTCGAGGAGGCCACTCCGATTCCGATCCTCGAACACGAACCGGGAGCGCCTCCCGCGTTGGCGGCGGTCGCCGAGCGGGCCATGCGCCGGTATCGGGCTCGGCGGTATCCCAACGCCTCGGAGCTCGCCGCGGAGCTCGAGGCCTGGCGGAACGGACACCAGGTTCGCGCCTACCAATACTCCCGCCGGGAACGGATCGAACTCGCGGTGGCTGCACGTCCTCTGCAGCTGGTAGCCGGGCTCCTTGCGGTCGGTCTGGTGGCGATGGGCGCATTGGCGTGGAGCAATGCGGCGGAGACCGACGCCCTCGAAGCGCAGATCGACGACATGGAGCGCATGCGTGTGGTTGCCCGTCTCACCGCCGCCGGCGATCCGTCAGCCCTGTTGTTCGCCCGCGAGGTCGAGGACCCCACGACCGCCCCGGACTGGGGCTGGTTGACGTTGAGAGCCCTGGCGGAGTGGCCGGTCCCCGCCGACTTCTGGCCGTCGTACCGACCCGTTCACCACCTGGCCATCGACCCCGTCACCGGGGCCGCCACCATCGGCCTGCGTTCCGATACCCGGCAGACGGTGTCCGTCGGTCCGGATGGCCTCGACGAGTCGATTATCGAGGCCCTGCACGTCATCAACGGTCTGGCGTACACCCCCGACGGGGAGTGGCTGGTCGCCGGGGGCCGCGGTCTGTCCGTGCTGGCGGCCCGGGGGGGCGCCGCGCGTCGGGATCTCGCCGACGACAGTGCGTTCTTCTCTGCGGTGGCGCTGTCTCCGGACGGAGGGCGGGTGCTCGCCGGGACCCGCAAAGGGGCTGTTCACGAATACTCCCTCGCCGGGGGCGAGCCGACCGTGCGCGAGCTCGGGACCGAGGTGACCGCAGTGGCCATCGCCGTGGACGGCAACCGCATCGCCGGTCACGCCGACGGTTCCGTCACGCTGTGGACCCCCGAGGACGAGGCCGTCCAGACCCTCTCGGCGGCCGTTTCCGGTGGGGTCCGCGTCCTCGCCACGCATCCGTCGTTGCCTCGACTCGCTATCGGCGGCGCCGACGGAACGGTCCATGTCTTCGCAGACGGTGCGTTGGGCGAGGCGACGTCGCACGCCGACTGTCCCACCGAAGTGGTGGATCTCGCTTGGCATCCCACCGACCCGACCCTGCTGATCGGCTGTCGACACCGGGTCGGAATCCGCCAGAGTCCAGAGCACGACGCGATGGTGATCTCCGGGCGTGGGCCGTTCCACGCCGTTGGCTTCGGCCCCAGGGGAGACCGGGCCTATGCCGGAACCGGCCACGGTGTGTGGGTCTGGCAACGAGGGCAAGCCGGTCACGTCGGCGCGCGACTCGTCAACCGCGACGCCAAGCTCGATGATGTCGTCGGAAGCCTGCAGTTCGGCGCCTGGACCTCCGACGAGAGCGCGCACTACGCCTTGATTCCCCTGTTCGGCGAGACTCCCGCGGACGGAGAGGGCGAGTTCGTCGGCAACATGTCGGCCTATGCCGTACGCGATGGCCGCCTCGAGCTGATGACCTACGGCATTCGGGAGCCCAATGCCGAGCGGCCGGTGCCCTGGCTTCACGAGGGGATGCACCCGCAGCTCGGGATCATCGTGGTCAACGACGGTCGCGGGACTCCGGGAACCTGGGCCGATGCGTGGGAGCCGCTCGCCGCCGTCCTCGAGCGGCAGCTGTGGCGCATGTCGCGGATCTGCCCAGATTCCGAGCAACGCATCGCTCTGTTTGGTCTCACCGAGGCTGAGGCCGCGGCGCAGGTGGAGCTGTGCCGGGCGCAGGTGAAGGACGTCTCGGAGATGAAATGAAGCTGTACGACTGCGCAACCGGGCGCGCGTGGGTCGAGTTTGCGATCGACACCGAGGCCCTCACGGTCGAGGTGAGCGATATGGACGGTCGGGAGCTGATCGAGCGGTTCGAGAGCTGGGAGGCCCTGTGCGCGTCTTGGCCCGCGCTGCGAAACAAAGCGGAGATGCCCCCATCGGAAGCAGCAAGCGCGGCGGCCTGCCCGATCTGCCACCGGATGTGGACTGGCCAATGGTCGACGGCCACAAGACGGCCCTGCTTCTTCAGGTTTCGTTCAGCGAGCTCGCGGCGGCCGACCGGTCGGGTTGGGTGCCTCCGGAAGGGCTGCTCTCCGTGTTCGCCAACGCGACAGGTCACGGACGCGTGATCGTTACCCCAGCGTGCACGCCCTTGGAGCGCAAGCCCTGTCCCGAGCCGCCCAAGTACCTCGAGGTCCTCGTCGCGACCGAGGATCGGCTCGCGTTCGTTCCGGGCTTCTACTTTCGGGTCGCCTCGGACACGGGCGCACCGGGGGCTGTGGCGAGGGCGCTTCCCGCGTCGTTGATCGAGCGCATCGGCGCGCTCACTGGCTGCCGGCCCAGCGACGCTTTCGGCGGCGATCGTCTCTTTGGTGGCGACCCGGTAGACTGGCAAGCCATGGGAGAGAGCTACGTGAAGGGCGACCTCTTCGCCCAGCTCGGCTTCGCTGACGGCCACCTGTCAGTGGGCATTGACCATCGGGATCTGGTGAGTCGCTTCTTTGACGAGATCGACGTGGGGTATTGCGGCACCTGACGTGTACAAAAAGGCCCGCCGCGGGAGTCTGCGAACGCGGGCGGCTGTGGGCCCTGCAGAGATTCGCGGGTAACGGTGGTATACAGTGCGGCGACTTGGAGGTCCGATGCGTCGTCTGGTAGCGACGGTTCTCGCCGCCGTGGTCTTGGGCGTTCCCGCGTGGGCCGCCGAGCGCCTCGCCGTGCTCGAGCTGTCAGGAGACCTCCCGCCCCAGGAGCTGGCCTTGCTCACCGACGAGGTACGCGGCGCGGTGGTGCGCACGGTAGGCGCCCAAATCCACGTGATGACCCGGGAGAATATGGAGGTCATGCTCACGGATATGGGGCTCGATGCGAGCTGCATCTCCGAGGGGGCCTGCGAGGTCGAGACCGCGCGCAACCTCGGGGTCGACTACGTCGTGTCGGGGGCCGTTGTCGGCATGGGTGGCAAGCAGCTCGCCTCGCTCAAGCTGCATCAGACGAAGAATGCACAGCTGCTGGCCTCCGAGCGGGCGCAGGGTGCCGACTCGCTTGGGCTACTGGACGACATCGGCGGGACTGCCGGCAAGCT
>Ga0315336_1003596_pt1 | contig 20259 bp, 19 predicted proteins | sample ASW5metaG_FD_204512 | JGI IMG/M metagenome (GOLD analysis project Ga0315336, IMG submission 204512) | Ammonia-oxidizing marine archaeal communities from Monterey Bay, California, United States - ASW #5 | ecosystem: Environmental > Aquatic > Marine > Intertidal zone | place: USA: California... | reverse complement strand
GTCGCGGCGGTGGACGCGGGCGCGGTGGTGGCTGGGCTCGCGGCCGCGGCAGAGGTTATGGCCGCGGCTATGGCTATGGCCTGGGATTCGTCGCTCCTGCCGTGCGCGGCTGCTACTGGAGCCGGCGTTATGGCCGGACGATCTGCCCTTACTGATAGCTGCACGCGCGCGTAAAGCGGGTTTGCGTGAAATTGCGAGGTGCGTCGGTTCTCCGCCGCACCTCGTTTCGTTTTGAAGACTTCGTTTGAACTTGTCCGATCCGCAGCCGGATCGGATGCTGTCAGGATTTGCGAGAGCCTGATGCCCGGATCGCAATCGGAGGCGCAGCATCAGCGCTGCCGACCAGCGCGCCTCTTGCCGTTGCAACAATCCGCCGGATGATGTCGTCGGTATCGTTGAGATCGCACAATCCCCCCGACAGTTTTTTCAGCCGCTCACTATCGGTCACGGTCTGCCGGATCATCGCCAGCGCGAAATGCAGGCCCCAGTAAATATCGACTTCGTCGCGGTGGGGCAGGGCGAGGCGCAGCGCAGTCGCGAATCTCTGCAAGTGCCGGAATTCACGATCGACGATCTTTTTGATCGGCGGCACGGTCTCGACCGAAGCGCGGGTCATGAACCGTGCGGCTGCGGAGCGTTGCAGATCGGGGCTGAGACACCAGCGCAGCGGAGGGGCGATCAATGCGTAAAGGATCGCATCGACGCTGGGGCGGCCGCCACCTGCCAGTTCAGCGGCTTTTAGCTCGGCAAATCGTTCGCGGTTCAGAACGGTGGTGCGGCTGACGAACAGATCGGCCAGCAACTCGTCCTTGGAGCCGAAATGGTAATTCACCGCCGCAAGATTGACGCCGGCAGTGGCCACGATGTCGCGCATCGTGACTTCGCCGAAGCTGCGCTCCGCCCAGAGCATTTCAGCGGCGGTAAAAATCGCGGTTTTGGTCTGATCGCTCGACATCGAAGCCATATAACGTGAGAGGAGCCGTGCAACGTAAGAGGTGCCATGCAAAAGCGGGAAGCTGTTCCGCGCAGCGGAACAAGATCATACATTTGTTTGATTGTCACTTGTCATTCAAACAAATGTATGAAAACAACCTAGCAGCAAGATTGCAGCGCGGCAAGCGTGGGACGCCAAAACGAAACAACGTCAATACTGTTGACGTTGATCGTCGGGTGGACAGCTGGTTGTGAGTGTTGCAAGAGAGCTCCCAACTAACAACAACAGAGGACCGTCCGATGGATTTCAACATGTCTGCGCGCCAGACCGAATGGCGCAACCGCGTTATCGCGTTCATGGACAAGCACGTTCGCCCCGCCGCTCCGATTTATAAGGAGCAGGACGCCAAGGGTGAGCGCTGGAAGGTGATCCCGGTTCTCGAAGATTTGAAGAAGAAGGCGAAGGCCGAAGGCCTCTGGAATATGTTCATGCCGCCGAACGAGCATGAAGACGATGAATTCCGTGGCGCCGGCTTGAGCAATCTTGAATATGCGCCGCTCGCCGAGCAGATGGGCCACTTCTACTGGGCCTCCGAAGTGTTCAATTGCTCGGCTCCGGACACCGGCAACATGGAAGTGTTCATGCGCTACGGCTCCAAGGAGCACAAGCGCCAGTGGCTTAAGCCGCTGATGAACGGCGAGATCCGTTCGGCGTTCCTGATGACCGAGCCTGCTGTAGCGTCGTCCGACGCGACCAACATCGAAACCAGCATCAAGCGCGACGGCGATCACTACGTTATCAACGGCCGCAAGTGGTGGTCGTCGGGCGTGGGAGATCCGCGCTGCAAGATCGCGATCCTGATGGGCAAGACCGATCCGACCCTTGCGAAGCATCAGCAGCAGTCGCAGATTCTCGTGCCGCTCGACACGCCCGGCATCACCGTCGAAAAGATGCTGCCCGTGTTCGGCTACGACGACGCGCCGCACGGCCATGCGCAGGTTCTGCTCGAGAACGTGCGCGTGCCTGCCAGCAACATCCTGCTCGGCGAAGGCCGCGGCTTTGAGATCGCGCAGGGCCGTCTCGGTCCGGGCCGCATCCATCACTGCATGCGCACCATCGGTGTCGCCGAAGCCGCGCTCGAGAAAATGGTCAAGCGTCTGTCGTCGCGCACCGCGTTCGGCAAGAAGATCATTGAGCAGTCGGTATGGGAACAGCGCATCGGCGAAGCGCGCACCAATATCGACATGACCCGTCTGCTCTGCCTCAAGGCGGCGGACATGATGGACAAGGTCGGCAACAAGGCTGCGCAAACCGAAATCGCGATGATCAAGGTTGCGGCGCCGAACATTGCGCTCAAGATTATCGACGATGCCATTCAGGCATATGGTGGAGCGGGCGTGTCCGACGAAGCGGGTCTCGCCAAGGCCTATGCCGGCATTCGCACGTTGCGTCTGGCGGACGGTCCGGATGAAGTTCACAATCGGGCCATTGCGCGGCTTGAGCTTCGGAAGTATTCCAATCTCTAACTGACATAAGAAGATTGGAAGCGTCGTGGCTGAGCAGGTAAGGCAAGACGAAGATTACTCAGGCACCAAGGCAGTCGAGGAGCGTCATCGGATCGATGACGTTCGCCTCGATGCCTGGATGCGCGAGAATGTCGAGGGTTATCAGGGACCGTTGACCGTTCTGCAGTTCAAGGGCGGCCAGTCAAACCCGACTTACCGGCTCAACACGCCGACAAAATCCTACGTGATGCGCCGCAAGCCGTTCGGCAAGCTTTTGCCGTCGGCGCATGCGGTGGATCGCGAATTCAAGGTGACCGCGGCGCTTCATGCGCAGGGTTTTCCGGTCGCGCGCGCTTACGCACTCTGCATGGATGACGCGGTGATCGGCGCGGCGTTCTACATCATGTCGATGGAAGAGGGGCGGATTTTCTGGAATCCGACACTGCCAAGTCTAGAGCCCAAGGAACGTCACGCGGTCTTCGTGTCGAAGATCGAGACGCTGGCGAAGCTGCACAGCTACGATCCGGAGAAGATCGGGTTGGGCGACTTCGGCAAGCCGGGAAATTATTTCGCACGTCAGGTCGATCGCTGGACCAAGCAGTACCGCGCGTCGGAAACGGATCACATTCCGGAAATGGAAAAGCTGATCGAGTGGTTGCCGAAGACCGTGCCGGCGCAGAAACGTGTGTCGATTGTGCATGGCGACTATCGCATCGACAACATGATCTTCCACGCGGACAAGCCGGATGTGAAGGCCGTGCTCGATTGGGAGTTGTCGACTCTCGGCGATCCGATGGCGGACTTCGCCTACCTGCTGATGCAGTGGGTTATGCCGGGACTCGATGGGGCGGACTTTAAAGCACTGAACATTCCGACCATGGACGAAGCGGAGGCCATTTACTGCAAGGCGGCCGGTGTTCCGCCGATCGAGAATCTCAACTGGTACTTCTCCTACAATCTGTTCCGGCTTGCCGGAATTTTGCAGGGTATCGCCAAGCGCATTGAAGATGGCACTGCATCCAACGCCAAGGCAGAGGCATCCGCAGCGCGCCGCATTCCACTCGCGCAGGCGTCGTGGGCCTACGCGCAGAAGGCCGGCGCGAGCTAACGCAGAAACAATTCCGGTGTGACGCGCGGCAACGCGCATCCGCTCAATCCATCAAAAAATCTGGAGAACGTCATGGGTCGCCTCGAGGGTAAGTCCGTCATCATCACCGGCGCGGGCAGCGGCATCGGCCGCGCGGCATCGCTGATGTTCACCAAAGAAGGAGCGAAGCTGATCGCGGTCGACAAGACCGAGGGCGTCAAGGAAACCGTCGAGCTGGTGCGCAAGGCCGGCGGCACTGCGGAAGCGGTGATGGCGGATGCAGGCTCTGAAAGCGACGTGAAGGCGTACATCGCCAAAGCGATTTCCACCTACGGCAAGCTCGATGCGATCTGGGCCAATGCCGGCATCGGCGGCGGTTTGGTTCCGCTCGCTGAACAAACGCCGGAGCATTGGCAGGAAGTTCTGCGCGTCAATCTGATCGGTCCGTTTCTCGCGGTGAAGCACTCCATTCCGCACATGGTGAAGCAGGGCCATGGCGCAATCGTCTGCACCGCGTCGGTCGCGGGACTCAAGGCCAATGCCAGCGGTCATCCCTATGCCGCGAGCAAAGCGGGCGTGATCAGTCTGGTACAGACCACGGCGTATTCGCTCTCCGGCACCAATGTGCGCATCAATGCGGTTTGCCCCGGACTGATCGAGACCGGCATGACCAAGCCGATTTTCGACAATGCAAAAGAGCGCGGCACTGAGAGCAAGATCGGTCAGCTCAATCCGCTCAAACGTCCGGGCCAGCCGCACGAACTCGCGGCAATGGGTCTGTTCCTCGCCAGCGACGAAGCGTCATACGTGAACGGGCAGGCGTTCCCGGTCGATGGCGGTCTGACCGCCTCGATGCCTTACGCCGGCAAGCCGATCTGAACCGCGCAGGATAATTTCATGTCGAGTGCTCCTGCCAAACCATTCGTCGCCCAGCACGCAGTTCCAGCCGGCGTGACATCGACGCGCTGGTGGTGGGTGCGGCACGCGCCGGTGCGCGAGGATGGCGGCAACATTTACGGCCAGTCCGACATCGGCTGCGACACCACTGACAAGGTTGTGTTCTCAGGCGTTGCGAAATTCCTGCCGCAGGATGCTCTCTGGTTTTCCAGTAACCTCAAGCGTACGCACCAGACCGCAGCCGCGATCTGGGCAGCCGGGTTTCCAAAACCCGATCAGATGCATCAGGACAAGGCATTTGCCGAGCAGGATCTTGGCGAATGGCAGGGCATGAATCGCGCCGCGTTCTTCGCGGCGCGTCCGGCATCCATCGCCAGCTACTGGTTCGCGCCCGCGCATGAGCGCGCGCCGGGCGGCGAGAGCTTCAACGATCTGTTCGATCGGACGGTGGACGGTATCCAGCGTATCAACGCCGCGCATGCAGGCAAGGACATTGTCTGCGTGTCGCACGGCGGCCCGATCAAGGCGGCGATTGCACATGCGCTGGGTCTTGAGGCTGGCGCGGGCTTCGCCTTCACCATCGATAACTGTTCGGTGACACGGCTCGACCACCTGTCCAGCGACGGTCACAGCGGCTGGCGGGTGCCGATGATCAATCAACAGCCATGGATCGCGAGCCACACGCACGACGCGATGCATCAGCCGGCAGGACCGGAAGTGGCCCCCAAACTCGGATAACCAATAACAGCGGCGACGCCGCGTATAATACAGGGAGAGAATCGCATGACCTTGTTCGACATGACCGGAAAATCAGCCGTCATCACCGGTTCAACCAAAGGCATCGGCCGCGCTATCGCCGAGCGGATGGTGGAGCACGGCGCGCAGGTCGTGATTTCATCGCGCAAGCAGGATCAGTGCGATCAGGTCGCGAAAGAAATCAACGATAAGTTCGGCAAGGGTAAGGCGATTGCCGTTGCCGCGAATATTTCGAGCAAGGAAAATCTCCAGAACCTCGTCGATGAGAGCACCCGCGCTTACGGCAAGATCGACGTACTGGTCTGCAACGCGGCGTCGAATCCGTACTATGGCCCGCTCGCGGGCATCAACGACGATCAGTTCAACAAGATCCTGAGCAACAACATCGTCGCTAACAACTGGATCATCAGCATGGTCGTGCCGCAGATGATCGCGCGCAAGGATGGCTCGATCATCATCGTCTCGTCCATTGGCGGCCTGAAGGGATCGACCATTCTCGGCGCCTACGCGATCTCGAAGGCCGCCGACATGCAGCTCGCGCGCAATCTTGCCTGCGAGTACGGCCCGAGCAACGTGCGCGTCAATTGCATCGCACCCGGCCTGATCAAGACCGATTTCGCCAAGGCGCTGTGGGACAATCCGGACAACCTGAAAGCGTCCACCGCGCGCTCGCCGCTGCTGCGTATCGGCATTCCCGATGAAATCGCGGGCGCTGCGGTATTCATGGGTTCGGCTGCCGGAAACTTCATGACCGGACAGACGGTCGTGATCGACGGCGGCGCAACCATCAGCTGAGCGCATTCGTCATGCGCGGGCTTGACCCGCGCATCCATCTTTAATGATTTTTCCAAGAAGATGGATTGCCGGGTCAAGCCCGGCAATGACAATGTGTGAGGTGGTCCGCCTTTATTCCACCGCTGCGTAGATGAGGCTGCGAACCAGCGTGCGGAAATACTCGCGCTGTCCGGGGCCTTGACTCAGGAAGATCGCGAACAGATCTTCCGTCGGATCGATCCAGAAGAACGTGCCCGCGACGCCGCTCCAGAAGAACTGTCCGACCGAGCCGGCATAGGGCGCCATGCCCGCATCGGTACGCACGGCGAAGCCGAGGCCGAAACCATGGCCCGGCGGCAGCAGGTGCGACTCCGCTTTGACGTTTGCCGCGAGATGGTTGGACGCCATGAAGGCGAGCGTGGTGCGCCCGATCACGCGATTGCCGTCGAGCACGCCGCCGTTCAGCAGCATCTGGCAGAAGCGGGCATAGTCCATCGCGGTTGACACCAGTCCGCCGCCGCCGGATTCCATTTTCGGTATCTCCAGCGGATCGAACAGCGCGACCTTGTCGCCGGTCCAGGGATCGGTGGGGAAGGGCTGCGCGAGGCGCGATTTGTTATCCTGCGCGGTGTGAAATCCGGTCTCGTTCATCTGAAGCGGATTGAGGATACGTTCGCTCAGGAACGCGCTCAGCGTCTTGCCGGAGACGACTTCGATGACGCGGCCGAGAATGTCGGTCGAGCGGCTGTAGTTCCACTCGGTGCCGGGCTGGCACATCAACGGCATGCTGGCGATCAGCTTCGCATGCTCCTCGCTGGTGATGTCGCGGCGGAAGGTTTTTGCTTTCGCATACATCCGCTGCACCATGCCGGCGCCGGTGATCTCGTATGAAATGCCAGAGGTGTGACGCAGCAGATCCTGAATTGTGATCGGGCGGATCGGCAGTGCCAGCTCCAGCGCGCCGTTGCGCTCGACGCCAACCTTCTGGCTGGCGAATTCAGGAATGTATTTGGCCAGCGGATCATTCAGCAGGATATGGCCGTCTTCGACCAGCATCATGATGCCGAGCGACACCATCGGCTTGGTCATCGAGAAGATGCGGAAGATACTGTTCGTGGCCATCGCTGCGCTGCTGGCGGGGTCCTGCTTGCCCTGAGCCTCGAACCAGCCGATCTGGCCGCGCCGCGCCACCATCGACACCACGCCGGGCGTCGTTCCCTTGTCGATCTCGCGCTGGAAGGCGTCGCGCATTCGCTGGAGCCGGAGCGCGGAAAGGCCAATCGTCTCCGGCTTGGCGGAGGGAAGGGCGGGGGTCGCCTTGGTGGCGCTTGGCGTGGCGTGGACGTTCATGTTGCCTCCGGCTTTTTCTTGTTCTGATATCGATATGAGCTTGGCCCAGAATATAAGGCTTGAACAGGTCGTCGTTACACTCGAATGCAACTATTGGTGTAGACAATCCAGCATCTGCCACTTTATCGTCCGTTCGGGCTGAGTGAAACACCAAGAAACTGTGGGGCTTTATGGGGACGATCTTGGGACGGGCACGGTTCGCCGTGCTTGCGGGTATGCTTGCGCTTACGGGCTGCGTGACTGCCGAAAATTCATTGTCGCAAAACGATATTGCCAGCATGAAGCTGACGGATGTTTCCGTCAGTTTTGCGCCCGACGCGACCATCCAATGGGAAGACGGCATTCGGGCCTACGCCACGGCGAAGGCAATACCCGATGATCAGATCGCAACGGTGACCAATACACCGGAGGCCAAGGCATACGCTCAAACTTTGCTGGCCGTGCGGATCAAGGCGGGAGTCGAGAAGGCGATGGCCGGTCAGTTGAGCGGTTCGAGGCCCGTGCGGCTGAACATTGTTGTCCGCAGTTTCACGATCTCACCGGCGATTCAGCGCGTGGTGATCGGGGGCGGCCACGGCATGGTGGCGGATGCGAATCTGGTCGACGCGCGCACGGGTGCCAATATCATGGCTCATCCTAAGTTGGCCGTTGCATTGGTCGTCGGGCAGGGCGTTCTGGGAACCGCAGTTCAGGCGGCGATCGATAGTGCTTCCACACAAAGCACAACCGATAAAGTTGCCGATCGTTACGGTGACAGCTATCGCAGTTGGCTGTTGCGGAAGACATAAGTCCTCCGTATGCCCTTGGTGTTTCACGAAGACCTAGAGTGAAGTGCCAATGACTGACGCAAGCGCCAAACAGCTCAAAAAAGACGGCTGGACCGTCGTCGAGGACGACGGATTTCTCAATCTGGTGGGGCCGCTCTGGCATCGTGCCAACGAAGCGACGGGCGAATACGCCATTGTCGCACAGGCCAAGCACAAGAACCGGCGCGGCTTCGTTCAGGGCGGACTGCTGATGACGCTGGCAGATCGCTCCCTCGGCATGGCCGCGCGCGCCGGAAGCGGAGCCAGCGCGGTGGTGACGATCCAGATGGATACGCACTTCATCGATGCTGCCAAGATCGGCGAAATCCTGATCTCGACGCCGCGCGTGGTGCGGAGCACGCGGACGCTGATCTTTCTGAATACCGAACTGACATCAGACGGCCGCTGCGTTGTGATGGCAAGCGGCGTGTTCAAGATCATGAAGGGCGCGGGCTGAAAGAAAAAAGCCGCCCCACTAAGGTAGGGCGGCTTTCAATTTGTTGTTTGAACCGCGGTCCGGCTTACGCTGCTCGCACCTCGCGCAGGAAAGCATCGACCTGCGTTTTCAATGTCTCGCCATTCATGGACAATTCGGCGGCCGATGCGACCACCTGATCGGCGGCGATGCCGGTTTCCCTCGCTGCATCCCGAACGCCGACGATGTTGGCCGAAACTTCACCCGTGCCCTTTGCAGCCTGCGCGACATTGTGGGCGATCTCGCGGGTGGCCGCGCCTTGCTCCTCAACCGCTGACGCAATGGCGCTTGCGATCTCGTTGACCTTGCTGATGGTGTGGGTAATTCCGTCGATGGCTTCGGCGGACGTCTTTGTCGCGGACTGAATGGCGCCAACCTGAGCCGAGATTTCGTCGGTCGCCTTCGATGTCTGGCTTGCCAGCGCCTTCACTTCGGATGCGACGACGGCAAATCCGCGTCCGGCTTCGCCAGCGCGCGCAGCTTCGATGGTTGCGTTAAGCGCAAGCAGGTTGGTCTGTTCGGCAATCTCGCTGATCAGCTTGACCACATCGCCGATTTTCTGGGCGGCCATCGCCAGTCCCTGAACTTCCGCATTGGTGTCGTTGGCCTGCTTGGCGGCATGACCGGCCACTTGCGCCGATTCATTGACCTGCTGGGCGATCTCGTTGATCGAGGCATTGAGTTCTTCGATCGCGGCGGCAACGGCCTGGGTATTTTGCGATGCTTCTTCCGACGCGCTTGCGACGGTCGTGGTCTGCTGTGTCGCTTCTTCTGCGGTGCGCGCCATATTTTCAGCGGTGCTGCGCAACTCGGTCGATGCTGCCCCCACCGCGTTGACGACGCTGCCGACACCGGATTCGAACCGCTCCGCAAGAGCAAGCACGGTGTTGCGGCGTTCGGCTTCTGCTGCAACGCGCTGGTCTTCCTGCGCCACCCTCAACCGGCCGGTTTCGATCAGGCTGTCTTTGAACACCTCCACAGCGCGCGCCATCGAGCCGATTTCATCGCGGCGATCGCCACCCGGCACGGTGATGTCGTGCTTGCCGGAGGTCATCATGCGCATCGCATCTTCCAGCGCCACGATCGGGCGCGCCAGTCCACGGCCCACCCAGGCAGCGATCATGATGGCGATCAGAACGGCGGCGATGGCACCGGCTGTCAGCCACTTCGCGGAGTTGGATGCGAGATCCTTGTATTCCTGCGTATTGCGGACGATTTCCACCACGGCGACAGGCTGTCCCGAGAAGTTCTTGATCGGGCCAAACGTCGTCGCCGTCGGTTTGCCGTCCAGCGAGTTCGTGAGAATGATCGATTCCCCGGCCAGTGCGCGCTTGAGGATGGACGATGAAACCTCCGCGCCCTTCACCGTCGAAGCCAGGGTCAGGACCTTGTCATCGTTGATCTGGTGAATGGCGACATCGACGCCAAAACGGGCTTTCATCGTATTGACGAAGGTCTGGCCAAACGGAGCGCCCATATCGACAGTGCCCAGCAGGGTGTCGCCATCGAGGATCGGCGTGGTGCCGAAGATGTTGAGGACGTCTCGTCCGGCCTCGACACCGCCGACCGGCTTTTTCGTCGCAAAAGCCTGCACGATCATCTTGCGCCGCGCCGTGACGTTGTCTCCGAACACCTTGGGGTTGTGGACGCGCGCAAGCGTGACACCCGGCGGGACCTGAATGGTGATGAGTTCGACGCCCAGCGGCTTGATCGATGCGAGCGTGCTGTCCAGCAGTTTCAGGGTTGCGTCCCGGTCGCCTGCTTTCACCACGGTCTTGAGTTCGGGCATGGTGGCGAGGGCGTTCGCGACAACCTGCACGGTGCGGGTGTCGGATTCCATCGCGCTCATCATGTTCGCGTAGTCGGATTTCAGCTCGCGCTGAAGCGCCAGATCGATAGCCGTTTGCTGCCGCCAGAGGCCGAATGCGGCGAGGCCGGCACACGAGGCTGCCGCCACCAGTGAAATTGCGATCATTATCCGGGCGGAAACGGACCAAAGTTTGCGCATCGTGTCCCCAAAAAATCCTGAGCCATCACAGAGAAGCTGTTCGCAGGATTTTTACGAATTTTGAATCAACACGGGGTTAAGGCGGGTGGTTTTGATCTATCCGTCGCAGGAAAACGCCGCAGATGTTCGCCAAGCAGACATCGGCAGCGCGCTGCGGTCCTTTTTCAGGCTGCGCGGCCGGCCAAGTGCACTTCGAAAGTCTAATTCCGCGGCTCTTCCGCGGGGGCAACCAGACTCAAATGGAAGATGAGCCCCGAGGGCGGGTAACGGAAATTGCATTCGCCGCCCAATTGCCGGCCGAGATTCAAAATCAGCCGGGTGCCGAAGCCTTCCTCGGTCGGTGGTGTAACGACCGGCCCGCCGCTTTCGCTCCATGTCAGGCTGATGGACGTGCCCATTTCGCTGGGACGCGTCGTCCAGCCGATGGTGACGCTGCCGCTATCGTTCGAAAGCGCGCCATATTTCAATGCATTGGTGCAAAGCTCGTGCAGGATCATCGCCATCGGCACGGCTGTGGTTGGGGGGAGGTCCACCGGCGACCCCGAGATCGTGAAGCGATGCCCGCGCTCCTCCTGCAGCGGCGCGATCGCCGCCTCCGCGATTTCGGAGAGATCGGCATGCTGCCAGTTCTTCCGCGTCAGCAGATCGTGGCCGCGGACGAGAGCCTGCAGCCGTTCGTGAAACTGGCGCAGCGCTTCCGGACCCTGGCTGTGACGAAAGCTCAAGGAGGCGATCGACTGCACGGTGGCGAGAGTGTTCTTCACCCGATGGGCGAGTTCGTGAACCAGAATCTCGCGGCGCTCCTCGGCAGTGGCGCGCAGCTCTTCGCGCATCGCATTCTCGTCCATCAGCCGGTCGAACGTCTGCCCGAGCACGCCGATTTCGTCGCTGCGGCCGACAATGCCGGTGCGCGCGGCATCGTGACCGCGCCGCCAGGCTTCCGCTGTCGCCACCATACGCATGAGCGGCCGGCGAATAATGCCCTCTCCGACAAGCCAGGCGAGCAAGAACGCGACTGCGCTTCCGAGTGCAAACAGCGCAATGCTGTTGCGGACAGAACGATCGATCGGTCCGAACGCCTCGCTGCGCGCAATGCCGCTGCTGACGTAAAGTCCGAATGGTGTCACGGACGCAGGAATGTATCCGATGATGCGAGGAACGCCGTCGAAACCGACGATGTCCTCGGTGCCTGCGGCCGACATTCCGATCCTTGCGAGGCTTCCGTCGGCTTTCGTCCCGACATATTTCTCTGGAGCCGGCTCGCGTGACACCACGATGCCGTTTCGGTCCGCGATCAGGATGGTGCCGCCGCGCGGCACGCCCCGCTGTTTCAACTGTTGCCCCAGCCATTCCAGATTGAGGCCGGCAACTACGGCGCCCTCGATTTTGCCGTCGCGCACGATAGGAAACGCCATCGGAATGACGTTGCGGTCCGAAATCCTGCTGGCGGTAAAGGGTCCGATTGCGAACTTTTTCCGGTCGATGGCCTCGCGAAAGTAGGTGCTGTTGGCGAGATTGGGCGAAGCGAGGCTTGGCTCGCTGAAACACCGGATATTGCCGTCCAGACCGACGATCAGAAGAGAAGTCAGCGGTTCGATATTGGGACGCACCCGCACGACATAGTCGGTGCATGCGGTGCTGTTGAGCCGGCTGACTTCGTCTGTTTCCGCGACCGCGCGCAGGACCCCCTGAATACCGTCGAAAATCTGGTCGATTTCGGAGGCGACTACCTGCGCGTTACGGAGGGCCTCAGTGCGCACCTCGCCGTAGCGGGCGTTTCGCAGATCGAATGCGGCATAACTCACCGCCGCGAGACCGGGGAGGGACGCAACGAGGGTCAGCGCCAGCAGCCGGTGGGTGAGTGACATGCGGCGTATGGCGTTGCGAAGCGGCAAACCGTGTATTTCCCCCCGATTCAGCTTGGCGCGAATGTACGCGGCAGGTCCGGTGACGGCAATCGCCGGAAATGAGGTTCCATCAGAGGGTTATTGCTGGAAAATCGTCGCGGAATTCTTCAGGAAATCGACGAGAAATCGACCGGAAATCGCCGAGAGGGGACGTGACGGGGCGAAAATGGTTCGCTATAGAAGCGGCTCTGTAGGAGCGTAGCTCAGTTGGTAGAGCATCGGTCTCCAAAACCGAGGGTCGTAGGTTCGAGCCCTACCGCTCCTGCCAGTTTCTGGCCCAATATCCGTACCTTGACCTCACGCCCGTCCCACAGTAGATAACGGCACCTGCTGTCGGCCCGTTTTGACGGATATCCGGCGCGGCATTGAAATCCCCGGACAATCGAGCCCGCTTGGCGGCTCATCCTTCAAACGAGGGTTGGGCGCAACAAACTATGGCGTGCGAGGTTTGGCCGGTTTTCTCAAATAACTGAAATCACGCCAGGACACGACGTTTTCCCGGCATTATGGATGCGGACACAAGACGATGGCTTTCAGCCCGTTCAAATTCCTGCAGGAAGTGCGCACGGAGACCGCGAAGGTCACCTGGCCGACCCGCCGCGAGACCATGATCACCACCATCATGGTGTTCATTATGGTCGCGGTGTCTTCGGTGTTCTTCTTCGTTGCGGACCAGATTATTCGCGTCCTGATTACTTATCTTCTTGGCATCAACACCTAAGCGCGCGGAACTGAAACAATGAGCATGCGCTGGTACATCGTCCACGCCTATTCGAACTTCGAAAAGAAGGTCTCCGAATCCATTCGCGAGCAGGCCAAGCAGCGCGGACTGGAAGACCTGTTCGAGCAGGTGCTGGTTCCGACCGAGAAGGTCACGGAAGTGCGCCGCGGCCGCAAGATCGACGCCGAACGCAAGTTCTTTCCGGGCTACGTGCTGGTGAAGATGAGCCTCACCGACGAGGCGTTTCATCTCATCAAGAACACGCCCAAGGTGACGGGCTTCCTCGGCGCGGAAAACAAGCCGATGCCGATTTCGGAAGCCGAGGCCATGCGCATTCTGCATCAGGTGCAGGAAGGCGTGGAGCGGCCGAAGGCGTCTGTGTCGTTCGAGATCGGCGAGAACGTGCGCGTGGCCGATGGCCCGTTCGCCTCGTTCTCCGGTGTGGTCGAGGAAATCGACGAGGCGCGTTCACGCGTGAAGGTCGCGGTGTCGATCTTCGGACGTGCAACGCCGGTCGAACTGGAATTCGGTCAGGTCGAAAAGGTCTGATCGCTTTCGCCGTCACACTGTGACGGCGGTGAGAATGCCGTGGGAGGAGACAGCCGGTCGCCAGCCGCCTGTTGAACCGCACCACGGTCCTTAAGAAGATCCGGAATGGTCCGGATCGTTTGAAGGAGTGAAGTATGGCTAAGAAAGTGACCGGATACCTGAAGCTTCAGGTGCCGGCCGGTGCGGCGAACCCGTCGCCACCGATCGGTCCCGCGCTTGGTCAGCGCGGCCTCAACATCATGGAATTCTGCAAAGCGTTCAACGCGCAGACGCAGAAGGAAGAAAAGAACACCCCGATCCCGGTGGTCATCACCATTTACGCGGACCGGTCGTTCACGTTTGAAATGAAGACCCCGCCGATGTCCTACTTCTTGAAGCAGGCGGCGAAGATCCAGTCCGGTTCGAAAGCACCGGGCCGTGACTCCGCTGGCAAGGTGACCTCGGCGCAGGTGCGCGAGATCGCCGAAAAGAAGATGAAGGATCTCAATTGCGATACCGTCGAAGCAGCCATGAAAATGGTTGAGGGCTCTGCCCGTTCGATGGGTCTGCAGGTGGCGGGGTAACGATCATGGCAGCAGGAAAAAAACTGGTCAAAGCCCGCGAGGGTATCGACCGCGAGCACCTCTATCCGCTCAACGAAGCCGTCAAGATGGTGAAGGACCGCGTCAGCGCGAAGTTCGACGAAACCATTGAGATCGCGATCAACCTCGGCGTCGATCCGCGTCACGCCGACCAGATGGTCCGTGGCGTTGTCACGTTGCCGAACGGCACCGGCCGCACCTTGCGCGTCGGCGTGTTCGCGCGTGGCGCCAAGGCTGAAGAAGCCAAGGCTGCAGGCGCTGACGTTGTCGGCGCTGAAGACCTCGTTGAAAAGGTCCAGGGCGGCGCGATCGATTTCGATCGTTGTATCGCAACTCCTGACATGATGCCGCTGGTCGGTCGTCTCGGTAAGGTGCTCGGCCCGCGTGGCATGATGCCGAACCCGAAGATCGGCACCGTCACCATGGACATCGCCAACGCCGTCAAGGGCGCCAAGGGCGGCTCGGTCGAGTTCCGCGTCGAGAAAGCCGGTATCATCCAGGCCGGCATCGGCAAGGCCTCGTTCTCGGCAGAAAAGCTGGTTGAGAACATCAAGGCGCTGGCCGACGCAGTCGTGAAGGCGAAGCCTGCTGGTTCGAAGGGCACCTACGTTCAGCGCATCGCCGTCTCGTCGACGATGGGTCCGGGCGTCAAGGTCGAGCCAGGCAGCGTCAACTCCTGATCGGCAACGATGTGAATGATTTGAAGGCGGAGCAGGGATCACACCTGCTCCGCCTTTTCTTTTGATCTTTTAGTGGAAGTTTAGAAATGCCCCATCGAGTCCTGATCTACTCGCGCTTTCCCAAAGCCCAGATGGTGCGTATCGGCGAACACTATGATCTGCTCGATGGCAAAGGCATGCCGCCCATCGAAACATTCAGCGCGGAGCAACTGAAATCGATCCGCGCGATGATCACAGCGGGCGGGCAGGTGATCCCGCCGGCGGTGCTCGATACGCTGCCGTCGCTGGGTGCGATCATCTGTTACGGCACGGGCTATGACGGTGTCGATCTTGCGGAAACCGCGCGGCGCAAGATCGCCGTCGGCAACAGTCCGGCTGCGAATGCTGCTTCGGTCGCCGACATCGCGATGACATTGATGCTGGCTGCGACGCGGCGGTTGCTGCCCGCGGACGATTATGTGCGCAGCGGCGGATGGTCTGGCGCAAAGCCGTCACCGTCGATGCGTCCGCCTTTCGGCATGACGGGGCGCAAAATCGGTATCTACGGCATGGGCGAGATCGGCCGCAAGATCGCGACGCGCTGCGCTGCGTTTGAGACCGAGGTCGGTTACTACAGCCGCAGCAAGCATGACGTGCCTTATGCCTATCACGCCAATCTCGCGGCGCTGGCGGAGTGGGCCGACATTCTGATGGTGGCGGTGCGCGCGGGCGCGGACACGCAGCACGCGATCAACGCGGATATTCTGAAGAAGCTCGGGCCACAGGGCACCATCGTGAATATTTCGCGTGGCTCTGTGATCGATCAGGCAGCACTGGTCGCTGCACTCGAAAACAATATCATCGCGGGAGCAGGTCTCGATGTGTACCAGAAAGAGCCGCATGCGCCCGATGCATTGACGAAATTGTCCAACGTGGTGCTGACGCCGCACATCGGCGGTCACACGGTCGAGGCGCATGTCGCCATGCAGGATTGCGTGATGGCGAATCTCGATGCCTTCTTTTCAGGCAAAGCGCTTCGTTATCCGGTCACGTGAAGCCGGAAAATAAAACTGTCATCATCTCTGTCGGTGATGCTGACACATGTAAGAAGCCGCAACGCAAATTGCGAGGCTTCGTTCCGCGCGGTGAGAAAAATATTCATCGCTGCGGCGCACATTTGTTTGATTGCTGATTAGAACGAGTCGAATGTAGTCTGCGGCCTTCGAATTCGAAGGAGACCCGCGATGGCGGCATTCGTTCTCAAGATCAACGGCGGCGAGCATCGTGTGGATGTCGACCCGCAAACTCCACTTCTCTGGGCCATCCGCGATGGCGCGGGACTGATGGGCACCAAGTACGGCTGCGGCGTTGCGCAATGCGGCGCATGCACCGTGCATGTCGATGGCCAGCCGATGCGATCGTGCTCGCTGCCGGTGTCTGCGGTCGGTACCAGCGAAATCACCACCATCGAAGGTGTAAAAAGCCGCGAAGCCAAGGCCGTGCAGAAAGCGTGGGTCGCGCTCGACGTTCCACAATGCGGCTATTGCCAGTCCGGCCAGGTGATGAGCGCGACATCGCTGCTCGAACTCAATCCGAAGCCGACGGACGAGGACATCGATCTCGCGATGAACGGCAACATCTGCCGCTGTGCGACTTACGTGCGTATCCGCGCCGCGATCCACGACGCCGCCAAGTCGCTGGAGGGCTGAGCCATGAACATACAGATCAAAAATTCAGTCACACGCGCATCCGCACTGTCGCGCCGTTCGCTGCTGAAGGCCGGAGCGGGTCTGGCCATCGGCGTTTACATCGCAAAGAACGGCAAAGCCTACGCGCAGGGCGCACCTGCCGCCGCGCAGGTCAACATCACGCCGAATACATTTCTGATCATCAAGCCGGACAACACCGTCACGGTACTTTGCAAACATATCGAGATGGGGCAGGGACCGTTCACCGGCATGGCGACGCTTGTCGCCGAAGAACTCGACGCCGACTGGGCGCAGATGCGCGCAGATCATGCGCCGTCCAATCCGGTGCTCTACAAGAATCTGCTGTTCGGCGTGCAGGGTACGGGTGGTTCCAGCGCTATCGCCAATTCCTACGAGCAGATGCGCAAGGTCGGCGCGGCGGCGCGCGAAATGCTGGTGGCTGCGGCCGCGGCCGAGTGGAACGTGCCTGCAGCGGAGATCACGGTCGAGAACGGCGTGATGAAGCATCCGTCGGGCAAGGAAGGCCGGTTCGGCGCGTTCGCCGAAAAGGCAAACCAGTTGCCGGTACCTGCCGATCCCAAGCTGAAGGATCCGTCGCAGTTCAAGCTGATCGGCAAGGAAGGCGTCGTCAAACGGCTCGACAGTGCCGAGAAGACGAACGGCACCGCAGAGTACACGCTCGACATTAGCGAGCCGGACATGCTGACGGCGGTGATTGCGCGTCCGCCGCAGTTCGGCGCGACGGTTGCGTCGTTCGACGCTTCGGCAGCCAAGGCCTTGCCGGGCGTCGTGGATGTGAAGCAGGTGCCGACCGGCGTTGCGGTCTACGCCAAAGGTTTCTGGCCGGCCAAGATGGGTCGCGATGCACTGAAGATCACATGGGATGACAGCAAGGCCGAGAAGCGCGGTACCCAGCAGTTGCTGAACGAGTTTCGCGGATTGTCGAAGACAGCGGGCAAGGCGGTGAAAACCGAAGGCGATGTCGAGGCGGAAGTCGCAAAACCCGGCGGACGCATAATCGAAGCCGAGTTTGTGTTTCCTTATCTCGCGCATGCGCCGATGGAGCCGTTGAATGCGTTCATTCACTGGCAGGGAGACACCGTTACGTCGCGCTATGGCAGCCAGTTTCCGACGCCGGATCAGGCAGCCATCGCGAAGATTCTCGGCGTGCCGATGGACAAGGTATCGCTCAAGACCATTTTTGCGGGCGGCAGCTTCGGGCGGCGTGCGCAGCAAACGGTGCATGTCGCTGCTGAACTTGCCGAAGTCGCGAAGGCCATGGGGCCGGGCAAGCCGATCAAGCTGGTGTGGACCCGCGAGGACGACATGCGCGGCGGATACTATCGTCCGTTCAGCGTGCATCGGATGCGCGGCGTGGTGCGCGATGGAAAAATCCAGGCGTGGAGCGACACCATCGTCGGCCAGTCGATCATGAAGGGGTCTCCGTTCGAGGCGATGACATTCAAGGACGGTCTCGATTCGACCGCATACGAAGGCTCGAATGAAATTCCGTACGATGTTGCCAATTTCAAATGCGACATGCATCAGGTCGAGGTCGGCGTGCCGGTGCTGTGGTGGCGTTCGGTCGGACACACGCATACGGGCTACGCGGTGGAAGCGTTTGTCGATGAACTGCTGGAGGCGGCGGGAAAGGATCCCGTCGAGGGCCGGCTTGAATTGATGAGCAAAAAGCCGCGTCACGCCGGCGTGCTGCGCGCGGTCGCCGAGCTTGCGGACTGGAAGAACGCCAAGCTCGAAGAAGGACGCGCGCGCGGCGTGGCCGTGGTCGAGAGTTTCGGCACGTTCGTCGCCCAGGTCGTCGAACTGTCGATGACCAAGGAAGGACCGAAGGTTCACAAGGTGTGGTGCGCGGTGGACTGCGGCATTGCCGTCAATCCGGACATCATCCGGGCGCAGATGGAGGGCGGCATCGGCTTTGGTCTCGGCCATATTCTTTATGCCGATGTGCCGATGGAAGATGGCCGCGTGGTGCCGGGTAACTTCGACGCGTACCGGTCGCTGCGCATTAATGAAATGCCGGCGATTGAAGTCACCGTCGTCAAGTCGACCGAAAAGCCGAGCGGTGTGGGCGAGCCGGGTGTTCCGCCGATCGGCCCCGCGGTTGCCAATGCGCTGGCCAAGCTCGGTCAGGTCCGTCCACGGCAATTGCCCATCGTTCCGGGAGCATCGGCATGAGGTTGTTTAAGCAAGGTGCGATGGCGCTCGGAGCGGGCGCATTCGCGGCGACGTTGCTGGCGTTTGCTGGACCCGCGTTTCACGGCGAAGCCGATGCGGCAATGGAGCCTGCGACCAATCCGTTGACGTTGAAGCCTGTCGCGGACTTCGCGAAGATCAAGAACAAGAACAAGCGTGCGGTTGCTCTGTTCGAGGAGGCCGGCAAGGTGATCATGTCGCCGCGCTGCATGAACTGTCATCCAGCGACGGAGCGGCCGACGCAGACCAACAAGATGACTCCGCATCAGCCGCTGGTGGTGCGGGGAGAGGGCGGCATGGGCGCGGCAGGTGGACTCGCCTGCAACACCTGCCACCACGAAAACAACTTCGATCCCGCCGGCGTGCCGGGTCACCCGCAGTGGCACCTTGCCCCGGCGGTGATGGCCTGGCAGGGCCGGTCGCTCGGTCAGATATGCGAGCAGATCAAGGACCCAAAGCGCAACGACGGCAAGGACATGGCGGCACTTGTGAAGCACATGGCCGAAGACAGTCTGGTCGGCTGGGCCTGGAATCCAGGCGGCAACCGGACCCCGGCACCCGGAACCCAGAAAGAATTCGGGGATCTCATCAAGGCGTGGGCGGCCGCTGGCGCTGCATGTCCAAAAATAGTTGGAAATACAAAGGGTTGAGTTTCGTAGAGAGTCGCGTCATGGTCTGAGCCGGAAGTTCAGGCGGCGTCATCCGGCAGCTTCTGGCCCGGAAAATGCTTATGGAACTCAGAATCCACTTGGCAAGGCGAATTTGACTCGTTAAACATTCCTTTCCGGGCGTGCTGGCTGTCGCTGGCGCGTCTGTGCTCGTTTTCCGAAAATCAAACCAATAGGAGTCCTTTCCTCGTCGATCATTCCGCATGGATTGCTCACAGGAACGGAAAGCCATTGTTTTGACGAACGAAAATGAGCAGGGGTGGTCTCTGGCGTCAAGCCTGGGAAAACTCCGATCCTGTCCAAGACTGCAGGTGCCTTGCCTGATCCCTGGTGGAAACGGCTTCGCTTAATCTCCTGCACAGACGGGTGAAAACCGGATTTCGTGACCCGCTGCCAATTCGGTAGCGGCTGCGGATTTGGTTCGAACCTCGACACCTCGTTCGCGCGGGCCGCAAGGCCGGCAAAGACGAGAGGGCAGGCTTCCGAAATGTCGTCGTGCCCGACGTGTTGAGAGATGAATGTCTCGAGGCTTAGCGGGCAGGACGATCGGTGCAACCCGGCGGTTCTGTCTCAAGCGGACCGCCAACCGGAAAGAGCTTGCTGTGGAACGAGCGGCAAAAAAAGAGGCGGTCGAAACGCTGAACGGGGTCTTCAAGACC
>Ga0315336_1003595_pt1 | contig 20259 bp, 20 predicted proteins | sample ASW5metaG_FD_204512 | JGI IMG/M metagenome (GOLD analysis project Ga0315336, IMG submission 204512) | Ammonia-oxidizing marine archaeal communities from Monterey Bay, California, United States - ASW #5 | ecosystem: Environmental > Aquatic > Marine > Intertidal zone | place: USA: California... | reverse complement strand
GCATCCTTGTTACGCCATGCCGTGAATAATCTGGGCTAGTACGTTCGCAAACGGCCCTGACCTCGACAGTGACTACGATGGATCAAGAAACTCAACATTCCGTAACTTGCTCACGATCCGGTCGGTTTTAGGTTCTTTGCCTAACATTTCTCGACCGCCTTTTGGTAATGATAGCAGTGACCTTTTTGTTCTGCCGGAGAACCAGTCGGACCGCATCGCGCCCATCTGAACTACCGCCAACAAGCTTAGTATTGAGCAGTATTGTGAATTCGCCGGCATCTGGAGTCTAGCTCTAGACCAAAACGAGCCGCTCGATCAAAGCGACCTGACTGATCAGCAGTTTAAGTTAGTTGCGGGGGTAGGATTTGAACCTACGACCTTCAGGTTATGAGCCTGAATAATCCACATGTATCGTGGCACTTTAGAATCCTCCGACGCCACATCGGCATCATGATTTTCATCAACGCCATCATCGACCAAGTGGACAACCCTGCCTTCCCCGCCATGGCGATATGGTACGCTGATAGCAACCATGGAGAAGCAAACGAACCAGTACGAACCCGGTACGCCGGATGCATCATCAGTCAGCCCGAGCACGGCGTCTCCCCTTCTTACGGTCAGCCAAGCCTACGAATATCTGATCGCCAAGGGGCTACCCCGCAGCAAGAAAACCATCCGTAAATGGTGCCGGCTCAATCACGTCGACAAGAAACAGAACGTCATTCCCGGCGGCCCCAAATGGCTCATCACCAGAAGTTCCCTCGATGCCAGGATCGCCGAGGAACGACTGATTGATGCGTCATTGAGCCAAGTATCTGAACGGGAGACCGGTTCGGACTGGTCTGAACCGGTCCCTGTTCCAACTGGTGCGAACCCGTCCACACCGGTTCGCGACGATGAACTGGTCGAGGTCCTGAAGCAGCAACTGCTCCACGAGCGGGAGGGCCGCAGGGCGACGGAGGAGAAAAACCGCGAACTAATCAAGATGTATCATGAGATCGCCCTGGCCTCGACGCAGTTCGGTATCGAGATCGGCAAGGGCATGCAGGAACAGGGAAAGGCGCGACAGCTCGGTGTCGAGGACGAACCCGGTTCGGCCCCGTCGCGGGGCAGCGCGTCGGTGGTCAGAACATTCACGCCGGAGACGCCGGAAAAACCTACCACGCCAAATACCGCCGGAGCCGCGGCGGTCAATGACGAGGGGGATAACCAGGACCCCAAGATCCGGATTCTCAAGGTACAATGAGAGCCATGGGATCATTTGGCGGACAAACGCATATCAGTAAACTTCTTGCGAAAAAAACGTTCCGGCTTCAGCCGCGTTTCACCATCGTTCACCATCCGGTGCGGGAGAAGTTTGCATTGTCGTTGACCACCTACGCCGTCATCGACAGCGTCCACCAACTCTCCCATAGAGCAGAGCATCCCTGGTGCAGCCAATCCAAATCGGAAATCGCCAGGTTTCTCGACGCCAGCGAAAGGCATGTCTTCCGCGCCGTCAAGGAGGGCTTGGAAAAGGGATTGCTAGAGAAGAACGATCGCGGCGACTTGCGCAGTACCGATCTTTGGGTCCGCCAAGTCATCCTCTACAAATCCGAGCAATCTGCATAATCCCTGCCAATTTGTCAGAGGTCATGACAAATTGGCAGAGACCATGACATGCCCCTGTTTGGCCAAAATGGCCATGACATTTTGGCGGCATATCCTGCCATCCTGTCAGAGTGACCCTGACAATTTGACATACAATAAGTACAAATAAAGTGAAATAAGAATATTAACCGACTAAAAGAAAAAGTTATCCAAGCGAAAATCTATTCATGGCACCATCATCTATTTTCCAACCTGATCAAATTCTAAACTACTGGTCGCGATTGCTCAGAAAGCTCGGCGCAGCACCGCTCAGAATTGCTTCCGCTTCTTCATCCGCCCCTTCAAGGTCATCGACCTCGCCTTCCTGTGCAGATGTTAATTCCTCGCGTTCGCGGAGCACCAGGCGTGTATCCCGTGAAATCACCAGCGGGATATCCAGCGAGATGCTGAAACCCTTGCCGTCGCTATTGGGCCAGGCAGCACCAATTCTGGTCCAGATGCCACGTGTTTTCTCGCCCATGCCGTCAGCCTGGTCGATGACGTTGTAAAGATAGTGTGTGGGTTTGTTGTCCATAAATTTTTGTTGTTTGAGATGAATAAGAGCCTCCGATTGCTCAGAATGCTTGAGCACCCTCATGAGAAGGGAAGAGGCCCCGGCAAGATCATTGCCAGGGCCATGGAAAGAACACCTCCGTACACTTTTGCCTTTGCAGGCTCATTGCCGGGAACGCATGGCTCCGAGAAGGAGATCCTCGGCAACCTCGTCCGGCGATGTGCCATCGGGCAGCATCGGTGTGCGGACAAAGAACAATGACGCAACCCGGGGCAACAGATCCGACGTTGCTTGCCGCCCGGCATCATCGGCATCGAGTAACAGAGTAAGTTGCCGCGCGCCGGACTGGCGGAGGAGATCGATCTGAACATCCGAGAGGCTCGTTCCCATCAATGCCACCGCCGGCACCTTGAGTGCGTGCAGGCGAAACACCGACCAATAACCTTCGACAATAACCAGATGCTCGGCTCCCACGATACGGTGATAATTGAACAGCACCTCGCTCTTCCTGAAGCCGCGTGGCATCAGATAGCGCGGGATGCCTTTCGGTACATCGTCAGAGGCCCAGCGACCAGAATACGCGAGTATGTGCGCACCGTCCGGTGAATGAATAGGAATGCACACCCGGTTGCGCAGACGACCTTGCTCGCAATAGCCAAGCCCAAACAGCTCGATGAGCTCCGGCGTCAATCCGCGATCGAACAGATACCGGTGCGTCGGATCCAAATCGGTCCGGCACCAAAGCGCGGCTTTGCCATCGCGCCGGCAATCGTCTTGAGACCCGTTTTGTACACTGGGTCCCCGGAAACGTCTGCGACGACCAACCACTGCCTTCACCGGCATCTTCACCGGTCCATGCTGGGCCGGCAATTGACCCTCGGTGGGTATGCCACAACACTGGGCAACCATGCCCGCCGCCTCAATGAGCGATACCGCCTCGATCCTTGCGACAAAATCGAGAATATCCCCCTTGGCCTGACACGCGAAACAGTGAAACAGCTTGCCTTCCAAGTTGACCGACAACGATGGCTGCCGGTCATCATGGAAAGGACAGAGTGCTAATACTTGGTTCTGGTTTTGAGCATGCGCAATGGCATAACGCGCCAGCATGGTTGCGAAATCGGCGTGCTCACGGATGAAGGCAAAATTGATCCACGGTTCCGCCATGGCTGAACCTCCTTTGCTGTTTGCCTGTTGGAAAGATCAGATTGATCGAGCGCTCAAGACGCCGGCTGAAGCCCCATGAGATAGGTCTTGGCTTCATTAGCCTTGGACGCTGCCGTGAAGATCGCCCGAGTGTCCTGCTTCAGCACCGCGAGCCAATGGGCGATGTAGGCCGCATGATCCGGGCGCGGTTGATTGCTGATGCCGAGCTCGCTACAGAGAAAGGCAGCACCCAGTTCGGCGACAAGCTCTTCCATGGCATAACTCTCATCGCCAAAGCGGCCAGAGAGATCACGGTCGAGCCGTCGTTCGTGGCCACACCAGTGTGAGAGTTCGTGCATCAGGGTTGCGTAGAAGCTCTCCGTCGCACTGATCGTCTCCGTGCCGGTGAACCGTTCACGATTCGGCATCTGGATATGATCAGTACTTGGCCGATAGTAGGCACGATCGCCCCCCGTTCGTATGTCGGCGCCTGTCGCCATGACAAACCTCTCGATCTCCATGAGAACTCCGGCAAAATCCCGACCCTCGGGTTCCGTCAGCTGAAAGCCATCGACCTGCTGGGCATTGAAGACCCGGGATGATCGGGCAAAGCGAACGATCTTGTTTTCTCGCCCGTCGTTGTCAGGATTGCCGACTTCAAGGTCAGTCTGTTTGTAGAAAACAATCACACTGCCTTTTTCACCCTTGCGCACCTGGCAACCAAGATGGTGCCATTGCTTGTAGGTTGCCCAGTAGGAAGACGTATATCCTTGCTGTTCAGCCGCGACCCACAAGGCGATCACATTTACGCCATTATAGGTATTGCCGGTCAGGAAATTGGTCGGCATGGCGCTGTCGATATCACGGTGCCAGGGCATGATGAATGTACCGGCGCCGACCTCAATCGCCGCGACGATCTGATCCGTGATGGTCTGATGCACGTCCCGTCTGCTGGGATGTGCGCCGAGATCAGAGTTAGTGGTGGCTGTTACCTGGTTCATGGTCTCTCCTCCATAGGATGGGAACGCCGAACCATTCGGCGCTCCCGAATAGGGAGGAGGGACATCAAGGCAATACGGATCCTCGGAGGCGCAGTTAGGCCGCCTGCTCCAGTTCGGGGCCATCTTCTTCGGACGCGATCGTGGAGAAATAGGTGAACGCAAGCGCTGCGGCATCGAAGATGCTCATGTTGGCACGCTCGGGCAGCCAGATCTTCCGCTCGGGCGGCAAACGTGGCGCAAGCTCCGGAATCTCCTCGGCAATGGCCTCTGCGATCTGGAACTTGGTCACGGCGCCACTGGTGGCGAACAGTTGCCGTACACTGCCACGGGAATAGCTGGCGATCTTGATGTTACGGCTGTCTACCAATGCCGCTATGGCATCGAGAAGTTCTTCGACCCGCTCGGCCCGTCGCGAACCTTCACCTTCGTAGTCTTCGAAGACCACGACATCAGGCTGGTAACATTCGACCAAATCGCCGACCTTGGCCATGCCTTGGGCATTCTTCTCATCCCGGGTCCATTTGACGCCCCAGTCGATGGGCAATCGGGGTCCATTGAAGACAACAAATCCGATACCCTGAACGCAGGGTGCAATGGCGAGAACGCGTATTGTTTTAATGTTTTTTGAATTCATACATTGGGTTGGAGTTCGCCGTCCGTTGCCCGAACAGAACCCGCCGCGATAATGGAACCCACCGCCCTGCGCTTGTGCGCATGGGCAGGATTACTATTGGCGCCGGCCAGCTGTTTGGCAAGACGGTCAGCGCGCCGAATAACGTCTTCTTCGACCTGCCCGAATATACCGGGAAAGAGCTCTTTGATAGGCACGCCGAAAGCCACCTGATAGGCAAGTGCCGTGCGGAGATCGGGTTCCCGACTGCGGGCTTCGTATTGACACACCGTTGCCGGGCTCTGACAACCGAGGAGTTGAGCCATCTCCTTCTGGGTCAGGGCAGTCGCCAGGCGATAACGGCGGAGGTAATGTGGGATTTGGTTTGTCATAAGCTCATAATGGCGAGATCGGTGCCGAACGCCGGTCTCAGGTCCATAATTTACGCGAATAAGATGCTGTCACAAGAAGTCAAATATTGACATATCGTGAACTTATTGTTTCGTGCAGCAGTATTAGTAATTATAACATAAATATTGAATATGTCAAATTGTCGAAAGAACACAATAAATACAAATAATATTCTATTCAGTACATTGTTGACTTTGTGGACATTCGGGCAGGCCGGCAAATCAACATGTTACGACCGTTCGTCGTTGGTTTGCCTGACTGGATCAGCCACAGCAACGTCCATATTGTCATCAAAGTCCGTTTTCTTATCAGCGCCGGATTCTACCTTGTCGGCATCATCGGCCGGCGTCACGCCGTACTTCTCATAAAGCCGTGGCAGCTTTTGCAGCTCCTCAGGCGAGATCACGAATATGCCGCCGCTGCTCTTGTGGGTTCGGAGATGCAATCGTTTGCGAATGATCGTGCCGATCCATTTGGGCGTAATGCGCTCGTAGTCGCGATCGTGGCGCCGGCAAAACTGTGCTGTAACCGCCTTGATGGAAACCGATGGCTGGGATGATGTTGCTAGCAGCTCCCGTATGACTTCGAGGGTCTGGGCCTCGACCTCCATGGAACGGTCTACCCGTAGGTCTTGGTGATATTGCCACAGCACATCCCGCAACTCCTCGCGCACCGCGTCATCGCTGACGATACTCATCAGCGGAATAAAGATCTGCCGAAGACGCGGCTCGATCCTCTCGTCGAGCACCAGGGTAGGGGCGTGGTTCTTGCCGTGATTGTGAAAGCGGTACAGTAGAAGCTTGTTGCGCAGGACCCGGGCTTCGTCCTTGTAGACCGGGGGTAGATTGATCGGGATATCGCGCCGCAGTTTGCGCTCGCCAGCTTCTTCCGTGAGGAAACGGCTCTCCAGGGCCTTGTCATCAAATGAGCCCCGGCTGGCCAGGATTTTTGGCGAGAACACTTCGAAGGCCCGGGGGTTGAACTCCTTAGTACCCGACATCTCGGTCTTGATCACCGGCAGACCCTTCTGGTTGCCGTTATTGAAAATCTTGATCAGGTCGGACTTCTCGTCGCTGTAGCGGAAATCACCCTCGTCAATAATCAATGTGCCACCGAAACTGTCCAACATGCGGAAGATGGCAGATGTTGAAGTGGCGCCGCTGGCGAAGATCGGTTTGTAACAAAGCGAGCCGACGGTGAGCAGAAAGCGGGTTTTGCCGCTGCCGTAGTCGCCGCGCAGACGCAGATAGGGCAGTTCGGCGAAACCGTCATGGAGCCAGGAGAACAACACATAGTAGCTGGCGATGCGCTCGAACCGTGGCGAGACGTCCACGTAACGGTGGATGAAAGTTCGTATCTCGTTCACGAGACCTTCTTCGGAACCATATTCGCAAGGCTCGCTGGGAAACAGCACGACCTCTTTCTTAATGAGGTTGTTTTGTGCCGAATAGGGGAACAGTCGTTCGCCAGCTGGGGTCTTCACAAATGGCTCGAAGCGCCAGGCATCATCCCGCCAGATGACGAAATGGGTTTGCCGTTCGACGGGGTCGAACACCAGCTCGACCAGCTGCCCATCGGAAAGCACCGTCGATACGGTGGGTGTTCCGCGTTTCACATCGGGCTTAGGCTTTTGCGGATCCTGATTGGCCGCGGTTTGGGAGGGAATGTTTTCCATAGACTGTGCGCATTTACACGTGGCCTCAGACTACCTGAGATCATGGTGCTCACAAGAAGCTGAGACTTCACGAAACAGAAAATATCAACTTCGTTTTGGCTGCTACGGAGTGGAATCTTTCAGATTAGAAAAATCTGTGCTTCTTGTGAACCGACGCTGGCCACGGAACAATGGCGCCATGAGTTTGTCTGTACCGAACCCCATCACCTTTTTTGCCCGTACTTTGTACCGTCACCATCGTGACAGGTTCGGCATCAAGCGCCAGGATCGGCTGTCCCATGTTTATGTCATCGGCAAGACCGGGGCCGGAAAATCGACCCTACTCGAAACCATGATGCTGCAAGATATCAACCGTGGCGAAGGTTTTACCTTGCTCGATCCCCACGGGGATCTGGTGGAGCGCATCGCCAAAGCCATCCCGCCCGAGCGGCGGAAGGATGTGATTTACTTCGACCCATCGGATCCGAAACAACCCTATGGTTACAACCCGCTGAAACGCGTAGCCCCGGAAAAGCGATCTCTGGCCGCCTCCGGCATCATGGAAGTCTTCCACAAAACCTGGGACGAGCGGGCCTGGGGACAGCGTATGGAGCATATTCTGCGCAACGCCCTGCTGCTCTTGCTCGAACAGCCCGAGGCGACCCTGGCCGACCTTCTCAGGCTATTCCGTGACGAAGCATTCAGAAAGAACGCCGCTAAGAGATGTGGCAATGAACAGGTGCGTGACTTCTGGCTGCTCGAGTTCCCAAAATACACCCGCTTTAGCGCCGAAGCCGTGGCGCCGATCCAAAGTAAGGTCTCGGCTTTCCTCAGTGACCCAACCCTGTGTCGCGTACTGACGACCCCGAAGCAACCGATCCAAATCCGGAAACTGATGGACGAAGGCAAGATCCTACTGGTCAATTTGGCCAAGGGAAAACTCGGCGAGGATAGCGCCTCGCTCTTGGGCGGGCTTCTGGTCACCACCATCGGGCTAGCGGCCTTCAGTCGCGCTGATATATCCGAACATAATCGCCGTGCCCATTGGCTTTATGTGGACGAGTTCCAGTCGTTCACAACGCTGTCGCTGGCCAACATGCTCTCCGAGCTACGCAAATACAAAGTGGGGATGACACTGGCCCATCAATATCTGCATCAACTTGATCCCGACATTCGCCATGCTGTGCTCGGTAATGCTGCCACGTTGATATCGTTCAGGCTCGGCGCACAGGATTCCGAATTTATCGCCCAGGAGTTCGAACCGGCGTTCAACGGCACCGACGTGCTGACCCTGCCGAATTATCACATCTATCTGAAACTGCTCATCGACGGTGAGCCGTCAAAGCCGTTTAGTGCCACGACGCTGGCGACAGGGGAGGCCACGTTGCGCAAAAGAATTTGAGGGAGGTTAGGGTAAATCGGTGCAGATTTCCCGTGCTTGCTCCTCGCCATCCACTTCCATAACGAGGATAGCTCCCTTGCCGTCACTGCGGTGGAGGATTTTCCGCGTGGATCTGTCGGCGTAGCCATGCCAAGCTATCTACTAGTGCTGCAATAAGTTCAAAAAATTCAAAGCCGTTACCGTTCTTCTCTCCGAATAAGCCGCAAATTCAAGAGACAAAAACGAGACAAATGGCAAGCCGAGAACGCTAAAATATCTTCTAATCTATTGAAAAGATTGGCGCACCCGACAGGATTCGAACCTGTGACCTCTGCCTTCGGAGGGCAGCGCTCTATCCAGCTGAGCTACGGGTGCGTTGGTGCCGGTGAGCCGACAGGGGGCTCTTGTATCGCAGGTTGGGCGCCGGTTCAATCGCTTCGTTGATGGCGCTATTGTCGTGTGCAGCTATGGGAGGGCGGCACAGATGGAACATGTCGACGGCAACGGCACGGCGATCCCGGCGCTTGGGTTGGGCACCTGGACCTTGCGGGGCGATCAGGCGACGCGCCTGGTCGCGGCGGCAATCGAGGCGGGCTACCGGCATTTCGATACCGCCGTGACCTACGAAAACGAGGCCGCCGTTGGCGCCGGGCTCAGGGCTGCGGGCATCGACCGGGATCAGGTTTTTGTTACGACCAAGGTGCGGCCCGCGGATATCGGCGCCGGCGACCTGCAGCGCTCGATCGAGGCAAGCCTCGGGCGCCTCACGCTCGATTGGGTCGATCTTGCGTTGATCCATTGGCCGTCGGCGACGATTCCGATGGCGCAATCCATTGCGGCGCTATGTGATGTGGCCGAACGCGGCCTTGCCCGGGCGATCGGCGTCTCCAATTTCCCCGTCGCCTTGCTCGATGAAGCGGTGGCGCTCGCAAGCCACCCGCTGGCCTGCAATCAAATCGAATACCACCCCTATCTCGGCCAGGACCGGGTGCTCGCCGCCTGCCGCCGCCACGGCATCGCCGTGGTCTCCTACAGCCCGATCGCCCAGGCCGGCGCACTGTTTCGCGAATCAGCGGTGCAGGCTGCGGCGGCCGCCCACGGCAAAAGCCCGGCCCAGGTCGTATTGCGCTGGCAGCTGCAGCAGCCCGGTGTTGCCGCCATCCCACGCTCCAGCGATGCCGGCCGCATCGCCGAGAACATCGACGTCTTCGATTTCACCTTGAGTGCCGACGAGATGGCGGCGATTCACGCGCTCAAGACACGTCGGCTCAGGCTCTGCGAGTTTGGTGCCTACCCAATATGGGATACGGATTGACCGCGGCGCGCTCCCTAACTTAGCTGTCGATCGGGCTCCAGGGCCGGGCCTCGTAGCCGCGCCGTTCGGTAGGGTCGATGGTCTTGCCGACATTGTCACCGGCGGCCGAGCCGCCGCCTTCGCCGGTGAGCTTGCGGAAGACGTCTTCCAAGTCGGCCTCTTGGGTCGTTAGGTCGACCAGGGTGAGGCCGGCCTGATCGATGTCGGCCAGGACTTCGGCAATCTTGGTTTGGCTCGGCCGGTATTGCAGGTAGAGACTGCCGTCCGGCCGGCGCTCGGCACGGTATTTGGCGAGGCCTTCGGGCACTGCCGCCACCGGCTCCGCCACCCGAATCGACAGCGCCTTCCAATCGAACCCAGCCAACAGCGCCTCGGTGCGGTCGACCGCGACCACCTGGCCCTGGTCGATAATGGCAATGCGGTCGCAGAGCGCTTGCGCTTCTTCCAGGTAGTGGGTGGTCAGCACCACGGTGGTGCCGGCCCGGTTGAGCTCCTGGATATGCCGCCAGAGCTGCCCGCGGAGTTCGATGTCGACACCGGCGGTCGGCTCGTCCAGCACCAGCACCGGCGGGTCGTGGACCATGGCCTTGGCGACCAACAGCCGCCGGCGCATGCCGCCCGACAAGGTCCGGGAATAGACGTCGGCCTTGTCGGCCAAGCCCAGCATGGCGAGGATTTCGTCCGAGCGCCGGTCGCGGCGGCGCACGCCATAGAGACCGGCTTGGTACTCGACCGCCTCACGCGGGGTGAAAAAGGCATCCATGTTGAGCTCTTGTGGCACCACGCCGATCGACGCACGGGCGAGCCGCGGCGCGCGGTCGATGTCGTGGCCCCAGACCACCGCGCGGCCGGCGGATTTTACAACCAGTCCGGCCAGGATATTGATCAAGGTCGACTTGCCGGCGCCGTTCGGTCCCAACAAGCCGAAGAACGCGCCGCGCGGTACCACGAGGTCGACCGCCTTCAAGGCTTCCTTCGGCGCCGCCTTGCCCTGGCCACGATAGGTTTTACTGAGCCCGGTTACCGCGATGGCAGGGTGCGGCAGGGCGGCGGAATCGGTCATGGTCTCCTCTGGGCCTCGGCGGCTGCGATTCGGCACAATTCGGACATTGCAACGGCGCCGCCATTGGGTATCATCCGGGCCGCGGGCCGGTCAATCTGTGGGGCCGTGGGTGGAGGAGGAGAATAGGGCATGGAACCGACGGACGTCGTGGAAGTGGAAGAAGTGGAATTTGCCTGCGACGGCGGCGATGCGGCTGTCGGTCATCCCCGGGTGTTCCTGCATATCGGCGATGACGGCCGCGTCGACTGCCCCTATTGCGGCCGCCAATTCCGGTTGAAAGAAGGAGCCGCCGCCGGCGGCCACTGAAGTATCTTACCGGGGCGTGATCAGCGTGGCATAGTGCGCCGATGAGCGCTGAAAAACACCGCATTTATCTGGTCGACGGCTCGGGCTATATCTTCCGAGCCTATCACGCCCTGCCGCCCAGAACCCGACCTGATGGCACGCCGGTCAATGCCGTCTACGGCTTCTGCAACATGCTGAACAAGTTGGTCGAGGACACCATCGAGGACGGCGCCGTCAGCCACCTCGCGGTGATTTTCGATACCGCGCGGGTCACCTTCCGCAATGAGATCTATGGCGATTACAAGGCCAATCGGCCGCCACCGCCGGAAGATCTGATCCCGCAGTTCGACATCATCCGCGAGGCGGTGCGCGCCTTCAACCTGCCCAGCATCGAGCTGCCGGGCTTCGAAGCCGACGACATCATCGCCACTTATGCCACCGAGGCCAGCGCCCAGGGCGCCGAGGTCATCATTGTCTCGTCGGACAAGGATCTGATGCAGCTCGTCGACGACAACGTCTCGATGCTCGATCCGATGAAAAACCTGTCGATCGGCGCCCCGGAAGTGATGGAGAAATTCGGCGTCGGTCCCGACAAGGTGATCGACGTGCAAGCGCTCGCCGGTGATTCGACCGACAACGTGCCCGGCGTGCCCGGCATCGGCGTCAAAACCGCGGCGCTGCTGATCAATGAATATGGCGACCTCGACACCCTGCTCGATCGAGCCGAGGAAATCAAACAGAAGAAGCGCCGGGAGAATCTGATTGAATTCGCCGAGCTGGCGCGCGTGAGCCGCCAATTGGTGACGCTCAAGCGCGACACGCCGGTCGCCGAAGGCTTGGACGATCTGGTGGTGCGCGAAACCGAACCGGAAACCCTGATCGACTTCCTGAAAGCCCAGGATTTTCGCCAGATGAGCGCCCGGCTCGCGAACAAATTCGGCCTCGACGACGGCGCCGCCGAGGCCGCCCAGGCGCCGAAGCAAACCGAGTATGTGTTGGTCGACGAGGAAGCCACTCTCGAAGACTGGATCGCGGCGATCTACCATGCGGGCTTTGCCGCCGTCGACACCGAGACCACCTCGCTCGACGCCATGCAGGCCGAGCTGGTCGGCGTGTCGCTGTCGGTCGAGCCCGGGCGCGCCTGTTACATCCCGCTCGCCCATGTCGCCGGCGATCCGGCGCCGGGCCTGGATCTGGACGGCGACGCCGAGCCGACCGCCCAACTAAAGCAGATCGACCGCGACCGCGCTTTGGCGATCCTGAAACCGATGCTGGAAGACCGCTCGATCCTGAAGATCGGCCAGAACATCAAGTACGACATGACCGTGTTGCGGCGCTATGGCGTCGACGTGGTTGCCGTCGACGACACCATGCTGCTGTCCCATGTCCTTGATGCCGGTCGCCACGGCCACGGCATGGATGAACTGAGCCAGCGCCATCTCGACATCAAGCCGATCGCCTACAAGGAGGTTGCCGGTACCGGCAAGGCGCAGGTGACCTTCGACCGGGTGGCGCTCGACGTCGCCCGCGATTACGCCGCCGAGGACGCCGACATCACCCTCAGGCTGCACAAGCTGCTGAAACCGCGGCTGATGCGGGAGCATCTGGTGAGCCTCTACGAGACCATCGAGCGGCCGCTGATCGGCGTGCTCTGCACCATGGAAATGGCCGGCATCAAGGTCGACCGTGGCGAGCTGGTGCGCCTGTCGGAGGATTTCGCCGACCGCGCCAACCGCCTGGAGGCGGAAATTCATGAACTGGCCGGTGAAGAGTTCAATGTCGGCTCGCCGAAGCAGTTGGGCGAGATCCTGTTCGATAAGATGAGCCTGCCCGGCGCTAAGAAAACCAAGACCGGCGCCTATGTGACCAGCGCCGATGTCCTGGAATCCTTGGCCGCTCAAGGCCACGACCTGCCGGTGCGAGTGGTCGACTACCGGCATCTGACCAAGCTCAAATCGACCTATACGGACGCCTTGCAGACCCAGATCAATCCGCAGACCGGGCGGGTTCATACTTCCTATGCCATGTCCGGTGCGGCGACCGGGCGCTTGGCCTCGACCGATCCGAACCTGCAGAACATTCCGGTCCGCACCGAAGAGGGCCGGCGTATTCGCCGCGCCTTCATCGCCGAGCCGGGCCACAAGCTCCTGTCGGCGGACTATTCCCAGATCGAGCTTCGGGTGCTCGCCCATATCGCCGACATCGCGAGCTTAAAAGAAGCCTTCCGCGACGGCCTCGACATCCACGCCCTGACCGCGTCCCAGGTCTTCGACGTGCCGATCGAGGGCATGGACCCGATGGTGCGGCGCTCGGCCAAGGCGATCAATTTCGGTATCATCTACGGCATGAGCGCGTTCGGCCTGAGCCGCCAGCTCGGCATCCCGCAAGGCGAATCGAAGCGCTACATCGACGCCTATTTCGAGCGCTATCCCGGCATCCGCGACTATATGGAGCGGGTCAAGGAATTCTGCCGCGGCCATGGCTTCGTCGAAACTGCGTTCGGCCGCCGGGTACATCTGACCGGCATCAACGACAAAAATCCGGCGCGGCGCAATTTCTCCGAACGGGCGGCGATCAACGCGCCGATCCAAGGCACCGCCGCCGACATCATCAAACGCGCCATGCTGCGCATCCCCGCGGCCCTCGACGGCGCCGGCTTGAAAGCCCGAATGCTGCTGCAGGTCCATGACGAACTGGTTTTCGAAGTGCCCGACGCCGAGGTCGATCAAACGGCGGCCGTGGTCTCCGAGGTCATGGCCGCGGCGGCGGAGCTCACCGTGCCGCTCGTCGTCGACACCGGCAGCGGCGACAACTGGGCCGACGCGCATTAGGGACCTGGACACTAGCCCTCGGCCTCCAGTTTATTCGAGCCCGGCGGCGGCCGGGTCCCAGGGCTGGGCTGATTCCTTAAACACAACAAATTTTGGCTTGAACGTTGCCGGGTCGTCCAAGGTTGCCGCGTGAATATAGACCCGATCGGGAAAGCGCGCGGTTTTGCTTAGGACGGGCGAGCCGCATGTCGGGCAGAATCCGGCGTAGGTCTTGTGGCCGGTATCGGCGGTTTGTTCGAAATATTTGATGCTACCGGTGAATTCTACGGTCCCGTCGTCGAGCGCAAAGGCCGATGCATGGCCGCCACCGGTTGCCCGTTGGCATTTACGGCAATGGCAGTGGAAAGCAAATTCGACCGCGCCATCTGACGCATATCGTACCGCCTTGCAGGCACAGCCGCCGGTTATAGATGTGCCCATCGTCCGGACTCCGGTTTGTGAAGAAATCCTTCAAGGCAGACCAGTCCGCCGCCCCAACCGCCGGTCAAGGCCTGCCGCGCCAATGCCGTTGCCAGCCTTTGGTGGGTGACGGTTACGGTGACGCCGGCGGCGACGGCCTTGAACGTTACGGTGACCCGGGTCGGATCCCCGTTCACGTCGCGCCAGCCGTCGACCTGTTCCTCCGACGCCCAGGTAAACACCAGCCGGTGCGGCGCGTCGATTTCGAGGAAGCGCCCGAAATGATGATAGGCGTCGCCGTCCTTGCTCACCATTCGGAAGCGCCAGCCGCCGCCGACCCGAAGTTCGTGGCTAAGCACCTTCGCCCGGAATCCTGGCGGGCCGAACCATTGTTCCAGCGCCGCTGGGCTGGTCCAGGCCTCGAACGCCGCGTCGACAGAGGCCGTATAGGTGCGCTGCACGGTCACCGTCTCGGCCGGTTCAAGGTCAGTCCCACTCATTGTCGTTCTCTAGGAATTCCCCAAGGGAATCGAGTTTTTCGGCCCAAAACGACTGGTAGTGGGTGAGCCAATCGGCCGCCGTCTTCAGCGCTGCGGCGTCGAGCCGGCAACGGATCGCCTTGCCTTCCTTTGCCCGCTGCATTAACCCGGCCTTGGCCAAGACCTGGACATGCCGGGAGACGGCCGCCAAGGACATGTCGTGGGGTGCGGCGAGTTCGGTCACAAAGGCGTCGCCCTGACTGAGGCGGGCTAGAATGGCCCGGCGGGTTGGGTCGGCGAGCGCGGCAAACACCGCGTCCAAATCGGATCTAGACTGACGGACCATGGCGGCGCGTCCTTTGGACTGTCATTCAATAAGATTGTTAAATATCAAATGTCGGGTTTACATTCAACAACCTTATTGAATGATGATAATGTATTTTCAATTATTTGGTTGCCGGACCACGCCGTCGCGGCGCGGATCGCCGGCGCCGGTGCCGTCGGCGGCTGCCAGATGGACGCCGCCGAAGAACATGTTGCGGCCCGGCCAGACCCGGTGATCGGGATAGCGCGCGGTCAAATCGGCAATGGTCGCCGGATCGGTGCCGCCCTCGATATTGAGAAAATCCCGTTCGTGATGCAGCCGCGGCGCGGCGACGGCGGCCTCCGGTTCCATGTCGTGGTCGATCAGGTTGATCAGGACTTGCAGAATTGCCGAGCGCAGCCGGTTGGAGCCGCCGCTGCCGAGCGCCGTCGGCCGGTCGTCGAGGATCAGGGTCGGTGCCATCATTGACGAAATCCGCGTGTCCGTCGCCCAGTTGTCGAAGCCGCCGGGATGCAGGTCTTCCTCGCCCATCATGTTGTTCAGCATCATGCCGGTGCCCGGCACGACCAAGCCGCAGCCCTCGCCGTTGGACGAGGTCAGCGACGCGGCGTTGCCCTGACCGTCGATGACGCTGATATGAGTTGTGCCCCGATGCGCCCGCGGCCGGTCCAAGATGGCGTCGCGATAGCGTTGGAGAAATTCCGGGTCGAGCAGTTTGTCCGCGGCGGCCTCGACGCCTTGGTCGGCCATGGCGCTGTCGATCCGCGCCTGATTGGTCAAGCGCATAACCTCGACCAGCCGAACCGGGTCCGGCGCCGGGCCGCCGGCCAGCAACCGCAAGGCAAAGCCGATCAACAGGCCGCCGGCCGACGGCGGCGGGTTGGTGACGATGCGCCGGCCGTGATAGTCGACGGCAAGCGGCGCACGCTCGATAACGGCGTACCGCTTGAAGTCGTCGAGCGTTAGGTGGCCGCCATGCTCGGCGCTCATGCGGGTGATCGCCTGTGCCACTTCGCCGTCGCGCACCAGCCGCTCGCCTTCGCGGCCCAACATTTGCAGCAAGTCGGCGTATTCGGCGTTGTGAACAATGTCGCCGGGTTGGGCCAACGGGTCTGTGCCGGCAGGGTCCGGGCCGAACGTCCGCACCGCCGGCTCGCTGTAAGTGAAGATCGGCCTTAGGATATCAAGAATATAGGACTGCATGTCGTTGACCACGACGCCGTCGCGGGCCGCTGCGACCGCCGGTTCGATCAAGCGCTTGAACGGCAGGCTGCAGAGCCGCCGATGCACGTGGAACAGGCCCGGGATCATGCCCGGTGTCGCGGCCGCACCCATGCCGACGTGAAATTCCTGGGTCGTGGCGCCGAAATCCGCCAAGATGGCGTGAAAATCAACATCCTCTTGCGGCCGCCTTTCGCGCGGCGTTTGCGTAAAGAAATCGAACAGAATCGGTTCGACAGACGGGCCCGCGGCCAGCAGGAAGCCGCCGCCGGCAAGGCTGGTCAGGGTCGGCTCCACCACTGGTGCTGCCAAGGCGGCGGCGACGATGGCGTCGAAGGCGTTGCCGCCGGCGGTCAGAATTTCGACCGCTGCCTCGGCGGTGACCGAGTGACCGGCGGCGACCACGCCTTTGCTCGTTCGACCGTTCAACCCGGCAACTCCCAAATCCCGATGGCTGCAAACTGTTTTCGGATAGAAACCAAACCGCCGGCGACGGTCAACCGGTTTGCGATGGCTGACTTGAGTTCGCAGGCTGCCTTGCCCACTATGCGTTGATTACGCTGTGCCAGGTATTCGAGGAGTTGGTCGCGAATGAAAGCGGTGGTTTTGAAGTCGCCGGGCATCGATAATGTCGTCATCGTCGATCTGCCTGAACCGGCGCCGGGGCCCGGCGAGGTGCGTGTTCGGGTTACCGCGGTTTCCCTTAATTACCGCGACTTGCTGACGTTGGATGCCGGCTACGGCTCGCGACAAAAAACCGACAACTTGATCCTGTTATCCGATGGCGCCGGCGCTGTTGACGCGGTTGGCGACGGTGTCACCGGTTTTCAGGTCGGCGATCGGGTGGTGGCAAGCTTCTTTCGTGACTGGATCGCCGGGCCGGCGACGCGGGCACGGCTCGATTCGGCTTTGGGCGGCGCCATCGACGGTATGTTCGCCGAGCTTCGGGTCCTGCCGGCCCATAGCCTGGTCAAGCTGCCGGAGGCGCTCTCCGATGCCGAGGCGGCAACCCTTCCCTGCGCCGCGGTAACGGCATGGAGCGCGCTGGTGAGCCAAGGTGGCGTGGCGCCCGGCGATGTCGTCCTGACCCAAGGCACCGGCGGCGTTTCCCTGTTTGCGCTGCGATTCGCAAAAATGGCCGGCGCGACGGTGATCGCGACCTCTTCATCGGATGAAAAACTGGCCCGCGCCCAGGAACTCGGTGCCGACCATGGCATCAATTACAAGGAAATTCCCGACTGGGCGCGGCGGGCGCGGGCGCTTAATCACGGTAACGGCGTCGACCATGTGGTCGAAGTCGGCGGCGCCGGCACCCTGGAGCAATCGATCAAGGCGACCCGGGTCGGCGGCACGGTCAGCCTGATCGGCGTTCTGTCCGGTGCCAAAAACGATCTGCGTTTGCCCTTGGTGGTAACCCAGAACATGCGGCTGCAAGGCGTCACCGTCGGCAGCCGTGATCAGTTGGCGGCCGTGGTCGGTGCCATGGCCGCCGGCGGTGTCCGGCCGGTGGTCGATCAAGTCTTTGACATGACGGATTTCCGGGCCGCGTTCGAGCATATGCGATCGGGCCGACATTTCGGCAAGATTTGCTTGGCGGTGGGCGCGGCATGAGCGGCGCCGACCAAGGCCCAGACGGTGCCGCGGTAAGGGCGCGTTTGCTGGCGCGCCGGGCCGAACTCGAAGCCGTCTTGGCACAAGCACAAGGGGCCGGGCAAGCGGTGGAGCTCGATCAGCAACGGGTTGGCCGGCTCTCCAGGATGGATGCGCTGCAGGGCCAAGCCATGGCCTTGGCGGCCGAACGCCGGCGTCACCTTGAATTGCAGCGCATTGCCGCGGCATTGCAGCGTTTGGAAGAAGACGACTACGGCTATTGTGTTCGCTGTGGCGAGGAAATAGGGTGCAGGCGTTTGGAACTCGATCCGACGGTTCCGACGTGCATTGACTGCGCCGAAGGTGCGGCGTAACCACCCTGGTGGTCTGTAGCATCGGCATGGAAACCAGACGAGAGGGGACCGAATGGCCCGCATTTTGAAAATCTTGGGAGTTTTATTGATAGCCATGACCAGCATGGGCGGAGCGGCGGCGGCCGGCGATCCAGAAAACACGCTCTATATGGAAACCGAGCATGGCCGCGTGGTCATCGAGCTTCGACCCGATGTTGCCCCCTTGCATGCGGAACGGATGAAGGAACTGACCCGCGAAGGCTTTTATAACGGCATCATCTTCCACCGGGTGATTGCCCATTTCATGGCCCAGACCGGCGATCCGACCGGGACGGGGACCGGCGGCTCGGGCAAGAATTTGAAAGCAGAGTTTTCCGACGTGCCGTTTGAGCGTGGCACCGTCGGCATGGCGCGGTCGCAGAGCCCGGACAGTGCCGACAGCCAATTCTTTATTTGTTTCGAGCCGGCGACGCATTTGAACGGCCAATACACGGTGGTCGGCAAAGTCACGGAAGGCATGGAAGCGATCGACAGTTTGGCGGTCGGCGAACCGCCGCGCCATCCCGACAAGATCGTTTCAATGACGGTTGCCGCCGACAATTGATCGGCAGCCCGCCGAATTCGGCGGCAAACGACATAAGCGACTAAACGAGGAGACTGAGACGATGCGAGGTATCACGGCCTATGGCGGTTATGTTCCGCGCTTGCGATTGCAGCGCGCGGCCATGGTCGAGGCCAATTCCTGGTTCAATAAGGGATTGAAGGGCCTGGCCAAAGGCGAACGGTCCATGTGCAACTGGGACGAAGACAGCTTGACCATGGCGGTCGAGGCCGCCCGCGATTGTTTGGCCGGCGAACGGCCCGACGACATTCAGGCGATCTTTTTGGCGTCGACCACATTACCGTTTTCCGATCGCCACAATGCTGGGCTGTTGGCCACGGCGTTGAATTTCGATGAAAACAAGATGACCATGGACATCACCGCGTCGCAACGCGCGGCGACGACCGGTTTGATTAATGCCTTGAACGGCGTCGGCGCCGGCGGCTCGACACTCTATGTCGCCGCCGAGCAACGCCGGGCCAAATCCGCAGGCACCCATGAAATGCTGTTCGGCGACGGCGCCGCGGCCCTGACATTGGGCACCGACGGCGTGATTGCCGAATTCCTTGGCTCCTATCAAGTCGCGGTCGATTTCGTCGATCATTATCGCGGCGAGAACGACGATTTCGAGTACAATTGGGAAGAACGCTGGATTCGCGACGAAGGCTATCTCAAGATCGTGCCGCGGACCCTAGAAGGCCTGTTTGGCCAAACCGACGTTAGTCCGGGTGATATCGACCACTTCATCATGCCGACGGTAATGGGCGTGGTACCGAAGCGCGTCGCCAAAATGGCCGGCATTGCGGATGATGCGGTGCGCGACAATCTGCATGCGGTTATGGGCGAAAGCGGCACGGCGCATGCGCTGGTCATGCTGGTCGAGTGCCTGCAAAACGCCGAGCCCGGCCAGACCGTGCTGATGCTTGGTTGGGGTCAGGGTTGCGATGCTTTGCTGTTTAGGGCGACCGATGCCTTGAAGGCCTTGGCACCACGCAACGGGATTACAGGGTCGCTTGCCCGCCGCCGGGAAGAAACCAATTATAACAAATACTTGTCCTTCAATAACTTGGTTATTCAGGACAAGGGCATTCGCAGCGAGCTGGACAAACAGACTGCCTTGACCACGCTCTATCGCAAACGCGACATGCTGACCGGGTTCATCGGCGGCAAATGCCGTAAATGTGGCACCGTGCAATACCCGAAATCCAATGTCTGCGTCGGCCCGAACTGTGGCGAATTCCATAGCCAGGACAATCATCCGTTTTCGGAGACCGCCGCCACCGTACAGAGCTGGACTGCCGACAATCTGACGTTTTCGCCTGATCCGCCGCAACATTTCGGCATGGTGGTATTTGAAGAAGGCGGTCGACTTATGGCAGACTTGACCGATGTCGATGTCGGTCAAGTCGATGTCGGCATGCCGTTGCGCATGGTGTTCCGTGTGCGCGAAC
>Ga0315336_1003594_pt1 | contig 20262 bp, 18 predicted proteins | sample ASW5metaG_FD_204512 | JGI IMG/M metagenome (GOLD analysis project Ga0315336, IMG submission 204512) | Ammonia-oxidizing marine archaeal communities from Monterey Bay, California, United States - ASW #5 | ecosystem: Environmental > Aquatic > Marine > Intertidal zone | place: USA: California... | reverse complement strand
TTCGGTGTACTGCATTTTACCGGGGGCGTAGTACACGGTATCCGCCTCCGCCTGCCCGTTCGTGAGTGTCGAAAGATCGAAGACTTGAAGGTCGCTCGGGGACTCATGGTAGTAGTCATCTATCGATATCCAGGAAGTATCGTCCAGAAGATTGGTGGTGCACGCGACCGCATGGCACGCGTATTGCGAATTGGAGTACGAAAGTTCCTGGGCGATCGGATCGAGAATGGCCCCCACGGTGGAAGCGTCGGGCAATTCCGGATGATCCGCGTTGAAATTCTCGGCCGCCGCTCCGATCCGCATGATATCCACGGTATTGATGACGACATTGGTGAGGGGCCGGTCCGCGCCGTCCGTCTGGACATCTCCGATGTCGAAAACGATGTTTTCGCCGCAAATCACTTCGCCGAACACCGAGTGTTTGTCGTCGAGGTTCGCGGTCGCGCCCAGGGTAATGAAGAACTGGCTCCCGTTGGTCCAGGGCGCGGAGTTTGCCATGGATAGAATCATCGCCTTGTTGTGGCGAAGGGCGGGACTGAATTCATCCCGGAAACGATAGCCCGGACCTCCGTCACCCTGCCCGTTGTGCGCTCCGCTCTGGATGACAAAGCCGGAAATCACGCGGTGAAAGATCAATCCGTTGAAATATCTGGAGGCCTTTACCACGCCGGTGTCTACATTCAGCCAGGGCCTGGTACCGTCCGCGAGCCCCACGAAACTGCCCACCGTCAAGGGCGCCTGCGCGTAATCCAACCGCGCGGTAAAGCTCCCCATATTGGTGTCGAAAGCAGCGTAGATTCCGTCCGACAGCGGGGCATCAGCGTGGGAATGTACGGAAAAAAGAAGAAAAGCTGTTAGAAATTGAAGAAAAATGCGATTCATGCAGGCTGTCAGTCTCCGGAAATCGAAATTTAACATATCCCGACATTCTACCAGAATCTTTGCCTTTTTTCAATAGGCCATCTGTCCGTTCCCATGATCCTTTCTCGCCGACTCTATCTGGTTACTTTTCTCAGCGATTTCACGCTGATGTTGTTGATATTCGCAGTAAGCAGGGATCTTGCGGAGAAGGGGGCCGGACTCTGGACGATGGGTTGGGTCGGGGGGGGCGCCTCCGTATTCTACATCATCAGCAGCATTTTCGGCGGGAGGCTTTCAGATCATTGGGCCCGTCGCACGATCGTTCTGGTTGGATCCGCTACCCAGATTGCAAGTGCGATTGGCCTGATCTGTTTCAGGAATCATTTCCCCGCCTACGTTGCGGCTTACTGGGTAAGCGGCCTCGCCGGCGGGCTGATCTATCCCGCCATCATCGCCTGGCTCAGCACTGCTGACGGATCCGGTCCTCGTCCCACCCGTGATGCCACGCGGATTCTGATCTTCTTCTGTCTCTCCTGGAACTCGGGGATGCTTGCAGGTCAGATCGCGGGCGGCGTGTCTTTCCGCATTGCCCCGGAGGTTCCGTTTTTCGTCGCCGCCGTGGCCACGATCATCACGTTGTTCCTCGTCCTTACCACTCCCTCCTCCACCCCCGCGCCTGCGCCTGCCGCCGGATTTCAAGGAGAGGAGGAAGATAAACAACTACTCTCCGCGGCCTACGCCCGGGTTGCCTGGGCGGCCAACGTTGCCGGCGCCTACTGCATGGGCCTCGTGCTTCATATCTTTCCGGATCTTGCGGTTTCGCTGGGGGTTCACGCCGACCGGCACGGTGTGATTCTCGGTATGATGCGGGTGGTCGTTGTCTCCGTCTACCTGCTGATGCATCGCCTGGCGTTCTGGCATCATCGGTTCTCCGTAAACCTCATCATGCAACTGGCCGCCATCGTTGGCCTGTGCACGCTCAGTCTTGCGACATCGGGCTGGGGATTGCTTGCGGGGCTCTGTGGCCTGGGGCTCCTGATGGGGTACACCTACTTCTCCAGTCTCTATTACAGTACATCCGGCGCCCACGATCGGAAGAAAGGGCGGGCCAGCGGAATTCACGAAGCGACTTTCGGCCTGGGGCTCGCCGCCGGGGCGATTACCGGCGGGTACCTGGGGGCGGAATGGGGCCCCCGGGTTCCTTACCTGACCGGCCTGGTCGCAGTGGGAATTTCCATCGGAATTCAATGCCTCATCTACCGGCACTACGTGGCCCCCGTTTCCCGACTTGTCAAATCCCGCCAAAAGAGACAAAAATAGGACCATCAATATTCGAACCAGGCACTACGAAAGGAGTACATCGTGAACTTTATCAATCTGACTGTTTTCTTCCTCACCCTGATGCTCGTTCCCGCGGATGTCACGGAAGTCGGCATCGATACCGGCGAGGAAAAGTATCATCTCACGCGATCCGAGGCCGGCAGCAGTGCCTGGACTTATTACGTGGGGGATGATCGGGCAACCCCTCTCCCGATATCATCGAACGGCCGGACCATGAATGTCCGGGACCAGGACCAGCAGACCATCAATTTCATGGATCAGTATCTCGAGTTCACTACGAATACTGTCTGGGAGAAAACGGATGTGATTGCCTTCAAGGCATTGCGTCCCCCCAGTCCAATCCAGATAAAGCGTAGCGGAACCTCTATCGAAATCATTCACGACCACGAAAAACATCCGTTCCAGGCCACCGTCTCGTGGAGCGAGTCCGCGAAGAAAGAGGCCGCAAAGTAGTCGTCCACCTCCGGGGGACGAGAGGATGTTTGGAGCGTGAAGACGAGAAAGGGGCAAGCGCCGCTCCGCGCTTTCTCTCCTCGGGCTCAATTCAACCACCCCTCCCCCCCGAGGTGGATGGGTACTTTGAACGTCCCGGGCTTGGAAGCCCGGGCTACCGTCGTCTCACAGCTTTCGCAGGTCGAAGTTGTCGAGCGAAAGGCTGCACTCGCCCGGTGGTAGAACAATAAAGAGATGGCAGGAAATATCCTGTCCCTTGTTCTCCCCTGAAAATCTGAAGGTCCACTCCTGGTTGCGCCATGCGGGCGCCGCCCCGAAGCTCTTCGCGTGACTGATGAGTTCGTACTGCGGCGGGAGTTCTTCGTCGCCATCTCTCACGCGTTCAATTCCGAGAATTCTCCACTTCGTTCCTCCGCGGCCCCCGTACCGCGAGAATGAAAAGCTGTAGGAGTCTCCGGTCGTCAGGGTAAACGACTTGTCGAGAATCAGGAAACGTCCACCCTCGGTGCTACCCCCGATCCAGCCGGTATAGTTCTCCAGGTACGCAAAGGAAACGAATCGATTTCCTTCCGCCGGTTTGAGAATTCTTCCGTCGGCGCCCTCAAGAGATTCGCGGGACGTTAAGAGATGAGCGCAGTTCGACATGTTCTGGCCGCGAAGTTCTCCGTACGCACTGCTATTCCAGGGCCCAAGCTTGTACCAAACCGAAAACCCGTCCGGAACGATCCAGTGCGTGGGCCGCTGGCCGTCCTTCCGGACATCCGTTCCCTTCACCGTTTCGGCCCCGGCAAAAACCGGGGTTTCCTTCGTTCCGGAATTCAGCGCGATACGGACCCGGCCGTCGGTTCCTCCCACCAGCAGATCGATCAGGCCATCCCGGTTCCAGTCGCACGGAAAGCCCACCGAAAGCGAATCGATGCCGGGGATCTTGAACTGTTGGTCCAATTCCAGAATAGCGGGAGGAGGCGTATTCCGGAGGTAGGCGGAAATCGCCGATTGGGTGTCTTTCTTCTCCTCCTTTCCCTTGTGGAGTCGAAAGTCGCCTTTCCGGGTCCCCATGATCATGTCGTTGATTCCGTCCCCGTTGTAGTCCGTCACCGCGGGAGCAAGGTGCTCGTGTCCTTCTCCGTAGGCGAGAAAGTAGACCTTGTCCTCGACGAAACGCGGATGGATCCGGGTGCCGGCATTGACGAGAAGGCGTACGCTGTTTGCGGAATAGGTCCCTTCGCCCAGAAGCAGATCCGGCTTCCCGTCATCGTTCCAGTCCGCGACCCACGGCGCCATGTAGTTTCCAAGAGTAATCTTGTTTCGGCCCAGTTCCAACTGGGGAAGCCGGTGGCTCGCCGGGGCTGGAAAGCGGGGATCCACATACCTCGGCACGCCCATTTTTTTCGCGAACTCGTATTGCAGATTGTTTCCCGTATTCTCGAAGAGCACCACGTCTCCGTAAAACGTGCCGATCAGAAAGTCATAGTCCTGGTCACCATCCCAGTCCGTGACGTGCAACTTGCTTCCGTAGCCGGCGAACGTGTGCAGAAATGTACCGGTCGTAAATGCCGGGGCGTCGGGGGCGCCGGAGTTGAGAAAAATCCAGATAAATCCCATGGCGTCGCAGATCACCAGGTCATTCAACTGGTCGGCATTCATATCCACGAAGTTCGGGGCGCACGGGAAGGGGGTGGCCCGCAGCGAAGTGCCGCCTCCTTCGGGAAGGACGGGAAGCGATTCGGTTCGGAACCGGAGATCGTTATTGGAGTCGACCCCGTCCCACAGATTCTCGTAGACGGATGTTTCTTCGCCGTTCGCAAATGTGATCAGGTTGCCGGAGGGTGTCTCCGGGGCGTCCTGGGCGATGGAGAAAACTCGAAGTCCGGTGATCAACCCCGCGACCAGAATCGTTTTATGAATCGATGCCCTCATTAGCAGTGACAAACACTATCCAACAAATCTACTTCGCCAGCATGAATTTGTCCTGGTACCGAACCAGGAGGTGAACAACGACATTGACGCCGAACCGGTAGGAATCCTTTACGTGCTCGTTGTCGTAATTTCGAAATACAACACCGCTGTATTGTCCCGCCCAATGCGGTCCGTAGGTGTGCCCCCAACTGGTTCCGCCCAGGTTCACAAGGCGGGTCTCCACTTCATTGTCGCTGTTCAGCTTTGCTTCCCAGAAATGGCCGTACCCGTTGAGGGTGTAGAGAACTGCCAGTTCATCTCCGATGTTTATCAGCTCCGCCGGTTCCTGGTAATAGTTCATTCCGGACGGCAGGCCGATCTGAGGAAAAAACGTATCGAACATTTCGTGATTTTCGGGAATTTCCTCAAAATCCCGGTCGGGAAGAACTCGCTTCATTTCGCGGCGGAAGGCGACATCGAATCGTGATCTCTTTCCCGCCAGCGCGCTGTCCGACCAGATGCAGCCGCCCAACATCAGGTACTCGCGGAGATTCGTGACTTCAGTATCCGTCAGCGTGAAATCCTTGTGCCCGGTCAGGTAGACAAACGGGGGCTTGATTTCGAAGAGCTTTTCGGTGCCGATGTCCAGAATTTCGGGGTGTTCATTCGCCTCGAGGCGATCCTTCGACCACTTGCGAATCTGAAAAAGAAGGTTCGGAACGTCGTTGGGGTTGCAGTTCCAGTCCCCGTCCTGGTACTTCGCCTTGAAGATCGTGAACTTTGCCTTGGTGTTTCTGCCCCGACCCCTGACCCCCCATCCGGATTGGAAATTTTTGACCGCGGTGTACCGCGCACGCTTCGCGTCGGCAATCTGACGGCTCAGGTCCGTTTTGACTTTGAAGTCCTTGATTCTCGGCTGCTGGGTGATCCGCGGGGTGGGAGTTTTTACGAAATCGGATGGACGGTCTACGGTGAGCCTTCGGACCTGGTTCTTCGGTTCGACGGTGACGCGAACCTCTTTCGTTTCAGCTTCCACCTGCTTGGTGGGCGGGGGAGGCGGGGTGGGCGGCGGCAGGACAAGTAGTTCCTGGGTGGGCTCGAAAATTTCCGCCCGCGGAAGATAGGTCATGATTACGCTGCCGCCCCAGACCAGGAGCAACAGGAAATGCACAAGGAGAGCCAGCAGAAAGAACCGGGAGCCCAGCACCGCGCCGACAATGCGCCAGATTTTCCGGTGACTCTCCGGTCTGCGCGCGAGATATCGGTCTACATTCGGGAGTTTCACAATCGCATCTCGGACATCTTCTGAAGGCGTTATTGATTGGCAAAGAAAGACAGATTCTTCACTCCGCTCGCGGCGCAGGCGTTCAGTACATCAATGATTCTCTGGTGACGAACTTGAGGCTGCGGATGTACCACAACCGGTTGATCTTCACCGAAGAGACCGATCACCTTCGTGAGCTTGACTCGCAGCTCCTCCAGATCCCGGTCTCCGGTTCCGCCGACCGGAAGCTGGTTGCAGAGGACGTCACCCGAATCGAGAATGGCAATGGTCAGTTCCGCCGGCAGTGCCTTTTTCTGTTCAGACACCGCGGAGGACGGCAGGTTCATCCCCAGGTAGATTTCCTGGATCTTGATCTGTGACGCGACCATGAAGTACAGGAGCAGCAGAAACACGCAGTCGATCATCGGACCCATCGGAATGTCCAACTTCTGATCTTCGTCAAGGCTCACACGCACGGGTCAGCCTCCTCCCGCCGGCACGGCCGCTGCGATTTCAGTCTCCAGCGTCGAAAACAGAACGCTCGGGATATTTGAGTCCGCTACCGCCGACATGATTTCCTGGGTGAATTCATACGGAACATTCCGGTCGGCGCGGATGACAACGCGCCCCTCCGCCGGATGTTCACGGCCGAATTTTTCGAGAAGGGGAACCAATTCTCCCGGCGCGAAAAAGACCTGGCCGCTCATCCGGATCACGGTGCTGTACCCGGATTCGCTCCACTCCAGGTCGATGACCGCGCGATTGGATTCATCCTCCTCCACCGCCGCGTTCTCCGCCACGGGGAGTTCCACTTTCTTGCTGTAGCGCGCGTCGTCGATGGTACTTACCGACATGAAAAAAATCAGGAGGAGAAAAACGCAGTCGATCATCTGAGACATGGGCATATCCAGCTCCGTGTCTTCCGCAAAGAAGTTGATCTTCTTCCTGTTCTGTTTTTCGCCGCTCATGGAGTGCTTAGTCCCAGTCCAGTTCCTGCCCGCAGCCGCTACAGGTTTCGGCGCCGACCGTAACGCTCTGGTTGCAGGAGGGGCAGGGGACCGATTCGGAGGAAACCGCTTTCGGCCTGGCCTTCGGCGCGCCCGAAGCAACATGGGCTCCGGCGGGTGCCGGTGCCGAGCCGCCCAGGACAAGATCTTCCGGCACTTCATTATAGTTCAGATCTTCCATCAACCCCGTAAACTGCTCCTGGACATAGGTAAGGATCTTTTTCAACCGGTTGGTCATGACATAAAAAACGATCATGGCGGGAATCGCGACCAGCAGCCCGGAGAAGGTGGTGACCAACGCCTCCCCGATGTCTCCCGCGAGTTTGGCCGGATCTCCGATCGCACCCTCGTGCCCCATTTTGTCAAAGGCCTTGATCATGCCCGATACGGTTCCCAGCAGCCCCAGCATGGGGGCGACGCCGGCCACCACACTGAGATAGCTGATCTTTGTCCGGTAGACGTTGTTCACGTCCATGAGCGCCTCCGCCGCCTCCGTTTCCACGGCGTCCTGTCCCCGCGGTAGCTTGCGCAATGCCCGCTGCATGACCGAGGAGAGAACGCTGGGGTTTTCCGCGCTGTGTTGCCACGCCGCGATGAAATCCCCGTTATCGAGATGACTACGTAATGCTTCCGCTGATTCCGGCGGACAGACGACGGGATTCCTGAGTTTCAGGATCAATTCCACCAGGAGAGCCACCATCCAAACAGAGCATAGAAAAATCGGGATCATGATCAGGCCGCCGACCTGAATCATGTCGAGCAACGTTCGACTCCGTTCCGTCGCGGCTTCGTCGGTCTTTTCCGGGGCCGGTTCTTCTGATTCCTGCGCAAATGCGGCGACGCCGGTGACCGTCTGCAGCGGCGCCGGCAGCAGGTCCGGCAGCAGCATTGCGACAGCCAGGGCTGCGTAAATCAGGAGCCTACATTTCAGTCTGGTCATCGTTCCTCTCCTCGTCCGAATTTCTTCAATCGGCGTTCGTTTGTTTATCAATGTGTTGTTTCAACTTCAATGCCTGCGCCCCGTATTCGCTTTCCGGGTAGTCTTCGATCAACTCTTCGAGAGCGGCGGAGGCGGACTCGTTCTCGCCCAGCTTTGCGCGAATTGCCGCACTGCGGAAGAGCGCTTCCTCGTACACCTGCTTCGCCGGATAGAGGGTGATAACTTTCAGGTAGGCGTCCAGTGCAGTTTCCCACTGGGAGAGGCCTTCCGCCGATTTTCCCGTTCCGAGATGCAATTCGGCCGCCACTTCCATCTGCTGCGGGGGCGGTTTCAGCATGGAATCGAATCGCTGCGCCAGGTTCGTGAACGCGCCGAGCGCCGATTCATATTTGTTTTGAGCAAGCCGAACCTGGGCGCGTCCCAGGTATGCACCCAGAATCAATGGGTGCTTCGGATTCAATTTTTCAACGTTGCGAAAAATCTTTTCCGCCTCGTCGTATTTCTCCAGTTCAATTGCCGCGCGGCCGTACTGGATCGCACCGCCGACGGCCCAATCGGCGTCCAGGCCGTAAAAACGGGGAACTGATTTCGCCAGCTGCGCGTAGGCCGCCGCGATTTCGCCTTCTTCATAGAGTTCCGCGCCCTTGAGAACTTCCGGATTCGGCTCCACCCGTGAACGTACAATCGATGCGCGGGGAACTCCGATCCGATTTCCGGTTTCCAGATCGATCAGTACCGTGTCGGCATCGGCCTTCAAAACCTTGCCCCGGTAGGTCGTCCGCGAAGTCTGCAGGATATCTACGGCCTGGAGATCCGGACCCGGCGCCACCAGAACCAGGAACGAAACTGCAGCGAAGATACAACCCGGCAGAGGCCCCGGCCCGCGGCGAATCGTGCTGACACGATAGACTGGATCTGGCATGTCGGGTAAGGTACAGGCTCAATAGACGTCTCGTCAAACTTCGGGGAGAGCGGTCCGGAGATGAAAGGAAGATACGGTGCATTGTAAATGGGAGAGGATCTGCGCGCTACCGGGATGCCTCCTGGTGGCGTTTTTCGGGCTGACGACTGCGTCCGGCCTGGCCGCGACCAACGAGGAGTTGGCCGAACTTGGCGAAGACGCGTTGAACGCTGGAAAATTTGAGAAGGCAGTCGCCTATTTCGAAAAGCTCGTGGATCAGGGGGAAACCTTTGAGGGGATCTTCGGTGTTCGTTTCGATCTGGCCTGGTCCTATTACATGGTCGGCAGGTACGAGGACGCAGCCCCGCTGTTCGAAGGCCTGACCGGAAACCGTGCCCCGAGCGAAGCGATCCGCCAGCAATCCCGATTCATGATGGCCGAGGTTTCAACCCGGCTGGCGGAAGCGTTGCCGGAAGGGGATCCGGAGAGAGAGAAACTCATCAGTCGCGCCATTACTCTTCACACAAAATTTCAGGAGGACAATAAGCACCAGGAGAATATACCGGAATCACTTTACGGCCGAGCCGCCGCCTTCTTCCTGAAAAAGGATCTGGATGCCGCGGCGAGGGACCTGGATGTCGTGATCAATATTCATCAACTCTCGCCGATCGCCGAGGAGGCAAAGTTTCTGCTCGCCAGCGTATACGCGATGCGCGGCGTGGAACGTACCCGGGCCGGCGACAAGGAAAGGGCCCGGCAGTACCTCGATGAAGCCCGTTCTCTGTTCGATTCGGTCATCGCGCAAGGCGGCAGCCAGGCGCTTGCCGCGAGCGGGATGTTTTCGGCCGCTGAAACCTGGTTCGAGGCGGGGGCATACCGGGAAGCAATCAATCTCTACCGCGAAATTCCGTCACGCGAATACCTGTTGAAGTCCCTTAAGTCCCGGCTGGCGCGGCTGCGCGAAGAGAGGCATGCACAGATGGCCCAGGGGTCAGACTCCCGCGTCACCAACCTTCACCTGGGACGGTACCAGGGCGAGTACCGCCGCGTGGATGAATCCCCGGGATGGGCGATTGCCGCCTATTTCAAGATTGCGGAGGCGTACGTGGCCCTCGAGAGGCAGGAAGAAGCCCGTACCGTGGCCCGCCATCTTGTCAATTTCACGAAGGGCGAGCAGCGGCAGCAGGCGTGGTATCTGATTGTCAGCTCCTATCTGGACCAGGCAAAAGGGGATGATGCGCTCCGGGAGTTCACTGCGATTCAGGAGGAGTTCGGCAATGATCTTCCCATCGCGCAGATGGCAGGGATCGGCATCGGACAGGTCTTTCTTCTGGAAGGGAGATTCGATGAGGCTCTGACCCAGTTCCAAAAGAACCTGGAAGAGTACCCGAACGGGGATGGGGTTGAAGAGGCTACGAGATGGAAGGTGACTGCCCTCTACTACCTGGACCGGTACGAGGAATCGCTTGCCGCGGCGGAGGCGGCGCTCGCGGCCTTTCCGGATTCGAAGTTCCACCCGAATTTTCTCTATTTCAAATCTCTTTCGGAAGCGGGGCTCGAAGCCTTCGAAGATGGTCTCGCCACGATCGACCAGGTCATTCAACGATATCCCGAAGGCACCCCGGAATTCGACACACCCGACGATGCCTTTTTTCAAAAGGCGTGGATGCTTACGCAGATGGAACGCGACCGGGATGCCGTCGCGTCGTTTCGCGAATTCATTGACCGGTTTGCGGACAGCCCACTGCTGCCCCAGGCAAAGTACTACCTTGCGGTGGCGATGGATGCGGCCGGAGATCAAGAGGGCGCGTTCGAGGTTCTCCGAAAGCTCGCCGCCGACGATCCGGAGCATGAACTGGCTCCCGTGGCCCTCTACCAGATTGCGATCTCACATTATGAAAACGAGGCGTTCGAAGAGATGGGGGCAGCCTTGCGCGATGTCGTGGAATCCTTTCCTTCTTCGCCCATTTCCGCCGAGGCGCTTTTCTGGCAGGGGTGGCTTCAACGACAGGATGAGAAGTTTGAGGAGGCAATGGCGTCTTATCGAAAATCGATTGAACTTCTGCCGGACGGTGAGCTCGCTCCGGAAGCGATGCTCTCCATCGCTCTCGCCGGGGAGGAAAAAGCAGGCGCAATGGGTTTGCCCACGGTCCTGCCCGAGGAAAAGCGCGAGATCTACCGGACCAGCATGCTGAATGCCGTGACGGCCTACGAGGAATTGCTTGCCGCCTACCCCGAGTCGGACCAGGTGCGGGACATGCCGGAGGGTGTCGCCGATATCTATTCCCAATTGGTTCGATCGCGGCAGATGACGGCGGCCGACGTCGAAGAGCAGTATGCGCAGGCACGGGCCCGGCACGAAGGCGATCCGCGTGGAACGGCGTTTCTCGATGCGAGTATTGGAAGCTTTTTGACGGATCTGGATGGACGGAGAGAGGATGCATTGGGCGCGTTTCGCCGGGCGCTCGAGGAAGGAGAAGGGGTCCCGCTGCCTCCTTCCCTGCTGTCCCGGTATGCCGAAGCGCTGAAAGAGGATAGCCAGCTCTCGGAAGCCGAAGCAGTTTACGCCAAGATCCTTGCGGACAACCCGGAGGACGAGCGAGTGTGTGCGCCGGCGTTGTTCGGACTCGGTGATATCAAGTACCTCCAGGATGACTTCGAAGGCGCGAAAGAAATGTTTGCCCGGGTGCTTGAACAGTATCCCTGGTACGAGGAAGGAAAGAAGGGTCGGGTGCTGCTTGCCCGGATTCTTGAGAGGAACGGGCAATTCGCGGAAGCGGAGGAGATGTTTACCTCCGTGTGGCAAGAGGAGAGAGGAGAAGCTCGTATCGGCGCAATGCTCGGCGTATCCAGATGCCAGCTGGCCCTCGCCGAGAGGGCGAAGCAAAGCCAGGATTCCGGCGAATGGAGTGACAATATCAAGGTGGCCGACCAGAACCTCACCCGCATCATTGTCCTGTACGAAGCTTTCCCCGAATACGTGGCGGAAGCACTCTGGTTCAAAGGGCGCGCACACGAATTGAATGGCGACCCGGACGCGGCCCGCACCAATGCCTACGAAATCCTGCTTCGGGATTACCCGGATTCCGACTGGGCGAAGAAGGCGCAGGAGGTTCAGGGCACCTCGGCACCTGGATCTGCTGATTTTTAACCGCCGATAGCCCGCGGAGCGGAATGGCGCTGAATTTAGGCGTGTTTGGGACGATTTCAAACTACCCCGTGCACTTTGTCGCAAACCACATCGAAACTAACTATTTCGAGAACTTTGTCGTGAACTACAAACGAATCGAAGTAGTTTACGACAAAGTTCACGCGGTAGTTATTCGTGAGTAGTTCACGACAAAGTTTCACGAGATTGTTGGCGGGATGCTTTGAGAGCCATTCCCGTCCGTGGGCTCATCCCCCGCAACCCCGGCCCCCGTGGGGCGACTTTGTTCCCTTGACGTCGATGGCAATCTAGACGGACTATCGGAAAATTATGAACATTCTCATTACAGGAGCGGGCAGTGGATTGGGGCGGGGGCTTGCGTTGAATTTTGCCGAGGCGGGCCACGAGGTGTTGGCCGCGGATGTGAACGAAGACTCCGCGATGGAAACGGCTGCCCTGGCGGGGGAATCGCCATCGCGCATTCGGGGTTTCAGGCTGGATGTGACCTCGGACGACGAAATCGCGGCCCTGGATTCAGCCCTGCAAGGCACCGCGGTCGAGGTACTCATCAACAATGCCGGATTGCAGCAGGTGTCCCGGTTGGAATCGTTCCCCCCTGCGAAGTGGGCTCATATGGTCGATGTCATGCTTACCGGGGCATCGCGGACTTCCGCGGCAGTGCTTCCCTCGATGAAGGAGCGAAATTTTGGAAGGATCGTCAACATCGGCTCCGTTCTTTCCCTGGTGGGAACTTCCTACAAAACGGCTTATGCGGCCGCTAAGCATGGGTTGCTTGGATTTTCGAAATCGTTGGCCCTTGAGACTGCGGAGCACGACATCACGGTAAACACTATATGTCCGGCATTTATCTTGACGCCATTGATGCAGGGACAGATCAAGGACCAGGCCCGGGAACACGGGATTCCCGAGGAAGAAGTTATCCGGGAAATCATGCTGAAGCCCATGCCCAAGAAAGCCTTCATTACCGTGGAGGAAGTCGCCGGAGCGATCGAGTATTTGATCAGTCCTGCCGCCCGCAATATTACGGGCCAGTCGATCGTTATGGACGGCGGGTGGACCTGTCAGTGAGCCGTCGCCGGCAATGGTAGCGCCCTACATCGGCCCAACGACGTAAGAATATTGCACGGGTGCTTCGACCGGCTGCATAGATTGAAATCCGCTGGAGGGCGAAGCTTCAGCTGAGCCGGTGGCTTCCTTCTTCGTTGTTTTCGACAATAAATCCGGCACTCAAATCTAAGCCTCGAGCTGCTTTGTCCCAACCGACCGGCTCAGCTGAAGCTTCGCCCTCCATGTGTTGCAATGGGTAGTACTCCGGGATCCGAGTCCAGTCCCTGGAGATTCTGGTTGTGGCTTGTTGCTAAGCGATTCATCGAAACCGAATTCAGGATCTCGTCGTTGCTTGCGACAATTTATCTTTCTCTTCAATGTTCGATATTGGACATTGGAAATTCGATATCCGACATTCATTTAACCTTGAAAGCCAACCCCGACAATCAAACCCCGGACTCGGACCCGTCTCCGTCCCCGGCCGCTGCCGGCGGTCCCTCCACGCTCAAGATTTTTGCCGCTCTGGCCGCCTGCCACTGGGTGGGTGACTGCTACGGGGGAATGTGGCCGATTTTTAAATACCTGGCCGATCTGGATCTCGGGAAAGCGGGGATGATCGCCACGGTGTCGACGCTGATCGGCGCTGGGTTGCAGCCGCTCTTCGGCATTTGGTCCGATCGCGGCGGGCAGCGAACATTGGTGCTATGGGGCGTGGGGTTGGCTTGTTCGGGAATGCTCCTGGGTCCGGTTTCACTGATTGGGGACGCCATGACTCCCTTTCAATGGTATGGGTTGATGTTATTGATCATGCTGGTGGTTCGAGTGGGGCAGGGGATGTATCATCCCTCCGCGGTAAGCGCCGCCGGAAACCTCAATCACGACCGTCGGTCCATGTTCGTTTCGATGTTCATCGCCGCGGGTATGTTCGGATTCGCTTCCAGCCAGGGGCTGTTCAGCTTTGTCTTTGTCCGGACCGGCGCGCATACCGAGGCGATGTTGATTCCGGCGGCAATGATTCTGCTCCTCGCCTGGGCCTGGTGCCGGCCGGTCCTGCCTTCTCGTGAGGATGCTCAGGGCCGAAAGCATCGGATATCCGATCTCGCCGCCATCCGGTGGCCCCTGACGGTCCTGTTCCTGTTCGAAGTAATGATCGGCGGATGGTTTCACGGGATCATTTTTCTGATGCCGGAGATGCTGGAAGAGAATGCGTATCCGGCCTGGATGGTGCAGGGGACAGGATACTTTTTCTGGGTTGCCGGAAGCGCTGCCCTGATGATCCTCGCCGGGCTTCTCTCGGACCGTTTCCGCGGCACCCGTGTTCTCACCGCATTCACCGGGCTGGGCCTCGTGTTTTATTACGCGGTTGTCTTGTCCGGTCCCGTTCCCTGGTGGGTCATGTTGGGATTGTTGTTCGTGGCCGGTGGTTGCATCGGATCCGCAAACCCCATGGCCGTCGCCATGGGGCAGAGGTTGGATCCGCGGCATGCAAGTCTTATCAGCGGCATTCTCATGGGACTCGCATGGGCGGTCGCCAGTCCGGCCGATTGGATTGTGGGCGTCCTGGCCCAGCAGCCGGCGATCGGCGTTACCGGCTCGCTGCTGCTCCTCGGAATCGTGGGTGTTTTCGCGCTCATCCTTGTTTCCATTCTGCCCCTGGCAATCAGGCGCACGATCCGGCAGTAGGCCGGGGCGCATGGTTCTGCACATGGGTTATCGAGGGGCGCTCTCCTGATCTGCATCCCTTCCGGACGCCTCTTCCTTTGCCCGCTACATTCTCTCGTGATACTTGAAACGAGAAGGATGGGTGAATCGTCCCCGGTTTCCGGGCTTTCCCGGCTTGCGAATCAGGTCGTGATCGAGTAGGAGGTACCGATGGGCGGAAAGTTCAGTTTTTGCCGGGATGCCGAGCGCGAGACCCTTGACTGGGGTGAAATGACCTGGCTCAGCAGGCCGGACACGACCGGCGCCACGCAACTGGTGATGATCGAGGTGGTGCTCAAGCCGGGGGGCGGACACGACTTCCACCTACACCCCGGGCAGGAGGAAGTCATTTATGTTGTTTCAGGAACCATCGAGCAATGGCTACTTGAAGACCGCCGGGAGTTGACGCCGGGCGATTCAATTTTCATTCCGCCCGATACCGTGCATGCTTCTTTTAACGTCAGTGACGAACCGGCGAAGTTGATGGTCGCCCTCGGACCCTGTGTCGGAGAAGCAGGCTATGACCTGGTGGATGTCAGTGATCGCGCACCGTGGAACGCATTGCGCCGGGTCCCGTCCCCCGGCGGAGAAGAGACAAAGACGATACCCTGAAGAAGCCGTGTTGGAAGAGGGAATTGACAGGGGAGTTTATCTGTTTTCATCGTTCAGAGGGAACGGCGAGGACGGACTTCATCTGGCCTACAGCCGGGACGGTCTGCAGTGGACCGCACTCAAGGATGATAAGCCTTTTCTGAAGCCGATAATCGGGGACAAACTCATGCGTGACCCTTGTATAGTTCAAGGGCCGGATGGATTGTTCCACATGGTGTGGACGACGGGCTGGACGGATCGGGGCATCGGCATCTCTCACTCTGGAGACCTGCTCGATTGGTCTGAGCAGGAGTTTCTCCCCGTCATGAATCATGAGCCCGGAGCCCACAACTGCTGGGCGCCTGAGATCACTTGGGATCCGGATGCCGGGCAATATGTAATTTTTTGGGCGACGGCTCTTCCCGGGAGGTTTATGGAGACGGTCCCGGGTGAAGATCCAGTAATGAATCATCGAATCTACTGTACCACCACCAGTGATTTCAAGACGTACACCGAGACACGACCATTCTATGATCCCGGATTCAGCGTGATCGATTCCACGATCGTGAGGAACGGCGATCGCTACATGATGATCACGAAAGATGAAACCCACGATCCGCCTGCCAAGAATCTTCACATTGCGACCAGCGACAAGGTCACTGGACCCTGGAGAAAAGTATCGGAACCGTTTACCCCGGAAGGGCTCTGGGTTGAAGGGCCAACCGCCATCAAGATCGGACGACACTGGTACGTATATTTCGATGTCTATAGAGAGCATCGATATGGCGCCATGCGAACCACGGACTTTGAGCAATGGGAAGACGTTTCGGAAAAGCTGAAAGTTCCAGTCGGGATGAGACATGGGACAGTTTTCTTCGTAGCAGATCACATCCTGGATCCATTGCTGAAACGGGTGTAAATGGCCCGGCAAGATGCAGCGAGGGGAGCACCTCCTGACCAATGGACTCTCATTCGCCATCCCGATGGCGGTCGCGTTGGGGCGGCGACTTCACCCGCTGCAAGCCGGTCCAATCATCGGCATTCTCGTGGGTCCCGGATATTGGGAGTGATCCGGAAATTTCTTGATCACCTCGAAATTGATGGTAGTCAGATAGATGTAAACCAATATAGACAGCTTTGATACTACAGAAACATGCAGGGGAACATGATGAGAGATCTTGCGGACATAACCGTCAATGATGCGGACGTTGACGAGTACTGGGAACGTGGGTATTGGATCAGCCCCCGTCTGATCGACGAAGATACGATCGGGGAACTGAGAACCGAGCTTGAACGCATATTTCGCGGTGAGCGCGACTCCGACAACTACGTATGGTATGAGTTTCCGACGCCCGAGCCCAATACACAACAACTTCACCAGGTGACAAATGCGTGGTGGATCAATCGGAAGATCAAGGAACTCGTCACCCATCCCGGGGTGGGTCGGATCGCGGCTCGCCTGATGCGCACGCCGGAGGTTCGACTCTGGCACGACCAGGTGCTTTCCAAACCGGGCACGCCGTCTCCGGAGACGGTTTCGAATGAAGGGAACGTAGGCTGGCACCAGGACTACGCCCACTGGCAGTGCTCCAACAGCACCAATATGTGCTCCGTCTGGTTGGCATTGCAGGACACGGATTTGAACAACGGGGGTATGCGCTCGATCGTCGGGTCTCACAAGTGGGGGGCTTTGAAGGGCGCCAGCACATTTTACGACAAGGATCTGAGCGGGTTACAAAGCAAGTACGGTGAGGGTCGAGATTGGATTGATGAGCCGTGCATACTCAAGGCAGGCCAGGCCAGTTTTCACCATTCGTTGACCTTGCACGGATCCGGTCCCAATTTCAGCCCCGATCCACGGTTGTGCGTGATCATTCACCTCATGTCCGCTTCAACCGGTCTTCGGACGGACGGTAAGTGGCATCAGTGCTCAACCCTGCTGGGCCCCGAAGCCAGGCGCGATGACCTGTTTACCGGGCCGTTTTTCCCAGCCCTCTACTCCGAATCCAACTCCGACACGTCGACGTGAGTAGCGATTCGAACAAGACAATCACCCGGTTTCCATGACGTCCGGGGAGCCGTCCACGTTGACGAAGTATCATTGATGGTCAGACGGATTCAGGGGGGGGCACCGGAAGCGGCGCACGCAGCACGCGTAGTCAAGCATGGTTTGCGTTTGATCTGTACGCTGAGGCCCGACGGATGATCAAGGTCCGCTCTTGCGCGGGAATGCAGCCTTGTGTAAGAGATTGGGTACGAATTCCATGGTGTGAGCGGATATCCCGTTCAGAATCCATTCGATCTCTTAATCAACATGAAAGAACGACGATTGGAAAAGTAAGATCATGCTGACACATCCCTACCAGAATTTGACCGGCGGTGAGTGGTTGCGCGGGAACCTGCATACTCACACGACCCGCAGCGATGGAAGCCAGGAACCGCAGGAGGTGATCGGTTTGTATGCCGATGCCGGCTACGACTTTCTAGCTCTTTCGGATCACGATATCGCCACGACGGAAGAAGAGTACGCCTCCATGGACTCCCGGGGCATGATCCTGATCGCGGGGAACGAAGTCACTGCCGCCGGTCCCCATATTCTTCACGTCAATCCCCGGTCGCGTGTGAATCCGGTTTGGAGCCGGCAGGAGGTCTTCGACGACATTCATAAGGATCGCGGTTTCGCCGTCGTCGCACACCCGAATTTCAAGGAATTCGACCATTGCCGGATCGATCACCTCCTTGCCTGGCACGGATACGTCGGAATGGAAGTCTATAATGGCGTGGTAAGCCGCGGATCGGGCTGCGCGTATGCGATGATTCACTGGGACCGGCTTCTTTCAAGCGGTCGACGTCCCTGGGGCTTTGCCCACGACGATTTCCATGATGTCGAGGCGGGCGATCTCGCGCGCGGCTGGAACATGGTCTACACCCGGGAACGGACGGCGGATGCCATCGTGGAGGCGTTCCGTAGCGGTGCCTTCTATGCCTCCACCGGCGTGGTCATTACGCAGATCGAAGTCGACGGCAACCGGATCCGTCTGGAAACCGAAAATGCGGATCGGATCGTGGCACAGCAGGAGGTGGGCATTCGCCTGGCCGTGGTCGACGAGACCTCCATAGAAGTAACCGTGCCGGACACCGCTCGGTACGTACGGTTCGAATGCTGGGGTCGGGGGGAGCAGTTTGCCTGGACCCAACCGTTCTGGCCTCAATAAACCTGATCCTGGGTTCGGAGAATCCCGTGCGATTACAGAACAAGATAGCACTCGTGACCGGTGGATCCCGGGGGATGGGGCGAGCGACGGCGATTGCCCTGGCCCGGGAAGGAGCCTCGGTGGCGGTGAACTATTATCCGGGCGCCGACAGTTCGTTCGGCGATACCGAGGATGCGGCGGCGAATGCCGTGAAGCGGACGATCGAGGAGAAAGGCGGAAGTTGCCTGCTGTTGCCGGGAGATCTGGCCGACGAGCAGGTCGCGCGTTCGCTTGTTGATGATACCGTTGCCCAATACGGAGGTATCGATATCCTGGTCTGCAACGCGGGCATCTGCCCGATGAAAGAGTTTCTTGATATCCCCGTCGACCTGTTCGACCGGATGCATGCGGTCAACCTTCGCGGCCACTTTGTATGTTCCCAGCAGGCGGCGCGGGTGATGATCGAACAGGGCCGCGGCGGACGGATTGTCGGGATAAGTTCCATCTCCGCCCGCTTGGGTGGTGAGCACCAGGCTCACTACTGTCCGACGAAGAGCGGGCTTCACTCCTTACTGCAGAGCATGGCGATCGCGCTCGGCCCCCACGGCATTACCTGCAATTCGGTCGGCCCGGGAGAAATCGATACCGACATGAACCGGGTCATTCCCGGCTGTGAGGAATATTGGGACTACTTGCGGCAGGTGCTGCCCCTGCGGCGAGTCGGGCAGCCGGAAGAAGTTGCTGACGTGGTTGTCTTCTTCGCGAGCGAAGATTCCCGGTACGTAACCGGCCAACTATTGATGGTGGATGGCGGATTCGTGACCCTGCCGCTGGGCCCTGCGGAAGGCGGAACGACATAGGAGATGAGCATGGGAAACAAAGTGGAACTGGTTTTGGATGCTCGGGCCGAAATCGGCGAAGGGGCAATCTGGTATAACGATGTACTCTATTGGGTCGATATCCCCCCGGGCAAAGTATTCATGTACGATCCTGATCGCGGCACAAACCGTGAGATTGAAGTTGGGCAGATGGTTGGCACCGTGGTGCCACGGGAGCGAGGTGGCCTGGCGGTTGCGGTTGAGAATGGTTTTGCGTTGCTGGATCCCCAATCCGGCATGGTAACGCACCTGCACAATCCTGAAATCGGGAAATCCGCGAACCGTATGAATGACGGGAAATGCGATCCGGCCGGCCGGTTCTGGGCCGGGACCATGGATCGCGCCGAGGAACAGGCATCCGGAAGTCTTTACTGCATGAATGCGGACCATACCGTGCACCGGAGATTGGGGGAGGTAACGATTTCAAACGGGATCGTCTGGACCCGCGATGCCCGAACTATGTACTATATCGACTCCCCGACCTGCCGGGTCGATGCATTCGACTTCGATCCGGATACCGGCGCGATTTCAAATCAGCGCGCGGCCATCTCCATACCCCAGGAACTCGGATGGCCCGACGGAATGGCCATCGACGAAGAGGACAATGTGTGGATTGCAATGTGGGCGGGCAGCGCGGTAACCCGCTGGGATCCGCGAACCGGAAAACAGATCGGTGCGATTGAGGTCCCCGCCTCGCAGGTGACGTCTTGCGCATTCGGCGGGCCGAACCTGGACGAACTTTATATTACCTGTGCCCGCCATGATCTGAGCGAAGAGCAATTGCGGAAGGAACCGCATGCCGGCGGCCTATTCAAAGCTCAGCCCGGAGTGCGAGGCCAACCCGCGTCTGCGTTCAAGGGATAGCACAGAGCCCGGGATCGTGGCACGGCGGCTCCGCCCCGTGTCGGAACAAGAAGAGAGGACAATAGGGACACGAATTGAGCCCGCGCCCGTTGTGGTCACCTCTTCCTCTCTCCTTGTGCAAACACGGGCCGGAGGCGCCGTGCCACGGCCGG
>Ga0315336_1003593_pt1 | contig 20266 bp, 18 predicted proteins | sample ASW5metaG_FD_204512 | JGI IMG/M metagenome (GOLD analysis project Ga0315336, IMG submission 204512) | Ammonia-oxidizing marine archaeal communities from Monterey Bay, California, United States - ASW #5 | ecosystem: Environmental > Aquatic > Marine > Intertidal zone | place: USA: California... | reverse complement strand
TCACAAAAAGATGATATTATAGATCTTATTAGCAAATCAGATGTCATAATCACACCTGTAACTAGTACTGCTGCAATTATTGCATTAATAATGAATAAGCCAATTATCATATGGAATTATTTTCATATGGAGCAAGATTTGCTTCTTAGAACAGATACAGCATTAGAATGCAAAGACATTTCAGAATTAGGTAACTGCCTAGATTCAGTAAAATCATTTAGAGAGAAAAATGCCGAGAGAATAAACAAGTTCATTGATGAAAATTTTTCATATAGTAATTCTTCGCAAAGAGTTGCCAGCGAAATATTAGATTTGGTAAAAAAATAGAATCCATACTTCTGTTAATAAGAATTATACATTTGAATATTTTGAAATATGAAATTAAATTTTCTATTTACTAGCAGTGAAAAAAATCCAATTGGTATCAGCATCTCCTGGACCAGCAGGACGAATCCAATATTCAAAGTCCTTGAATCCAATATTTTCTAGATCTTTTTTTACTTCATTTGGATCCTCTACGCGTGTATCATAACTTCCATTGGTTCCCGTCGCGTTAAAGCAATTTTCATAATACCCTGCAGAATTTTCCCTAAATGTTCCAAATGCCATTTGAATGGAAATTCTACCTCCCTTTTTTAGAGCTTTATACATACATGTTAAAATTGAATATCGAATTTTATAGACACAAATATGTTGCATGGCTATTGAAGAAAATATAAAATCATAATAATTTTCTTGTTCCATACCTAAATCATCACCATTTGTTACGTATAGATTTGGCAATGGAATTTTATGATATGTTAAATTCTCTTTTGCATTATTGAGGTTGTTTTGACTGATATCACAGCCGTCAATTCGTTTAAACCACTTGTTATATTTGACAATATTTCTACCTGGCCCGCAAGCAAAATCAAGAGCAATCTTTTCTTGAAAACTCTCATCAACATACTTCATCAAATATTTGTCGTAATCTTCCCATTTATTTTGTTCATCATACGATCCAACAACAAAATCATTTTTTTTATCAGCATTATATGTTGAATTGTTGGCAGCATCTTGGTAGGCAACTTTCTGCATATATAGATATTTTTTGTCTTTCTTTAAAAAAAACCATTTAATTATTTGAGGAAAAATCTTGAGAAGTGTAGATAATTGTATTCCGACCAGTGCGCGTTCCCATTTTTTCTTGGCTGTATTCCACTGATACATCCCCATGCATCTGTTAATTTTACAATTAATATAAATTGTTCATTTATTATATTGTATTCCATCTTTTTGCTTCTACCGACCTAATTACTGGTGGTTCAGAAGTAAAATCATATCCTATAGGTTTACGCCACAGCATCTGAAATGGTATAGCTTTTAGCGCTTTTGTTTTACCAATAAGATTATCGCCATAAAAATCTAAATTATCTTGAATGATTTTAGATTGTTCTTCAGAATATCTAAATTCAATAGGTAATGGTTTTGAAAGTTTGAAATTAAGTAATTTTAAATTATTGTCTTTAAGCCACTTGGGCACATTGTAATGAAAGTCAAATTTTGGATTGGTAGACATACGATTTTTTTCAAGTGGATTATGGGATATGCCGCGACAAAAATTTGCCACATTAAGAAACTGTTGTTCTATCTCTTCATTTTTATTTTCTTTTTCCTCAAGTAATTCAAAGGCAGTTTTAAGCACATACTCCGTCCAATCATCCATAAAACAAGTCATTATGCTTGCATGATGATATTGAATAACATTAAAGCCAGCTTCACCATTTACTAATTTCTTGAAATTTGTTTCTTCCTGAATGAATTGTTTTATTTCTTCTGGCGAATTCCATAATTCATCTTTTGTTGATTTCAGGAAGTTTTCAAAGATATTTTGAATAGTAGGTGGGGCTTCTTGACTATTTATTGCCATTCTATAAAATAATTCAAAGACATCTGCATTGTATTCTCTAAGTAATTTTATGATAGAATCGTAAACAATGCCTTGATTTGTTACCCATAAGACAAACGCCACCAAACGTAAATTGAGAAATTCGTCAAATGTCATGGAACTAGAACCAACTACAATTTCTTCAATTTCACAAATATTCTTTCCATTACTAAGTCTTGCAAAATCTCGTGGAACTATTCGAAATTTAGTTTTAAAATTCCATTTTTTTCTTTGTTCTGGAATATTCATCTCAGAACCATGTAATAACATACAATTATGTACTACAATATAGTCCATCTCAGCTTCAACAAGTTTTCTCAAACCATCAATATGTTTTTCATAGCTCTCCCCTGGCAGACCTAAAATGACTTCGGAAGTAGTAAGTAAGTCATATTCTCTTATGGTAGGAGCAAGAGCCATCATTTTTTTTACACTAATGTTTGGCCTGCGTATATTTGTCAAAACCTCTTGATCCATTGATTGTACAGACATTGAAAGAGCCATAGTACCATTAAGTCGTTTTATGGATTCTATGATCCTTTCCTTGCTATTCTTTCCAGTTGTTGCAAGGATTTTTGTAGGAAAATTGTATTTATGTTGAACATTTACCAGCTCATCACATGTTTTAATATCTCCAGGGAGCATACCAAAATTCAAATCACTAATGTACAAAGTATGAGTATTTTCAGGGACATGTTCCGCGATATAGTTTATGTCTTCTTGAACTCGGTTAGGACTGAATCTATTTACTTGATCTACTTCATCAGCTCCGTCAGTGCAAAAAGTACAGTGAAAAGGACATCCTCTTGTAGTTTGAAGCATTGGGTTAAGATCACCATCAAAAAATTGGTCAAGCAGACCTGTTGTGTATGGAGAAGGTATTTCATCAAGTTTTTTTATCCTATATCCAGTGAAAGTTTGTTGTAACTTACCATCAAAATCTCTTGAAATACAATTATCAATAGGTTTCTTCAAAATTTCTTGTTTTATTTCTTCTACAGAATTAGCTTGTAGTGCTCTTTTCACTACATTTGCAAATCCAACTTCTCCTTCCGTAGGAACGTAAATATCGACCTCAGGATGTTCTTCCATGAATTTTTTTTGAGACGGAAAATCTAAAGGAAAGTTGGGCCCACCCCAAACTGTTATACCATGTGGATTTATCTCACGAAAAATCTTAAAAATTTCAGAGGCTATGTTATGAGACCAGATATAGTTACTTAAGCCCAATACATCAGGAGGTGATTCACGTATTGCCTTTTCTAATTTATTGATGTATTTGAAGAGTGTAATATTGACATCATTTTTAAATTTCTCAAGGGAATAGCTTGCAATAAAACCGATGTTAAGTGGCATGGCTTCAGTTGAAATTGTAATTGTGTCATAGGTGAGATCTGCAAGGTAAATTTTTAATGGTTTCATTTCGTCGTTCAATCCTTAACTATTTACTTTTAAATATTTATAATATGTATCTAAAGAATTTTTAATTTATAACGAAACTACTTTCGTATTTCCCTCATTCATGTGAAATTGTATATTTATTATGATGGTTTTCTGGACCATTTAGAATTTTAAATTTGTCTATAATTTTCTTAATACTTTTATTGCGAAAAGAATTTGTGGTTTTAATGAAGAAATTTAGGTATGATCAAATGAAGGGTGGATGGTTTGTAGGTAATTTTGAACCTTCCGTATTCAAAACGAAAAATTTTGAAGTTGGTTATTTGAAACATAAAAAAGGCGACATGTGGGATAAACACTATCATAAGCAGGCAACAGAAATTAATCTTATTGTGCGGGGGAGAGTTAAAGTCAACGATGAAATTTATTCTAAAGGAGATATTTTCATAATAGAACCAAATGAGACAATAGATCCCTTGTTTCTTGAAGATACTGAGGTTGTTGTTGTGAAAGCACCATCAATTATGAATGATAAATATGTTCTAGAAAGATGAAAGAGATTCTAGCTCATATGGCAATGCACAATTGCAAGGAGAATACTGTTGACGGGATTAAAAATTATTCTAAGCTCGGGTTCGGATCAGAATTAGATTTAAGGTATGGTAAAAATGGAGTTTATCTATCACATTCCATATCAGAAACTGGTGATTTATTTGAAGATGCATGTAAAGTTTTAACTAATTCAAAAATAAGAATTGCTCTTCATATAAAAGAACTTGAAGTTGTTGAACAAACATTAGAACTATTGAAAAAATATTCTGTTAAGAATTTCTTTTTTGTGAATACAGATTATAAAAAAATCCCTTCTGCTATAAACGAAGAAATTGTAATAGCTTTTTACGCTAATGAAAGACCAATTAATGTTAATGAAAAAATTCTTTGGTGCGATGAAGTAAAAAGTGAATGGTATGATAAAGATATTATATTAAATTTTCATAAACAAAATAAAATTCTTTATGGAATGTCAAAGGAACTAATAAAACCATTATGTGATAAAAGTGAAATAAAGTTAGAATGGGAAAGATTGGTAAAATTAGGATTCGATGGATTGTGCACCAATTACCCAATCGAATGTTTCAATTTTCTAAAACGAGGTGGTCTAATTTAACATTGTAATGCCAATGGCTGGAAAAGCATTAAGGCTTGTTGATGCTGGATATGATGTACCCAAACCTCTTGTTAGTGTACTTGGAAAAACTATTGTCCAGTGGTCAATAGAAACATTAGGATTAAAAGGAAATTACATTTTTTGTTGTAAACAGGAACATATTGAAAAGTACAATATTGATAAGATTCTAAAAGAGCTTATTGTAGATTCTGAAGTTATTTCAATTGATTATCAAACAAGGGGAACGTTAGAATCTGTTCTCGAAGCAAGAAATAAAATAAATAATGACGAGGAGTTAATTATCTCAGATACTGATCATTGTTTAATTTGGGATCCGACTAATTTTGACAAAAATATTAGATGTAAAGACATCGACGCTTGTGTAATGGTTTTTCCCAAGCCTACTTACTCAAAAACAGCAAGCTATGTAAAACTGAACAAAGATGGGTATGTCATTAAATCAGCTGAAAAAATACCAATAAGTACAACTGCGACAGTGGGTTTACATTATTTTAAAAGAGGATCTGATTTTGTAAAGTATGCAGATAAAATGATAGAACAAAATATTTCATATAAAAACGAATTCTATGTAACTCCTATCTACAGCTTGTTAGCAGCAGCAGGAAAAAAAATTATAACATCTCCAGTTAAAAAAATGTGGGCTTTAGGTAATCCCAACGAAATTAATTTATTCATAAAGGAATATAGTAATAAAACTCATTCCTTATAATCTATATGTGTTTTATGAAAATTTTCTAGTTTTTCTTTTATTTCGTTTAAAATATTTTTAGCTATTAGTTCTCCAGATATTTTTTCATCAAGCAAATTATCTTTGTTAAGTGAAGAAACATGATATTGTACAAAAATTCTAATTTTAGATTCGGTTCCTGACGATCTAATTGTTATATGGTTGTTATCTGATCCTAGGAATAACCTAATTCCTTCGTCTGGAAAGTTTTTCCAGTATTTGTTATCATATCTTCCCGTCGAGTATTTTTTTACAGAAGAAACAGGTAAGCCAGCTATAGTGTATGGTGCACCCGTTTTGATCTTTCTAAAAGCCTGGTCTGCAATATTTTCAGCATCTTGCATAATGCGTTTCTTATAAAATTCTCCCGTAACACCATCAAACATTCCTTTTTCAGGAATCTGTGATCTAAGAGTAACAAAATAGCCTATTTCGGGATCAAGATATAGTTCATCTAATAATCGTAAGACTGTTGAATTCTGTGATTTTGCATATGCAATAATTTCAATTAGCAACGCTGCTGCCAAAATTCCATCTTTTTCTAAAGTATGAGATTTAATGGAAGTTTCAATAAAGGGATTACCGGCAATTGTGAAACCATTACTCTCTTCAAATATTCCATAGTTAATTTTTCCTTGTTTCCATTCTTGTTTTACTATATTCATCAAATGAGGAAATCCTACGTTTCCTTCTATACACTCAATTTGAAATTTTTTTGATAAGGCACCTAATGAACCACTTGTCACAAAACTTTTGACGATAAAGAGGTTTTGCCTATCTAAAACTGTCAAATTACTTTCTACAGACAAATTTCTAAGCATGTACCATAACAAAAGTAACCATAGGTCATTTGCTTTAAGTAATTTCCATTTTCCATAATGTTGTTGTTCAGATGGAGGAACATTAAAGATGAAGCCTAAACGATCAGAATCTGGATCATTAAACATTAAAACATCTAAATTCTTCAGTTCATCTTTACCATGTTCTTTAATAAATTCATTAACTATTACATTAGCAGTGCTAACTTCACCAGGATCTAGGACTTGTCCTATATCATAAGAAGGAAACTTGGGGTTGGGGCTATTCATATTGGTTACATATTTTACATTTTTGACATTGAGATCCGTTAACAGCTTGGATATTATTTTAAAACCTGTTCCGTGAATTGCTGAATACCCTATTTTGATTTCTGCTGAATGTTTTTGAATTAGTTCAGATCTAAAAATCAGGTTTTTAATTTGATTAATGTAGTTTTGATGAATTTTAATAGATTGACAATTTATTGAATCAGTTTTTTTCTTTGAAGTTAAGCACATTAATTCTTTCTCGCCAGCTTTATCAATTTTATTTCTTAGGTAGTCTTTCAAAATATCTTTAGAGATCTTTTGGAATTTGCTTTGCATTATATTGTTCGAGATTTGTTTTTGTACTTGATAATTTGGGGTTGCGCCAGATTTTATTAGTATTTTGTAGCCATTATATCGTTTATCATTATGGCTGGCAGTTATTTCCACACCAATATCTGCATCTAGATTAGTTATTGCAAATGACAATTCGGGCAAGGGATTTGGCTCATTAAAAAGAAAAACTGTAAATCCATGTAAAAGACAAATTTCAGCTACAATTTGCGAAAATGTTTTACTGTTTAATCTATTGTCATATCCAACTATTATTTTTTTCATATTGTGTTTTTTCATGTATTTGGCTAAGCCTAAAGTAAACTTCATTATCGTAACTTCGTTTACAGTGTTTGGTCCACGTAAAAATTCGGATTCAAAACCATTTTCATAGATTTGGTTTAAAATCTTTTCAGAATCATTTGCATTCATCACAGTTATCATTTTACCCCTTATCGAACTTGTTCCAAAACCTACATTATCATAAAACGCATCAACTATTTCCAACCATCTTTCTTCTTTCATAGCAGTCAAAAGAGAATTGAGACATATTTTGGGAATTTCATCACATACCCATTTTTCAATATTATTCAAAGTATTCTGGGTAATAATTTTGGATTGATCTATTAAGAACTCATTTTTTTCAAAATCAATCTCCTCCAAAAGTTTTTTTTCTAAGGAAGAACAAATTTTATTTCTTAAACTTGGTTTAATATCATTAAATCTTGAACAAAGTTCATCAAACTCAATTTTCATATTTGTTATATAATTTTTCGTCAAATATTAAATAATAGAAAAAAATCAAAAAGCCAGTATGAAACTTGGTTTTGTTATATCTATGTATGATGAAATAAACACGGTAAACAGCACAATAAATAACATCAAAAAAAATAATTCGCCAATAATTGTAATCCAATCTGATCCAAACCAATCAGAAAAGCTTGTAGAACAAAACCAAGTTGATTTTTATCAAAAATTACCTGATTTTGCGGGCTCGAAAGAGGATTATTTAGAGGAAAGAGCTACAAAAATTTTCACAACAGGATCACGAGCACTTACCAGAAACTATAGTGTAGGTTTTACCGCTGCTAAAGATTTTGATGTAGATTGGTGGGTTGCAATTAATGGAGATGTTTCCATTTCTCATCTTAATGGAATAAAAAAAATTATTAGAAAAATGGTTCAAGAAAAAAAAACAATTGGAATTACACGTGCTGTAGGCCAAGTATTTATTGAATCCAATCAAGAATTCACTCGAATTCAGAAAGATGACACTACTGATTTTATGCCTCAATTCTTTATAGTAAAGTCTAATCTTGTTGAAAAAGGATTGTTTTCAAAAATTGAAATTACAAATCTCTATACCTCTGAACAGTGTTTTGGTGATGAAGTAAAACGGTATTGTACAGAAAATAATACTAATTTTGAAAATATTACATTTATTATTTCTGATTACGCATATCCCCAATTTATTTCTGGATTACAATACAATCCTGATCGAATCAGTATGCCTAGATACATTGATGGATTTGTAAATTTTTTAAGAAGGGTGAAAAATAGATGAAGTTTCTAGATCAATAACATATTCTAATTCAGATTTTCGTGGAATCTATTAACCACATCTTCAAACATCTTTTCATATTCCTTAATTTTATTTTTTAATAGAAATTTTTCATCAATCAATTTTTTGGTATTTTTAGAATATTCTTTTAATTTTTCTTCATCATTAAGTAATTCTTCAACAGCATCACATACTGAGTTTGAATCTGAATCAACTGTGATTCCTGCTTTATACTCATCCAGCTCTGGAAAATCACTTGCTTTTGTTATGACTACTGGTATTCCCATAGCCAATGATTCAATTGCTGTAGTTGTGTGAACATCACTATGTGATGTTACCACATGTAGTTTAGCTGATTCAAATAATTCTAATTTTGCGTCTTCTGAAATAAATCCTGTAAATTTTACAACATTATTGATTTTTAATTTTTTAGATAATTCTTTTATTTTGTCTACGTATTTTTTAATTCCCGTGCCTGTAATAACTAAAAATAAATTTTCATGATTTTTTACAATTTTTGCAAAGGATTCTAATAAAAGCTCTAATCCTTTCTTAGGATCTATTCTTCCGACATTGTAAAGATACGAATGTTTAGCTATGTCTATTCCATTCTTTTCTAAAATCCCAGTCCTCTTTTTAATCTGAAAATTTTCTGGTAAAATTCCATGATCAATTCTGTAAATTTTTTTTGTGTCTGCTCCTAATTTTGTATATGTCTCAGTTTCTAGGTCTCCTACAGAATGAAATCCTCCAGCATTTTTAAATAATTTTTTCGTATAAAGCAAATCTAGGATTTTTTTTCTTGAATTTTTTAAACGGTGTGCTGGTCTTTCAAATGCTGCCATAGCTGCAATGATGAATGGTACTTTGAGTTCATGTGCAATTTTAGAAAAAGACATTGCAAGATGATAATACCAATTTAAACAGTATACAACATCATATTCCTGTAAAATTTTTTTGCCAATTTTTGCTACGTCTGGACAATAATATCCTAGTTTTTCAGAAGTACAATGAATTGGTAATATGGTTATGCCTTCAATCTCAACATATTCTCCTTTTGCCTCTAACAATTTTTTACGTATTGGCGCGTAACTCCTACTTTTAGCCTCATCCCAATAAAATGCATCCCCATCTGGAACCACAACTACCACTTTATGGCCCAATTCTATCAATCCTTTTACAAGTAATAAAAACTGGGATGCATCACCAGCAAACCCCCCGATTCCAAAATTTAAAAATAATATATTCATTACATCACTCATCTTAGTTTCTAATTATGATTTTTGTTTCTATAGTAATTTGCATACCAATCATACGTTTTTTTTAATCCTTCATCCAATGTCACTAACGGTGTATATCCAAGCTTTTTTAATTTCGTAATGTCTGGAACTCTTCTTTTAGTACCTGGTTTACTGAAATTTTTGTATTCTGGAATTATTTTTGCACCATGAATTTTACCTAAAATCTCAATCAACTCGTTGATATTTGTTTCATGTGGATTTCCTATATTGAAAATTTGATTTTTTCCATCTTCATTTTCTGTAATTGTTAAAATTGCCTTTATTACGTCACTAACATAACAAAAGCATCTAGATTCTGTACCATCGCCTTGGACTGTAAATGTTTCACCTAAAACACATCGTTTAATGAATTCCGGCATAACATGCTCAAACCCCATTTGTGGTCCATATGCATTGTGAATTCGTCCAATACTGTAATCAATTCCAGATGATCTAGCAAAATTTATCACAATAATTTCACCCAATATTTTACTTGATGAATAAGAAAACCTTGGGTTTGTAGGGTCAGGAATGCTCAATTCTTCAGTTTCTGGGGTAGGAAAAATTTTTGGAAATCCATAAACTTCTGATGATGATGAAAAGAAAAATCTTTTGACTTTTGAATTTTGTAACCAATTTACAAAGTTCATCGTCCCATTAACATTAACTCTTAAAACTTCCTCTGGAATTTCATAGAAATATTTAGTGCCGTTTATTGCTGCTAAATGATATGCAGCATCAAAATCCTTAGGTAGTTTATCCCAGTCTTCTTTTTTTGTAATGTCTCCTTTAATTAGAGAGAATTTTTCTTCAATTCCTTCCAAGTTGGTAAAATCTTGTCTAAATCCATTATCAAAAACAACTACCTCTTCTCCCAAATTTAGTAATTCATTCACAATATTACTTCCTAGGAACCCAGCACCTCCTGTCACTAAATTTTTTTTCAAATATAATTACCTCCTATTGTCATGTACAAGATTGTTAGTTTAGGCAATATGAATTAATTTCAATTTTTACTGTTATAAAATCTGTCTAATAATTATTCTTAAATCATAACTGTGATTTCATGAAAACTCTACTAACACCTTCTTCAATTGTGTTAAAATTCAATCCTAATTCTTTTTTTGCTTTAGAATTATTTAGGCAAGCATTTTTTGGTCTCTTTGCTATATTTTTTGGTTCATCTTGAACTGAGACCGTTTTAATCAAATTCTTATCTAACCGAAAAATTTTTGCAATAATCTCTGCAAATTCAAATCTATTGACACATGTTGAGTCAACCACATGAAATATTCCATTTTGGTTTAGTGTAATCACTTTAAATATAGATTCCACTAAATTATCTAAAAATGTGACACTGTTGTAGACATCAGTTGTTGCATTAATCGCTTGATTACTTTGTAAATTTTTAATTACAGAATTAAAAAATCGTGCACGATAATCCCAATCATATATTACAGAAGTTCTAATTATTGTATTTATAGGATTTTTTAAAATTAGTTGTTCAGCCTTTAATTTACTTAAGCCATAATAATTTATTGGATTTGGCACATCATCTTCAGAGTAATTCCCTCTTTCCCCATCAAAAACATAATCTGATGATATGAAAATCTGTTTAGTACCAATATTTTCACAGAGCTCACAAATCTTTTCAGTAACCTCAACGTGAAGCATCTCTGTATCTCTTTTGTTCAATTCGCAAAAATCAATATTTGAGTATCCCATTGTATTAACCAACACATCTGGTTTTTCTTTTTCTAGAAGTTCTCTTAAATTATTTAGATCATTTGGAAATGAATATTGAAAAGAACGTATGTTTTTAATCGAAATAGGATTTTTATAAAAAGTTGTTAAAATATCAAATTCATTTTTAGAATTTTTTAATAACGCATTTCCAATTAATCCACTTCCGCCAAGAACTAATAATTTCATAATTCACTATGATTAATTTATAAAACAATTTTAAAGTTGACTTATATTGTGAAATGTGGCATTTGCTCTGGCGAGAAACTAACAAACTTTCTTAATTTGGGTAATCACCCACCACCACTTAATTTTATTACAAAAGAGAAAGTTATGGAAAATGATGAAACATTCCCGTTAGAGGTATTTTTTTGCCATGGTTGTGGACTAGTGCAATTAGGTGAAGCAGTAGATCCTAAAATTATGTTTAAGGAATATCTCTATACATCTGGAGTAAGCACAGCATTTAGAAATCACCTGGAATTATTTGCAAAAAAACTTGTGGATAGATTTTCTCCTGATGAAGAAGATTTAGTTATAGATATTGCCTCAAATGATGGCACATTATTACAATTTTTTAAAAATTCTGGATTAAGGGTATTAGGAATTGAGCCATCTAATATAGCCAACATTGCAAAAGAAAATGGTATTCAAACTGTAAATGATTTCTTTAACGAAACAGTTGCAAAACAAATCTTAGAGACTAGCGGTCAGGCAAAAATAATTACTATTACTAATGCATTTGCCCACATTAAAGATCTTGATTCTGTTATGAAAGGTGTTAAAGCCCTACTGAAGGAAGATGGTATTTTTGTATCTGAATCACAATATCTTGTTGATATTATTGAAAAATTAGAATATGATACAATTTATCATGAGCACCTACGATATTATTGCTTGAAACCACTAATCCAATTATTTGAAAAATACAACATGGAAGTTTTTGATTGTGAACGTATTTCATCGCATGGTGGTTCTATCAGAGTGTATGCAGCATTAAAAGAAAAATTCACTAAGAGTGAAAATATTCAAAAAATCCTGGAAGATGAAGAGAGACTAAAACTTTCATCAATTGAAACATACCAAGAGTTTGCTAGAAAAATTTATGATAACAAAACCAAATTAGTATCATTATTATCTAAAATAAAAGCTGATGGTCACAAGATTGTAGGCATTAGTGCACCTGCACGCTCTAATACAATTTTAAATTTTTGTAATATTAATACAGAAAATCTTGAGTATATCGCAGAGAAAAGTATTTTAAAAATTGGAAAATTTACTCCAGGTTCACACATACCAGTAGTAGATGATAAGCAACTTGTTAGTGATCAGCCTGATTTTGCTTTGTTACTATCATGGCATTTGAGTGATAGTATTATCCCAAAAATTCGTAATTATGGCTTTAAAGGAAAAATAATAATTCCTCTTCCAGAACCAAAAATAATTTAAAAATTTTAGCTCATTCCTAATTTTAGATATTTTGATGAACTAAAATCATCTTTATTATACAAACTCCGTGACCTAAAAGAAAGAAATGAAAAACGTTCCATATTTTTTATTTTTCCATTTTGAATAGACCGACTTTATGAATACGTCTTATTCCGCTTTTTACTTCCTCGGTTTGTTGAAGGGTAGAATTCATTGAGTCAAAATCAAATGTGTCAATCATTTTACTTTTGTTAAAACCAAGTCTTTTACTAATATCAATTAAACATGATGGTGTAGGTATCCACCAATTTGTGGTGTCATTAGGAGTTAGTGAACCTTCAGGATAGTAATACATGGCAAGTTCCTTTGAATCAATTACGTGACCTGATATTAGTAACATTTCCTGTGTAATATTAGCAAGTGTTTTTAGCACCCCAACAGGATTTGGTAAATGGTACAAAACACCAAATAATAGTACAATATCAAATTTTTCTTTTATTTTATCTATAGTACCAATATGTGATTTAATTTTTGTAAATCCAATAGTACTGTCATCAATAACTAATTTCCGAAATTCAACATTTGAATTGAGAATTTTATGTGCTGCAGTAAAGCCAGGAAATTCTAACCAATCAACTGCTACTACTTTCTTAGCTCCTCTACTTTCACATAAGAAACTGTAAAATCCGTCAGCAGTGCCAATATCTAACACCGTTTTGTTCTTAAGATTTTCAGGTATGAGACTACTAACCCACATCTGATGGCGTAGACTGGTTATTGTACCACGCGCATATACATTACCAAACCTAAAAGAGTGATACCAAGTAAAAACACCGTTTGTCTGTTCTGGAACTGACTCTATGATTTTCGTAATTTCATCATCAGAATAATTTGACTGAAATATTATTACACTTTCCATTAGTTTTTTCATTTCCAATGCTTCAGGGGAGTTTTTCATTTCATCATAAACTTCATCTAGAGTCAGAGAATTTTCTATAACTTGTGTTGTATAGTATCTTAATCCTTCAATATCAGGCTCCCTATCAAGTAAGGTTTTATAAAAAATCTTGATGCTTTTTTCTATTTTTTCTTTATCTAAAACTTCATTCATAATTTTTACACATAAATAATTTTAAAAATTTTAACCCATTCCTAATTTTAGATATTTTGATGAACCAAAATCATCTTTATTATATAAACTCCATACATCATAGATCAGTTTTGGCTTTGAATTCTGTATTTCTTTTTTAATATCTTTAAACTTTGAATGGTTAGTTGCTATAATAATTATGTCTGACGATTCTAATACTTCACTAAGCGATGACGTATCTCTAATGAATGGGTCATGAATTTTTATTATTGCTCCTGCCGCCTTTAGTAATTCTACTAATTTCACTGATGGTGAATTCCTCAAATCATCACTATCTGATTTAAATGAGAGTCCTAGAATTCCAATTTTTTTGCCAAACAAATTTCCTTCTACTTGCCTGATCTTATTGATTACATGTTGAGGAATTGATTCATTAACTTTCCATGCTATTGAGACAATGCTTGAAAAAGTTGTATTATTATCTAAAAATAACCCATCCTTGCTTAAACAAGGGCCACCAGCAAAACCCGGTTTTGGTATATTACTTCTTGGATATTCATAGTTTGAAATATTAATTATGTCTGATGCATTCTCACCAAACATTTCAGCCCAAATAGCAAATTCGTTTGATAATGCAAATCCTATGTATCTGTAAATATTTGCAAAAAGTTTTGCAAGCTCTGCACCAGTAATTGTTGTGTATGAAAATTTCTTATTTGGATTAATCTGTCTAAAAATCTCTGTAACAACATCATTTGATGTTTGATTTATACCTCCTACTATCTCAGGGATTTCCTGAATCTCTTTTACAGCTTGTCCCTCAAGAATTCTTTCAGGACATACTGCTAGCTGAAAATCATTTCCAGCAATCAAGCCAGTTTTATTTTCAATAAATGGTATTATTATATCAGTTGTGGTTCTTGGAGGTAATGTAGATCTCATAATTACGATTTTATCTCTTAAATCAACTTTACAGACTTCCTCTAATGCAGTATAAACCTGTGAATAATCAACACTATTTCCTAATGTGGTAGGAGTACCAACTGTTACAAATATGGCATCTATACGATCTTTTATTTTTTCAAGATTTGATTCTACTGTTAGTTTTCCAGATTTACTTGATATATCCAGATTTTCTTGGAGAAGTGGATCATAAAATGGGCATTTTCCATCCCTAATAGAAGATAATCGCTCTTCATTAATATCAACTCCAATAACATTTAGTCCTTTACTGGCAAAAACTGATGCCAAAGGCAATCCCACACGGCCCAATCCTAAGATGCAAATAGTTGCACTCTTTTCTTTTACTTTCTCTAATAATTCAGACAATACAAATCATCACAGATTTAATACGTATTTTTACTTTTTTTAGAACGCTTAGATACGCTGTATAATAATATAGACATCAAAAATAATATTAATCCTATCACTAGACATGATACTCCAATTAATGTAAATGGAACCGAAAAATATCCTATTGCATTATATGTTAACGTAACATCTATGGCAAAATAAATACCAAATATGATCAAAACAATTCCTGGTATTCCAATAAACTTTAATGGTGAACGAATAGCAACTATCTCTAAAAGTGATGTAATAACTTCCCCTGAATGCGAAATAGGATTTTTTGTTGATGTTTGAGAGCCTGTCTGATAAATAACTGAAACTTTTTCTTCAGAAATTCGAGCACCATTTGTTGCGGCACTAATCAAAATTTCTGTATCTGCACCAAAGCCTTTCTTTTTAAAATCTATTAGTTTAATTATATTTTTTGAATATGCTCTAAATCCACTTTGTGTATCACTTACTGATAACTCTGTTACCATATTTGCCATTCTATCTAACATCTTGTTACCAAATTTTCTATAATTTGGCATTTCTGTTGTATCATCAAAACGATACCCTATTACAATATCAGATTCACCAGATTCAATCTTTTTCACGAGTTTTGGAATCTCGTCAGGAAGAAACTGTCCATCTCCATCAATTGTAACAATCACATCAAAATTGGAATGCCTGGCAAACTTAAAAAGTGATTGTAATGCTTCTCCTTTTCCAAAATTTTTTTCATGTCTAATTACATTTGCTCCCGCGTTGTCTGCAACTTCATACGTATTATCAACTGATCCATCATCACAGACCACTACCTGGTCCGCATATTTTAAACAATTTTTAATTACCTTGTCTATAACGTGCTCTTCATTAAATGCAGGAATACATACTAGTGTAGGCATATCTGTATCTATACAAAAACATAGTTTAAAAAACATTGTGAAAAATTTCCGAATGTATGCTAAATTTTCTTAATTTAGAATACGTTATTTTGATTTAGATGTTTTTAACTTTTTTGTAATATACCAATTAAGCGTTAATTCCAACCCTTCATTAATTGAAATTTTTGGCTTCCAGCCAAGTTTTTTAATTTTAGAACAATCAGATACCACATTTTTGATATCATTTTTTCTTAATTTTCCCTTATCTGCAACAATAGGAGTTTTTTTTCCAGATAATTTTTTTAAAATATTACAAATCTCTTGAATTGAATAACTTTTTTCTGAACCTACGTTATATGTGTTAAAATTTTTTAGATTTTTAATTACAATCTGAAATGCTTTTGTAACATCATCTATGTAGATAAAATCTCTTTTAGGAGATAAATTTCCAATTTTTATCATACTATTTGATAATAGTTGTCTTATAATTCTGGACTCGACTTTGTATTCAGAATTTTTTGGGCCATATGTAGAAAATAATCTTAAAACGGAAATATTTAATCCATAAGATTTTGAATACGCCTGGCAAAGTTTCTCCGCCGAAATCTTTGATTCTGAATAAACAGAAGTAGCATTTGTTGGATGTGTCTCTTTAATTGGTAGTTTTTTTGGAATTCCATAAACATGACTTGTACTAGGATAAATCAAACTACAATTCTTCTTTCGTGCAATTTCTAGAATTTTTTGTGTAGCGATAACATTTACATTATAACATTCTTCTGGATGTTTTTCACAATATGCAACATCAGTTATTGCTGCAAGATGAATAATAGATGAATTCTTGCTAATATCCGAATCTTTTATATCCAAAATGTTTCTTTTTATTTGCTTTATTGAATTATTTTTTTTGATTGTTTTAGAAATTCCTGTAATGTCATATTTCTCGGAAACTAATTTTAATAAAATATTTGAACCCAAAAATCCACTATGTCCTGTAATTATAATTTGTTTCATGTTGTTTTTATAAAAAATAATTTTAGATAAATATGTAGGATGACTCTCAATATACTTTTAATACTCAATTTTTAATTATTTCTTGAGGATTGTTATGAAAACTGCGTTAATCACAGGTATTACAGGCCAAGATGGTGCTTATCTTGCTAACTTCCTTTTAGGCAAAGGATACAAGGTTTTTGGCGGATATAGGCGATTATCCACTCCTAATTTTTGGAGACTTTATGATCTTGGTATTCATGACAAAGTAGAACTACTATCATTAGACATTCTAGACTCTAGATCAATTTCTGAGGCACTAATCTCCGCTACACCCAATGAAGTGTATCATTTGGCAGCCCAAAGTTTTGTAAGTGCTTCATTTGTTCAACCACTTTATACTTCTGAGGTAACTGGGCTTGGTACTGTAAGACTATTAGATGAGATTCTAAAATTTAATAAAAAAATAAAAGTTTACCAAGCATCTTCGAGTGAAATGTTCGGAGAAGATACTTCCACTCTCAAAAATGAAATTTCTACATTCAAACCAGTTAGCCCATATGCAGTTTCCAAATTGTACAGTTATTGGATGGCGTGTACATATAGAAAGGGATATGATATGTATGTAACAAGTGGAATTTTATTCAATCATGAATCACCACTGCGTGGATTAGAGTTTGTTACAAGGAAAATCTCTAACGGTGTAGCAAAGATTTCTCTTGGACTTTCAAAATCACTAAAACTTGGTAATTTTGATTCTAAAAGAGATTGGGGGTATGCACCAGAATTTGTAGAAGGTATGTGGAAAATGCTACAACAAAAAAACCCTGACGATTATGTTCTAGCTACAAATGAAACTCACACAGTACGGGAATTTGTAAATGAGGCATGCAAGGTTGCAGGAGTATCCAGCACAAAGATTAAGGCTGATAAACAATATTTGCGGCCAATAGACGTTCAATATCTTCGTGGTGATTATAAAAAAGCAAAGAAAAAACTTGGCTGGAGTCCAAAAACCAAATTTAAAAAATTAGTTAAAATTATGGTGGAAGAAGATATTAGCCGTTGGCAGAGATGGATTAAAGGCGAATATTTCCCCTGGGATGCTGTAACTTCTGGTTAGAAAATTAACTAATTACTAGATAATTTCGTCTTTCTTTTTTTTTCTAATGCTTACTATGATTCCAACTATTACTGCACCGATGATTGTCAGAATAATTCCAGCATGTGGCAACTCTTCAGACGTCTCTTCAATTTCTAAAATAGGCGACTGTGCAGAAATATAATAATTTGCGGTACCACCAATCAGAACCAGTGAACTAATAGCAAAAATCAGGCTACATTGTAGCACATTAATTATAAAATTATCTCTTGTATTAGACTGTTCATCAGAAATTGGCATAGTTTAAAAAACATTGGGAAGAAAATTGATAATATGTCAAAGGTATTATTAGTCAATCCTCCCTTTTATCGTCTTTTACAATCCCATTATAACGCCAATTCTCTTGGCATCGCATATGTTGCATCGTATCTTAATGCTCATGGACATGATTCATGGTTATACAATGCTGATTTTTTAAATACAAAAATTTTTCTTAATCAAAAAGACCTTTTTAAAGGATTTGCTGATTATAGAAAATTCTTTCAAGATGATAATAATGAAATCTGGGAAGAAATAATTGATAAGATAGTTTCATTTGAACCAGAATGGGTTGGGTATACTTCCTATACTGCAAATATTAGTGCCATTGATATTATTTCAAAAAAACTAAAAAGTCTACGGCCTGCAGTAAAGCAGGTAATTGGCGGTGTACATGCCACTTTAGATCCTGAAATTTTAAACAAATTACCTTCTATTGATTATAGCATTCAACGAGAGGGGGAACATGCAATGCTTGATCTTGTGGAGGGAAAAGATCCAAAAAATATCTCTGGCGTTGTACATAGAGGTCCATCTGGCCTAATTAATAATTGGGATGCAGATGTGATTCCAGATATAGATGATCTTCCACTACCTGAAAGAGACAAATTCTGGGGATTAACTGAGGAAGAGAAAATGATGGTTGATGTGTCCTACATTTGTAGCATCCGTGGTTGTCCTTATCGATGTAATTATTGTGCCTCCCCCGCACATTGGAAACGAGACAAAACACAATATCGTTCACCACAATCTCTTCTGAGCGAAATGCATCATTTGAAAGAAAATTATTGGGATAGAAAAAAAGAATTTGATTATAGCGCATCTGCCAATGTAAAATCAAAAAGTGAACTGATAATTGAAGATAATTCCACTGTTTATTTTGTTGATGATATTTTCACTGTACATAAAGAAAGAATCAAAGAAATTCTTAAAGGAATTATCAACGATAATCTTGGAATGAAATGGAAATGTGAAGCACGAACTGATCACTTGGATGAGGAGATTTGCCAACTAATGGCTAAGGCTGGCTGTGTTCGTGTCAAAATTGGTTTCGAATCTGGTAGTGACAGAATTTTAAAAATGATTCAGAAGGATGAGACGATTGAAGATATGCGTAAAGGAGCCAAATTGTTAAAAGATGCTGGAGTTCCATTTACAGCATATTTTATGGTTGGGTTTCCAGAAGAAACAGATGATGATGTGAGACAGACAATTAAATTTGCCAAGGAAATTGATGCAGATTATTATTCTCTATCAATACTGGCTCCATATTATGGAACAAAAATGTATTATGATATGATTGATGAGGGTTTTGAGTTAGATAAGAAACCCTGGGAATACTTTTTTCATCAAACTGGGGAGCTGATGGTAAACAACAACATTTCAGAGGAAGTTTTGAAAGAATATCTTTCTCTAAATGAATTAAACAGTACTAGAAAAGGTTACGTCTAAAATTCTTAGTCTTGCAAGCTGGGCAAGGGAGAATCAATTCATTCGAGATTTGATTTAAATTAAATTCTACTTTGAAAATTCAAACAAACCTATTTTATCATTTTTTGAACCAGAGGAAAAATGTGGATATTCCCTATCATAAGGTATAGACATAGTATCTACTAATCTTGCATTTTTAAATCCACAAATACACTTTGCAATATTTATCAGACATTGTGGGCTTGCTACAATTTGGGAAAAAAAATCAGGGTCATCTTTAATCTGTGTAGTGTCATAATAATACATTATTGGGTTTTCACTTTCTAATATATGACCCACCAAAAAAACTGAATCATTAACAACAGAATAGATTTTCTTTAATACAGAAACTAGATTTTCCAGATGGTAATATATCCCAAAGAATAAAACAAAATCAAATGTTTCTTTGATCAAATCTATATTA
>Ga0315336_1003592_pt1 | contig 20267 bp, 14 predicted proteins | sample ASW5metaG_FD_204512 | JGI IMG/M metagenome (GOLD analysis project Ga0315336, IMG submission 204512) | Ammonia-oxidizing marine archaeal communities from Monterey Bay, California, United States - ASW #5 | ecosystem: Environmental > Aquatic > Marine > Intertidal zone | place: USA: California... | reverse complement strand
GTAATGCCTGCTCAAGGCCACCCTTCATGGCGCGGCTCAGGCAATCCTGATTGGCATGCACATAAGCTCCACGACCATTCATTTTCCCGCTTGGATCAATAAAAACGCCGTCAACGCTTCTAACTAAGCGAAGCAAGTCTCTTTTGCCGGTTACCTCGCGGCAGCCCACACAAGTGCGTTGCGGGATATGTTTTCCGCGACGGCCTTTTTTGGCCACTGCCTTTTCAGGAGAACTGTGCCCTCAGGCTTACCAGTCTCCTTCCTCCCAATCATCTTCCCTGCGGCGGCGCACGATGGTTACATCGTGATCCGGATCATATTCCAATTCACGGCCCTTCTTGCGCTTCTTCTTCTTATCGTCCGCCTCTTCAGTAGCGGGATCAGCAGCTGTATCAACTACGGGTGTTGTGGGTCGCGCAGGCCTGCGTCGCCTACCCAGTAGTTTCTTTTCAGTCTGTGCAAATATTTCTTCAACAGATTTTGGTTCGCCATCACTGGCAGGTTTCGCTTCAGCTTGTTTTGCCTTCTTTTCCTTTTTGGCCTCAACCGGCTTATCTGCAACTTCGGCTTTTGCTTCAGGAGCAGCAGCTTCCGCAATTTCTTCGCTAACCGCTTCGGCGGCTTTGCCTTCCTCAACTTCGGCCACTGGGGCCTCGTCTGCGGCCACTGCTTCCGCTTCGGCTTCAGTTTCAGCCTGAACCTCGTCCACCACTTCGACTTCGGGCTCTTCCTCGATTACTGGGAATTCGAAGGATCCAAGCGCTTCATTGATACCCTCAACAGCTTTTGGACCCACTCCACTAATAGCCAGAATCTTTTCAGTATCCAATTCGATCTGCATCATCAGTTCGCCAATCGAAGTATTTCCAGCTTCCACAAGCTTCTCGGTCAGGCCGGCAGCCAGTCCTAATTCGTCCACCTTAATGTCAAAGGCATTTGCCGGAATTTTGTCGACCACCTTAGCTCGTTCAGCCTGTTGCTCTTCCAAAACGGCCAAGCGGCGGCTCTGAGCACCCATTTCGGTGACATTGACAAATTCACTCATCAACTTGTACTCTTCCGGCGTCACTGGGCGGCCTTCTGCCTTTTTAACCAGAATAGCCTCAATCAAGGGCACATTTTCAGCCAGCTGCTTCGCTTCTTCCACAAAGGCCGGGTCATTGGCCAACTTGAAGAGCGCATCCGATGTGGATTCTGCCAGGCTTTTAATATCAATTCGCCAGGAAGTGAGTTTTGCGCCTAATCGAGCATTCTGCCCATCACGGCCGATTGCCAAACTCAGCTGATCCTCAGGCACCACAACAGTGGCCGTCTTGCTCCCATTAGCACGCTCATCAAGGTAAACACCAGTCACCCGAGCCGGGCTGAGAGATTTCGCAATAAACTGCGCCGGGTCCGGGTTCCATTCGATTACATCGATCTTCTCATCGTGTAGTTCACGCACAATAGCTTGGATGCGCACGCCACGGATGCCCACGCAGGCACCCACCGGGTCTATGCCCGCCTGTAGCGCGGATACAGCCACCTTGGATCGGTAGCCAGGTTCGCGCGCGATAGAACGGATTTCAACCAGACCCTGATAAATTTCAGGGACTTCATCTTCCAGTAATCTGCGCAGGAAATCTCGATGGCCTCGTGAGAGAATAATTTCTGGTCCCCTTGGGCTGTCCTTCACTTCATGCAAAAGCGCACGCACGCGGTCATGTACCCTGAAGCGTTCTCCCGGGATTTGCTGGCTGCGCGGCATCTTGGCTTCGGCCTTCCGATCCAGGCCAAGCGTAATCATGTGCGGGTTGGCTGCTTGCACAATACCATTGACAATCTCGCCAACCTGCGCACCAAAATATTCCATTTGCGCTTCCCGCTCGGCTTCACGGATGCGCTGTTGCACAACCTGCCGGGCCGTTTGCGCGGCCACTCGCCCGAAATCCTCGGGGGTGCTTTCAACAACAACAATTTCGTCGAGCTGAGCTTCAGGATGTTCCTTGCGTGCATCTTCCAATGTGACTTCAGTGCGATCGTCCATCACCTCTTCCACAACTTCTTTTTCCGCGAAGATGTGCACTTCCCCACTTTCGTCATCCATTTTGCCCAGGACTTCCTGCGCTGCTGAAGCATTCACTGTCTTGCGATAGGCCGAAACCATTGCAGCTTCCAAGGCCTCGATAATCACTTCCTTGGGAAGCTGCTTATCGTCCAAGAGTTCATTGAATGCCAGAGCGAATTCTTTTTTCATTTTCTTGCCACTCCCATAAATTGCCACTCAAAATCATTGGGACGCATCCTCAGCATATAAGCAGAAAAGTGGGGGTTGCCCACTTTCCGGTGACGTCCTATTGAGTGTTACTACTTCGAAGATTTTAACATGCTTGCAGATCAAACGCAAGCGCAACGCTTATTCAAGGCTTTTTACCGGTTCAAACTGATTGAGTCATAGATCCATCCACTCGAATGCTTTGCCCGTTAATGTATTTGGCATCATCAGAAAGCAAGAAACTTACCGTGCTGGCGATCTCCTTAACTGATCCATATCGTGCGGCTGGAATTTTAGATAGAAGCTCTTCACTCTCTGGATAGTTATCCACAAACCCAGGCAATACCGCGTTCATGCGAATATCCGAAGCTGCATAGCGGTTGGCATATAGCTTTGTAAAATTACTCAGGGCCGCTCTTAAGGTGCTTGATACAGGAAAAGCCAAATCAGGTTGCACCGCTGCGTAGGCAGAAATGTTAACAAAAGCTCCGCCGCCTTGTCCAATCATGCTGGGGGTTACCAAACGCGCCATGCGAATCACATTAAGAAGAAGGAGGTCCAAGCCCGTAAGCCAATCTGAATCCGGAATCTGCAGGAGTTCTCCCTTTGGCGGAGGGCCCGTGTGATTTACGACGGCATCAATCCGTCCATATTTATCCAGAGTCCGTTCAACCAGCTCCTTTAGGACTTCGTCCTCGGCAACGGTGCCCGTCATTCCCATACCGCCAAGTTCTTCGGCCAACTTTTCTGCTCCCCCAGAAATTGAAAGTAGCGCTAAATCATAACCTTCGCTTGCCAGCTGCCGGGCAACAGCCTCTCCCATCCCTTTTCCCGCGGCAGTTACAACGGCAACTTTCTTAGTCATCATGCTCCTTGAATTCAGCTCGCTATATATTTCTTGGCGTTTTCTGTATATTTTCCAGCTTTTTGCGCATGTGCCAACTGGGTTCATGCACATCCTGCTGCACACCGCGATGATCGATATAGCTCCAGTTGCCCGGATCCTGACGTTTACGCTGGTAACCGGCCCGCTCGTAAAGGCGAATCGCCGCTTCATTTTCGATGGCAACATTTAATGAGACTCTTTGAAAGCCCCGGCGTAGCAAATCACTTTCCGCGTTTGCCAGCATGCGGCTGCCCAATCCTCGGCCGCGGTAGTCTGGTCGGACTCGAAATGAATGAATAAAGGCCTGCTCTCGACCATCCGCCACACTGGCATCCACTTCACTGTTAAGCAGCACAAAGAGCTGCCCAAGAAGCCGCTCAGTGGGTAATTCTGCTACCCAAAGCACAGCATTCCCCCGTATAGAGCGCTGATAAGCGAGCTTATATAAACGCCGAAAATGTGTATATTCCCCCTCCCACTCCAAAGCAGGCAGATCGGCATGGCGCATGGGACGAATCAATACATCAGAGTACCAACGCTCATCTATCTGCGCTATGTTTCGCTGCAAAGTTTCATTTTGCTGCTTCATTCAACAAGCTCTCCAGGTGTTTTTCTTCCTCATCGTAGCTATTTATATCTCCATCCAGCCAGCCAGCCCGCAATGCTGCCAATATTTCCTTGAAGAGCGGCCCTTCCGGCAATCCGCGCCGAAGTAGTTCCGCGCCGTCCGTTTGCGGTTGAATCTTGCGCCAGGTCTCAGCATAGTTAAGGAACATTTTGCTTATGCCCTCGTTTTCCGCGTCCAGATAGAGTGCATAGCGCGCCAATGGAGATAGTTTTTCCAGTATTGGTACTACCTCACTGGCTTTGGTCCCAGCAAGATCCTTAATCCCCTGTCTGTAATGGCTTGCCTCCCCCACTGCTTTCGATAGTCCATTGTCTAGTCTCAGCCTTTCAGCGACATCCCTGGCACTTTGCGCAGAGAGTTTCCCCAGCCAGATCACATATGCCAAATCGAGCCTAGTTGCACTATCCAATTCCCAATATTCAGCAGGTGCTGAATCCGGCAATTTCTCAAACCCACGAGCCATCCGCTCATTAAACTTCAGTCCAGGATGAATCGCCTCCAAAATGCCCTCTTTCTGCATCTGAGTCAATATTTCAATTCGCCTTGGCTCAATGAGGGCAAGGTCCAGCTCATTGCGAATACGCTCACCCGATATTTGGCTTAATCCGCTTAATCCAGCCCGCAACAGTGCCTGGGTTTCATCTTCTATGCTGAAGCTCAACCGCGCCCCAAAGCGGTGGATGCGCATGATCCGAGTGGGATCATCAACAAAGGATCGTTCATGAAGGATGCGTAATTGTCCAGCCGCTAAATCCTCCAAACCTTTCCAGAGATTAAGCAAATCGCCAAAATGTTCTCCATCCAAGCGGATGGCCAGAGTGTTCAGCCTAAAATCTCGTCGTCGAGTATCTTCTTCGATTCCATCAAATTCCACTTCAGGCAGCGCCCCCGGCTGCGCATAGGATTCCTTTCGGGCAGATATCAAGTCAATGGAATCAGGCAGCTCAACCGCATCCAAATCAGGTCCAAATTGCTCGGCCAGTTTCTGCTTAATCTCAGTTATCTTCCATTTGGCCGTGCCAAAGCGCTTGTGCTCAGTGATGATTCCGCCAAATTTTTCCTGCACTTCTTTGGCCAAGGTTATGGCCCTGCCCTCAACCACAAGGTCAAAATCCTTAACCGATTCCCCCAGCAGAAGGTCGCGTACCGGCCCACCCACAAGGTAAATCGCAGCGGATTGCTCCTCAGCCACATCAGCTATGCTCCTGAGTAGCCGTATTTGGACAGCAGGTAAGCTGGATTGCAGCTGATTGGCGATATTATGAGGGCCCGAACCCTCTGGCAAGAGGGGCTGCTTTTTCTTTTTTTCAGCATTCATCACGCCATAATCATAGCGTAAAGAGGCTCGAATCATAGGCCTCGGCTCCTCGTTTTCTTTTTAATTATTCGGGGGTGTTTCTCGGCAGTGGAGTGAGTGTGCTCACTGGGCTAGGCTGTGCAGTGCTCTCAGGATCGCCCCCTTGCCCAAGCAAGAACCAACCTCCAATGCCGGCAGCCGCAATTAACAGGGAAGCGAGAATGATGAGGAGAAGCGGTCTAAATCTCAAACGCCTTGCTATCGGTGTGGGATGAGCTGGCGGCATGCCCAAAACAATGGCACTGAGGTTGTCTTGTGCATCCTTCTGCAGAGCTGCCTGCACCAATGCCTCAGCAGCTTCATCTATTTCCGCGCCTCCTAATACCTCAGAAATTTCCTCATCAGAAAGTGCTTTGCTCAAACCATTGGTGCACAGCAGCAAGCGGTCATTCGCCTGCAAACGAACACCCTGATTGCGTTCAGCATTCGCTTCTCCCCCCGGTCTAAGCACCAGGCGAAAATCCGCCTGAGCTCTCATCCGTGACCCCAAGTAGCCTCGATTTTCTTCTGGCTCTTTTGTTTCCTCTTGGTCTTTCCTTTTACCCTTGTCCTCGTCTTCTTTTTCTTCCTCGCTTTCAGGCAGAGCATGGATCACATTCATTTGCTGCAATAAACCCTGACGCAAATGAAATAAACGTGAATTGCCTAACGAAACTGTATACAAACGATTTGCAACTATCCACGCACCCAGACAAGTGCTGCCCATACCGCGCTTCTCACTTTCATTCTCAGATTGGGCCAAAATACTTTGCCCAGCCTGGATAATGGCACTATGCAGGATGGCGCTTGGCTGGCTGGCATCACTTTGTGCGACAGCCAGGCTGACCACATCCACCACAGTCTGCGCAGCCACTTCGCCAGCGCGCAATGAGCCACGGCCATCCGCCACTACCGCGAAGATTGCCGGCGTCGAATCCCGTTCACTAATCTGATAATTGCTAACCGCCTGGCGGTCTTCATTGTTTTTCCCGCCCTTGCCTGGATGCTGAGCCTGGGAATTCAACACATATATCTTTTTACTAGGGATCAAGAATTTTCCCCTTTCTTCCTACTGTCTTCAGATTTCTGGAGCTGAAAGCGGAAAGGCACTCGGCCAATATGGATCAAATCTCCGTCATGGATCTTAGCCCCTTGCTTGGTTATCGGAGCGTAATTCAGCCAGGTTCCTGCTTCACTATCCAGATCGGCCAGTTCAAATCCCCCGTCCTCCAAGCGCCGGATCGACGCATGCAATGCCTGCACAGATGAATCTTCAATATGGAAGTAAGTTTTTTCCTTGTCCGATCCAATCAGAAACTCATGACCGGCAAGCACAATGAGATCCTTGGCGGGAAGGTCTTCATCTTGCGAAATGGGTTGTAAATACGCGGCTTCCAATCCCGTCGCCGCTGCAACGATGCTGGCTCGGTCTTCAATTCTTTTTTCAAGAGCCTCTGGTTCAGCGGGTGGTCGTGCCATATCCTCGAATGGCAACGGCGAATCCAGCAGTGGATCAGTTCCCACTGGTTCTGGGCTGGGTTTTTCCCGCCTAAGCAGTGAGCGCGGTGAGATACGCCCGGAAAGGATAAAGATCACGAAAACAGCACCCGCTGCCAACAAGGCAGCAATGCCGCCCACCTGCGGCAGGTTGCGCGATATTGTCGATAGCAATCCACCTTCAACAGCAGTAACAGAAATGTCGACGGCAGAATCTGCAGTTGATCCAATCAAGCCAAGCTCATCTTCAACTTCCACGCGCAACACAACCTGTTGGCTCCCGATGTATTCACTCAAATCCCACGAGAAGCGAGTGAAAGGGCTCGATCGGTTTTCCGCTACTCGCTCTTCATTTACGTAAAGGCTGCTGCGCACGATTTCACGCTCATAGTTATCTGGGAATTCGAAGATGATCTCAATAGGCTGGCTAAAGGGTGCCAGAGTTTCAGGATCTTCTTCCAGGGGGGCCCGCAGAATTTGGCTGGGTGGATTCAACAAGGTTGGGCTGGGAGATGCCAAATCCAAATCAAAGCTAAGTGCTTGGCTTCTCAGGCTAAATTCATCGCTTTCCAGACTCAGGCTAACTTCGTGGGGGCCGGCAGTTCTGATTTGGGAACTGTATTGAAAGGTATAAACAGAACCCAGGCTGCTAAAGTAATTTTCAGGATTGGGGAATTCTTCTTCCCCAGAAAATGCAAAGTAACTGCCACCGCTGGCCAAAGCCAAACTTTGCAGGGCTAAGGCCTCTTCTGATTCGAATAGCGCATTGGAATCTACCAGCCAAATGTTAATCGGAATGTTTTGTTGGCTTGCCTGTATCCCTAGTTCCTGCAATGAGCCTAGCTCCTCAGGAGCAGGTGCTCCAGTTATCAGCCAAATGGCTGAGGCCACCCCTTCTTCTGGTCCGGGCTGATTGGCAACAACCAAGGCAGATCGCAGCGCTTGCAAATCGGGTCTCACAGTGGAAAAGTCAGGTACAAAGCTGTTCAGCGCATCAAGCCAGTCCTCGGCCTGGGCATAGCCGCTCAACACGCCCGTGGGTGCAATCAGGCTAAGAGAGCTATCCTCATCATTCACCATATTTTGTGCCCATGCCAATAAAGCTGCGCTCGCCAACTGATAACGGCTATTCCCTTCGATATCCCGGATGGCGAAACCTTCCCCTGGATTAATCGCTACTGCCACGCGCCACCCGGTCTCAACCAATCGCAAATTATCGAGAGGATGAGCATTACCATCCTCAAACACAAAGAGGTCTTCCGCTTGCAGGTCATCTATCAAAACGGACCCGTTGCTGCGCGCGTCCACAAAACCGCTCACCAAAGGGAACTGCTCGGTCTGTAAACTGCGCAGGCTCAGAGATGCGCCGGATTGCGCATTTATTCCACTTGTTAAGCCAAAAAACAGCGTAACCAAGGTGATAAATCGTAAATAGGTTTTCACGGGGGCGATTCTAGCATAGCGCTGATTGACCTGGGAACCTGTGCGTTTGACGACCATATGTCAGAATGGTAAGATGTCGCCAAACTCACGCCAAACCATGCAAGCCCCCATATCTCCTTATCTCAAGCTAAAAGCGCTCTTTCAACTTGGTCTGCCCAGTTTGATTCCCTATGCTTGGTATCAGATCAAACTTCGCACCGGTCTCCTGATAAGGCAGACAGCAATACCCGCAGACCAGTCTGCTCCCAGCTATCCTCTCCAAGCCCTTTTCGACCCTCCCCGTAAAGATGTTTTCGCCGAGTTTTTAGGCGAAGAAGCGGACAAACTACTGCAAGAGGCAGACGAAATCCTGGCCGGTGGGGTCCATCTCTTTGGTGGAGACCTCAAAAAGCTGGATCTCAGCCCCAATGAACACAATCAGCATTGGACAAATTACATCAGCCAGTTGCCCGACGGATCCGATATCAAACCGATTTGGGAACTTGGGCGTTTTGCTTGGGCGACTACGCTGGCTCGCGCCTATCAATTGAGCGGAGACGAGAAATACGCCACTACCTTTTGGCGTTACACAGATCAATTTATCGCAGCCAACCCACCCAATCAGGGACCTCATTGGTCCTCCGCACAGGAAGTTGCCCTGCGCCTGACCGCATTGGCTTACTCCTTCTCGATATTTGTGCTCTCCCCTAAAAGCACAGCATCCCGTCTTGAGCGCTTATCCGCCAGCTTGGCTGCTCACGCTCAGCGTATTCCGCCCACCCTGGCTTATGCGCGCGCGCAAAACAACAATCATCTCCTAAGCGAGGCAATGGGTCTCTACACAGCGGCCGCGCTGCTCCCTGATCATCCGAAATCGACACAGTGGCGTAAGCTGGGTCGCAAGACCTTTTTGGACGGTCTAAAAGACCAGATTGCAGAAGATGGCAGCTACAGTCAGCACAGTGCCAACTATCACCGCCTCATGTTGCAATTGGGGCTCTGGGCCTATCTCCTAGCCGAACAGCTTAATGAGCCCCTTCCAGCCAGCGCCCTCGATCAATTGGCAACCGCCACTCAATGGCTGCTCAGTCTCCTCGACGAAGAGAGTGGTCAGTTGCCCAATCTGGGCCCCAACGATGGCGCTTACATCCTCCCCCTGACCACGATCCCATATAGCGATTATCGTCCTTTGTTGCAGGCCGCAGGCAGAACTTTTCTCGGGCGCAGGCCATTGCCGGCAGGGCCCTGGGACGAAATGGCCCTTTGGTTATCCCCGCTGCAAGCCCCCAAAGCAAGACCGATCGCAAAAAGGCGTCATCCACTCCGCCTGCAAAGCGGCCCCTCTTGGGCTTATCTGCGCACAGCCCATTTTGTTGGTCGCCCGGGCCATGCCGACCAACTCCATCTTGATCTTTGGTGGCGCGGACTCAACCTTGCCAAAGACGCAGGCAGCTACCGATACAATGCGCCGGACCCCTGGGATAATGCATTGTCAAGTTCGCGCGTCCATAACACGGTGACTGTAAACAGCAAAGATCAAATGACCGCTGCCGGTCGCTTTCTCTGGCTCGATTGGGCGCAGGCAAAAGTCACTCAACGCGAGGGAAACGCGCAGGGCCATATCATTGATGTATCCGCCGAACACAATGGATACCGAAAATTGGGCATCCGCCACAAGCGGCGCGTAAAAGTGAGCCCCGAAAACAACTGGATTGTCGAAGACAGCCTGGCAAGTGTCCGTCAAAGCAAAAAGCCCATCCAAGCGCGCCTGCACTGGCTGCTCCCCGATTGGGACTGGGATATATTCGACGGCGAATTCATCCTTGATTCGCCAAAGGGGCCCGTGATTCTCACTGTGAACAGCCCAGAGACTGATGTGCAATATTCCGTAATCCATGCTGGCAAAGTTCTGACCGGCAGCGCAGAACCAGACCCCATCATGGGTTGGGCCTCTCACAGCTATGGCCTCAAAGTTCCCGCCCTTTCATTTATCATTGATTGCCATGTGCCGCCCCCGCTCACAATGCAAACCACTTGGACACTGCCAGATATCGCATGAGCACTAAAGAATCCCTTCACATTTTGCTCATTCACCAGGCTTTTGTCTCGTTAAACGAGGCTGGTGGCACCCGTCATGCCGAATTGGCGAACCATCTGGTCTCTCAGGGCCACCGCGTCACCGTGATTGCCAGCCCCATCAGTTATCTCACAGGAAAAGAGCAAGCAGCCAACGGCAGTGACGAGGTGGAGGGCCTTACGATTTTGCGCGCCAGAAGTTATCGCGGCTTGCACCGCAGCTTTGTCCACCGCATGCTCAATTTCATCACCTTCACGCTCAGCGCCTTTTTTCTCGGCTTACGCGTGCGCCGTGTCGATCTCGTTTGGGGTTCCTCCCCCCCTATCTTCCAGGCCTTCTCGGCCTGGTTGCTTGCCCGCCTCAAGGGCGCAGCCTTCCTCTTTGAAGTGCGTGATCTTTGGCCAGCATTCGCTGTAGCGGTGGGAGTTTTGCGCAATCCCCTGCTCATCTCCGCTTCTGAATGGCTGGAGCGTTTCCTTTATCGCCGCGCAGACCAAATCGTGATTAACTCTCCTGGCTTCCGCGAGCACATTAGCTCTCGTGATGGGGCGCATATTGAACTGCTGCCCAACGGGGCAGACGCCATCATGTTCGATCCGCAGGCAAAGGGCAAAGCCTTTCGGCAAGCACACAATCTGCAGGAAAAATTTGTCGTCCTCTACGCTGGCGCCCACGGCCTCTCCAACGACCTGGGCGTTGTGCTGCAATCCGCAGCCTTACTCAGCGGGCAGCCCGAGATTGCCATTCTGCTTCTTGGAGATGGCAAAGACAAACCCGACTTAATCCAGCAGGCAAAAGAGTTGGAACTAAGCAATCTCCACTTTCTCGACCCGCTGCCAAAAGCAGATATGGCCGAAGCCTTGGCCGCGGCAGATGCCTGTCTTGCTATCCTTAAGCCCATTGATCTCTATGCCACCGTCTATCCCAACAAGGTCTTCGACTATATGGCTGCCGGACGGCCTGTCCTGCTGGCTATAGATGGCGTCATCCGCACTGTTGTTGAAGAAGCTGACGCTGGAGTGTTTGTTCCCCCGGGAGATCCCGCTGCTCTGGCTGCCGCCATCCAAAAATTGGCAAGCGATCCGCGCAGGTCAGCCCGCATGGGCCTCGCTGGACGAGCTCACTTGGAGACTCATTTCAACCGCCCCAAGCTAGCCGGGGATATGGAAAAACTCATCATCCGCCTGGCTACTCCTAAAGCGGACATGTAGGCAGTCCAATATAATCCTCTGATGGCTAAGAAGGGCAAATCCCCCGAACTAAGTGAAGCCGAATTACGCCGCCTTTTACTGGAGCGACGCAGGCAAGATCGAAAGCGCCGCATGGAAGCCTTCCTGCGCGAGGGTGAATTGCTGCCCTCAGATCGCGAAGGGGCTGAAGCTATTGAGGGAGACCTCCTCGCCCCCAGGCGCGTGCACCCCGACGATAAGCTAAAACTGGCCGCGGCTCCTCGCCCCCGTCCTAACAGCCGCGCAGATCGTTTGCTCCTTTTCGTCGAGATTTTGGCAGTTATCGGCCTTGTCATCGTATTTATCAACGGTTTGACCACACTTGGCGAACTAAATGCCGAAGTGGCCGCTCTTTTTGATGATCAGCCTGCTGGCAGCCCAACTCCACTATTGCAAGCGGTGGTGCTGCCTTCTGGGCACACACCCCCAGGCGAGGCCGGTGGAGCTCGGCCCAATGAGGCTGAAATACCCCAACATCTCCGGCCCCAGCTGCAATCCTATACAGCCTCTATCGTGCTTCCCACGCCAGGTCCGCAGCAGGCGGTCAGCATCCGCATCGACGCCCTTGAAGTCAGCGCGCCCATAGTCCAAGGCGATAGTTGGGAAGAATTAAAACGCGGTGTAGGTCAACACATCGGTAGTGCCAACCCTGGCGAAAATGGCAATCTGGTTCTGGCAGGGCATAACGATATTTTCGGTGAAGTTTTTCGCCACCTCGATCAGCTAAAGCCAGGGGATGAGATTGTGATTAACTCTGCAGAGCGGTCTTTCACTTATGTTGTGGGAAACACGCTTGTTGTATCTCCCACCGCTGTAGAAGTGATGGCGCCCACGCCAACGTCCACCCTTACACTAATCAGCTGCTATCCCTATTTGGTTGATAATCAGCGCATCATCATCCAGGCCAACCTGGTAAGCAATTAAATTGTTGCGTGAAATTAAACGGCATGTTAGACTTCATCAATCCACGGAGGTGCCGCATGCCAGCTTTAGAAACCAATAACTTTGCTAAGCGCGATGCGCATCTGACATCTGTGGTCTGATTTCCAACTCAAAATCGAAATTTTGCTGTGACAGCCACAGAGTTCTGTGGTTTTTGTTTTTAAGCTCAGTGAGCAATACGCGCTATCAACTCACTAATTCCTGGAGGTACATTGAAAAAACTTAGCGCTTCAACTATCTATTTGCTTGAAAGTTTTATTTTTTCCTTCGCCTTTCGCCTGGCATTTACAACTTACGTGATTTACCGAGTCCAGGTACTGGGGCTGGATCCGCTGCAACTTGTGCTCGCCGGAACAGTGCTTGAGAGCACCGTCTTCCTCTTTGAGATTCCAACCGGCATTGTTGCCGATCTCTACAGCCGCCGCCTCTCCTCCATCATCGGCTTTGCCCTGCTGGGGATAGGCATCCTGATTGAGGGGCTTGCTCCTTTGTTTTCGGTTTTAATCCTCTCTCAGGTCATCACAGGATTGGGCTGGACATTTACCAGTGGTGCCTATTCAGCTTGGATCACCGACGAGGTGGGCAGCGACAAGGTGGGGCAGCTCTTTCTGCGCAGTGGTCAACTGAGCAATTTCGGCAGTCTGTTGGCCATCTTGCCTGCCATTTGGATATCTAATCTCAATTTGGCGTATCCTTTCCTGGTCGGCGGAGCTATGCTAATATTGCTCGCCCTTTTCATGGTCCTTTTCATGCCTGAAACTGGATTTGAACCAGTGCCCAAGAAAGACCGCGAAGGCTGGCGATCGATGTTTGTTCATTTCAAAGCCGGATTGAACCTTGTGCGCGCTCGCCAGGTCCTAATGATTTACGCGATCATCGCCTTGCTCATCGGTCTCTACAGTGAAGCCTGGGATCGTCTTGCCCAACCCTTCCTTTTGCAGAACTACACTTTCCCCGATCTCTTGGGCGTCCAAATGGATGCCATTGCCTGGTTCGGATTTCTCAGCGCCAGCGCCCTGCTCATTGGCATCCTGGCCAACGAGATCGCCCGACGCGTAATCGACACCTCGGCCAGCCAGCAGCTTCTGCGTGCATTGCAGTGGCTTTTCATCGGCATGTTTCTCTCATTGCTCTTTTTCACCCTCAGCGGGCAGTTCTTCGCTGCCATTCTGGCTATGCTAATCTTCGATGTGCTCCGAAAAGTCAGTTTTCCCCTTAGCAACGCCTGGCTCAATCAGCAATTGGACTCGAAATTGCGGGCCACACTGCTCTCAATGACCGGGCAGCTCGACGCGCTAGGGCAGCTAAGCGGAGGGCCTTTCCTCGGCTTTATCGGCAGGTTGCGTTCCCTACGCACGGCCCTGATCACATCTGCGCTACTACTTGCACCAGTCAGCGCGCTCTATCGACGCATCGAACACAACATGGATTCAGAGAAATAAAAAAAGAGGCCGGCAAAAGCCGGCCTCTTTCTGTTTAGTGATTCAACTTAGTTGCCATAGGCTGGGGCAAAAAAGCGCGCTTTCCATACACCGTCATCAAGCTCTTCAAAAGAGTGATAGCTGTTTAGCATGTTCACCCAGGTTTGGCCGGGCGCAAACGGGAAGGGGTTCCCTTCGCTATCCAGGAAACGGAAAGGCCGCAGCAACCCGGTTTCCTGCTCGTATTCACCATTGATCGTGCTCCATGTGGCTTGATAGGCCATGCCGTTGCGCAGGATATAAGCTTTACCAGTTGTCGTGCCCAAATCCATTTCGAAGATAGTTCCGTCCGAATTCATTTGCGTATGGTTAACCAGCATCACAACCACATTTTCGTAGTACAGCGTTTCGCCGTTCAAACGATCGCTGAGCACGACAAACTCCTCATTGTTGGAGGGCAGATTCTTGGACCAAGCGTATGCGCCCACTCCCTCATCATAGACAAAGTGATCGCGATTGTTCACGTTCCAGTAGGTGTAAAGCTCGCTGGCTTCTTCGCCACCGCCGGGAAGACTGCTGCAGTAAACATTGCCACTGAGGTTGGGCGCTGTGCTGTTTGAGTTCTGGGCAGCAATGTTGCTCAACTGTGTGATATCCAGTCCCGAAGCACCGATATTGCCTTCATCGTTGCTGGCTGCGAAACCGCATGTCTGGATTTGGGCGGCTACCGCAGGATCGGCACCAGCCGTCACCACGCAACCGCTAAATTGCACGCGGATATCCTCGTAAAATACTCGCCCGGAACGCACACCTTCAATGCGCACAGATTGGCGCAGGCCCGCGTCCACATCAAAGCTCTTCGCAGCAATTTCATCATCCACGTCATAGACTTCAGAGAAGCCTTCCACGAAGACATCACTGTCTAAGCTATCATCATTTCCCGCGCCCTTGCCCACGAAGTAGTAATCTGCGTATTGGGCAGGAATATCAAACTCAAGCTGAAGGGTGCTTGCCCCATCGGCTTCAGAATAGTCAAAGTAGTAATAGCCATTTCCGTCCGTAAGCGTTTCCGCGAAACCGCTACCATTTACATATAGCTTCACGGGCACACCTGGTACGCCAGGTTCATGGCTGTCCTGCACAGAATTGCCATTCATGTCAAACCACACGCGATCGCCCACTACATAATCAGCTTCCTCGGGCACAACAACATGCTCGCCGCCGGCGATGGGGTCAAATTCCACGCCCGGATAATCGCCGTGAAATGCGGCCAATAGCCGAGTGTCGCCATCACCAATGGTGAACTGGTAGACCACGGGGGAATCAGAAAGACCCGTCGGCGGCCTAACGGATGGTGGGAAAAGTGAAATAGAAACAAAAACTGGGCGCAAGTTAAGGCTTTCCGGATTTTCGACCGTCAAACCGGTCAAGGGAGAAACACCATCCGGGAAATCTTCGGGGTCAGGGCCGTAACAAACTTGATCACCAGTACTCGATAGGCCCAGTGCTTCAAATTCGTCGCCTTCCACATAGCCCGCATCCAAATTGTGGTTGTCTGCTTCCCCCACGACAAAGACGTTAGACTCGCCACTAACCGGGTTGACATCACTGTCACTACTATCATCATCACCCTGGTTCATATGGGTAAAACTCATCGCTTCTGGAGTATCAAACACCAGGAAATATTCGCCTGGACTTAGATTGTTAAATTCGTAGCGGCCATCTGAATTGGAACTAACACTGGCTACATGCTCTCCACTGCTGGTAAACAGAGCAACCTCTACGCCAGCCACTCCTGTTTCATCCTCGCTCTGCAAGCCATCGCCATTCCCATCAAACCATAAGAAATCGCCAATCGAATACTGCGGGGCCTCATAGTCGCCTTTTCGGCTTGCTGCAATATCATTGGCTAACAAGGCATCTGGCGGACTTGACACTGTCCATGCAGATAGAATTAGCGTCATCACAATGATCGCAATCGTCAGGAGTTTTCGTGCTTTCATAGGCCTTCTCCATATCTTAGAATTAGTACTGTAGTCCCCCATTTTATTCACTTTGATGATACCTACCCTATCCCCCATTTGGGCTATTCTTAGCATTTTTTCATCTTAAAGTAAAATCCCGCTGGCACACCCAGCGGGATTTTGACTGTCAAAACTTCTATACGCCCTTTCAATCAGGCATCAGATATGTCTGGGAACAGCAGAGCGCACTGCAGGTGCGTCACATCGACTGGAGTCTCCCAGTTGTGGGAGAGATCGGCGGTAGCGGGTCTGCAATCGGCATCCCCAGCTCACCAGCTGCTCGCCGAAAACATAAAGCCAGCGAGAACTCAGGCTATTGCCTTGTGCCGGCTTTACTTCCAGCCGGGCTTGTTCAACCTGCGCAACCATATCCCTCTGTCGTTGTTCAGCTACGAGTACGGCTTTCCCTGTAAATGTCAACATCACTACCTTCCTTTGCTAATCCTTACTTAGCTTGCATCGGCCAACAAGAAGTTGGCGATTGCATCAAGCGTGTGTTCAATACGCGCGGGGTTCAATTGATAACATTTGGATCCATTACAACGTCGTTCTGTCAGAAAGCCCGAGGCGCTAAGCTGCTTGAGGTGCCGCGAGCTGGCCGATTGGCTAAGTCCTAATTCTTCCATCACATCCGCTGAGCGAAGTTCTCCTTTCTGAGAAATCAGCTTGAGGATGCGCAAGCGGTCATCGTCTGCCAATGCATTCAGGCGCACAACAATGTCGGCCCGGCTCAAATCCGGAGCATCCACATCCACCCCATCCGGAATGCGCGCTCCAAAGATCACCCAGAGCTGGTCGTCATTGTGATAGCGGCCAACATAGGGGCCCACATGGGCAGATGGCACAAAGCTAATTCGCTCGGTGTTCTCCATAAGCCAGGTCCAGTGCTTATCATCCATCCCATCGGCAGCAACAAACTTAATCGCTTCTTCATTGCTCATCTCGCTGAAATCCACCTGCTGGAATGCCGCCGCTGAATCTTCAAGCATTGGGCGCACACGATCCCATTCATCTTTTAGCTTCTCATCCCACATTTTGCGCAAATAGCCAACAATCAAGTCCTGCATAGTCTCTGGCTGAAGCACATAGTCGTACGCTTTCCGCTCTAGTTCAACTTCAACTTTGTCCTCACCAAAGCGTCCCATCAAAAAGGCCACGTAATTATCCGCACTCGCCAATACTTCTTCTTTATCGTACTCACCCTCGTCCCACTTCCCCATTTCTGCATAGGTCTGCAAGAGCGTGTCCTGCATTTCATAAGGATCACGTTCTGCCAAATGATCAAGATAAGCCGGGAAACTGGGCCAGGAGCCGTTGGGATTGACCAGGAAGTAAAAACCAACAATCACCAGTCGGTGCAAGTCCCGTTCTTCCTTGCTCATGGCCTGGGCTGTGTTTACCACCCATTCTCCCAATCCAGAACGTTTTTCAACCATCGTCATCAGGAATAAGCTGTGAACTGCATTCATCGCAGGCTCGAGGCTAAAACCTAGAAGATCAGATTTGCTTTCTGTGAGTACTTCTTGAACTGGTGCGGGCATATCTTTGTCCTTTTACCCAACATGCTTGGGTTATTTGGGTTACCCGTTATCGTGGGTTATGCGCATATTATAGAGTCTTTTCCCTATTTGTCAAGCCCCAGTTTGCATTATTTTCATTAACATCGATTCCCCCAAGTCGAAAGGTATAATACGCCCCCACCCACCAAACTGTGCTTTTAGGGCTTTGATTCGCTGGCGCTAAACACACTTACCTTCACCGGAGCGATGATGTCTCAGGATTTCTCAGCAAGCAAAAAGACATTAAAAAGCGGCGATACTAACTACAGCTACTACAGCTTGCGCCAGCTGGAAAAAGACGGCCACACTCAATTAGACAAGTTACCCTTCTCCATCCGCATCCTACTCGAAGCGGCCCTTCGCGGCCAAAACGACGTAGACATCTTCGCAAAGGACGTGCTCAACCTGGCTGGCTGGCAAGCCAAAACAGCCGAGCGCCCTCCCATGCCCTTCAAGCCGGGCCGAGTGGTCATGCAAGATCTTACCGGTGTGCCCGCCATTGTAGATCTGGCCGCTATGCGCGCCGCCCTCGCTCGCCTGGGTGGCGACCCCACTCTGATTAATCCGCGTATCCCCGTCGATCTCGTTGTCGACCATTCAGTGCATGTCGATTTCTTCGCCAGCCCGGATGCGCTTCAGCGAAACTCCGAACTTGAATTTTTGCGCAACCGAGAACGCTACGAATTCCTCCACTGGGGCCAGCAGGCCATTGATAATTTCCGCGTAGTCCCTCCAGCCACTGGCATCGTCCATCAGGTAAATCTGGAATATCTTGGCAAAGTTGTCCTCAGTCACGAAGAAGATGGCGAGACTTTCGCTTACCCCGACACGCTGGTCGGCACCGACTCGCACACCACCATGATCAACGGCCTTGGCATAGTTGGCTGGGGCGTGGGCGGCATTGAAGCAGAAGCCGCCATGTTGGGCCGTGCCATCGATATGCTCACTCCTGATGTGGTCGGCTTCAAACTCAAGGGCCGGCTCAAAGAAGGCGTTACACCCACCGATCTAACGCTCACCATTACTCAGATTCTGCGCGAGACGGGCGTGGTCGGCAAGTTCGTCGAATTTTTCGGTACAGGGCTTGAGCAGATGTCGCTGGCAGATCGCGCCATGATCGCCAATATGTCCCCCGAGAACGGCGCCACCATCACCTTCTTCCCGGTGGACGATGAAACGCTGAACTATATGCGCCTAACCGCGCGCAGTCCAGAATTGATCGATTTAGTTGAAGCCTATTGTCGCGAACAAAAACTTTTCCGCGATGCGGATACTCCCGATCCCGAATTCACCGATGTTCTTGAATTGGATCTTGGCGATGTAGAGCCCAGCCTGGCTGGCCCCAAACGCCCGCAAGATCGCGTTACCCTCAAAGATATGAAGAAGGAATTCCGTGCGGCCCTCCTTGCATCCAAGAGCGATCGCGGCTTTGCCCTTAAAGAAGACGAGCTGGATACCAGCGTTTCTTTTGGCAGCAATGGCACTCGCGTAGAGATGGGCCACGGCGCTTTAGTGATCGCTGCAATCACATCCTGCACCAATACTTCTAATCCCTCAGTGATGCTTGGCGCTGGTCTGCTCGCCAAGAAAGCGGTCGAACGCGGACTTCAAGTCAAACCCTATGTGAAGACCAGCCTGGCCCCCGGATCACGCGTGGTCACCGAATATTTGGAAGCGGCCGACCTGATGGAACCCCTCGCAGAGCTTGGATTCAACCTGGTCGGCTACGGCTGTACCACCTGCATCGGCAATTCCGGTCCGCTCCCGGGCGAAGTAGTCAAAGCTGTCACCAGCGCAGATCTGGTTGCTTCCGCTGTGCTTTCCGGCAACCGCAATTTTGAAGGCCGCATTCATCCCTACTCACTGGCTAATTATCTGGCCTCTCCCCCACTTGTGGTTGCCTACGCCCTTGCTGGCACAGTGGATATTGATCTCGATAAAGAACCTCTAGGCGAAGATAAAGACGGCCAGCCGGTATACCTGAAAGATATTTGGCCCAGCAATGAAGAAATCATGCAAACCATTCACAGCTCTGTGAAGCCCGAGATGTTTGCCGAACGTTATGCCGATATCTACTCCGGCAACGAAACCTGGAACGCGATCGACTCCTCCGGTGGTGAACTATACAACTGGCAGAAAGAATCCACCTACATTCAGCAACCGTCCTTCTTCGATGATCTTGGCCCCGAGCTAGCCCCCTTAGAAGATATTCACGGCGCACGAGTGCTTGCCTTACTCGGAGATTCAGTCACAACCGATCACATCTCCCCGGCAGGCGCCATCCCAGTGGACAGCCCCGCTGGTAAATTCCTAAACGACAAAGATGTAAGCCCTGCCTATTTCAATTCTTACGGTGCACGCCGCGGCAACGACCGCATCATGACCCGCGGCACCTTTGGCAACATCCGCCTCAAGAATCTTTTGGTAGAAGGCACAGAAGGTGGCTTCACCCAGCACCTGCCCAGCGGCGAGCAGATGAGCATCTTTGAAGCTTCCCAAAAATACAAGGAGGAAGGCACTCCACTGGTCGTCATCGCTGGCGCAGAATACGGCACTGGCTCCAGCCGCGATTGGGCCGCCAAAGGCACTCTCTTGCTCGGCGCCAAAGCCGTTATCGCAGCCTCCTACGAGCGCATTCACCGCTCCAATTTGGTGGGCATGGGCGTGCTGCCCCTGCAATTCAATGAAGGCGAAAACGCTGTTAGCCACGGCCTCAACGGCCACGAAGTCTTTCACATTGAAGGCCTGAGTGAAGAGATGGGCCCCAACGCCGAGCTCAACGTCCGCGCCGAACGCGAAGATGGCAGCGAAGTAAAATTCAGCGTCATTACTCGTCTCGACACCCCTCTCGATATTGAAGTCTACAAAAATGGCGGGATTCTACATACAGTCCTGCGCGAGATGATGGCCTAAACTACGCACCAACAAGTAATTAATAAACAAAAGCCCTGGCGGTCGCCAGGGCTTTTCAATAACTCATTGAATTACATTT
>Ga0315336_1003591_pt1 | contig 20267 bp, 14 predicted proteins | sample ASW5metaG_FD_204512 | JGI IMG/M metagenome (GOLD analysis project Ga0315336, IMG submission 204512) | Ammonia-oxidizing marine archaeal communities from Monterey Bay, California, United States - ASW #5 | ecosystem: Environmental > Aquatic > Marine > Intertidal zone | place: USA: California... | reverse complement strand
GAGTTCCGAATTCCAGGGGGCCTGGCCGCCGACAGCTTAGGCAGGATCCTTGTCGCCGATGGTGCAAATCAGAGTGTCCAGGTGTTCGGCTACGACTGCAACTCGAACGGCGTCTCGGACGGCAGCGACATTTCCAGCGGCATGAGCCAGGACTGCAACGCAAATGGTGTCCCGGATGACTGCGAGCCCGACTGTAACTTCAATACCATCCCCGACGGCTGCGACATCACCGACGGCACGAGCCTGGACTGCAATGCGAACAGCATCCCGGACGACTGCGAGCCCGACTGTAACACCAATACCATCCCCGACGACTGCGACATCACGGACGGCACGAGCCCGGACTGCAACGCGAACGGCGTCCCGGACGACTGCGAACCGGACTGCAACATCAATACCATCCCCGACGACTGCGACATCACCGATGGGACCAGCCAGGATTGCAACGCGAACGGCATCCCGGACGACTGCGAGCCGGACTGTAACCTCAACACCATCCCCGACGAGTGCGACATCTCGGATGGCACCAGCGAAGATTGCAACACGAACGACGTCCCGGACGAGTGCGACATTGCAAGCGGTATGTCACAAGACGAGAACACCAATGACCGTCCGGACGAGTGCGATAGCAACCAGCTCCCAGGCGACTGCAACCAGGACGGCGTGATAGACCTCTCCGATGGGGTTGCGTTTCTAAGCTGGTTCTTCCTGGGTATCCCGTTGCCGGCGCCGGCGGGCTCCGAGCTTTGCCTTACCGATCCCGCAAATGCGACCGCTGTCGGGTTAGAAATCATGGACTGGAACGGCGATGTCGCGTTGGATCTCTCCGACGGGACCGGACTCCTGACGTGGTTTTTCGGTGGCGCCGACGAGCATGATCTCGGCCCAGATTGTGTCCTGGTCCAAAGCCCAGATTGCGTTGACATCTGCATCGAGTAGTCCAGCTTTTTGCGCACGGCATTCACCCTTCTTCTTCAGCGTCAACGCGCATCCGCTTGCGGTGCCGGGAGCGGAGACGAGGGAGTGCGTGTTGATCCCGGGTTGCGAAGACAGTCCAAACTGTCCGTGAAGTAGCTGGCCCAAATTCCCGTTGTGCAGACGTGAGCTTGGCTCTCCAAAGCAGAAGGGAGTCCCGGAGTCATAAAGCCCGAAGGAACACAGCGCCAGAAGACCCTGGGAACGGGTTCGGGATCGGGCACGGCTACGACAAAGCGGTGTGAATCCCCTGGCTCTTCGCCCCCTTAAAGTTGCGCTTCCTGATACCGCCGGCTCTGCCGGTCAAGTTTCATTTCGGCTGCGGCACGATGCGGATGTAAGGTTTCGGCGACTTCCAGCCGTCCGGGTATTTTTCTTTGGCCGCCTCGTTGGAAACGGCGGGGACGATGATGACGTCGTCGCCCTGCTTCCAGTTGACCGGGGTCGCGACCTTGTGCTTTGCCGTCAGCTGCACCGAATCGAGCAGCCGCAGCACCTCGTCAAAGTTGCGGCCCGTGCTCATCGGATAGCTGATCGTCGCCTTGATCCCCTTGTCCGGACCGATGACGAACACCGAGCGCACCGTGGCATTGTCCGCAGCCGTTCGACCCTGCGCCCCCCCGCTCACGCTCGTCGGTAGCATGTCATAGAGCTTGGCGACCGCCAGGTCGGTGTCCCCGACCATCGGATAGTTCACCGCGTGCCCCTGGGACTCCTCGATGTCCTTGGCCCATTTCGTATGATCGCTGACCGGATCGATACTGAGGCCCATGACCTTGCAATTGCGCTTGTCGAATTCCGGCTTCAGCCCGGCCATGTAGCCAAGCTCCGTCGTGCAGACCGGTGTGAAATCCTTCGGGTGGGAGAAAAGAACGGCCCAGCCGTCACCGAGCCACTCGTGGAAGTTGATCGTGCCTTCCGTTGTCTCGGCGGTGAAATCCGGTGCTTTATCTCCTATGCGTAAAGACATCGCTTACCTCCTATGCAGATCGTTGATGCTTTTTTATCGGTTGAACGGCCCCCCCACCCAACCGAACGCTCCCGGGGGCTTCAGGGTCCCGACAGGGTAACACAATTGTCCTGTCCCCGCCCAGCCCTCTACCGACCCGTCTCGAGGGCCGGATGCTGGCAATCCAGAAAAAGACTACGGAATTCGGGAATAAGATGTTAGAAGTCGGACTTCGGATTCTGCGGCGGATCCATTCTACAAGCTCATAGGAGGCAAGATGTTCGCATCCCCGAAGGAACTCATGAGCCGGACGGCGTTCCTGTCCTGCTTTCTCTTCACTGTCACTTCTCTCTGCCCGGCGCAGGAGGGAGCATCGGAGGTGACGGCGGGTCTGGCGGCGCACCCGGGAGGAGGGCTGGAAACATTGGTGACGGTGCCCGCGTTCGCGCTCCAGAACGCTGACGCTGCGGAGGAGACACCCGATGGCCCGCAGTCCGAGACAAAGGAAATCAGGGAGGCGATCCCACCGTGGAGCGCAACGGACTGGCACGAGGCCCTGTCGAACCCCAAAGGGTACCGGGGCAACCGAGGCAACGTGACAGCCCAGGGAATGAGCGGCATGTTCCTCAACCCGACATCCGGGACGCTGGATCAGGGCCAGTTCACCCTGCAGTACTGCGTCCTCTTCTCGGACAAGCCCGACTTCACCGGTCACGGCATACTGGCGTCATATGGCCTTACCGACTATCTCGAGGTGGGAGTGTTCGCCCTCCTCGCCGACATCCGAGGAGCCGTCGACCGCCTGGCTACCGTCGTCGGCCCGGAAGCCAGGTTCCGCCTCCTGAAAGATGAGGACTGGATGCCCGAGGTGAGCATCGGCGGCATCTACCTGGATGGCAACTCCTTCAGCGACAGGAACGCCCGCAGCGAAGTCGTCGGCATGATCTCCAAGCGCGTGCCTCTCTGGGAGGAAGGGTTCCTACGTTCCAGCACCTTGCACGGGGGACTCCGGCAGATTTTCCGCAGCGAAAATCCCCCCGGCACCGATCGAAGCGAAGCCGTGGGATATTTCGGCGGGGAGGTGGAATTTCCTTTCGACGTCCACTTCGTCGGCGAGATCTCCACCGTAGATCAAGGGATCGGGAACCGTGTCCCGTGGGCCGTAGGCGGCCAGTGGCGACCGAACAACGTTTTCGGTATCAGCCTCGCCGCGGTCCGCAATGGGAACATGAGCAAGGTGGGAATTTTCATCGGTATCGCCGTGGGCGGACCGCAGCTCCCGGATGAGTTGACTCGTTGACGCGCTTTCGGTTCGTAAAGTCGCTAAACAAACGCGTTTGTTTAGGGACTAGTCCTTCTGGGACGACACCCTCTCAGGATCGAGCCGGAAGACAATCGTATCCTCGAGCGACTTTGGCCTCGTGCGCATGAGAGGTTCCTGGGATTGTTTGCTCCGTCCCATGACCTCTCTCTGCACATAGCCGTAGAGCTCGGAGAGCGTCACCGCCTTATCGCGGTTGTCATCTGCTGCTCCGGTCACACCCTTTATCAGGAAGTGGGTAAAGAGACCACTTTCCAGCTCTTCCATGTTCCTTATCACTTGATCGTGCTTGGCCGCTGTCATGATGACTCGTCCCCCCTGCTTTTCGTCAAGGAGCGCGTAAACGACCGGATCTACCCTCCCGACGAGGCCTCGAGGTTTTGGCTTCTGCTCCCTGGCGTTGAGATAACGGGCATTGATGATGCAAACTTGCCGCTGGCAACACAAAAGGCCGAATCTCCGGGCCAGCTCATTCATGCGAATTCCGTCGTCAGAATGTTTGGCTCCGTAGGTAACGAGGTACTTCTCTTTCTTCTCACTGTCCTGATCTGCGTTACCGGCGAAATACAGAAACAGCAGATCGCCAGGGCTCGCCCTCGTGCAAAGTGTTCTGAAGCACTTCCTGATCTTCTCGGCTTCGGCGTCCTCGTTGAAAAACTTGTAGATGTTCTCGTCCGGAATGCTGAGTCCGGCTTGGAAGGCCTCGGCCACCTTCTCAGCGTCCTCTCTGGCGTGCTGCGGCCGCCCCCCCTCCTCGATAGCGATGCACACCAGGTGAGTATCTCCGCGGGGTTGAATGTAGTCAATGGAGGGAAGCTCCCTGGTTGTCATCCGGCCTTCTCTGTCTACAGCCTTGACCACGATCGTGTTCTCGCCGGGTTCCAGCGACGCCGTGAACTTGAACTGCCACATCGCATCGGATGGGGCCGATGGGTCCGATGGCGCTGATGGATCCGGCGACACGGTAAATGGGCCCATCGAACCGCTGGAAGTGTTCACTACGTACTCGAGCCCCTCCACCCCATCGTAATCATAGACAGAAACGACGCAGTCGACGTCCCGGTTATAGCTTTCCCGATCCGCTACCAACAGGGCCAGGACGATCGGGCCGGTGTCCTGGCTGAGCTCCTTCGGCGGCCGCTTGCGTTCCTTTCTCTGAAGGGTTTCGTCCCAGTCCGCCAGCCTTTCTTGATACCGATCGAGGTCGTTTTGGCGCCGCTTCAGCTCCTCTTCGGTCGCGCTGACGTCTTTTTCACGAGTCGCAATGATCTCTTGTTTATCGCTGAGGTTCTTCGCCAGCTTCTCCCGCTCTCTGCTCCTGGCCCCGATAAGAGTCTCTCGCTCCTGGAGTCCCTGGGTCTTCTTTCCCAAGGCCAGCTCCTCCGCCTGCAAATGTTCGCCTTGCTCCCCGATGCTCTTGCTCTTTGCTTCATAGGCCCGACGATCGATTTCGCCATTCTTCAGCTGGTTCTTCAGCTGCTGGACCTCGATGGCAAGCTTCTGTTTTTCTGCCGCCACACTTTTTTCGGCCTTTGCGAGACTCACCCGTTGCTCCTCGACTCCCTGTCTATCGATCTCGAGCTGTGCTCGCGCCGCCCGCTGCTCTTCCTCGAATTCCAGCCTTGTGCGTCGGAGCTCTTCGGTGTACGACTGGAGCGCGACGCGATCTGTCTGCAGCGATCTCCTCAGCGCCTCGAGTTTCTCGGTTACCTCAGAGCCCTGACTCTTCTTTTCGTCGATCTCGTCGCGCGTCACCGGAACTCGACGGGCGATTTCGATGTCGGGAGTGGCTTTGCTGACAGCTTCCTGGATCACTTCCGTGAGGCTCTCGCTCAACGCCTCCTCGACGATCTCCCGATCGGAGCTCTCCTTCTTGATCGTCCTGTCGATGGGATGAAACAGTCCCATGCGCACGTCGCCCTTGCGGATGATCAGGTCGACTCCGGTGTCCACCTTCGTTTCGCGAACCGGTCCCGGGACGACAGAACGAAACACCCACCACATGCCATCCAGCGGAGACGACTGCTCCGGGTCGAGCTTCCAGTGCGTGAACTGCTTGGCCTCCAGTTGCAGCCGTCGAACCTGCACATCTACCGTCACCCCTGAATCCTCGCTGATCGTGAACCCAGCCCCCTCGAACGCTTCCGTCAGGCCAGCGCGCAGAAAATCCACGTACGGCTTGTCGAGAAAGACGGCGCCCTTGTCGCCTTGTGCAAGCACTTCTCCACCATTGTCCCGGGTGCGTCCCCGCTCTCGGTCCGGGTTGTCGCTCACCAGGAGACGGATCGTCTTTCCGGCTCCAGGCTTCGTCGCGAGCTCGGAGCGTAGATAGACAGGCTCGGCCGTGATTTCCGGATAAGAACACGAGACCAGCAGAAAAAGGAGCGGGCAGGCGAACACGACGATCGACTTTGCTGACAGGCAAGGCCAGGACGTGTTCCGTTGCATTGAGTATTCCTTTTTCAGCTGTCTACCACCAACGTCAGTAGCTTGACGACACCTTTCGATGGGTTGCGGTCCAGTTCTTGCAGGAGCTCCTGTAACGACTTCCAGCTATCTGAGCCTTCTAGCTGGACCTCGGTCTTCAGGCCGTCAGGAAGATGCGAGTTCTCTTCGTCTGCAGTTCCCCCCTGGGTTTTCATTGTCAGAGGGGACCGGGTGGCAATCGCATAGAGTTGTGACGCTTCCTCTGCAATGAACAGCCCCCCTTCCGGGATTCCCACCTGTGTGTCCCGAGTCAGCTCGCGGGATCCCAGCAGCTCTCCCTGCTCGCCAATTATCAGCACGACGTTCACGAAGCATTTATCACCCGCTTTCACAAGCAACTTGAAGGCTTCTTTCGGGGCGAAGCGGTTGGTTCCGCCTTCGAAATCGAAGGCCAACGCGATGATACGCGGGCCCACGTCCAGCGGAAGTTGTTCCACCGGAACTCGCCCATCGGGCCTTTCGAGCATTTCGAGTAGCGTGTTCCGCACTGTGCCCTCGCGATCGTGAAGCTTCGTGCTTAGACCGTCACGTAGAGGTAAAAGCGGGGAAGCCGAGTCAAACGCTAATTGTACCCCCTCCACTTCGAGAGGGCTACCCGTTGCGATGGCCACGAAGGACTTCGGGCCCTGCGGGGCCCCGAGGGGGATGCCGGAAATCTCCCCGCCAATTTGCTCGGCGGAAGACCTCTCCAGCAGGAGGCTCCTTTCTTCATTGGCGCCAGGGGAAACCAGAAACGCGCTGCCGGAGTCCTCCGTCAGGAAGACCGTGACGTGGCAAACCTGGTCCGCCTCGACGATCAGGTCGACCCGATCCCCCTCGGCGAAAAGGCTACGGTTCGGGTCCAGAGTCACCGTCAGGTTGATCGGCGGCGGCGGCCAGATGAAGTAAACCAGCGCGGCGGTCGCGAGGAACAGCGTCGCCAGCAGGCGCCACCGTTTTCGCAACAGCCCAACCACCTTCTCCCGCGACGTCGGGCCCGGGGGAGGCGTGACACTGATCCGGGTCGTGTACTCGTCTCGGATGCGGTCGACAATCTCCCGGCTCGGTGATACGACCTGGGTCGCCTCGTCCCCGCTTCCGGGTACGGTGGTCTCACCGTGGCTCCCGGTGAGTGAGTGAGCCCGGACGACTTCCTCCAGCGCCGTGATCATCTCCGAGGCGGACGAGAATCTGTTCTGCCGGTCGATCTCCGTGGATTTCCGCACGACGTTCGCGAGGTCCGGCGGCAAAGCGGGGAGCCGGTCTCTGATGTCGGGGAAGGGCTCCAAACAGGTCCGCCTCATGACCTCGCTCTGTACTCCACCGGCAATTGCCTTTTCGCCGACGAGGAGGTGGTAGAGGGTGGCGCCCATGGCCCAGATATCACCGGGGGCAGCCGCTTTGGAAAGACCTTCCCACTGCTCCGGGGGCATGTAGCCAGGGGTTCCCCACACCTGCTGGGAGCCTGTCATTCCTTCCTGCCCGTCACCGACACTTTGCATCTTTCCAAGACCCAGGTCGGCGAGCTTCACTTCGCCTTCCGTGGAAATGAGGATGTTGGCGGGCTTGATATCCCGGTGAAAGATCCCCTTGCGGTGGGCTCTCTCAAGCCCGCGCGTGGCGCCGAGGGTTATCTGTACGGCTTCACCCATCTCGAGGGGCCCCGTGCGCTGGACCCGAGCCGCGGCCGACTCGCCCTGGACGTACTCCATGACGATGTAGTGAATCCCGAAGAGGTACTTCAGGTCATAGACACCGACGAGATTCTGGTGGTGCAAGGATGCAAGGATCTCGGCTTCCCGCCGCAAGCGCAGGACCAGTGCCCCGTCCGCTTTCCCGAACTCGCCGAGCATGCACTTCACCGCAACCTTCACGTTGAGATCCCAGTGCAGGCCCAGAAAGACGGCTCCCATGCCACCCCTACCGAGGGTGGAATACAGGACACAAGGCTCGAGGACCCTGTAACCCTCGACCTCCGGCGCGGGCTTCAGAAGCTCTTCATCGCGAGGGTTCATTCTCCGGTGCCCCGTTCTTGTCGCAAACACCAAGCGTCTATAGTTCGGCGCGGGTCGAAAGCCATTCGTCCAGAATAGCAAATCCAGAAGCGGCCGCCATCAACAATACGCATACACTGAAAATCACCAATCTCTGGACCTGATCGGTGTATATTTCCAACGAATGATTTAGTAAATTCAAGGGTGCTTCACCACGCATCCTTGCGTACTCGTATTTCAGGTGAGGCCCCCTCTCAGTATCTCGCGCGCCGGAGCTCAGAGATTCGACACGGGATTTCCCGGTCGGAACTTTACGCGAGGGATCCAGATGTTTCCCCAACCCCTTGCCTCAGGAGCAGGCCTATGAAGGACCGCAATCGGGCACACGCGTGAGCGAGCTGGCGGGAACCCCGGAAGCCCAGGAGGCTCTCTGTACCGTGATCAGGGACACGGCCTGGACGTCCCTGGACGACGTACGTGCCATCGTCGCCCTCGGCGGGGTGACCCATCCGACGGAGGAGAGCCTCCGTACGCTGTGGGAGGCGTCGATGCGCGGACACTCGTCCAGCCCCGAAGGTGTCGCGAGCAGCACTGCGGCCCTGGCGCTGGGAAGCGTCGGAAGCGGTATGTACAGCGCGGATGACGAACGCTATCCGTCACTGCGACAAGACCTTTCGAACGCAGCCTTCGGCGCTAGCGATGCCCACGAGAAAGCCACCTACGTTCGTGCTCTGGGAAACACGGGAGATCCATCCCTGTCCAGAGAGATCGTTTCGTTGCTGGACGACGAGGATGCGGGAGTTCGCAGTGCCGTCGCTCAGAGCCTCGGGAGCCTCGGACCGAGCCCAGTCGCGGGTGACTTGATGCGACGCTTGAAGCAGGAGAAAAGTGGCGTGGTTCGTTCGTCGATCGCGGAAGCTCTGGTGTCCTGGGAGTCGCCCCCTCCCGCCGCGATGGAGTCGGTTCGGGCGGCGATCCGGGCGGAGCCCGACGAAAGTGCGCGCTTCAACATGGCGCGTATCCTGGCCAAGAACGTGGAGACGTTCCCGGAAAACGGCGAGGTTCTGCAGGACCTCCTCCGAGCCGAGAAGTCGAAGCGCATCCGTCGGCACGTCGCGGAAACGCTCGCCGCGGCCGAGAATAAGTAGGAGCGACAAGACGCCGCTCTGGGAACCAGCTACGACGGCGATCGAGGTCGCCGGCGGGTTCGTGCCCGAGTTTCTGGTTTACGCCGCCATGAGAATTCGTGGCTAGCGCGTGAGGGTAAAAGCCTGTCGGAGAGGTGCAGGACAAACGCGCGATTTGGCCACTTGGGTAGCTCCCGGTCACACTTGGCCCCGCTGGTGGCCCTGTAGGTTGACGGCGCCAAGCAGAGCGCCACCGCCAACCAGAGAAGGGAGAAACCCCATGTTTACGAAAAAGCCTTTCGTTCTGTCGACCGTCTTTGCCGTCCTCCTGGGAACCTCGACCGCGTCCTTCGCCAGGGAAACGCAGCCCGGCTGCGACTTCCGTCCTTCCGTACTGTCCTTCACGGAGACGGAAAGTCTCCAACTTCCGCTTCTCTCGGAGGTCGTGGAGGCATCCGAGAACGGCTACACGGTCTATGGCCACGTGAGGCTGAGCTGCCCTCTGACCTGCGGGGCGGTCTGCGGCGGCATTGTCTTCCCGCAGCAGCAGTTTCGGGTCTACCTCCTCAGCGACAGCCCGGCGCTGAGCGTCCCGGAGTTCCTCGACGTGAATCTGGGCCACGCTAATGGGGTCGGCACCTTCCCCATCGACGTTCGCTTCGTCAGCAACGACAAGACGGTCCGGATCTACGCCTCGCTCAACTCGGATCTCAGTGAGCCGCTCAGCAAGGAGCTCAAAGTTCTCGATCTCAAGCTGACCTCCTTCTCACTCAACCCGCTCGAGGTGGTCGGCGGGGACAACGTGTCGAGCCGCGTCCAGTTGAATCACCCCGTCGGCGAGACCCTGAACCTGTCGGTGCGCAGCACCGATCCGGATGTCGCCTCGGGCCCGCGGGCCGGCGCTCGGATGGAACGCGGCGAGGACGCGACGAGCTTCCAGATCACCACACGGCCGGTTCCGACCGAGACGGAGGTCCGCTTCAGCACGGGGATGGGCGGCTCCGAGACGCTGACCGTGCTCCCGGGATCGGGCGGCGAGGGCCCCGGAGGCCCCGTCACGCTCGAAAAATTCCTGCTGGGGGGCGTCCCGTCCGGTTGGACGAAGACCTTCTCTCCTGACCCGTCCGGGTTCCTGGACCTTCTCGGTTACGTGGAGCTCAGCGGTCCGGCTCCTGCCGGAGGCGTCACTGTCCAGCTGATCCATGAGGGCCCCGTCGACACGAACTACGTAACCCACGGCGAGTTCCTCGACGGTCCGACCCTGTTCGTTCCGGCTGGGAGCGCCAGCGGAACGTTCACCTTTCGCCTCTATCCCTGCCGTCACTACGTGCAGTTCTGTAAATGCGACGGGCTGGTGAGTGCCAAATACGACGAGATCAAGGCCAGCGTCCACATCGTCGTCGATAGGTGTGAGGCCCTGAACCCAGTCCAGGCGGCCACCGTCTTCCGCCGCGGCGACACCAACGCCGACGGCACCTCGGACCTCTCCGACGGGTTGGCTACCCTCGGTTTCCTCTTCACCGGGGACGAGGAACCGTCCTGCCTGAAAGCCTCCGACGCCAATGACGACGGGCTCGTCGATGTCAGCGACCCGATGTTTCTCCTGAGCTATCTCTTCCTCGGCACCGCTCCCCCCAAGGCACCCTTCGAATCCTGCGGCGTCGACCCGACCGACGACGAGCTTTCCTGTCAAGGTCAGGACGCTTGTGTCTCCTCCGCGTCCGACGCTGAATAGGCATGTTAGCAACCCGACGGCCGTCGACGCTAGTCCCCTCCGCCCTCGACCACACACAGCTCCGTGCACGCAAGAAAAGGCCGAGGGAACTTGCCGAGGCACGCAAAGCGAATGGTTTCCGCGCCGGCCGGGATGTCGACGCTGAGCGGTGTGGGTGCCCCCGAGATGTTCACTTCGATTTCCTTGAGCGGCGCACCACTCGAGCCGACGAAGACCTGGACCTTGCAGCGCGTATTGGCCCTTGTTTGCTGTTTCTTCCAGCGGTCGAGGCGCGCGCCGTCGGGAATGACCAGTGTGCCCTCGAGGCGACGGCCCTTGTCCTTGAAGAGATCTGCGACGAGCCAGCTGATCGCGACGCGGTCTCTCAGGAAGACCGGGAACAGAAGCTCCTTGCCACCGCCACCGTACCCGAGCCATTTGCGACCGGGCGCATTGCGGTGCTTGGCACTGATCGCAGGCCAGCTGTCCAGGAGCACTCGATCGGAGCGCGGCTCCAAGAAAATGACGCGAGCGCTGCCCTGTTTCTGGTGGGTGTAGGCGCCTTTGAAGAGCGGTGCACCCGCGTAGCTTCCCTCTTCCTGAAACCGACACGGCTGCGGGAGAAAGGGCTGCGGCACGTACAGTTGATTCGGATCGGACGGCTTGGCTGGCCCCAGCTCGAGCCAGCCGTCACCCAGACGCCCTGCAAACTGGCTTTCACCCCGGCGACGTGCGCCCACTGTGGTTCCGGAAACCTGGTAGCCTTGCAGCGATTGTATTACGATTTCAAAGCGCGACACCGTCTCTGTGGCCCTTCTCGCGCCGGCCGCTTTCTTGACCACAGGAATGCGCCGGCCGACCCAGCCGCGGACACGGTCGTGAAAGGCTTTGATCTGACCAATGCGCGCCGCCTGCTCCGCATCGATCCGACTGCCACTCGCTTCGATCCAGGCGGCAGCCGCATCCCAGTCTTCCTTTCCGTAGTAATACTGAAAGACTCTCGGCGCTGGCCCTTCGGCGAAGTCCTTCTCCCCTCGCAGTGAGAGAAATTTTTCCAGGCGGGCCGTCAGAGCCGGGTCGCCTTCCTGACTGTCGGTCACGAGCTTCGCCCAGCAGGCAGCGGACTCCTTCTTATGCAGCACCGCATACCCCGTGCCCGCGGTGAGCAAGGCCTCGGCGCGTCCCACGTCTTCAAGCACGGGTTGCCTGAAGAGCGTGAGAAATCCCTGCTTCAGTCCCTGGACGTCGCTCACCAGGGGCCGACCCGCAGCTTTGAACGCCGGGTCGAGCGCTCTTACGGTATCCAGGATCCCGGCGAGGCGCTCGGTGACACCCGGGTCTGGAGTCAGGGATTTCAACGCCGCCGACAACCTTGCCGTCACCACGGCGCGTACCGTCGATACGTAGGGCTTGATTTTTAGAAGGCTTTCGATCACGTCGGTGGCGCGCAGGTCCATGCCTCCGCGGGCCAGGGACCCGGCGATGTCTTCCATGCCATCGATTTCGCCCACGCGTGCGTGCAACGACCCGAACACACGCGTTCGCGCGCGAAGCTCCCCTGGATCGGTCGGCGGCGTCTTACGGCTCGCCGCGGGGAAGATATCCTCGAGCACGGTCTTCGGATCCACCCCGAGTTGAACCGCAAGCGCGTACTCTGGCAAGTACCGGGTCTGCGCTCCGATCGATTCCTTCGATGCGCTCAGAATGCCACGCGCGCGTCCCAGAAAGATCTCCCCGAGCTTTTTCGTAAAGGATGGATCCTCGGCGCTGAGCCAGGTCAAGATCTCGCCGTCCATCATGCCACTCGTGAGCGGGTCACCTGCGGGCGGAAGCTCGTTGACCAGCATGTCCTCGAAGCGCTCGAGGTGTGCTCGCAAAATATCGTCCGCGGTCTTCGCCGGAACGCCTCCTGCCACAGCGACTGTTTTCCAATCGAGTGCGTCCTTCAACTCGGCGAGGCTCTTGGTGTCGACCACGCGCTGCTCGAAGTGCTCTACCAAAGTGGTGCGAAGCGTCTCGGGCAGCTCCGGTATCAAGTCCTGTAAACCCAGGAGCGCGCCCATTCGGGCGGCGAACTGCGATGCGTTCCAGCCTGGTGTTTGGGTCGAGGCGAGCTGTCCTCGAAGCCATTCCGTCAGCGAAGACAGGACTCTCTCTCGGGCCGCCTGCTTTTCGTCGCTGACTTCGAGCAGCCCCTCTACCGCGGTGTAAATGGCGCTAAAGTCCTGAGTCGATACGCCTTTTTCAAACGCGGCCCAGATCTGTGACGCCGGCGGCGTCAAATCCTGAAAGTGCGGCCTGAGAGTTCGATAGACTTCGTCCGCCCAGCGGGGCCGGTCAAGAACCTCCATACGGATAACGCCGTTTTGAGCCTCCCCGGAACAGCTCGCAGTTTCGGGAAAGACTCCCCGGGAAAAAAGACTCTTGATGGCGGGTAGATTTTGATAATCGATGGCGGTCCTCAACAGCGGCGGAAGGGCGCGGCGGAAGAAATGGGCAACTTCCGGGTGATTCCTTGCTCCCTTTAGCCTCGGGATCATCGCGAGATGGTTCACGCGCTGCTGGAGGTCGCGGGCCTCGACGCCGACATTGAGATAGCTCAAGCTCACCTCCGCGGCGCCGTCCATTTTTAGCACGGTTTGGAGCAAGGCAATGAATCGATTCAACTGATCCTGGTTCGAGATCTTGGTGCGCAACTGTTCCCCGAGTGCCTTTCCAATCGCCTCGAAGGCTTCCTTGCGCGCATCAGGATCGTTGCGAAACGTCTCGACGCCGAAGAGCTCGTCCATGAGGTAGCGCTCGATCGTGACGGGCGGTTGTCGGAGCGCGATCTGCACGATGGACTCGAGGCTACCGGGCGCCGGGCCGCTTCCGTCGGGAGCCGGAACCGTGCGCAGGAAAATGCGGTTCGTCGCAAGGCCTCGATTCCAGTACGGAATCTGGTACATCTCCTGGATCGCAAAGGAGAGGTCGAGCATCTGCCTGGCGACATAATCGGCCAGCTCGAAAAACGAGAGGACGCCGTCGCCGTCTTTTTCCGCCTTTCCCGAGAGTCCTTTGAGGACGAAATGCGTGAACACGCCATTGTTGATGTTGACGCCGTCGGTATCCTTGTAAAATCCGGTTTCCAGCGAAACATTTCCAGGCGAAGTCGAGTAGAGAGCTGCGAAACGCTCATCCTTGGTGCCCGCGAACTCTCGCAGCCCGTTGGTCATGCTGAGAGGAGTATTTCGGCAGGCGTCCACCATGACGATGCGATGCGACGCCTTACAGTTGCTCAGAATCTGGCACACTTCACGGAGCGGCAGTAGCGTCTCGGGCTGTCTCGAGGTCCCGATCATGGGATACACGTAATCGTGGAGCTGGCCGCCCTTCCTGTAGCCCATTCCGTGACCGGAAAAGTAAAACAGAATCGTGTCCCCCGGACGCGTCAGTGGGGTAAAGGTGAGCAAGGCGGAGCGCAGGTCCTGGTGCGTGGCCGGCTTTCGCTCGGCCTTGTCGGTAACCAGCAAAACCTTGAAGCCAATGGACTCGAGCAGTTTTCCAAGGTCATGGGCATCCTTCACCGACCGCTTCAAAGGTGGGGCAACGGTATAGCCGTTGACGCCGATCAGAACGGCGTATTTCTGGCCCTTTTGAGTCGGGTCGGGTGCGGGTGCGGCGGCCAGTGCCAGAGCCGGCGCAGCCAGAGCCGCAGGCGAATTTTCGCGGCTGGACGAAAGCTCGGGTGACCTGGAAGCGGACGGCGCCTCTGCAGATCGAAAGCCCTGCGAAGCCGTCTCGGAGCTGGTGTCGGTCGCCGACCCATCGCAGCCGAAAACGAGCGCAGACCCGACCGCGAAGACAAGCGCCCGGAACGACCCTTTGACGAAATGGGGTTGAAACATTGCTGCGCTCCCGTCCATACCGCAGCGCGAGCCGTGGTGAGTGACCAACTTGACGAAGAGGAATACAATACATTTAAACCGGATTGCGTACAAATACCAGCCTGGGCTCGAGCAAGAGGCCCTCGACAAGTCGGGCCATGCCCCGGTAGGCTAACCCGGGCTACGCAGCAAATGTCCGACTCGAACCTCGAGATTCTGGCCTACGAACCGAGTCCACTGGGGCTTTTGTGTCTGCGGCGGCGTGAATTGCTCTCGCAACCCGGCACCATCGTTACCGAGGTGACACTCAATCACGAGTTTCTGATGAGCAGCCTCCATACCGATTCGGAGCGGGCGCTGGCGCGAACGGCGCTCGAGATGCATCCAGGTGACGATCTGCGGGTGCTGGTCGGTGGACTCGGACTGGGCTATACGGCGCGCGAAGCGCTCCTGTCGGACCGCGTCGCTCGCGTCGAGGTGGTAGAGTTGTTGCCTCAAGTGATCGATTGGCTTGCGCGTGGGCTGGTGCCGCTTTCGTCCGAGCTCAGTAGCGAGCCGCGGATGGTCGTCACCGAGGGCGACGTTTACAGGCGGCTTGCCGGCCCGCCGGACGATCTGTTCGATGTGATCTTGATCGATGTCGATCACTCGCCAGAGGAGCGTTTGGGCGAGGAGAGCGTCTCGTTCTATACCTCGCAAGGTTTGCTGGCCGCCCGGCGGCATCTGGCGCCGAGGGGCGTCCTGGCGGTGTGGTCCTACGCCGAAAGCTCACCGTTTGCTGATGCGCTTCGCGAGGTCTTCGAGCAGGTCCACGTCGAGCCGGTCACCTATGACAACCTTCTGATCAACCAGCAGCAAACCGATTGGCTGTTCTTTGCCCCGTTCTGTCCGGATGCCTGAAGAAAGATGACTGCGTCTCAAAGGTCCAGGACTTCATGAAACAGGACGAATCGGGACTGATCTTCGACTTCGATGGCGTGGTGGTGCTTTCCGAGCCGGTTCACGTGCGTGCCTGGCGGGATCTTGCGTCGCATTTCGATCAGAACCTGCCTCCGGGGTTCGAGGAGAGCGGAGTCGGACGCTCGGACGTGATTCTCTCCGACGAGCTTGCTGAGCTATGGAACGGCGGCCCGAACGCCGCGACGCTTCTTGCCGCGAAGCAGCGGTTCTATCAAGGACGCATCGAGAAGGAGGGCCAGCTCGTGCCGGGTGTCAAGGAGGCGCTCGCTTACCTTTCCGAACGGTTTCCGATTTCGCTGGCGACGAGCTCCAGCACAGGGGACGTGGAACCGTACTTCGATCATCATGGAATCGGGGCCTATTTTCGCTCCGTGATGACGATCGAATCGGTCACGCGTCCAAAACCCGATCCGGAGATCTATTTGAAGGCCGCGGCGAGCCTGGGACTCGAGCCGAGCCAGTGCTGGATCTTCGAGGACTCGATTCCCGGCGCCGACGCCGCGCGGGCGACCGGCGCGCGTGTGATCGGGGTGACGACGTCCTGTTCAGCCGAGGCGCTGGCGCCCCTCGAAGCTTCCATCGCGGACTTCCGCGACCTCGAATCGATTGCACGCCTGCTTACGACGGGTACCTGACGCATGGAACCTCCCGTCGGACGAGAGGCTGCGCCTCAACAACTGTCGTTACCGGTGCAGTCCGGCAACTCATCTAGCGTGCCATCCGTCTCGCAAACCTCCGGCATCGATATGCCGTTGCGAAAGAGACCGTTAAGCAGGTAGATCGCGTCCGTCAAACGGACCTTGCCGTCGTCATCCGCGTCCGCAGAGTCCAGACATGAGATCTGGCCAGAGCCCTGGAAGAGGTAGCGCACGATTTCTATCGCGTCCGAAAGGTTGCAGGTGGCGTCACCGTTGACGTCGCCGCGTATGAACTCGTCGTCGGCGCTGACGTCCCGGCAAACCAAGGTCAGCAGGACCAGGAGGGGTCCCCAGGACAGCAGGCTTCGGCAACTCAATGTAACTGTCGAAGGGTGCATGCCGGCTCGGTCTCCGTGGGAAGGTCCCGGTGAGCTCGTTGATCCCGTACATGTAAAGGATCCCCCCAAACCCCGGAGCCTCCCAACTTTTTCTATGCTTTTTTTTGAAGCGAGACCGGGCCCCGGATCAGACCCCGCGCCTCTGGGCGTAGAACATCCCGTAATTTTCTCCCTTGCGGAAGGGGATGGCCTCGACGTCGAATCCGCGACCGTGGAGATAGGACGAGAACGCGCCAATTCGCGTGCCCGGATTCTCGGGCTCGACGTTGTGGTACTCCCCGTGGATCCGATCGATAGAACGGAGGACCTCGTCGCTCGTCGCGTAGAGGATTTCGTACTCCGCACCCTCTACATCGATCTTCAAAAGGTCGCAGCGTGAGATGTCGTGGTCTCGAAACACGTCCTCCAGGGTAACCGCCGGGACGACCTGGAAGTCGTCGGGATCGTTTTCGTCTCGAACGTACTGAGAGTAGAGCCCGCTGCCTCTCTCCGCCCGCGGAGCGTAGATTCTGAGCGAGCTCGCATTCCCGGAGACCGCGCTACGCACACTGACGACGTTTGAAAAGCCGGTCAGGTTTTCTTCGAGCCGACCTGTATTCTCCTCTGCTGGCTCGTAGGCGATCAGTCGCTCGGTCAACGGGGCGGCTCTCGCACTGAAGATACCGACGTTGGCGCCGAGGTCGATCACACACTTCCAGCCGGCCGCGGAATAGGGGCGCAAGCGATATTCGTCGCGGAGGAAAACCGAGCGGAAGATGTGGAAGTCTTGACGGTCACCCCGGAGCCGTAGGCGACGTCCATCGCGGAAGCGGATGACGATCTCTTCACCCGGACGACGCTTTTTCCGGAACCGGATGACCTCGAGCGGATTCTCGACGAGCACTCTCAGCCTGAGGTAGTCGGGAATCTCCGCGAGCTGCATATCGCCTGTCGAACCGTTGACAAATCCCGAGCGAACCCATTGTCGCGAGAGCTCCGCGGAAGGCAATCGGAAAACGCCCGCCCATCCCGGAGCGAAAGGTCGAGGATGGCGAGGTCGCAGTTCTCCATTCAAATATCATCCGCGGTGGTCTCGAGGTAATCTTTGCACTGTGCCTCTCTGTAGGCCTCACGGGGAAGCAACCACGAAGCCACATCTTCGTCCGTCCAGGCTTCCACGCATCCAGCCAACTCACGAGCGAGTTCCGAGGCGCTGGGAGGACGCTGGCAGGGCTCCTTGGCCAAGCATCGCAGGAGAATCTTCTCGAGAGCCCCCATGTTACAGCGGAGTCTTGCAGACGGCGGAATCGGCGGGGTGTGCACGTGCTGCTGGCAGACCTCGCTGATGCTTCGGCCGTCGAAAACCGGACGTCCCGTCAACAGGAAATAGCCGACCGCCCCCACGGCGTACAGGTCACTTCGCGCATCAACCTGGGACGGCCACAGGAACGTTTCCGGAGCGAGGTAACCGGGAGTTCCAGAAATTCGACGCGACTTCTGACCTACTTGAATCCATTCAAGGCGGCTCGCCAGACCAAAATCGACGACCTTGACGACCTCTTGAACCCCGCCCTGCCTGCAGAGCAGAACGTTCCCTGGTTTGATGTCGCGGTGAATGATCCCCTTGTCGTGCGCTTCCGCCAAGGAGCCACAAACCTGCTTCAGTATGTGCACGACTCGGCGAGGTGGCTGCGGGCCCTGGCGGCAAACCAGATGCGCCAAGCTCACGCCCTCCAGATATTCCATCACGTAGAAGAAGAGGCCGTCGGGGGTGCAGCCATAGTCGTAGACAGTTACCGTATTGGGATGAGTCAACTCACTGCTCAGCTGCACCTCCCGCTCGAAACGTTTGACGCGGAGCGGTCCCGCAGTCTCGACGGGCAGTATCTTGATGGCGACGGGCCGCCGTAGCATAGGGTGGAAAGCGCGGAAGATTTCGCCTTGTCCGCCCCGGCCTATGCGTCGATCGACGGTATACTTCCCGATTTTTTCCCTCGCCCGGTGTTCAGGACGGTACGTTTCGCAACCCTGGAAAGGTTCGTTAACGGTTCGGTGTAGCGCTGCGCCGTGAACGAGTCGTGCGGGCATGGCGAGACCCCATGAAAGACCCTGTGGTTCGGACGTCGTGAGCTGGTCGCGACTCTCGGGGCCAGTTTAGGGCGACAACCTTGCAGCAAGCTTCAGGCAACCTTGCTTTGTCTTAATCTGAGGCCGTGAGCTTACACTTCTTCCCCGCAGCCGAGATCCGGGGTGGGATCTTCGCCGGGTGCCGGGAAGGGCGCCGCCGGGGCCGCTGTCCCCCGAAAGACGTGCCCCAGGAGCCGGACCGGGTCGGAGAGGTCCAGCTCGCCGCCGTCGTCGACGTCCGCGGCGGCCAAGCACAGGAGTGGCTTTCGCTGAAAGAGGTGGCCGAGGATCGTCAGCGCATCTGAAAGGTCGAGTTCCCCGTCGAGGTTCGCGTCGCCGCGGATGAAGAGACCGGTGGGGGCGGTGATGGCCAAGAGGCCCTGCAGGAGCCCGGCGTCCACGTCGACCTGGGCGGGATTAGGGTTCAATTCCGCGCTGTAACCCGGGAGCACCGAGGCGACGTTCGTGATCGGTTGGCCTGCGCCCTGCGCCCCGTCAAGGAAGCTAATCTCCGTCTCACCGGGCGCCGCCTCTGGCCGCACGGCCAGGTGAAACGCCAGAAGCTCGTTCTCCTGGTCGACGGGCGGCGGAAGAAAGGCGAACGGCACGGGAGGCATCGAGATCAGGTCGAGTTCCGCGAAGAGGACGCCGCCCAACAAAAAACCCTCGTCGATGCCAGCATTGCCCGGCGTCACGTTTGAGTTGTCGAAATCCAGGCTCACAAACAACCAGTCCGCACCGCTCGGGTTGCTGTAGACGATCTCGACCTCCGTTGCCTCGAGCACTTCCTCGTCGAAATCGACGGAAAAGGAGACGCCACCGAGCGCCTCATTCGAGCTCACCAAGAAAGGTAACCGGACCGACTCGCCCGGTGCCGCGCTGCCCCCTGCGATCCTGAAGCTGGCCTCGAGCCCTGCAGGGGGCCCTCCAACGACGGTAGCGGAAAGAGAAAGGCCGCCCACCAGAATGGATGCGCTGAAAAAGGATGCCCTGAGAACTACTGTCGTGCTCCGCATGATTTCCCCCATGTAGTAAGTGGTGCCCGTATTCCGAGAGTCCGCCGAGACTGGGCGGGCCCGTCCCTGAACGAGACCCGGCGTCCTTGCCACACAATTGGCTGGCCAACGGTGCGCTGCAGCCCGGGAATCCCTGCAACAATAGACGAGGCGACATCGACCGTTCCCATCTGGCCAGAGCCAAGAGTTTTCACAAACCGATAGCGTCCGGAAGGACGTGCACCGTGCGAAATGGCTCCGGTAGAGATCTGCATTGACGCCTGACCTTACTCGACGCCGAAGGCAAAGATAGTTATTTCCGTCATTTTGTTGCCGTCCCTCTGTTGCCCTATTCAGCGTTGCGTTTAGCGGTCCCATGCCCGGAAAACACCCTTCGCTTCATCGTAGACCACGATCGCCGAATCAATAAAAGCCGCTTCGTTCTCCCATGGCTTCTCCGCGCGAAGGACCGGATTCTGCTCGCACGGGACGGCCTGATGGAAGCGCCGTCTCAGATCCGATCGTTTCTCGACAAACCGGTCATCGATGAACAAATGCTTCAGTGTGTAATTCTCCTTGGAACGACTTTCTTCGCAACCCATCGACCGCAGGTTATGATATCAGGACGGGCAGATAGATAAGACAGCTCCGTGTCTTGTGTCTCTGCCGGCGTCGTTGAGTGTCCGATGCTCAGGTTCTTGATTCCGCAGCTAGCCCTCCGAGACCTGCCGCCGATGATGGCCGTCGCGGCCGCTGGG